>JAABUJ010000256.1_pt1 | contig 115777 bp, 109 predicted proteins | sample 5559131 | NCBI WGS metagenome assembly JAABUJ01 (sample SAMN10711875, study PRJNA513366) | rock metagenome | isolation source: Antarctica rocks | place: Antarctica: Victoria Land, Mt New Zealand nord | collected 2016-01-07
ACCCAGCCGATCAGCTTGCCGCCGTAGGCGCTGTCGGCCCACAGGTGGCGCAGGCGAGGGAGGAGGCCGACGCGCCTCATGCCCCGCAGCCTCATGCCCCGCAGCCTCATGCCCCGCAGCCTCATGCCCCGCAGCCTCATGCAGACCAGCTTGGCCCCGTGGCAGTCGGGCACCGAGGCGCGGTGGGCGACGACCGTCAGGAGCAGGCCCAGCGTGTCTACGGCGATGTGGCGCTTGCGGCCCTTGACGTTCTTACCCTTGACGTTCTTGCCCTTGTCATAGCCGTTGGCCCCCCTTTTTGCGGCGTCTTCACCGATTTTGCGGCGTCTTCACCGACTGGCTGTCGATGATCGCCGCCGAGGGGGTCGGCTCCCGGCCCTCCTGGACCCGCACCTGCTCGCGCAGGGCGTCATGGACCTTCTCGATCAGGCCGCCGTCGCGCCAGCGGCGGAAGTGGTCCCAGACGTCGCCGTGGGGTGGGAAGTCGTGGGGCAGGTGCCGCCACGGGCAGCCGGTGCGGGCCTGATAGAAGACGGCGTTCCATATCTCGCGCAGCGGGTACTTACGCCGCCGCCCGGTGCGCCCGCCTCGGGCGGACGGCAGAACAGTTTCGATCTTGTGCCACTGGTCGTCGGTCAGATCGGATGGGTAAGCGAGGCGTTCCATAGCCAAAGATTACCCATCTCCGGCACTTTCTTTACACGCTCTTAACCTGCGAAGGCAGGTTTCGTGCCTTTGTTGCCGCGACTTTAGTCGCCTGCTCTCCTTTTTATACAGTCTCTAAGAAAAGGGCTACCAAAACCGGATTACGCCTTCCAGCGTGACCGTGTTGTTCTTCTGGTCGTCGGTCGCGACGCCGATCCGGTAGCGGTTCGTGATGTCGTACCCCAATTTCAGCGTGTACTGCGGCGGCAGCAGAGTCTGGTCGGTCGCGCCGCGCGATCCGAAGGAGCGTGAGAAGGTGACTTCCAGCTTGGGGCCGATCTGCTTGGTCACGGTCACGAACAGCGGCAGGTTCGGATCATAAGTGACGCCCACGTCTTCCAGGCCCAGCGCGCTCGCCACCGACTCGGTGATCGGCGTCAGCAGGGCGGGAATGGCGACGTTGGCGAGCGCGGTCTTGAACTGGTCCTCCAGGATATTCTGCCCGTTCGCCCCGCCGCCGGCCGCCGCCACGAGTGAGCCGGCGGGGACGAGGGCCGCCAGCATCTGTTCGCGCGACAGGCCGCCGGGGGACGACGTCAGATCAATCGCCAGCTTGTCGGGCGAGTTCAGGAGGCCGTGGATGTGCGCCGTGATCGTGTACCGCTGCCCCCGCCCGCCAAGCGGGCCGTTAGAGCCGGAAGACAGTGCGCCCAGGGTAGGAGGCGCCTGGCCGATGCCGTTGCCCGCCACCGACCGATACTGTGCCAGCGTCGCTTGCGAGGGTGTGACCGTCGCCTGCGCCGTGATGTCCACATTGGTCTGAACAGTCGGCACGCCGTTCGCGTCGTCCACCGGATAATTGACCGACACGATGTTCGCGATGCCCTCCTGCGGCTTGACAATGACCAGCCGCGTCGAGGGCGGCAGGACAAACTGGCCGCGAGCGACGCGGAGGATTCCACGGAACTTCGGGGCGGTCAGGCTTCCTTGCAGCCTCATCCTGCCGCCGGCTTCCGCCTGCAAAAGCCCGCCCTGGACGCGCACAGTCTTCGTGCGCCCGCCGCCAAGCTGCAAAGTCACATCGAACTTCGGGTTGAAGGACGGCGGCCCGCCGGCGGCGCTGGCGTCGCCGGACGGACTTGGCAGCGTTCCGGTCGCGTTACTGACCACGATCGGCGCATCCGGCGGCGTCGTGATGGCCGGCGTCAAAAATGGCCCCGCGACCGTCAGTGCGCCGTTGATCGTCGCCTTCAAGGCGCTCCCGAAGCTTTTCGCCAGCACGTTCTGCTTGCTGTTCTCGTCCACCGTCAGGTCTTTGGCCGTCAGCTTCAGGTTCAGGCCGCCCGCCTCCGGCCCCGGAAGCGAGGCGGAGCCGGCCAGAGTGAAACCGCCCCGGCTGCTGGACTGGCCCGTGAACGACTGGATCGTCGCCTTGTTATCCGCCAGAACAACGATCCCGTTGATTTTGTTCACGGACGTGTCGAAAGTGGTCAGCCCGACGGAAGCGTTGGTGAGCGTCGCCAGGCCCGACAGCCCTCCGACACCGAAGTTGGCGGTGATCGCGAGCTGCCCGCCTGTCTTCTTCGGGTCTAGGAGGCCGGGCTTCTTGGGGTCGAGCGGGTCGGCGCCGAACCCGGCCAGGACGGCAAGGTCCTGCACCTTCAGGACGGCGTGCAGGTCCCGGTCCGGCAGCCGGACGGCGGCATCGCGACCGGCGGCCCCGAGGGTGGCGGCGGGGATCAGCGGCAGGCTGCCTGAGAGCGTCGCCACCAACCGCCCGTTCTTGAACGCGGCCAGATCATTTACCGTCAGGACTTTGGGCGCGTCGGGCGTGGCCGAGGCCACCGTGATCGCGCCGCTGCGGATGCGGTCGAGGGCGTAGGCGGGCGCGTCCGTGCCGCCAGTCCCTTTCAGGGAGGGGCCTTTCAGGATAGGGCCTTCGGGGTTGGACAGGCTGACCGAGCCGACCAGGTTGGGTGAGCGGGTCGGGCCGGAGGCGTTGACCGAAAGCGCGCTGATCTCGCGCGGCAGGGCGCGCAGGTAAGGGGCGGCGGCGGGGAAGGCGGTGCCGAGCAGGGCCAGCGGGATGTTCGACGCATCCAGGGAGGCGGACAGGTCGCCGTCGAGGTTGGCGGTCCCCGAAGCGTTCAGGAAGGCGCGCGCGCTCACGGCGCGAAGCTGATGGACGGTGACGACCCGGTCGCGGTAATCCACATCCGCCGAGGCCGTTCCGATGGGAATGCCCGCCGCCAGCAGGCCCGTGGCGCCGGCCGTGACCGATCCCGAAGGCTGTGCCCCCGCCGTGTAGACAAGGCCGGCCGTCAGCCCGCCCACCTTCGTCTCTCCCACCGTCAGGGCCTTCGCGCTCAGGTCGGCCCGCGCCGTCAGCGCCGCCAGCGGCCCGTCCACCGTCACATGGGGCAGGGCGAACGTCCCGGAGAGCGGCTGCGGTAGGTTCGCAAGCTGCGCCAAAAACTTTCGCCCGGCGGGCGTCCGCGCAAACCGGCTGGTGCGGATCAGGGCGAAGACGTGCGACAAGCGCTCCGGCGCGGCCGTTGGAATGGCCGCCGAGAGGGCGATCGCGGCGGTCCGGTGCGGGCTTGCGGGCGTCGGCAGGGTCAGACGGAGGGCGTTGACATCGTACTCCACCTGCCCCCCCGCCTCGGCGGCGTAATCCGTGGGGGCGGACACGACGAACCGCCACGGGCCGCCCGTCTGCGTGAGGACGCCGTCGTCATAGCGGCCCGCCAGGGCGAGCGGCGCGAACTTCTGCCTGTCCACGACCAGATCCGGCACGGAAAGGGAACTCAGGGCCACATGCGGCGCTTGCGGCGTCCCGAAAAATCGGCCCGCCAGGGCGACCGTGCCCGTCACGTCGGCAAACGGGTCCAAAAGCTGATGGAACCGGGTCAGGTCCAGCCCGGACGCCGCGAATGAGGCGCGCAGGACGCCGGTCGAGGTCCGCTCGCCGCCCGCCGTCAGCGTCGCCGCCCCCGACTTGACGACGCCGTTTGCCACGCGCAGGACGCCGCTGCCGTAGTGCAGATCGGCCGCGACCTGGTCCAGCCGGTAGTCGCCGACCGTGGCGTCCGTCACCTGCGCATGGCCCGAAACGACCGGCGATTTCAGCCGGCCGGTGATGCGGAAGTCGCCCGCCGCCGTCCCCGTGAGGTTCGGCAGGCTGGCCGCCAGCGTCCGCGCGGTCTTGGGCGAGGGGGCCGAGGCCGATTCGGCCAGGTGCAGGAAGTCCGCGACATCTCCTTCGGATAAGTTCACCTTCAGCGCCAGCAAGGGATTTGCCCCCGACAACTGCATCACCGTGCCGTCAAGCCGGGCTTCGGTCGGGAAGCGCCGCAGGGTCACGCCCTGAAGCCGCACGCCGTTGAAATTCCCTGTGAGGTTTCCGGTGATCAGGTCGGCGGCGTAGCGCCCGAAGCGCGGTTCGATCAGCCGCGCCGCGCCGACGAGCTGCGGGGCGCCGGCCGGGCCGACGACCTTGCCGTCAAAGGCGGCGCGGCCACTGAGCGCGGCCTGCGAGTACGGGCGGAGCAGGGCGGCGATGTCCAGACCCGCCGCGCGCACGTTCAAGTTCCAGCGCCCCGCCGGCCCGCCGGCGGGAACCGTCCCGCTGACCGCCGCCGCGCCGCCGGCGTTCCGCGCCACGAACCGCGTGAGCGTGAGGGACTGCCCCTGAGTCCAGGCCACCCGGCCCGCGAGGGACCGCAGCGTGGTTTGGCGCAGGCGGAGATTGGCCGCGCTGACGTCGGCGACGACGGACAGCGGACGGCCCTGGTTGTCCGCCAGGAACTGCACGTCGGCCAGCCCGCCCAGATTCAAGTTCTTGACCTTGACTGTCGGCGGCAGCCGCAGCTTGGCGAGGTCCACGCCGCGCACCGCCCCCGCCAGCAGGAGAACCGGCTTCACCCCCGTCATGTCCACCGCGCCGCGCAGGCTGGCCTGGCCCGTGCCGTTCAGCCGGAACGTCGCGGTGGGGATCGAAAGGACCTTGTTCGCGTAGGTCGCCTGCGCCGTGAGGTTGGTCGCCTGGTTCCCCAAGTAGACGACGGCGGGCAGCGTCGCGCCGACGGTGATCGTAGGGCTGCCCAGCGTCCCGGTCAAGCCGGCCTTCACCGGCCCCGGCGAGACCTTGAAGCCGGGGGGAAGCTTCAGGACCGGCAGGGCGGCCGCCAGCCGGACGGGGTCCAGCCGGGGCGACGAGGCCGAAACGGCGACCTGCGGGTGCTGGAAGTTGAACACGGTCCCGGCCACCGCCAGTGATTGCCCGGCCAGCGAGGCGCGGGCGTCCAGGGACAGGCCCGCGCCGGTAAAGGCCGTCGTCCCGTTGAGGTCCTCCAGCGGCAGGGCGAGCAGCTTTTTGTTCGCCGCCAGGATCGTCACATGGCGGACGGCGATGTTGCCGGACAGGTCCAGCAGGCGTCCCGGCGGGGGAGTCACGCCCTCGTTCGCCAGGGCCACGTCGGCGTCGGCCCGGCCCCGGATGATGCGCGCCTGCGGGAAGGCTTTGAAGTAGTCCGTCCAGTACGCCGCGTCGGCATTGGTTGCGACGACATGCCCGCGATACCGGCCCGCGACCAGGCGGGAAACGTCCCCGTTCACGATCAAGCCGTCGAAGCGGTTTTCCGCCCGCGTTCCATGCCCGCGCACATCGAAGTAGACGTTGCGCGTGGAAAAGAAGTCAATCGTGCCTTCGACGGCGGCCAGCGTGTTCAGGGCAGGCCGCTTGCCCCGGTCGGGGGCGTTGAAGTCTCGGAAGCGCAAGGTCCCGTTGTGGACGAGGATTCGCCCGACGAACGGCTTGTTCGCTTGGGTGGTCTTGGGCTTGAAGAAATCGGAAAAGTTGAAGCGGCCGGGATAACGCTCGACCAGGAGCGTCGGCTGGTCCAGGGTGATGTCTCCCAGGGCGTGGGCGGCGTTGCCGCTGTCGAAAATCAGGGAATGGAGGTTGTAATCAATGGTCAGCCGCCGCGCGGCCAGCGTCGCCTCGCCGTGCCCCGCCGCGAACGTGGCCTTGTTGGCGATCGCGATATCCGTGAGGACGAGCGCGCCGCGACGGCTGAAATCCGCGCCGCCGATCCGCACCTCATGCCCCGTCTGCCGAGTCAACTCGGCCTCGGCGATGGGCACCAAATGGGCGCGCAGCAGGTGGTAGACGGAAGCAAAGTAGACGCCGGCAGAGACGGTCAGGCCGACCAGCGGGAGCGTCGCCAGCCCGCGCAGCGTCCACCGGGCGGCGGCGGGCAGTCGGGGGCGGCCTTTGGGCTGGCGTTGACTGTTCTGGCGTTGGCGTCGTTCGTTCATGCAGATTGGGGCGGCCCCGGAAGGCGCGATGACCAGAAGGGCGCGATGAATCGCGCCCCTACCGGCCCGCCTTCATTGCCAGGAACCGGTCGCTGAACTCCTTGGCATTGTAGGACGACCGGATGAAGGGGCCGCTGGCGACGAACATAAATCCCATCGCCTCGCCGATCTCTTTGTATTCAGCGAAGACGTCCGGGTGGACGTACTCCACCACGTCCAGGTAGTTTTTGCCCGGCTTCAGGTACTGGCCGATGGTCACCGCGTCCACGTCATAGGCTTTCAGGTCTTCCAAAAGCGCGACCACTTCCTCCTTCGTCTCGCCCAGACCGACCATCAGCCCGCTCTTGGTGTAGATGTCGGGGTCGGCGGCCTTGACGTACTGCAAGAGCTGGAGGGAGCGGGCGTAGCGGGCCTGCGGGCGCACCCGGCGGTACAGACGGGGGACGGTCTCGATGTTGTGGTTGTAAACGTGCGGCTTCGCGTCCACGACGGTCTGGATGTTGGCTTTGTTCCCCAGGAAGTCGGGTGTCAGCACCTCGATGATGGTATCGGGCAGCAGCCGCCGCAGCCAGCCGATCGTTTCGGCGAAGTGATGAGAGCCGCCGTCGGGCAGCTCGTCGCGGTTGACGCTGGTGACGACCGTGTGCTTCAGGCCGAGGAGGGCGGCGCTTTCGGCCACGCGGCGCGGCTCGTCGGCGTCCAGCGCCCCCCCCTTGCCGGTCTTGACCGCGCAAAAGCGGCAGGCGCGGGTGCAGGTATCGCCCAGGATCATAAACGTGGCCGTCTTTTTGGACCAGCACTCGCCCAGATTGGGGCAGCGCGCCTCCTCGCAGACCGTCACCAGCCCCGCCCGGCGCATCAGCCCCTCGACTTCCTCGATCCCCTGCCGCTTCGGCAGCTTGATGGTCAGCCATTCGGGAATGCGCCGGTTGACGCCTCGCCCCCCGGACCCTAATGTTTGGGAAGGGAGACCAGGAGTGGCGGGACGAACGTCGAGTTGGATCAATTCAGCCATGAGTTTCCACTTTCTGACAGTTATTATAGCCCTTCGCGACTCGCAAAGTCAATGTGCCCCCCGCAACACCCCATCCTTGCTAGGTTGACAACGTGGGCTTCATCACTTATAATGGTTTCAATCGAAATCCATGACAAATCCCGGCCTTCGATGGTCGCGATAAGGAGGTCCGCGTTGTCAAAGTGTGTCCGTCGGGCGGGGCTGACGCTGGTGTCCGCCCTCCTGGCGATGGGGCTGCTGCTGGGAAGCGCCCGCGCGTCGTATGCAGACGGTGCGGGGGTGCGGCTGCCCGCGTTCACCACGCCCGTCTACGGAGTCCTCGCTTTTGTGCTTCTCGCCTCGCTCGTCGCCCTCGCCTATGGGTTCGTCCTGCGCGCGCAGGTGGTCCGGCTGTCGCCCGGCACGCCCGCCATGCAGGAGGTCGGCGCGGCGATCCGGTCCGGCGCGCTGGCCTACCTCGCCAAGCAGGTCAAGACGATGCTGCCGCTGGTGGCGATCCTGGCCGTCCTGCTCGTCGTGCTGTATTACGGCCAGTACGGCCTCCCCCTGGCCCTGAGCATCGCGGCGGCGTTTCTGGCGGGCGTCTCGCTCTCCTATACGGCCGGCTATGTCGGCATGGGCATGGCGGTCATCGGCAACCAGCGGACGGCTAACCAGGCGCTGACGACCTACAAAGGCGCTTTGGAAACGGCCTTCAAGAGCGGCGCGGTGGCGGGCATGATGACGGTCGGGCTGGGGCTGCTGGGCGCGACAATCATCTTTCTGCTGTTCAAGAGCGACGCCATGAAAGTGCTGATCGGGTTCGGGTTCGGCGGCAGCCTCGCCGCCCTGTTCATGCGCGTCGGCGGCGGCATCTTCACCAAGTCCGCCGATGTCGGCGCGGACCTGGTCGGCAAGGTGGAGCAGTCCATTCCCGAGGACGACCCGCGCAACGCGGCGACCATCGCGGACAACGTGGGGGACAACGTCGGCGACTGCGCGGGCATGGCCGCCGACGTGTTCGAGTCGTACCTGGTCACGCTCGTCGCCTCGCTGCTGCTGGGCGCGGCGGTCGGGGCGACGACCGGCAACCCTGCCTTCACCCTGCCCCTGATTTTGTTCCCGCTCGTGATTCACGGCATCGGCATCTTCTCCTCGGTCATCGGGATCGCCTCGCTGCGCGGCAAGGAAGACATCGCCCTGGACCCGCTGGTCCCGATTAACCGGGGCTTCTGGCTGACCGGGGCCATCGCGACGGTCTTGCTGGCGGGCGCGGCGTTTCTGCTGCCGGGCCTCAAAGACGGCATCACCGTGGACGGGCGGACCTATGGCCCGGTCTACTTCGTAGCCGCCACCGTCATCGGCGTCGTCCTGGCCCTGGTCATCGGCAAGCAGACCGAATACTTTACGGGATCGGACAAGCGGCCCGTCAACGAGGTCGCCCACGCCTCGCAGACCGGCCCCGCAACCCTGATCCTTTCCGGCTTCTCGCTCGGTCTGGAAAGCGCTGCCTGGAGCGTCGCCGTGATCGTCATGGCGCTGTTCAGCATCGTCCTTCTGTTCGGCGGCAGTGCGCTCCTGTCGGCTTATGGCATCGCGCTGGCGGGCCTGGGGCTGCTGACCACGACGGGCTACGTGCTGGCGATGGACACGTTCGGGCCGATCTCGGACAACGCGCAGGGCATCTTCGAGATGTCCGGCGCGGCCCGCGAACAGCACGCGAACCGCAATGGGGCCGCGCCCAATGCCGTGTCAGGCGACAAGGTGGTCTCCAAGCTGGACTCGGCGGGCAACACGACCAAGGCGCTGACTAAAGGCTTCGCCATCGCGACCGCCGTCATCGCCGCCGTGGCCTTGTTCCAGGGCTTCGTGACGGATACCGGGCTGAAACCCGGCGACTTCAGCCTGCTGGAGCCGAAGGTCTTTATCGGGCTGCTGGTGGGCGGCGCGGCTCCCTTCCTGTTCTGCTCGTTCGCCATCAACGCCGTGTCGCGGGCGGCCTTTCAACTGGTGGAGGAAGTGCGGCGGCAGTTCCGCGAGATTCCCGGCATCATGGAAGGCACGGGCAAGCCGGACTACGCCCGCTGCGTCGAGATCGCCACGGCGGCGGCGCAGAAAGAATTGCTGGGGCCGGGCATCCTCGCCATCTGCCTGCCCATCCTGGTCGGCTTCGGCCTGGGCGCCCCCGCCCTGGGCGGGTATCTGGCCGGGGCCATCGTGACGGGGCAGCTCATGGCGGTCCTGCTGGCGAATTCCGGCGGCGCGTGGGACAACGCGAAGAAAAAGATCGAGGACGGCATGTTCGGCGGCAAGGGGACGGAGCAGCACAAGGCCAGCGTCATTGGCGATACGGTCGGGGACCCATTCAAGGACACGGCCGGCCCTGCCCTGAATCCGCTGATCAAAGTAATGAACTTGGTCGGCGTCCTGATCGCCGGCGTGGTCGTCAGCACGGCCGATAGCGGCCTCATCCGGGGCGTCGTCGTGGTGGTCATGGCCGCGCTGCTGGCGGGCGCGATCCTGTTCTCCAAGCGCGGCGGCCTAGCCGATATGGCGGACATCGAGGCCGACGGCGACGGGCCGGCGCAGGTCCAGGGGCGGAAGCAGAAGCAGACACTGCCGTAACAGCCGTACGGGGCCAATGTTGTGGGGGCGAACCTTGTGTTCGCCCCTTTTTGTTCGCCCAAAATTATTTTTGTGACACTTGACAAATTAATAACACTGTGTCAGAATAAAGGGTGCTAGGGAGGCACGGGGATGGGAACAACTGAGCGGCGAGAGCGCGAGAAGCAGCGGCGGCGGGACGACATCCTGAGCACGGCCCGGACGGTGTTCTTCGACAAGGGCTTTCGGGACACGACGATTGACGACATCGCGCGGGCGACGGAGCTGTCGCGCGGCACGATCTACCTGTATTTCGAGAGTAAAGAGGAAATCTACGCCACCGTCCTGGAAGAAGGCATGGATATACTCTACCGGATCATCGAAGAAGCCTATTCGCCCACGGATGATCCGCTGACCAATCTGCTGGCGGGCCATGACGCCTTCCTGCGCTTCCACGATGAGCACCAGCACCATTACAACGTCCTGATGCTGGACAAGATGCAGATCGAGGACGTCCTGCCGCTTGCCCTGAAAGGCCGGCTGAACGACAAGTTCACCCGCATAGCGGACTGGATCGCCAAAATATTGCAGGATGGCGTAGATCAGGGCTTCTTCCGGCCCATGCCTGTGCAGGAAGTGGCGGTCTTGCAGATGGGCATGACCATGGGCTTTGCACAGATGCTGGACAAGTGCCCGGTCACGTTCACTGACCGCCGTCCCAGCCGGGAGGCCATGCACAACCTGATCGCGATGGGCGTGATGACCCGCCAGAGGCCATCCGAACGGGACTAGCCCAAGACTAGACGCGGCGGCTGCATCCCAGGCGGCCGCCCCTTCATTTGCCTGAATTTATGGCGTTGTGTCATTAATTGGCACACTGTTCAAGAGGAGCGATCACATGGCAGTCACCCTGGAACGGCCCCAAGCCCGTCGGAACGGAGCCGCGCCCCAGCCCGGCCACCCCGACACCGGCCCCGCATCGCCGTCCGCCGCGCCCACCCCGGCGTCCCGCCCCGCCCTGCGGCTGCTGATTGTAGTCGCCGCCATGATCGGGGCCGTCCTGGAGGTGCTGGACACGAGCATCACCAACGTCGCCATCCCGCAGATGCAGGGAAATTTAGGCGCGACGCTCTCGCAGATCGGCTGGGTCAACACGGGGTATATCATCTCCAATGTGATCGTGCTGCCGATCACGGGCTGGCTCTCGGACCGCTTCGGGCGGCGGCGCTACTTCGCCGCGTCCATCGCCGCCTTCACCTTGGCGTCGCTGATGTGCGGCGCGTCCCACACGCTGGGCAGTTTGATCTTCTGGCGCGTCGTGCAGGGCCTGGGCGGCGGCGGGCTGCTGGCGACGGGCCAGGTCATCATGCTCCAGGCGTTCCCCAAGTCCCAGCAGGGCGTCGCGACCGCCATCTTCGGCGTGGGCGTCATGGTCGGCCCCACGCTCGGGCCGGTGCTCGGTGGCTGGCTGACCGACAACTACTCGTGGCCGTGGATCTTTTTCGTCAACCTGCCGTTCGGCATCGCCGCCATGATCATGACGCTGCTGTTCGTGCCGAACGTCGGCGGCGGGAAGGCTTCAGGCCGGGTGGACTTCCTGGGGGTAGGCCTGCTGGCGGCGGGGCTGGGGGCGCTCCAGACGGTGCTGGAGCGCGGGCAGGAGGACGACTGGTTCCAGTCCCCGGAAATTGTCATCCTGAGTCTGGTCGCTATCCTGGGACTGGCCGCCTTCATGGCGTGGGAGCTGTCCATCCCCCACCCCATCGTCAACCTGCGCCTGCTGAAGAACCGTTCGCTGGCGGCGGGGTCGCTGTTCAGCCTGGTCATCGGCGTGGGGCTGTACGCGACGACCTACCTGCTGCCGGTCTTCCTTCAGAGCGCGCGAGGGTACACAGCCTATGAGACGGGAATGTCGCTGCTGCCGTCGGCCCTCCTGTCCGCCGTGTCGTTCGTGATCGCCGGCCCGCTGGCGCAGAAGGCGGACGCGCGCGCCCTTCTCGCCGTCGGCGCGGTCAGCTTCATCGCCGGGTCCTACGGGCTGTCACATCTGACTGCACAGACGGGGACCGGGGACGTCTTCTGGCCGCTGATGTGGCGCGGCCTGTCGTTGGGCTTCCTATTTATCCCGATGACGGTGGCGAGCCTGGGCGGCCTAAAGGCCGGAGAGATCGGCGAAGGGTCGGGCTTCATCAACCTGTCGCGCCAGCTCGGCGGCAGCGTCGGCATCGCCGCCTTTTCCACTCTGCTGACCCGCCGGCAGGACTTCCATCGGGCGGCCCTGGCGGATCACGTCAACCCCGCCAACCCTGTCGTGCGGGACTGGCTCCATGGCGCGCAGGCGAACCTGACGGCGCACGGCTACAGCGCGACCGATGCCGCGGCGGGCGCGCTGGGCCAGCTAGATGGCCTGGTCCGGCAGCAGGCGGCGATCCTGTCCTTCAACGACGCCTTTCTGATGATCGCCGCCGCCTTCCTGCTCGCCCTGCCGCTCGTCTTCGTCTTCCAGAAGGGCGCGGACGACGTGGACACGAGCGCAGCCCACTAGGAGAGAAAAATGCAAAAAACAGCTTTCGTGACCGGCGCGACCGGCTTCCTCGGCCTGAATCTGGTCTGCCTGCTGGCCGAACAGGGCTGGCAAGTGACGGCCCTGCACCGGCCTTCGTCCGACCTAACTTACTTGAAACGCTTCCCCGTGACATTGGCAGCGGGGGAGATCGAGGAGGCCGCGTCGCTGGAGCGGGCGATGCCGGAAGGATTAGACGCCGTGTTCCATGTCGCCGGCGACGTCAGCTTCTGGTCGGGACATCGAGCGCGGCAACTGCTGACGAACGTGGACGGGACGCGGAACATGGTGGGGGCGGCGCGGCGCAAGGGCGCGCAGCGGTTCGTCCACACCTCCACGATCGCCGTTTACGGGCCGCAGCCCGGCCCATTCGACGAAACCGCGCCGCATCTGGGAAAGTCCTCGTGGGCCGGCTACCTGCATTCCAAGGCGCTGGCCGAAGAAGAGGTGCAGAAAGCGGTTGCGGCAGGCCTGGACGCCGTCCTCCTCAACCCGGCCAACATCGTCGGACCGTATGACCTGGGCAACTGGTCGCGCCTGTTCCGGCTGGTGGCCGAAGACAAGCTGCCCGGCATCCCGCCGGGCCGCGCGCCCTTCTGCCACGTCGCCGAAGTGGCGAAGGCGCACCTCGCCGCCTTTGAGCGGGGCCGGATCGGCGAGAACTACATCCTCGGCGGGGTGGAGGCCGGCTATGTGGAGGCGTTCACCGTCGTCGGCAGGCTGCTGGACCATCCCGTTCCAAGCAAGCCGATCCCGGCCTTCGCGCTCCGTCTGGCGGGGCGTCTTTCAGAGTGGGGTTCGCGGGTAACGCACAAGGAGCCGGACCTGACGCCGGAGATGGCGGCGCTGCTATCCAGCAGCATCGCCTGCCGCAGCGACAAGGCCGCGCGGGAGCTAGGGTATCAAGCCGTCCCGCTCCAAACGATGTTCGAGGACTGCTATCGGTGGCTGGCGGCGGAGGGAATGATTGGGAAATAGCGACCGGCACTGGAAGTGCCGGTGTTGAGTGCGCCGGGGCTAGGCACCTAGCTCGGCCAGCTTGTCCAAATACACGCCAGCCGTCGCGAGGCATGGGCGTTGGCTCCCGTTTCTGCCCCTCAGTCTACCCGCCAGGCCGAAGGTTCGTCAACGCTGGTGGGTACACTGGAAAGGGCAAAGGAAATACCTACCATGTCGGAGCGTACCAAGACGATCTTAAAATTCTGCGCGCTCTTGGCAATTCCCCTGCTTGTGTTCTACGCGATGCTCTATCCGATCATCGGTGAGGTCAGGGAGAACGCTCACACGACTTCCTGCCGAGACAACCTCAGAAAACTCGGCACCGCCTTCATGCAGTATTCGCAAGAGAATGACGGGATGATGCCGAACATTGCTGACAGAACCGGCGCTAATACCTGGCGTGACGCAACGCTTCCTTATGTGAAGATCAGAGAGGTTTACCACTGCCCTAGTCGCAGAGATGATGTCGGCGCAGGTGGCTCCTCTCAAAATTATGCCGCCAACTACAGTGGGGACTATGGCAGGACGCAACCCGACCGGGGCAAAGGCGCTCTCGCCGGTTCCGGCTCAATTCCTCTCTCGCGCCAAGACTATTCTGACCCAAGCAAACTGATTCTGCTGCTGGAATCAGAAAACAACTCCCGCCCGGAGTTCAACATAGACGACTCCGCTCTGTTCGGCCCACAGACGCATACACTTTGGGCGGGGCATTTTAGGCGGCATGGCAACTTCTTGATGGCGGACGGGCATGTCAAATCGTGGGAGCCTTCCGCGACTTACCTGTATGACCCCAAGAACCACTCGCTGCTTAACCTCTGGTATCGCAACAGCGACACGCGCCTTTCGGCGAACCGCGCGGCGGTTCTGAAGGATGCAAAGACGCGGTTCAAGTAGCAGGGACGAAGTCAAAGGGTTATGATGCAATTATTGCCGTAAAGCGGTAACCAGACTTACAAGACGCCCCCTTGCATAAACCATGTTAAACAGGCGGTTGAAGGGGGTGGGGGCGGAAAATCACCGGACTTTTTTCGGAAGACGGGGCGGGCGGCGTTAGTGCGAGGCGGCGTCGGCCTTGTGGCGCTTCCAGGCTTCCATTTCCTCTCGGTCCTTCTGTGCCTCCATCCAGGCCAGGGCATCTGCCAGCATGGCGATGGGTTCGCCCGCGTCCCAGATCGTCAGGTCTTCGGGGTGGCGGGCCAGCCATTCACCGGCCAGCGTCTGCGCCTCTTGCACGGCTTCAACCGTGCCTTCGTCCATTGCCCGAACCAGAGCAGCCAGGATCGGCTCGCGCTGGGCCTGAATTTCGGGTGGGAACTCTAACTGCCATCGGCTTCCTGCGAGGGACATGGTTTTTCCTTTTTCTTATTTTCTGATGACAACCTTCTTAGCGAAGCAGGCCGCTGGCGGCGGCATAGACGCGCTTGAAATGATTGAAGTCGGCAGCCTGACGACCCCACTCGAACGTAAACGCCGGGCGATCCGGCAAGGGCGTTCGCAGCATTGCTTCCAAAAGCTCCCGAACAGGGACTTCGGGCCGCTCGGCAGCAATTCGTCCCAAAGCGGCCATCGCGTGGTTATAGGGCCACAACGCTTCCAGGACAGTGAACCGGCTTTCGGGAACGTCTAAACCGAGTTGCTGAAATAACAAGGGACGGTATAATCGCTGTAAGCTCTCAACGACCGCCTCCTCCCAAAGACGCAGCCGTTGATACTCCGGCTCTGTCAGTCCGACTGAAACGGAATGCAATCCTTCATGCAGCAGCGTTCGCCAGCGCTAGTCGTCCTGTAAGACGCTTTCCACAACGGTGATACTGCAACTCCACTCTTTCTTATAGACCTATCAGATAGACTTCGCACTTATCAGCCTCTTGTCCGATGAAGAACACGGCGCAAGCCCTTGTATTTCGATTATGCGGCTTTTATCTGATAGGTCTATTAGCGAGATACGAGACGCGGGAAAGCATCTGCGCCGCCCGCGCCTCGCCCGTGCCGTCCTCCAAAATCAGCAGACCGCCGTTCCAGCGCGACGGCAGGCCGGTGACCTCTTCCATGAAGGCGATGATCTGCCGCACTTCCTCGATGATGGTGCGCCCCGCGCCCGCCCCGCCCGAAACGTCTTCCGCCGCCATGCCGGGTCCCTCCTGGATGATGCCTAGCCTCATTATGACAGGGAGGGGCGCGAAAGGCAAGAGGAGCAGAAGGGGTCTTGAACAGCCCCGCCCCCGGCCAAAGGAAGGCGACTTCGCTCATGTGGCCCGTGACCCCCGGAACGCATAGGCATAATGCGACAGGAACCAGAGGCTGTCCGCCTGCCCCGTCACCTGATAGACTTCTCCGGCGTCGTAGTCGGATGGGACATCGGCCCAGCCATAGACCCACCTGTTGCCCAGTGCCAGGGGGAGGTACTCTTCGCTCTCCCCGCCGACCTGATAGGCCCGCAGTTGAATGGCGGCCTCGACGCCGTCGCCGCGTCGGACATGGACTTGGACCAGGCCGACGCTGGGGGCGTACCAGGCGCGGATGGCCCCGCAGAGTTCCCGCCGGTTGAGCGCGTGGGACGCCTCGGGCGCGTCATCGGGATCGCCCCCCGCTGCCGTCACCTGCTCTGTCAGCAAACAGCCCGCGAACGTCCCGGCGGGCACGGTGACAGGCTCCGAGTCGCTCAGGACGGTGAGGGTCGTGCGGAGGGGGCGGTCAGAGAATGAGAACGTGTCGCCCGCCCAGGCCCCGCCGATGGGTACGCCCGCGTCCAGGAACGCGCCCAGGCGGGAGAGCTGCCAGAAGACGCTGCCGACGTACAGGGCCTGGGGAACGGCGTCGTCCCGCTGTGTCACCATGAAGCCCGGCTGCGCGCGGAAGCGCACCACGCCTGCGCTCTTGTCCAGGACATCGCACACCGCGTGCCACAGGAGGAGGCGTGAAAGATCGGGTTCGCCGACTTCCGCCGGCAAGTCCCGCAGCGCGCGGCAGACGGCGATCCAGTCGAGGCAGTCAGCCTGCTCGAACAGCGCCTGGGCTTGCTCCAGATGGCCCTGGGCGATGGCGTTCTCGTTCCGCCGGAGGGAATGCAGCGCGAGGGACAAGAGGCAGTGTCCTTGACCGGGAACGTCCCCCGCCCGTCGCAGGAGGTCGAGCGCATCCCGATAATACTCCACGGATCTCTCAGGAGCGCCGCTCGCGCAGCCGTCGCCGAGCCGCCGCAGGATGTCCGCCTGGGTCTGTGGATCGTCCATCCGCCCGACCAGCGCCAGCGCCTGTTCCAGCAGACTGTCGGCCTCTGCGGCACTCCGGGTGTAGCGGATCGCCCGTTCTTTCTGAAGGAGAGCAGTCATCGTGGCCCGCGTGCGCTCCGCACCCGTCGGGAACGTCGTGATGGCCGTCAGCGCCTCGTCGTAGTGGCGGACGGCGTCGCCCCGCTGGTACGCCCTGAGCGCGTCGTCGCCGCGCCGCATCGCCTCCTCCACCACCCGCCGCGTCCAATCGGCGTCCGGCCTGCCTCCGTTGAGTTCTTCTGATACCATGTCCCGCATCTCCTCGCGTAGTCGGCGTTTGGCGTGCTGGAGGCGGCTGCGGACGGTGCCGACGGGGATGCCCAGGAAGCGGGACGCCTCCTCATGGGAGTAGCCTTCCAGGTGACAGAGGACCACGGCCAGCCGGGTCCGCTCTGGAAGGCGCCCAAGCGCCTCCTGGACGGCCAGCCGTGTCGTCAGCCGGTCCACCCCGCCGTCCGCCGGCTGTGCCTGGAGGCCGCCCTCGTTCCCAAGCGGCGCCGGCCTGCCGCAGCGGCGGCGGTGATCGGCGCAGCCGTTCAGGGTCAGCCTCCGCAGCCAGGGCGCGAACCTATCCGGCTCGCGCAGTTGGCCCAGACGCCCGTATGCCTGCACGAAGGCTTCCTGTGCGGCGTCCTGGGCGTCTTCGCGGCTGCCCAGGCAGTGGAAGGCGAGGCCGTACACGCTGTTGCGGTAGCGCTCCACCAGTTCGGCGAATGCCCGCCGATTGCCGCACCTCGTCCGGCGCACCAGTTCCGCGTCGCTTGTTTCCAAACCTGTCTCCTTGATCGCACGCTCTACTCTAATAGACGCAGGGGCAGCGGGAATTTGACCACGCGAGTCCCGCAGTTCAAGCAGCGGGGGTGACGCTCGCGGGTTACATTGCAATCATCGCCGTAAAGTGGTAGGATATGGGTGTCTGCTCCTTCACCCCGAACATGGAAGAACCCGTCATGGACCTACAAACCGCCACCTCAGCCCCGCCTACGAGCCATCCTCCGCCGCAGTCGCCGCCACCCCGCCGCTCGGTCACGCCGCGCGCCGTGCTGCTGGGCGTCCTGCTGCTGCCGGTCAATGCCTATTGGGTCGTCTGCATGGAGATCATCCGGTACTCGGCCCACCCGACCACCCTCTCGCTGTTCTTCAACTGCGTCTTCTTGCTGGTCGTGCTGACGCTTCTGAACAGCCTCGTGGCACGCACCTTCCCCCCATTTGCGCTCTGTCAGGGGGAACTCTTGCTGATTTACGCCATGCTGGGGATCGGCACGGCGATGTGCGGGCACGACCTGCTGCAAATCCTGCCGCCGATGATCGCATGGCCGGTCTACAAGTCATCCACAGCGAACCACTGGGACCAGCTTTTTGCCGGGGCCTATCCGAAGTGGCTGACGCTGACCGACTACGGGGCGGCGCGGGACTTTTTTGTCGGCAACTCGACGCTTTATACGGCCTCCCACCTGCGGGCCTGGGCCGTGCCCGCCCTGACCTGGTGCGCCTTCCTGCTCCTTCTGCTGTTCGTGCTGCAATGCGTCAATGCCATTCTGCGAAAGCACTGGACGGACGCGGAGCGGCTGACCTACCCCCTTGTCCGGCTGCCGCTGGAGATCACCGCCCAAGCGCCCGGCGGGCCGGGCGGGACGCCGCTGACGCGCCAGAAGCTGTTCTGGGGCGGGTTCGTTCTGGCCGCGCTCGTGGACACGGTCAATGCCCTCAACTATTACTATCCCGCCATCCCGTCCATTCTGACGCCGGGGAATGGGCAGAGCTTTCTGGACCTGCACCAGTTCGTCACGAGCCGCCCCTGGACCGCCATCGGCTGGACGCCGCTGTCGTTTTACCCGTTCGTCATCGGGCTGGGGATGCTGATGCCGATGGACTTTCTGTTTTCGATCTGGTTCTTTTACCTGTTCTGGAAGCTGCAATCGGTGGTCGTGGTCGGCTTCGCACTGGACGCCGACCCCCGGATGCCCTACGCCAACTACCAGTCGGGCGGGGCGTATTTTTTGTTCTGCGTGTCCAGCGTCTGGCTGGCGCGCGGGTATCTGAAACAGGCGGTGCGGCGCGCGCTCGGCCTGCCGAGCACCGTGGACGACCGCGACGAGCCGCTGCGCTACCGGACGGCCTTTGGGGGCATCCTCGGAGGCTTGCTGCTGCTGATCGGCTTCTCGGTGTCTTTGGGGCTGGCCTGGTGGCTGGCGATCCTGTTCTTTCTGATCTATTTGGGCCTCGCGCTGGCAATCACGCGGATGCGGGCCGAGCTAGGGACGCCGATCCACGACCTGCACAACACGGGGCCGGACGTGCTGCTGCCCGACCTCTTGGGGTCGCGCAGCCTCAGCCATCAGGACCTGGGCGTTTTCAGCCTGTTTTTCTTCTTCAACCGCGCTTATCGGTGCCAGCCGATGCCGATCCAATTGGAAGCCTTCAAGATGGTCGCCGTCACGGGCCGCCGGGACGAGATGGGAAGGGAAATGCGGGGCTGGTTCTGGGCGCTGCTGCTGGCGGGGGGCTTGGGCGCGCTGTGCGCGTTCTGGGCCATGCTGCACCTGACCTACCAGTTCGGGGCCTTGGGCAAGGCGGATCAGACGGCGATGCTGGCCTACGGCACCGAGTCCTGGAACCGGCTGACGGGCTGGCTCCAGCAGCCCAAGCCGGCCAATGGGTCAGTTGGGGGCGCGCTGGCCGTCGGCTTCCTGTTCGCGGCGTTCTTGCAGGCGATGCGGGTCCGCTTCTTCTGGTGGCCGTTCCACCCGCTGGCCTACGCCGTGTCGTCGTCGTTCGAGATCAACCTGGTCTGGATGCCGCTGCTGATCGCCTGGGTGGTCAAAGCCCTGATGCTGCGCTACGGCGGCGTACGGACCTTCCAGTCCTCCCTGCCCTTCTTCTACGGCCTGATCCTAGGGCAGTTCGTGGAAGGCAGCTTCCTCAACATCTGGGGCATCATCACCGGCACCCCCACCTACCAGTTCTGGCAGTAGAAGACACGTCCTCGTTGAAGGCGCGTCATCGCAGCAGGCCGAGCAGGTCCCCGACGGTGCGGTGCTTCTCCACGGGGTGGCGCAGCGGCTCGCCCCCGTGGACCTCGTACTGATTGCGTCTCCCCTCCCGATGGCGGGTAATCACACCCGCCTCCTCTAAATCCGCAACGATGCGGAACACGGCGCGCTCGGTGATCCCGACGCGCTCCGCCACATCACGCAGGCGCATCTCCGGGTCTTCGGCGAGACAGATCAGCACATGGGAGTGGTTGGTCAGGAACGTCCAGGGGGTTTGCGGCGTGGGCATCGGCACCTCCAACATGAAAATAAATACATGAAATACTTGACATTCTTTCCATGACATGTCACAATGGTCACGCATCCATTATACCGAGAAGGTGAGGAAAATCAATGGCCACTACCGCCCCGCCCGCTGCATCCCCGGCCACCGCCGCGCGCCCCACGATTACGGCGGCGTTTGGCGACGGAATCGGCCCGGACATCATGGAGGCCACGCTGCACGTCCTCATGGCGGCGGGGGCGCAGTTCGACCTGGACATCATCGAGATCGGTGAGAGCGTCTACCGGCGCGGCTTCTCGGCGGGGATCGAGCCGTCGGCCTGGGATTCGCTGCGGAACACACGCGTCTTCCTGAAGGCGCCGATCACGACGCCGCAGGGGGGCGGCTTCAAAAGCCTGAACGTCACCATCCGCAAGACCCTGGGCCTGTACGCCAACGTCCGCCCCTGCGTCGCCTACGCCCCGTTCGTCCACACCAAGCATCCCGCGATGGACGTGGTCATCGTCCGGGAGAACGAGGAAGATTTGTATGCGGGCATCGAGCACCGGCAGACGGATGAGGTGATGCAGTGCCTCAAACTGATCACCCGGCCCGGCTGCGAGAAGATCGTGCGCTACGCCTTTGAGTATGCCCGCCGGCACGGGCGCAAAAAAATCACCTGCATGACTAAAGACAACATCATGAAGATGACCGACGGGCTGTTCCACCAGGTCTTCGACGAGATCGGCCCGCAGTACCCCGACCTGGAACGCGAACACATGATCATTGACATCGGGGCGGCGCGGCTGGCGGACACGCCGGAAGTCTTTGATGTGATCGTCACCCCGAACTTGTATGGGGACATCATTTCGGACATCGCCGCCCAGGTCGCCGGGTCGGTGGGGCTGGCCGGGTCCGCGAACGTCGGGGAGCGGGTGGCGATGTTTGAGGCCATTCACGGCTCGGCCCTGGCTCTGGCCGGACAGGACGCCGCGAACCCATCCGGCTTGCTGCTGGCCGCCGTGCAGATGCTGATTCACATCGGCCAGCCGGATGTCGCGGCGCGGGTGCATAACACCTGGCTCTGTACGCTGGAGGACGGGGTGCATACGTTTGACATCTACACCGAGGGCATCAGCAAACAGCGGGCCGGGACGCGGGCGTTCACCGAAGCGGTCATCGCCCGGCTGGGTCGGACGCCGCGCATCCTGAAGCCGGTGGAGTATAGCCTACCGGTGGATGTGCCTGCCGGCGAGACGTACACGCGGCCCGCGCCCGCCCAAAAGGACCTGATCGGCGTGGATGTGTTCCTGCACTGGCGCGGCGACAGCCCGAACCAGCTCGCACGCTCGCTGCAAACGGCGGACGGCGCGGACCTGGCGCTCACCATGATCACTAATCGCGGCGTCAAGGTCTGGCCGGACGGGCTGCCGGAGACGTTCTGCACGGACCACTGGCGCTGCCGCTTCCTCTCTCCACAGCCGGGGCAGGCCATTCGCCACGGACACATCATCCAATTACTGAGCCGCGTCGAGGCTGCCGGCCTGGACTTCATCAAATGCGAGAACCTGTGCCTCTTTGATGGAAAGCCGGGCTTCGCGCTTGGTCAAGGGCAGTAATGAAAGGGTACAATAGCGGCATGACAAATGAGGAACCGAGGGGTCGGGATGAGAGCGGGGGCGAGCTGGCCCGCGACGTGCGGCTGCTGGGGAATGCGCTGGGCGATGTGCTGCGCGAGCAGGGCGGGGAGGCGCTGCTCCAGACCGTGGAGCGCATCCGGGCGCTGACCAAAGAGGCACGCAATCAGCACGGGCAGGACGCGGCGGAGGCAGAACTGGACCGCTTGTTCGGCGCAATGGCGTTCGGGGAGGCGCTGCCGGTACTGAAAGCCTTCACGACCTACTTCCAGCTTGTCAATCTGGCCGAGCAGAAGGAAATCGTCCGCGTCAACCGGCGGCGGGCGTATGAGGCGGGCGACCAGCCCCGACCCGAGTCGGTGCGCGACGCCGTTCGGCATCTGCATTCCCAGGGCGTGACGGCGGACGGGATGCGTTCCCTCGTCGGCTCGCTCTCGATCCAGCTTGTCTTCACGGCCCACCCGACCGAGTCCAAGCGGCGCAGCGTGCAGGAGAAGCTGCACCGGCTTTCGGACTACCTGAGCGCGCTGGAACAGCCGCTGACGTCGCAAAGCGAGCAGGGGCGGCTCCAGTCCGACATCGCCGCCGAGACGGAGATTTTGTGGCAGACGGATGAAGTCCGGCAGCGCCGCCTGTCCGTGCTGGACGAGGCCCGGAACATCCTGTTTTATTTCGGCGAGACGCTTTTCCAGGTGACGCCGCGCCTGTATGCCGATCTGGAAAAAGCTCTGGCGCAGTGGTATCCCGGCGAAGACTTTCCTATCCCCGTCTTTCTGGAATACGGCTCGTGGGTCGGCGGCGACCGGGACGGCAACCCGACCATCACGCTCGCCCACACGGCCGAGGTGCTGCGCCTGCACCGGGACCAAATCTTGTCGCTCTACATCCCCTCAGTGCGGACTCTGAGCGACCGCCTGAGCCAGTCCCGGCACTACGTCCGCGTCTCGGAAGACTTGGAACGCTCATTAGCCGAAGACGCCGAGCGTCTGCCGCAGGTGGCGGCGGAAGCGGTGGGCCGCAGCCCGATGGAGCCGTACCGCCGCAAGTGCGAGTTCATCTGGGAGCGCCTGCGCCGCACGCAGAGCGGCAGGGAGGGCGGCTACGCGGCCGCCGCCGAGTTCATCGCCGACCTGGAAACGATTCGTCTGTCGCTGGAACGGAACAGCGGCCACTACGCCGCCCGGCGCGCGCTGGCCCCGCTGCTCTTTCAAGCCCGGTTGTTCGGCTTCCACCTGGCGCGGCTCGACATCCGTGAGCATAAAGACAAGTACCTCGGTGCGCTGGCCGCCGTTCTGGGCGACCAGGGCGTGGATTGGGCCGCGTTAAGCGAGACCGAAAAGATCGCCCTGCTGGAACGCGAAATCGGCGGCCGTCGCCCTCTCGTTCCCACGCAGCTCCACTTTGACGATGAGACGAACACGACGCTGGGCCTGTTCCGGCTGGTTTCGGACAAGATGGGGGCGCTGGGGCCGGACGCCTTCGGCTCGTTCATCCTCTCAATGGCGTCAGACGTTTCCGACGTGCTGGCCGTACTGCTGCTGGCGAAAGAAGCGCGTCTTGCCGATCTGCACGAAGACGGCGGCTGGTCGCGGGTGGATGTCGTGCCGCTTTTCGAGACCATCGAAGACCTGGAAAACGCGCCCGCCATCCTCGACACGCTGTTGTCCAACCCGCTCTACCGGCGCAACGTCACCCTGCGGGGGGAGGAGCAGGAGGTCATGGTCGGCTACTCGGACAGCAACAAGGACGGCGGCTACTTGTCCGCCAACTGGAAATTGTACGCCGCCCAAGCGCGCCTGACCGCCGTTGCCCAGCGTCACGGCGTCACGCTGCGCCTGTTCCACGGGCGCGGCGGGGCGGTCGGACGCGGCGGCGGCCCGGCGGGCAAGGCGATTCTAGCCCAGCCGCCGGGCAGCGTCCGGGGGCGTTTAAAGATCACCGAGCAGGGCGAGGTCATCGCGGCCCGCTACTTCGACCAGGAGATCGCTTACCGCAACCTGGAGCAGATCGTCCATGCCGTGCTGATGGCGAGCGCTGAAACCCCTCCTGCCCCCATTTCCGCCGATGGTGTAGGGGCGCGATTCATCGCGCCCTCCTCCGTGAGAGGCACAACAGGAGATGAGGGCGCGGAGGGAGATAAGGGCGCGGAGGGAGATGAGGGCGCGATGAATCGCGCCCCTACGCGGGAAGAATCGGAGCCGGCGTGGGCCGAAGTCATGGACGAAGCCTCGGACACGGCCTTTCAAGCCTACCGCGCCCTGGTCTATGACGACCCCGGCTTCGTGCGCTTCTTCCAGGAGGCCACTCCCATCGGCGAGCTGGCCCAGCTCAACATCGGCTCGCGCCCGCCCAAGCGGACGGCCTCGGACCGCATCGAGGACCTGCGCGCGATCCCCTGGGTCTTCTCCTGGATGCAGTCCCGCTACACCCTGCCGGGCTGGTACGGCGTCGGGATCGCTCTGAGCGAGTACGCCGACCAATCGCCTGAGCATCTGATGCGCCTGCGGGAGATGTACCGGCGGTGGCCGTTCTTCACAACCATGCTGGACAACGCCCAGATGTCGCTCGCCAAAGCCGACATGGACATCGCCGCCCGCTACGCGCGTTTGGTCGGGGATCAGGCGATGGCGCAGCGCATCTACGAGAAGATCGCGGGCGAATTCCAGCGTTCCGTGGAAATCATCTGCCGGATCACGGATCAAGAGGCGCTATTGGATAACCAGCCAGTCCTGCAAAAGTCCATTCGCCTGCGAAACCCCTATGTGGACCCGCTCTCCTACCTGCAAGTGGAGCTTCTGCGCCGCCTGCGCGCCCTCCCACCGGAGGGGGATTCGGAGGAGCTAAAGGCGCAGCGGCGCGATCTGCGGGCGGCCGTGCTGCTGTCTATCAATGGGGTGGCGGCGGGGGTGAAGAATACGGGGTAGAGAGACCCAGGGCTGAACCCCTGGGCTTCGGCAAAGCAACACCCCGCCTTCGCGGGCTGAGGAACCACTTACCCGTCTTCTCTCGCGCCCACGCAGGTGGGGGCTTGCACTTCTAAAGCCCCGCCGTTCAGGGCGGGGTTACCCCTGCCGCCCGTGCAAAATCGAGAGCAGCACGGCCTGGCCACCGTGGTAGGCTTCGTGGGTGAGGACGTGGTGGAGGAGCCAGCGGCGGGTGAACTCGGTGTCCTTCCTGGGCCTGACGTGGGCGGGGTCATCCCAAGTTGAGACGATCTGCCGGGTGCGGGCGCGGATTTCGTCGTGCTGGGCGAGGAACCAGGGAAGGGCCTGGGCAGGAGGCCGGGGCCATGAAATGTCGTACTGCTGCGTTTCTTTGGACAGCAGCCGGGCCAGCTCTTCCTCGAAGCGAGCTTGACCCGCGCCGATCTGGTGCAGCCAGTAGGCTTCGACATCGGCGATGTGCAGGATCAGGGCGCCGATGCTGTGGCCGCCGGGGAAGGACTGCCACACGACAGCCTCCTCCGACACTTCCCCTAGCTCCTCGCGCCAATCATTCGTCGCGTCGTCCAGCATCGCCAGCAGCAGGCCCGTCTGCACGTCCAGGCCAGCGACGGGCGGCACGTCCACGCGCTCGGTCATTCCTGATCCTCCTCGACGTCCACCAGCCCATCTTCCGTGCCGACCTGGTGGATGTAGACAGGGACGTAGCCCCACGTCCGATAGAAGCGCAGGGCAAGCTCGGCTTCGTCGAAGTCCGAGTCCACGATGTTGCCCCCATACACGGCGACGTACTGGCCGTAGAACTGGTCAATCTGAACCTGGGGCATCTGGTTGAACGCGGTCACTTCCTTCCAGAAGGGCGCTTCTTCCAGCGTGGCACGACGGCGGGCCGTTTCCAGGTAAGCGTCAAGGGCGCGAGCGCGGGACAAATCGGGAACGAGCGGATGGTTGTCATCGGCAGGTGACGACATGGGTACTTCCTCCGCCCCAGTATATCAAAGGCCCGCTTATGTGTCAAGCTTCCAGAAGCGGGCCTTTTCAACGCTTCCAGCGATCATCGTTCAGCATCATGTCCTGCGGATTGCCTTTGTGGCTCCAGTGAGGCATGATGAACGCGAGGCGGACTGTGCGCGCGCCGTTCGCTTCCGTCGTCAGCAAAAAACCATCCAGCCGCCAGCGGCCCACAGCAGCGCGGCTGTTTTTGCTTTCGGCGTTTAAGTCGCCGTCGCCTTTGTAGGCATCACCCATGTTGGCGGTCGTCGCGCTGGTAAAGCTCTCTTCGGCAGCGGTGAATGTCCCATCGGCCCGCAGCACAAGATCACCCTTAGAGCCGGCGGCGACCATCGGTGCACCGCCGCCGTTCATGCCAGCGGTGACTAGGCTGCTGCTCTTCCATGCACCGAGCAGCGCCTGCCGCGTGGGCGGGGTGATAGGGAAGTAAGTGTCGTAAGCACTGTCCTTGTCGTCGCTCGGCTTCTCGCGCCAGCCCTGCGGATATTTGTGCAGGGTCAATGACGTGCCGGGAAACGTCAGCCGGAGCGTCCCGCCGGTCTGCTTCCAATGCCCGACATCGCTGGTATCCAGGGTCCGGTGCAGCATGGCGGCATCGAAACGCACCGTCGGCTTGTGCGGCACGTCGCGAAAGGCGGTTCCGTCGGGATAGAGCAGAAGGAAGTTGAAGTTGGTGGTGTAAGAGGGGTAATAGGATACGGAATAGGAAACGAAAGCCCGCAGGCCGCCCGATGCCGGGGGCGGCAGCGGGACTGCGGCGCGAACGGTGACAGGAGCGGCCCAAACGACCAGCAACAGGAACACGATCAGCAGCAAGAAACGGCGCTTCATGGCAAAACTCTCCAAAGCGACTTGCTCCTTCCCCTACAGCCCGCTTGCGAAGGCCGTTGCTTCTTCCTTGTAGGTGTTGAAGGGGTTCTTGAGTTCCAGGTGCAGACGCTTGTTGATGTAAATCAAGTCCCAGTCAATGACGTAGTCCCGCGAATTGTTGGACAGCAGCTTGTCAATGACCACCCCGCGCCCTTTCGCGCGCGTGTTCGTCGGGGGCGTCATGGTCGCCTCGAAGATGCGGCGGTCGGTCGTCGCCCGCGCGATCTGCCCCGCCTGTTCCAAGCCGTAATACAGGCTGGTTTCGGGGTTGACGTTGTGGTACTCCAGGTCCAGCGAGTGCAGGATGTCGTCGCCCCACTTGACCGCGCCGCCTTCGGACTCCATGAAGTCTTCCATCATCTTACGCTTGGCGACCCAGTCCAGCTTGTCGGCCAGCAGGTACGGGTCTTTTTCCAGAGCGTCCAGACACTTCTCCCATTCGCCGAGGACATAATCCGTCTGCTCGTCGCGGCCTGTGTAGCGCTCCTGTGCGGCTGCTAAATACAGCCGCTGCAAGTCCACGGCCTTGATGCTGTCGCCGCCCTTGCGCCGAACCATCCACTTCCAGGTCTGGTCGCGCGAGACGCTCTTGAGGGCTTCCAGCGGGTCGCGCAGCTCCACATCTTGCAGCAGGACGCCGTCTTCGATGAGGTCCAGGACGATGCTCGTCGTCCCGATCTTCATCAAGGTCGCGTACTCGCTCATGTTGCACTCGCCGAACAGGATGTGCAGGCGGTGCAGGTTGGAGTAGTTGTAGTACGAGTCCCACTTAGGGTTGATGATGGCTCGGTTGAAGCGGACGCGGGAACTGATGGTTTTGACGATGTGATCCGCGCGCTGTGAAAGCTGGAACTCAATGGTCGGGTCCACCTCGACGCCGTAGAAGTTGCCGACCCACTGGTAGTCCACCTCGTAGTCCGAGATGGTCATGATGTTGTTCTTCAGGCTCTTGTAGTTCAGCCGGTGCCCGCCGACGCGCCCGACGCCCGCGAAGATCTGGCGGGTGACCAGGAACGGCAGCAGGTAGGACAGGGCCTCTAAAAAGAAGCGGTCATCAATGGCGACCAGAAAATTCTCGTGGCAGCCGAACGTGTGCCCCCCAAAGTGGTCCACGGAGTTTGAGTGGAACGAGACCTTGTCCTGCAAGTCCAGTTCGCGCAGAAGCCGTTGCAGGATCACGCGCCCGGCCTTGTCGTAGGCCACGGCGTCGGCAAAGTCCGTGCATTCGGGCGTTGCGTACTCCATGTGCGAGCCGACGGCATCAATGTAGAGCCGCCCGCCCGACCGCAGGAACCCGCCGCAGCGGGCCGGCTCAAAGGCATAATCGCGCGCGTGCAGATCAATCAGGCCCAGCTTGTCCTTGTAAAAGGCGTGGTCCTTGACCTGCTCGACGATCATCTCCGCCGTGCCGACGGAGTCGTCGTTCACGAGGCAGCCGAATTCTGTTTCAATGCCGAAGATGCGTTTGTCCATAAGATGCTTTCCAGAAAAGCCCCCACCCCCAGCCCCTCCCCCGTGCCGGGAGAGGGGGGTCGGAAAAAGAGGTGGAAACGGGCGGATTGCTCCTCGTCCTGCTCCCCTCTCCCGCTTGCGAAGGCTTTATTGGGGTGGGGAGGGGCTGGGGGTGGGGATTCCCCTACCGATACCGCGAGATCGTCTCCGAAAGCTCCGCGTCTGAAAGCAGCCGGAAGCGGCTCTCGCGGGTCGTGTCGCGCTCCAAGACGCCCGCTTCCATCGTCCAACCTTTGCCCAGGTGCTCGGTGATGAACGACGACACATCCTGAACGCCCTCGCCGTCGGTCGAGTAATCGGCGTCGGCGCGGTCTTCGGCTTCCAGGTGCTTCATGCCGACGCCCCAGGCGTACACGGCGGCACGCAGGGCAGTGTCGAGGCCGGGGGTGCCGATCTCGGTCTCCGATTTCAGGTGCTCGCGCATCCGGTCTTCGGCGTAAGCCGTCCCGGCGACCACAGCCATGCCGGGCGTCGTCGAGAACTCGCCATCGTAGGATAGCGTCATCAGATGATCCCGATCCGGCGTCTTGCCGAGTTCCGCGAAGATGGCCTTGATGACGATGGGCTGGGCAAACGGGTCGCCGTAGATGCGCTTGATGGCGGGCGAAATCTGAAACGAGACCAGGCGCTGGACGCTGACGTCGTCCGGGGAACGCTGAAAGCCTTCCTGGTGGGCGGCGTCAATCGCGCCGCGCCGGATCTGTTCCACATCGCTCTGGTTGCCGATGGCGCTGAACATCAGCTTGTCGTAGATCTCATAAACTTTGCGCTGCGTCTGCCGCGCGGACACGAGCAGGAGGCCGCCACCGTAGGTCAGCGCGACGACGGGGCTACCGTCTTTGAGGCGGTCTTCAATGTATTCGTTTCGCTGCTGGATACTCTCGTTCCAGTCGTAAGGGCTGTAGGAAGGCAAAATTTACTCCGAGCGTAAGAATAGGCGCCTGCGTCAGTGCTTTCGCTTTTGCAATGGCAGTAGCACACGGGGGACCGAATTGGGAACAGAGTGGTAGGGGTTGCCGCCGAACCAGACAATCCCGCCGGGGGCGGCGGGACTGCCCTGCCCGATGACCCGTCCCAAAACGTCCGTGTAAAGCCGCCTGCCGGGTAAGGTTAGGTCAAAGGCAGACACGACATGGGAATCAGGCATCTGTGTCATGTTCGGGACTCTCGCGATAGGCGCTCTCGGAGGCCCATATTCTGGCCGGAGATGCAACATTGGAGATCGTCCGGCCGGCGCGGGCTTCGCTTGGGAATGCGCCGGTTTGGGGCCAGCAGCCGCCGCTCCGCAAAGCGCCAGGGCAACAAGAGGGACACCCGATAGCAACCACTTGTTCGACATGACACAGTCCTTTCTAGGAACGCCCCAGCGCGGCCTTGATCTCGGCTTCGGTGAAGTCGCGGATGCCGTCGGCGGTGATGTACTTGGCAGCGGGCAGGAACTTGGCCGAGCCGCCCGTGGCCGTGTCGAGGTCGGCGGCGATGTCGAGCAGGGTCAGCGTTTCGCGCAGGGCCGTCTCGCGGTCCATCTCGCGGAAGGGGCCTTTGGTCTTCAGGATGTACTCAAACGCCCCCTTGATCGGGGCCGAGCCGCTGCCCGCCGCGCCGTATTCCGCCGTCTCGAACTGGCCACCCAGCACGTCATAGAAGTAGATGCGCCCCTGGCTTGTGTCCCGATCAAACGTGGACAGGACGGGGATGAACGCGCCGATGCCTTGCAAGGCGGCAGGGACGTTGTTGGCGATGACGCGCTGCAACTCCATCAGCTTGCCCTCTTGGGACATCGGCTGAAGCTGGGAGCGCTCGAAATACTTGAAGGCGTGGCGCAGGTAGCGGACGACTTCCACGCTTTTCGCGAACGACCCGGAAATGGAGATCAGGGTGTAGTCGTCCAGGGCCAGCACCTTCTCGGCCTGGTCGTACATGACCGTGTAGCCCGCCGTCGCGCGGCGGTCGGCGACGTTGATCAGGCCGTCTTTGTACTTGACGGCGATGACGGTCGTGCCGTGCGTGTCCACATCCCGCGCGCCGGGGACGTTCGGAACGGGCGTGGGCATGGGCAGGCGGTCATGGTTTAAACTTTTTTCGGCGAACAGGTCGGCAAAGCCGCCCGTGCCTTCGTGGGAGAAACTCAGCATAAGGTTTACAACACAATCTGTAGGGGCGCGATTCATCGCGCCCTCAGAAGGCACGCCCCCAGAGGACGAGCGCCCGCCGAGCACGAAAAACGAGCACGGAAAGAAAGAAGGGCGCGATGAATCGCGCCCCTACACGACGATGCGGCCTTACTGGCCGCTGCGCTGGCGGTAGCGGCGGGCCTGGTCCGGGTCCACGCGCTTCATGCGCTTGAGCAGGTCGCTGCGGTCGGGCCGCTGCACGTCGGGCTTGCTGGGGCCGGACTCGTCGCCCTCCTTGCGGAGCGGGTCGGCGGGGCCGGCGGGCCGCGTGGCGCGGTCTTCATCGGTCATGGGCATTGTTCGTTCCTCCCTCAATGGTCGTGTTGATGGCATCAGGCGGATTCGACGGCGGGGGCCGAGAATCCTTTAGGCAGCGCTATTTTCCACGTTCGCGGAAATGGCGTATCAAATCTTCCAGTGTGCCGCCGGCGCGCAGGTCCGTCATGGCCTGCGCCACGGCTTCGGGCGTCAGGTAGTCGTTCAGGTCCACCATCCAGGACTCGTCATCCGTCCGCAGGACCACTTTGTTCCAGCCGAGGACGCCGATGGAGTCGGCCAGCTTGTCCACCAGATGCCCCCGGATGGCGGCGCGGGTATTGGCGGGCGGCGCGGTCATGGCCGCGTCCACCGTGGCGTCGTCGGTCAGGCGCACCATCTCGCCGGCCTGCTCCAAGGCATAATACAGGCCCTCGTCGGGGTCCACGTTGCTGTAGGCCAGGTCGAAGGACGGCAGCGTCTCGTCGTCCCAGCCGACGCCCTCGGACTCGACATAGTCTGCCAGCAGGCCGCGCTTGGCGACCCAGTCCAGCCGGTCCCCCAGCGAAAGCGGGTCGCTTTCGAGAGCGTCCAGCGTCCGCTCCCACTCGCGCAGGGTCCAGTCCGTGTCCGCCCCGCACCCCGCCAGCTTTTCTTTGGCGGCGGCGAGGTAGACGCGCTGGATGTCCACGGCCCCGATGCTCCCCGTTTCGGCTTCGACCTGCCACTTGTAGGACTGGTCGCGCGCGATGGTCTTGATCGCCTCCGTCGGCTGTTTCAGCCGCACCCAGGGCTGCCAGCCCTGTTCCAGCAGCGATGTCACCAGATAGGTCGTCCCGATCTTCAGCGCCGTCGCGTACTCCGACATGTTGGCGTCGCCGCAGATTACGTGCAGCCGCCGCCAGTCGCGCGGGTCCGTGTGCGGCTCGTCGCGCGTGTTGACGAGGGGCCGCCGATGCAGGGTGTCTACCGAGGCTTCTTCGGTAAAGAAGTCCGCCCGCTGCGAGAGCTGATACAGCCCCGCGTCGCCGCGCGGTTCGATGCCCAGCTTGCCCGCGCCCGCGTAGATGATCCGTGTTGCAAAGAACGGCAACAGCCCGGACAGAAGCTGCGCGAAGGGCGTTTCGCGCGGGATCAGGTAGTTCTCGTGGGTCCCGTAAGAGGAGCCGTGGAAGTCCGTGTTGTTCTTGAAGATGTGGACCTGCCCCACACCCGGCTGCTCCGACCGCGCCCGCGCGGCGGCCAGCACGATCCGTTCCCCGGCCTTGTCGTGCGCCACGAGGTCCAGGAGCGAGGCGCATTCCGGCGTCGAGTACTCCGGGTGGCCGTGATCGTTGTACAGCCGCGCCCCGTTCACCAGCACCCGGTCCGCCCGCTCCTCTTCAACAGGAAGCGGCTTGTAATCGGGCGCGTCCAGCTTGGCGTCTTCGGGGTCGAAGTTCAGCCGGTCCACATGGAAGCCGCGCATGTCGTTGCGCGGGTCTTCCCCTTTGTAGTACCACGGGCAGGCGACCTTGCCGACATACGCCCGCACCACGGCGCGGGATTCGGCGACCAGATCGCCCGCGCCCTTACCCTCAACGGCAATGCCGTACTCTGTTTCGGTGCCAAATAGCGGCAAAAGTTAGTCTCCTAAAAATCATTCACAGTGTCAGCTTTGGGCCGTAGGCCGGACAATGATCTCGCCGACATCCACGTTCGCGGGCTGTCCGATGGCGTAAGCAATCGCCTCTGCAATGGCGTCCGGCGGGATTGCCATCTTGTCCATTGCGCTGATCGTTTGCACCTTCAGCTCCAGGTTTGTCATGGACTCCACGAGATTTGTCCGGGTGAACCCCGGCGAGATGACCGTAACGCGCAGTTTGTCGCCCGCTTCCTGGCGCAGCCCCTCGGAAATCGCCCGCACGGCAAACTTCGTTCCGGCATAAACGGCCATGTTCGGCACGATGCGATGCGCGGCTGTCGAGGCAGTGTTGACGAAATGCCCGAAGCCCTGAGCGCGAAACACAGGCAGCGCGGCGGCGATGCCGTACAGGACGCCTTTGACGTTGACGTCGATCATATCGTCCCACTCTTCGACCCGAAGGTCATCGAGGGGAGCAATCGGCCCGATGCCCGCGTTGCTGACAAGAACATCCAGCTTGCCGTACCGCTCACAGGCCAGAGCAACAAGGGCGGTGAGGTCCTCACGCCGTTTGACATCTGTGGGGAGGCAGACCGCTTCGCCGCCGGCTTCACAAATCCGTGCGGTGAGGGCCGCAAGGCGATCTGCGCCCCGCGCCCCCAGCACGACCTTCGCACCTTGCCTCACGAGTAAAAGCGCCGCCGCCTCGCCGATGCCGCTGCTTGCGCCGGTGATGGCGACGACTTTGCCTGCAATTTCCGGCATCAGATGTTTTTCCTAGATCACGTTCCGGCGCGTCACCTGCGTCCCCTTCTTGGGGGTAATCGGGTTCAGGCGCACGACGTTGTCCGGCTCGTAGTCCAGGAGCTTGAGCCAGTCTTCCAGGTTGTCGGTCTTTGGGAAGATCTCGTTCTCCTTGAACTCGGTGCGGACGGCGCGCTCCATGTCGTCCATCGAGACGCCCTCTTTGGTGCTCTTGACATCAATGGAGCGCTTGATGGCGTAGTCCTTCGCCCGCTCGACCACAGACGTCAGCAGGGCGCCGGACACTAAATCCTTCCAGTAGAGGGTGTCTACGGAGCCGTTCTTCAGGTAGACTTCCAGAAACTCGGTCTCGTGCGTCTTCGCCCAGATCAGCTCGGTCGTCTTGTCAATCAAGAACTGCCGGGCCTTCTCCTCGCCCCCCTGCTCATCCACCGTCTTGTAGTCCAGCGGCAGGCCGGGGTGCAGGTAGATGCCCAGGATGTCGTTCGTGCTCTTCTTGTCCGGGCGGACGACCTTCACCTTGCGGTCAATGCGCTCCGGGCGCAGGATCGCCGGGTCAATGTAGTCCGGGCGGTTCGACGTCAGCATGACGACGACGTTTTCCAGCGACACCAGGCCGTCCATCTCGGCGCAGAACTGCGGCACAACGGTGTTGGAAATGTTCGTGAACCGGCCCGATGACCGCGTCCGCAGGATGCTCTCGGCCTCGTCAATGAAGATGAAGACGAGGTAGCCTTCTTTGGCCTTCTCGCGGGCCGTGGAGAAGATCTCGCGCACCTGCCGCTCGGACTCGCCCAGCCACATATTCAGGATTTTGGGGCCGTTGATGTACATGAAGTACTCTTTGACGTCCCGCTTGGTCCGGGCCTTGTATTCCTGGGTAATGTTGTAGGCGGTCGCCTTGCCGATCAGCGTCTTGCCGCAGCCGGGAGGGCCGTACAGCAGGATGCCTTTCAGGGGCCGCTTGCCGAAGCGCTCGTACAGCTCCGGGTAGAGCAGGGGCAGCTCGATGGCGTCCTTGATGACGCCGATGGCCTCCTGCTGGCCGCCGATCTTGTCCCACGGGATTTCGGTGACTTTGTCCAGGAAAAAGTCCTGGTTCTCTTTGGCCGCGAACGCTTCCAGGGCGACCCGGAAGTTCGGCTCCATGCGGACTTCCGTCCCCGCTTTGATAGTGGCGTCCTTCAGACCCTCGCCGCGCATGACGACGCGGGTGTTCAGGCCCTGCTGGTCGCCGCCGATCCGCAGGCGCCCGTCTTCCAAAGCCTCGCTGACCTTGACGACTTGGCCGTTCTGGGCGGGACCTAGATCGCCCACGACCGCATACGCCTCGTTGACCTTGACGCGCGTGCCAGCCTGGAGCGAGTCCAGCTCGATGTTCGGGTCCACGTTCGTATAGAAGTCGTTGTCGCCCATCGCGATGTTGGCCGTGCCGTCCTCGTTGGGGGACAGGAAGACGGCGACGCGGTTGGCGGGCGCAGTCAGCTTGTTGTACGCCTCGTCATATTTTGCAATCAGCTCCTGCGCCTCGGCGGACTGCTGCTCGTCCACTTCCAGTTGGTGCCGCAGCAGCAGCAGGTACTGGTAGTTCGGGTCAATCGGATCGGTGCTCTTTAATATCTCGTCCAGCACGAAGATCGCCCGGACCGCCGTTTCCTGGCTGCGCGGGATGCTCCCGCCGTTCCCGCCGTTATTGCTTTCGCGGCGACTGCCGCCGCGCTTGGTGTCGTTTTTGTTGTCGTTACGTTCGTTGCGCTCGCTCGCCATGCGTTCTTTCCTCTCGTCTTTTGCTCGCTTCTTCCCCATAAACCGCTGCATCTTTCGCTTCCGTATTGTACCCGATTTGCCGCGCTTCGCCCACATTGGCTTTGGCCGGCAGGGGCAGCTTCCAGTCGCCCGTCAGCAGCGCGACCATGCGCTCCGTGTTGCCCTTCTCGAAGGCGTCCACCCACTGCGCGACAGTTTCCTGGGCGTCGGGATCGGATGCAGCCAGATCCCGCACTTCGGCCGGGTCGCCGCCGGACGGATGCCGGGCCAGGGTCTGGCGGGCGCGGGCCAGGGCGTTTTTGACCGCAGGCACGGTGGTTTCCAGGATGCGCGCCGTCTCCTCGGCGCTCCACCCCAGCACGTCGCGCAGGACCAGGGCGGCCCGCTGGCGCGGCGGCAGGCTCTGCACCAGGGCGACGAAGCCCAGGCGGACGTTTTCGCGCTCCTGCCCGGCCTCTTCGGCATCCAGCGCTTGGTCCCGCAGGCCCGTCTCGCCCACATCTTCCAGGGACTGCCAGACCGGGGGGCGGCGCTGGACATGGTTCAAGCACAGGTTGTGCGCGATCCGGTACAGCCAGGCCCGCAGGCTGGCGCGGCCCTCGAACGAGTCCAGGGCGCGGAAGGCGCGCAGAAACGCTTCCTGAACCATGTCTTCGGCCTCGGTCAGCGTGCCGGTCAGCCGGTAGCAGTACGCGATCAGCTCGCGCCGGTAAGGCTCGGTCAGCTTGCCGAACGCCTTGCGGTCGCCCCGGCGGGCGCGCAGAAGCACGGCGGGCGCCTCATGGGTGGTCATATCGCGGACAGGCGGATCGGTCATCGTGGCCACGAAACAGTCTCCTGCCTCCATCGAAACGGGATAGCTTTGAAACGCCCCCGGCGGCGGGTTAAGTTCCCGCTATTGGGTTAGACCCCGATGTGGGCGCAAAAGAACCGGCATGGCGAAAAGATTTCTGCCGGCGATAAAAAAGAGCGAGAAGGTTTCCCCTCTCGCCCGCGGCGGCCCCGGCGGCGCTCATCGGGACGCCTTTTTGACAAGGTAAACGGACGCGCCGCCTCCCTCCGCGTCGCCCCGGCAGACCACCATCGCGTCCGTCAGGGTTTCCATCAGTGGAAGCCCCCGGCCGTTCGTGGTTTCCCAGGCGGCGGCAGGCATTTGGTAGGGCGGCGGGGGCGGGTTAAACCCCGGCCCACGGTCACACACATGGATGATAAGACGGCCCCCATAGCCCCACAAACTTAGGCAGACGTGCCGGTCGTCTTCGGGGACGGCTGCGGGGCGCGGCGCCCCGTGCAGGACGGCATTTGCCAGAGCTTCCCCCAGCGCCAGGTCCAGCGTGAAGCAGTATTCGTCCGTTAGTCCGGCGTCCGTACACGCCTGCATCGCCTGATGCCGCGCCTGCGGCACGGCCTTCGGGTCCGCCGGGAGCCAAAGTTCCAGCAGCGGCGGCGATTCCCAAGTTCCCATCGCATGTTCTCTTTCTCCGCGCCTGTTTTCAGCGGGTAGCAGCATTTTCGACCAATATCTGACAATTACCCGCCCCGTTCCATTCATCAAACGGAGGAAGCCGGAGCGCCGGCGGTGAATTAGGGGGCTGAGACGGCTTGGGGGGAAACAAAATGCGATTGGGGACGCCGCGCGACCCGGCGCTGACACTGGTGCTGATCCTGCTGACCTGCGGGATCTACTACCTTTACTTTATCTATATCGTCTCCGAGGAGACGCAGGAGTTTCTGGGGGAACGCGACGTGTCGCCGGGCGTCGAGGCACTGCTTTCGGTCCTCACCTGCGGCCTGTATAACATCTACTGGGATTATAAAATCGGCAAGCGCATCGCCGAGATGTGCGGCCGCGTGGGGCTGCCGGTCACGGACAACGCCGTTTTGTACCTGCTCCTGGACCTGGTTGGCTTCGGCGGCTTCGGCGGTTTGGGACTGGTCAACCCGATCTTGCAGCAGGACTCGCTCAACCGCATCTGGAAGGCTGCCATGACCGGGCCGCCGCCGGACCCCGGCGCCTGGCCCCCGCCGCCGAGCAATCCCTCCACGCCGCGCCAGCCGCGCCCCTCCCGCCCATGAACGATGCCGAACGATCACGGGCGCGTGCCAATGCCGGCGCGGTTTGGGCGACGCTGACCGCCATCTTGGCCGCCAGCCTCCTGCTGCCCCTGCCCGGACGCGGCGGGTCTATCGGCCACCTGCCATCCGTCTGCCCTTTTTACAACCTGACGGGCCTGCCCTGCCCCGGCTGCGGCCTGACACGCGCCTTTGTCTGCCTGGGGCATGGACAATGGCGCGAGTCGCTGCACTGGCACCCGCTGGGCTGGCTCGTCTACGGCGTCTGCCTGCTCTTTTGGCTCCGCAGCAGCCTGTTTCTATGGCGCGGCGTCCTGCTCTGGCCGCTGCCGCCCCGGACGCAGACGCGCCTGGGCTGGTGCGCCGCCGCCCTGATCCTGCTGACGGGCATCGCCCGCATCGGCTGGCTGACGGCGCACGGCCTGCGGTTCTAGGAGAAAAAATCCATGCCAAAGGCAGGGCGCACGCGCCGGTGCGCCCTGCTCTTCCTGGGCTCTCTCCTAATGCGGTTAGCCGGCCCAAGCGCCGGGAACAATGGGGGTATTATGAGACATAAGCAGGCACCGGCAGTATTTTTGGCCTTCTTCGGCCTCGCGGCAGCAGGCGGCGGCTGCTCACAGCAGACGCTCGACAGCGCCAAGCAGGACGCCCAGCATAATGCCACTGTCGTCAATCAACAGGCCCAGCAGGCGGAGCGGCAGGCCAGGCCGCAGATTGACAAGTTCAAGCTGCAATCACGGGTGACGACCGCCCTGACCGCCGCGAACCTGCCGACGACGATCCACGTCCGCGCCGATGCCGACGGGGTTTACCTGCGCGGCACGGTGGGCAGCGCCGGGGACAAGGCCCGCGCCGGGCAGATCGCCCGTGACACGCTTGGCCCGGACAAGAAGGTTCACAACCAACTTCAAGTGAGCGGCGAGTGAGGCTGATTTCGCCGTTTGAGGCGGCATTTCCTGCCGAATGCGGCCCCAATTTTGCCGCTATGCGGCAGGAGTGACAGCATGAAAGAAGCGACAAAGCTCCCAGCGGCCCCAATGAAGAGGCGCGATTTTCTCCTCCGAGTGTCCGGCGCCCTTTGGGTCACGGCGGCGGCGCTACGCTCTGCCGGCGTCCTTGCGGCGACGGGAAAACATCCGGCACAGGCCGGCGCGGACGCTTACGCGCGCTATGTGCGTACTTCCCGCGACTTTCAGCGTGTCAAGCAGGACAAATCCTGGAGCGAGAAGGCGTTCCCCGGCTGGCTTTACATGCCGTGGACCTACCAGTGGACCATCGGCTACACGGCAGAGTCCGGGCGCTGGAGCCGGGCGCACGGCTACAACGGCGCATTCCTCGACGGCAACGGCGGGACGCCGGACTCGCCGCCGGGCAAGCTGGCTTGGATCAATCGCTTCGGGCTGGGCTTCTACCTTGATCACACGGCAGGCAAACACGATCTGCACCTGTGGGACGGCGGCCGGCAGAAGCCGCACCTAGCCGAGCTGCACGGCAACGGCGTCCGGGCCGTCCCGGTCAACGCTGCGCTCAAGCAGAAGCTCTTCGGAAAGATACGGAACAACATTTCCCAGGTGAAGTCCTCGCCCTGCCGCGCCGCCTACGCGCTCGACGACGAGGTCTCCTGGGGGCACTTCGTCCACCCGACGATGTGGCGCGTCACCGACGACACCGACGCCTACCCGGCCTGGCTGGGCGAAGTCTACGGGGCGGGAGCGGCCCCGGCGCGCGACCGCTGGGTGACTTACGAGGACATCCGGCCCCACCTCGCGGCCTGGTCGGTGCGCGACTTCGATGCGAGTCCGCTCATGGACCAGTGGAGCTTCAACGACTCCTTCTGGTGCAGCTTCCTCGGCGATCTGGTGGAGTACGCCAACTCCCAAGACCCGGACACGCCCTGCGGCATCGTCGGCGGGCAGGCCCCGAACGCCTTCGGCGGCTACGACTACGCCAAGCTGATGCGCAAGCTCCAGTATATCGAGGCGTATAACCTCGGCTCCTCCCAGGCCATTATTCGCTCGTTCAACCCCCACGGCGCCGTTCCCGCCGTCACCAGCCAGTTCCACCAGTCCGCCGAGGACGACATCTGGCAGGTCTGGTACTACCTCGCCCACGGCAACCGGGGCCACATCGGCTGGGTCGAGAACTGGTTCGACGGGCCGACGCCCCGCCCCTGGCAGGACGTGGTCGCCCCGCACTACTTGGAAGCGGGCCAAAAGATCGGTCCGCTGATGCAGGGCGCGGAGTGGATTCACGATGGCGTGGCCCTGCTTTACAGCCATCCGTCCATCCAGCTCGGCTGGATTCTGGACGCCGAGGCGCACGGCGCGAGCTGGGTGAACCGGGACGGCGACCATCGGCTGGGCGCGTCGCACCTGGTCCGGCAGGCGTGGGAGAACATGCTGCGGGACGAGGGCCTGCAATACAATTTCCTGAGCTACGCCGGCGTTATCCAGGGCGGCATCCCGCCCGAATACCGTGTGCTGATCCTCCCCGCCTGCCTGTGCCTGTCGGACGCCGAGGCGTCGGCCATCGAGTCGTTCTGCCGCCGGGGCGGGACGGTAATCGCCGACTACCTGCCCGGCGTCTGGGACCAGCACGGGCGGGGCCGCGCGGCGGGGGGGGCGCTGGACCGGCTGTTCGGCGTCCGCCACGACCCGGCGATGACGCAGGCCGACGTGTTCGGCGGCAAGTGGTACGAGGTGGACCAGGACGCCAACTTCGGCTGGAAGACCTACACCGAGTTCCTGACCAATGGGAACACCTGCCTGCTCGACCCCAGCGGCTTCCACAAGGCGGTGCGGGCCATGCCCGTGGCGAGCGTGCGCCGCGTCGGGAGCGGGACCGCCGTCCTCCTGAACCTTTCGCCCCAGTGGTACAACGCCTACCGCGTGGCGGGGTACGAGGCCGCCAAGCATCGCGAAACCTTCCTGCGGCACGTCACGGCGGGCGGCGTCCACCCCTGGGTGGAGATCGAGGGCGCGGGCGAGGCCGCCTTCGGCCATGAAATCACCTACTTCCGCAGGCCGGACGGGCGGAAGGTCCTGTTCGTCTGCTTCAACCCGGAGACGGTCGGCACGGAAACGGGCGGCGGCAACGCCGCGAACCTCAAGACCGGTGCCGTCCCCATCACTTTGAAGTTCGCGAAGCCCCTCCAAAGCGTCCGCGATGAGCGCCGGGGCAGCGATCTGGGCAGCGGCGCGCGGTTCGCGTTCACCTGGCCCCGCAACGAGGCCATCGTCCTGTCTTTTGACTGATTCGGCGTGTGTGGAACGCCCAAAACCGGGACGTTTCGGGTACAATAGAACATCGGTTTGCGGCGGTCTTTGGAAAAGTCTGAAGGCTGCCGTTTTGCGTATGGGAGGGGCGAAATGGGACATATCATTGAAGCGAATGGGACGGGAGATTTGGTAATCTCCCCGGCTTTACTAAAAGAAACGCTTGGCGAAGCGCCTCCTCGCGCACGTTACCGTGTGGAATCAGGGGGTGCGACGCTCATCGTGCAGCCTGAACAAACAGAGCCGTCGGAGAAGCCGATCACCTTCGACGAGTGGGAACAGGGATGGAAACAGCTTCAGGAGCGGATGAGTGAAGTCTGGAATACTGACAAATCGGCGGCGGAGATCATTTCGGAGATGCGCCGCTAATGCTGACGGTAGACGCCAATGTCTTCATATCCGCCTCGACACCCACTGAAGTTTTTCATGCCGACAGTGACAACTTCTTGCTGCGCGCGGGACGTGGGGGAGTTCTGTTCTTCTGTCCGACGCTGGTTCTGCCTGAGATAGCATCCGGGATCATCAGGCCAACGGGCGATGTCGTGGCGACTCAGGAGGCTGTCAGGCGAGTCCAGACACTTCCGGGGCTTACGCTGGTAGATCTGACTGACCAACGCGCGCTGCGGGCGGCACGGGCCGTTTCCGATTATCGCTTGCGCGGGGCAGATGCGGTTTACATCGCCGTGGCGCAGGAACACGGCACAACTTTGATTACCTGGGACAAAGAGGTGTTGACACGGGGCGCGCAGGCCGTCCCGACGATGACGCCAACGGATTGGCTGGCGGCCAACCCTATATAGCAATCTACGGAGACGAGACACGGCATGGATTTCAAGGTTATCTCCAACTACAGGCCGTCGGGCGACCAGCCGGCGGCGATCAACAAGCTGGCCGAAGGGCTGCGGCGGGGCGATAAATATCAGACGCTGCTGGGAGCGACAGGCACGGGCAAGACATTCTCGGCGGCGAACGTGATCGAAAAGGTGCAGCGGCCTACGCTCGTCATCGCGCACAACAAGACGCTGGCGGCGCAGCTTTGCTCGGAGTTCCGGGACTTCTTCGGGGAAAACGCCGTCGAGTATTTCGTCTCATACTACGACTACTACCAGCCGGAAGCCTATATCCCATCCACGGACACGTTCATCGAGAAGGATTCGAGCATCAACGACGAGATAGACCGGCTGCGGCACTCGGCGACGCAGGCGGTGCTGGAGCGGCGGGACGTGGTGATCGTCGCCTCGGTCTCGTGCATCTACGGCCTGGGCGCCCCGGAAGAGTACGCGCGCATCATCTTGAAGTTCGAGCGCGGCAAGGAATACGACCGGGACGACATGCTGCGCCGACTCGTGGACATGCAGTTCACGCGCAACGACATCGCTCTGACCCGCTCGACGTTCCGCGTCCGGGGCGACGTTTTGGAGTTGCAGCCCGCCGACGAGGAGATCGTGGTGCGCGTCGAGTTCTTCGGCGATGAGGTGGAGAAGATCACCATCGTGGACCCGCTGACGGGCGAGGTGCAGGCGAGCAAGGACGAGATCACGGTCTTCCCCGCCTCGCACTTCGTTTCCAGCCCCGAGCGGCAGGAAAAAGCGATCATCGGCATCGAAGACGAGATGCACCAGCGGATCGCGCTGTTCCAGCAGCAGGGCAAGCTGCTGGAAGCCCAGCGGATCGAGCAGCGGACGCGCTTCGACCTCGAAATGATCCGCGAAGTCGGCTACTGCAACGGCATCGAGAACTACTCGCGCTGGTTTGACGGCCGCGCGCCCGGCACGGCCCCGCACACCCTGCTGGACTACTTCCCGAAAGACTACCTGCTTGTCATTGACGAGTCCCACCAGACCCTGCCCCAGCTCCGGGCCATGTACAACGGCGACAAGGCGCGCAAAGACACGCTGATCGAGTACGGCTTCCGCCTGCCCTCGGCGGGCGACAACCGTCCTCTCAAGTTCGAGGAGTTCCAGGAGCGGGTCGGCCAGTGCATCTTCGTCTCGGCCACACCCGCCGCTTTTGAGCGCGAGCACTCGGAGCAGATCGTCCAGCAGGTCATCCGCCCGACGGGCCTGATTGATCCCGAAATCATCATCAAGCCGACGCGCGGCCAGGTGGACGACCTGCTGAACGAGATCCGTGAGCGGACGGGCCGGGGCGAGCGCGTCCTAGTGACGACGCTCACCAAGAAGATGGCCGAGGACCTGACCGAGTACCTCTTGGACCTGAACATCAAGGTCAACTACCTGCACTCGGACGTCCACACGCTGGAACGGACCGAAATCCTGCGCGACCTGCGGCTGGGGATTTACGACGTCATCATCGGCATCAACCTGCTGCGCGAAGGTCTGGACCTGCCCGAAGTCTCGCTCGTCGCCATTCTGGACGCCGACAAAGAAGGCTTCCTGCGCTCGGAAACCTCGCTGATCCAGACCATCGGGCGGGCCGCGCGCAATGTCGGCGGCCAGGTCATCATGTACGCCGACCACATCACCGGCTCGATGGAGCGGGCGATGGGCGAGACCGACCGCCGCCGGACGATCCAGGAAGCGTACAACGTGGAGCACAACATCACGCCGTACACGGTCAACAAGGCCGTCCGCGAGGTCCTCGAGTCCAAAAAGATCGCCGAGCAGAAGTCGTACTACAACATCTCCCGCAACCGTAACCCCGAAACGCTGCCCCTGGACCAGCTCATGTCCGCCCTGGCCGACATCGAGAAGGAGATGAAGCAGGCCGCGCGGGCGCTGGAGTTCGAGCGCGCCGCCGAGCTGGGCGATGAACTGAGCCGCCTGAAAAAGCTGCTGCCGGCGGGGGCGAAGAAGTAGGGGCGCAGTGACTCGTGCCCCATGTGTGGCCGGCACTTTCAGGGAAAAGAATTGAGCTACCTGCTGTTTTTGGATGAAAGTGGACACGACCATAAAACCATGCCCTACGAAGTGCATGGCGGCATCGCTCTCCACGCTTCCCGCGTCTGGCCGTTTGTCCAGGGAATGCGCGCACTGGAACAGGAAGCCTTTGGGGTGCCTCTGCATGAGTACCAGGCGGAACTGAAAGGAGCGCACTTACTCGGCAAAAAGCGTTACCAATGGGCGGCTCAGGAAGAGATGCCTTTGCCGGACATTACCCGCCGGGAACAGGCACAAGCCTTTCTCAGAAAAGGGCTTGCCAAGCAGCCGCCTTCCCGCAGTGAGTTCACCGCCTATGGCCAAGCCTGCCTGAAAATGGCACACTCTATGATGACCCTCTTGCAGCGGCAGAACGCCATTCTTCTGGCAGTCGCCGTTCCGCGCGGCGTACAAAAGCCGCCGGAAAGCCACAACCCGGAAGATTTGCGCCGTGATTGGGTGTACTTAATGAACCGCTATTCTCTGTTTCTTCGAGAAAAACAGGAACAGGGCCTTCTAGTCATGGACCATATCGAGAACAGCGAAGACAGACGCTTCATGCAACGGCTCGAGCGCTATTTTAGTCTGACACAGAACGGACGGGGATACGCGCAGCACATCATTCCGACCCCGCTGTTCGTCCTGTCGGATATGACTTACGCCATTCAAGCCGCAGACCTGTGTATTTACTGCTTGAATTGGGGCTTTCGGTTGCCGGAGCGCGGCATGGACGCGCCCACGCGCCCAGAAATCACCCAGGACTTTGAAGCGGCCTTGTCTGCCTTGCAATGGCGCGGCGTCGTGGAAAAAGAAGGAAGGGAGTACCCCCGGTTCAGCGTGTGCTATCTTCCGCAGCTTTATGGGGAGACAGGCAAAAGAAAAGAAGGCAACGCCCCGTAATCCACTTTCGTGGAACCCGAAGCCGAGCCTCCGCTACTATTATGGCATAGAATCAAAAAAAGTAAACACTTTGCCAAGACTTAATTACGGCTCGCTCTCTCCCGTCCCTCGCCCTCCCAGTCTCGCACGGCGCAACCCGGAGACTTTGCCCCTGGACCAGCCCATGTCCGCCCTGGCCGACATCGAAAAGGAGATGAAGCAGGCCGCTCGTGCCCTGGAATTCGAGCGCGCCGCCGAGCTGCGCGATGAACTCAGCCGCCTGAAAAAGCTGCTGCCGGCGGGGGCGAAGAAGTAGGGGCGCGATTCATCTCGCCCGGCGTGTGGCCGACGCAGAAAGGCCGACGCAGAAAGGCCGACGCAGAAAGCCGACGCAGAAAGCCGACGCAGAAAGCCGACGCAGAAAGCCGACGCAGAAAGCCGACGCAGAAAGCCGACGCAGAAGAAGTAACCGGCACTGGAAGTGCCGGCCTACTCTTTGTGAAAGTCGCTCCGCGACTGAGGAAGCGTCTGCGGTCAGTTCGTCTTCAACCGCGTAGCGGTTTTCACTTGGCAGTAGGCCGGCACTTCCAGTGCCGGTTGTGCTCTGAGGAGCACCCACCGTAGGGGCGCGATTCATCGCGCCCGTTCCTCAGTCGCGGAGCGACTTCCACTCACCAGTAGGCTGGCACTTCCAGTGCCGGTCACGCTTCATGCCCGCATTCCTTCTTCTTCGGGTATCATACGCCTATCTTTGGCTCATCAACCACCAGGAGACAGCGCATGTCCAGTCCTCTCAGCAACCTCCCGCTCATCCGCCCCGGCGTCCGTACCAAACGCATCTCGTCCTATGACCGCTCCGGCGGCAACGCCGATTCGATGCGTATCGAGGCGGGTCAAACGAAACCGCTGGCCGAGATCGCCGGGGCGGGCATCATCAAGCACATTTGGATCACCATCGCCTGCCCGGACCCGATGATCCGGCGCAATGCCGTCCTGCGCATGTTCTGGGACGGCGAGGCCGGCCCCTCCGTCGAGGCCCCACTCGGCGACTTCTTTGGGCAGGGCTGGGGCGAAAAGTACCTGTACGCCGCCCTCCCCCTGGCCGCCGCGCCCAAAGAAGGCAACGCCCTCAACTGCTATTTTCCTATGCCGTTCGGCGACGGGGCCAGAATTGAAGTCGAGAACCAGTCGGACAGCCCGATCAACGCCTTCTATTACTATGTGGACTACGAGGAGCATCCCGGCGGCATCGGGCCGGACATGGGCCGCTTCCACGCCTGGTGGAACCGCCAGATGCCCGGCCCGCAGACCTCGCAGGGCGACCGGGAGAACGAGTGGGGGACGCTGGGCGCGGAGCCGAAGAACCCGTCCGACGAACACAACCACATCTTCATCCACGCCGAGGGCGCGGGCCATTACGTCGGCGTCAATTACTTCGTGGACTGTCCGACTCCGATGTGGTACGGCGAGGGCGACGACATGTTCCTGGTAGACGGCGAACCCTGGCCCGGCTCGCTGCACGGCACGGGCACCGAGGACTATTTCAACTCCTCGTGGTGTCCCAAAGAACTCTACGCGCACCCCTACTTCGGCTACGCCCGCGTCAACGGCGAGACCGGCTGGCTGGGCCGGACGCACTGCTACCGCTTCCACCTGGAAGACCCCATTCATTTCCAGTCGTCCCTGCGCGCCTCCATCGAGCACGGCCACGCCAACAGCCTGACCCTTGATCTGGCAACCGTCGCCTACTGGTATCAAACGGAGCCGCACCGGGCCTTCGCGCCGATCCTGCCGCGCGAGAAGCGCCAGCCGATGCCGCCCATCGGGGCCGTCGAGATACACAAGTGGCGGGACTCGTGGCGGCGCGAGATGGGCGGCGGGCCGCTGTGGGGGAATGAAGGGCTGCCGGAGGGGACGAAGATCGGGTAAGAGGCCCCCACCCCCGGCGGTTCCCGCCGACCCCTGCCCCCGCAAGCGGGAGAGGGGTAAGAGAAGAAGCATATGCCCTTGCCTTAATCTGAACCCCTCTCCCATTCCGATGGGGGAGGGGCAGGGGTGGGGGCTTCTTTAGGGGCCGGCGGCCACACCCCCTCTCGCGCCTGACCTTCCTCCGGCACTTCGTCCCCCTGCTCCCGGAGCCGCTCTGCCCGCCGGTTCCAGGCCCAATGATAGGGCAGGCAAAAGATAAAAAACAGCAGCGGCAGGCTCAGGAGGAGGCAAAGGAGCAGCAGGCGGGTCGCCGGGTCCGCCGTCATCGCTTGCAGCGTGGACAGGGTTTCGGAGACGGGCGGCGGCAGGGTTTGGTGCCGGGCGGACGCGAACCGGGGCAGCATCACGCACAGGAAGGCGAGCAGCGCCATCCCCAGCAGGCCCAGCGCGGTGAATGCGAGGAACAGCCGCACCCAGACCCAGGGCCGCATGAGCGTGTCGCGCGGCGGGCGCAGGGGCAGCAGCGGCCCCCAGGCCCAGTCCATGTCGCTCTGCCAGTTGAAAAACCGCTCCCACATCACAAGGCCGCCGCTTCTTCCGGTTCTTCGGGAGCGGGCGGCCAGACCGTCCCCGGCTCCGTCGCCGTCTCCACAATTGCCTTTGCCGCCCTCCGCCGCCACGCGCTCAGGCACAGCCCCCAGCCTATCGCCAGCAGCAACGTTCCTATCGCGGAACTGATCGTCAGTTCGGAACGGCTAACGCCCATGTCGGCGCGTCCTGCCACGCGCAGGGCGGTGTTCAGCCCCTGGAAATGCACGTCCCAGGCCGCGCTGCCCAGCGCAGCGGCATCATAAACGAAGTGCAGGATCATGGCCGGAAAGAGGGAGCGCCCGCGCAGGACCAGCGTCGCCAGCAGGATCCCCAGCATCGTCCGCACGACGAACCCCTGCACGTCGAAATGCAGGGCGGCGAACAGGACGGAGGCCAGCCCGACAGCCAGCCAGACCGGCAGGCGCTTGAGCAGGGCGCGCTGGAGCGTGCCGCGAAAGAACAACTCCTCGCTGAACGCCGCCGCCAGCGGCAGTGTCAGCGTCATCACGATGGGGTAGTGCAGCAGCAGCGGCAGCAGGAGCGCGTCGCTTGCCGCCTGCCCCGCCATGCCGCGCGGCCAGACGTGGTTCTGCACCACGATCAGCGTCTGCACCCACGGGAGGAAGCCCAGCCCCAGCAGCGCCGCCCCAACATATTCCCGCCCGCTCGCCCGCCGCCACGCAAACGCCTCCGCCAAGCTCTGCCGTCCGATGAGCGCCCACAGGAGGGCGGGCAGGGCGCAGAACAGCAGCTCGCCGACGACCATGACGATGATGAGGACAATCCCGAACCAGGAGGGCATCCCAGGCATCGCTATCCTTTCGTGTGATCAATAGAAGCGGGGACGCTCGGCGGCGGAGGCCAAACGCCCGGTACAGCGGCCAGGGTAGGCGGCGGCAGGCTCGCCTCACGGTTCAAACGGTCTGCGCGACGGTTCCAGGCCCAGATTTGTGGTATGGAGAACAAAAAGCCAGCAGCAATTGAGAAAGGGAAAATGTCCAGATAGAGGTGGAAGCTACGAAAAAAACTGGTCGCCTGTTGTGCCACCCATCCGGGCGAATATACGAGGGAGGCTGCGGCTTCCGCCAGTATGGGAACAAGCCACAGCGTTGCACCGGCAAATAGGCTGTAGGCGGGAGACAGCCCCAGCCATTCCATGAAGCCCATTCTCACGCTTCTTGGTCGCGACCGAGGGAGAAAACCAGTGTCAAGCTGCCAGTTGTAATACCGCTCCAAGATGTCCATGAGGTTTAACGCGGAGACTTCGCATAGTCCGCCAGGAGGCCGTAGCGGAGGCCGCGGGCACTGAGGGTGAAGCGGTCGGCGTGGAAGTAGGTCAGGAGGGCGTCGAGGATGAGCGCGCCGGCCACGATGACGTCGGCGCGTTTGGGTTCGAGGCCGGGGATTTCGCGGCGCTGGGCGAGGGGCAGGTGGGCGAAGCGGTCCAGAGCGGCGGCAACGCCGGCGTGCGCCAACGCCGTGCCGTGGAGGGCGTCGGGGTCGGGTTGGGCCTGGCCCTGCGTGACGGCGGCAATGTTGACGGCGGTGCCGCCGATGCCGGCGACGAGCGGCGGCGTGTCGGGCAGAGGGAATGTCTCAAAGGCGGCGCGGGCGTACTGCGCGGCCTGGTTTATCTCGTAGGCTGTGGGCAGGTCGGAGTGCAGGAAGCGCTCGGTCAGCCGGACGGCCCCGATGTCCAGGCTCTTGTGCCGCCCCACCCCATTCGCGTCGCCGAGGATGAGTTCCGTGCTGCCGCCGCCGATGTCGAAGACGAGCAGAGGGGCGTCGGCGGGGAGGTTCAGGGTGAGGTCGGAGCGGACGGCGGCGTAGGCAAGCTGGGCCTCGCGGTCGCCGGTGATGATTTGGATGTCTACGTCGGCGCGCGCTTTGGCCTGGGTGATGAAGTCCGGGCCGTTGGCGGCGTCGCGCAGGGCGCTTGTGCCCGCGCCCAGGACGGCCTCCGCGCCCTGCCGCCGGGCCTCGTCGGCGAAGCGGGCGATGGCGTCGAGTGTCCGGGACATGGGCGCATCGCCTAGGTGCTTGGAAGCGTCCACGCCCTCGCCGAGCCGGGTCACGTCCGACTGTTCGGCGACGACGGTGAGCGCGCCGGCATCGGAAACGTCGGCGACGGTCATTTTGGTGGAATTGGTCCCGATGTCAATGGCGGCGAGGCGCATGAGAAATAACCCCCCGGCCCCCAATAATGGGGGAGTGAGAAACAAACCCGCTCCGGTTCCCCCAGAATTGGGGGCTAGGGGGCGGTCTTCAGCTGGGCAGCCGGCGGCAGCCCGTGTTCCAGCGTCAGGATGGCGTAGCGGGCGCGGCCATCCCAGGAGCGGCCCAGGCTGCCGGGGTTGACCCAGAGGACGCCGCCGACATCGCGGACGAACGGCGTGTGGGTATGGCCGCAGAGGACAACTTGGGCACTCGTCGTTTGGGCCAGCTCGCGCAGGCGCGAGTCGGGCGTCCAGCGGCCCAGGCCCTCTTTGGAGCCGGGCGCGTAATGGGTCATCAGGACGGGAACGCCGTCCAGAATCAGCTCGACCTCGCCGGGCAGGTCGTGGAGCCACTGCCGCGTGTCGTCCGAAACGGCCTCGCTGTCGCGGCGGATGGCCTCAAATTTGTCGGGCCGCAGGCGGCCCCACTTCTTGCGGTACTCGGCCTCGCGTTCGGGGAACAGAGCGACGTGCTTGTCGTAGTTGCCGCGCACAGTAACGATGTTCGGGCGGGCGCGCAGGAACCGGACGCAGGCTTCGGGCGCGTCGCCGTAGCCGACGGTGTCGCCCGCGTCGAAGACAGGCCGGTCCGCCGTCAGCCCCGCCGTTGCCAGCGCGCGCCAGACGACTTGGAGCGCTTCTATGTTGCCGTGGATGTCGCTGAAGACGCCGTACTGCACCTCGTCTAGTCGCCCAGCGTCTTTTGGAGGCGCTTGCGGCGGGCGCGCAGCTCCTCGATCAGCACGGTCTGCTTCTTAGGCGTCAGCTTCTCCGCGCCTGCCGCTGCTTCGAGCAAGGCGGCGATCTTGTCCAGCGTCTTGACCGCCTCCTGCACCTGCTTCGTCGAGAGGGTGTCCGGGCCTTCGGCCAGTTCCGAGGCGACCGAATCGAGCTTGTCCAATTGCCGGTCCAGCGCCTTGTCGCGGGCCTTGACAGGGATCGTCTTTTTCAGCCGTTCGGAAGCGCTGCCGAGCTTCTGGAACACGTCCTGCACGTCCTGGTTGGCCGATGCCAGGGCGAAGCCATCCGTTTGGGGGATTGGGGTGGCCGTCGCCACGGCGGGCATGTCCGCCTGCACCGCCAGCCACTCTTTCACGCGGGCGGCGTTGACCATGCCGACGCCCTTGACGCCGCCGATCCGCTCGACACTCGCGGCGCGCAGATCGTCCAGGGTCCGCAGCCCCGCCAGGGCGAGCGCCTGCCGCCGGGTCTCGCCGAGGTAGGGGATGTCCGGGAGTTTCGACGCCGCGCCCGCCGTCTCGTCGCCGGCGGCAGTGTTCACGCCGTCCTCCGCCAGCGCCTGGACGACATCCGCGCCCGGCGGCCCTTCGTCCGGCTTGCCGCCCTTCTGCGGGGGGGTGAGGGTTTTACTCATTTCGCGGCATCATTCTCCTCGGCGGGCGGGGCTTCGGTCGATTCGGGTTCAGACTGGACCAGCACTTGCAGGAACTGGCGCTTGAAGCCTTGCCGTTGCAGCTTGTTCCAGTAGCCGAGAAAGTCCCGGTACAGTTTGGCGCGCTCGGACTGCTGACTTTGAATCAGCTGCTCCAGGCCGACCCGGATTTCGGGGCGGTCGCCGGCGCGGGCGTCCAGAAAGGCCTGGAGGAGCGGCCCGCGCACGTCCCGGTCGTGGATTTCGCCGATCTGCTCCTGGACGGACTTGACCTGGTCGTACAGCTTGGCGAAGTCCTTGCCGGGAAAGCAGGGCTGGAAGATCTCCATAGTGTAGCGCAGGCGCTTGGCGGCGATGCGCATGTTGTGCAGCTCATCTACCTTCGTGGGGTCGCTGATATAAGGCGCGAACTGGTACAATTCTTCCAGGCGCGTGTGCAGCATCAGGGGCGCGTTGGAGCGCAGCGACTCGCGCGGGTTGACGGCGTAAAGGGGAAGGGCCTTAGCCATGCGCTTTGTCCTCCTCTCCCAGCAATCGGTGGAAGTCTCTCACGAAATGGCTCTTTTCCAGCCGGTTCAGCTCTTTGACGAGCAGGACGCGCTCGCGGTCCCGCTCCTTTTGCAGATGCTCGACGAAGGCGCTCAGGCCGACCTTCTCGCTCTCGGGGGCGTTCTCGATCACGGACTCCATGAACTCGATCTGGACGTCCGCGTCGCGCACCGCGCCCAAGGCATCCGTCGTCTTCGCGACTTCTTTTTCGGTGACGGCGAACGGCTTGGGCGGGAAGGCAGCGGCGAAGACGGACAGGGCGGCGCGCAGGCGGCGGGAGGCGACCCGCATGTCGTGCAGGGCCTCAATGTCGTCGCCCGCGCGCGTCCCGTCGAGATTGGACATCATCTCGTGGAGCTGCTGCCCGAGCGATGTGTGCGCCGCCTCGATGAATGTGGCGTCCGGTGCGATGTCATACGCTGATTTTGCCATGTGTGTCCCCTATCATAACGCGCGGCCAGGCTTTTGTCAAGAGATATACCCATGTCACGCCTGATTACCCTGCTGACGGACTTCGGGACACAGGATGCGTTCGTCGGCGTGATGCGAGGTGTCCTCAAGTCTCTCGCCCCGGAGGCGGAAGTCATAGACCTGACACATCACGTCCCGCCGCAGGACATCCGCGCGGGCGCCTTCGTCCTGAAGACTGCCTACACATACTTCCCGCCGGGGACGATCCACCTGGCCGTCGTAGACCCCGGCGTCGGCGGCGCGCGGCGGCCCATCGCCGCGCGCCTCGGCGAATTCGTTTATGTCTGCCCGGACAACGGCCTGCTCTCCTATGTGCTGGCGCAGGACACGTTGACACAGGCAGTGACATTGGACAACAGGCAGTTCCATCTGCCCCACGTCAGCCGGACGTTTCATGGACGGGACATCTTCGCCCCGGTCGCCGCGCATCTGGCGAGCGGCGTCCCGCTGGACACTTTAGGAACACCTTTGGAGACATTGCAGACGTTTCCGCTGCCTCAGCCTACTGTCTCAAGAGACACGATCACCTGTCACGTCGTCTACGCCGATGTGTTCGGCAACCTGTTCACAGACTTGACCGAAGACATGGCCGAGACATGGCTTGCGCCGCCCGCACTCATCGAAGCGGGCGGCACGGTCATACACGGCCTTTCGGACAGCTACAGTCAGGCGCCGGAAGGCAGGCCGCTGGCCCTGTTCGGCAGCAGCGGCCATTTGGAAATCGCCGTGCGGAACGGAAACGCGCGGGCGCAGTTGGGCGTGGAGGTGGGAGACAGGATAACGATAAGACCCGGCCCTGCTCCCCAAAACGAGGGGGTGACATGAAGGTCTCCCAGGAAGAAAAGACGCCCCCGCGCATCCGCGCGGGGGCGTTTTTGCTGCCGGCTAGACGGCTTCCGAAATGAGCTTGGCGATGTTCGCCTTCGGGTGCGCGCCGACGAGCTGGCCGACCTGTTCGCCGCCCTTGAACAGCAGCAGGGCGGGGATGCTGCTGATGCCGTAGCGGGCGGCCACTTCCGGCTCGTCGTCCACGTCCACCTTCACGATCTTGGCCTTGCCCTGGTACTCCTCGGCGATGGCGTCCAGCGTCGGCGCGATGGCACGGCAGGGGGGGCACCAGGGCGCCCAGAAGTCCACCAGGACGGGGACATCGGAGTGCAGGACTTCCTGCTCAAAATCGGCCGTCGTGACGGCGCTCGCGTTGCTCATTTGAAATTCTCCTTGACAAGTAATATTCAGATTAAATGTGCTCAGATAAGGCAGCCTCGATGGTCTGCTGCGTGGTCTGGCCGCCGACAAGCTCGGTGACCTTCTGCCCGCCCTTGAAGAAGATCAAGGTGGGGATGCCCTGGACTCCGTAGCGCCCGGCGATCTCCGGGTTCTCGTCCACGTTCAACTTGAAGACCTTCGCGCGGCCCGCAAACTTGTCCGCCACGGCGTCCACGGCCGGGGCGATGGCGCGGCACGGCTTGCACCACGACGCCCAAAAGTCCACCAAAACGGGGACATCGGCCTCCAACACCTGCGTGTCGAAATCGGCGGTCAAAACGGCGGGGGCTGCGCTCATGTTCGGTCTCCTTGTCGGCCCGCGCGGGCCGTGTCCTCTGTTGTCACCGTGAAAACACACGGAGCGTGCTGCCGGTTCCCGCGCGGCAGATTAACGGGTTAACGGATCCCGCTTCCCTTGACCAGCGCCATGAACTCCTGCCGCGTGGCCCGGTCCGTCCGAAACGCGCCCATGACGTGCGACGTTACCATGCCGGCGCTCTGCTTCTGAACGCCGCGCATCAACATGCACATATGCGCGCCTTCGATGACCACGGCGACGCCGCGCGGCTGCAAGGCATCTTCGACGGCCTCGGCGATCTGCGTCGTCAGCCGCTCCTGCACCTGCAAGCGGCGCGCGAACATGTCCACCAGCCGGGGAATCTTGGACAGGCCGACGATCCGCCCGTTGGGGATGTAGGCGACATGCACCTTCCCAAAAAATGGGAGAAGATGATGTTCGCAGACCGAGTAGAACTCAATGTCCTTGACGACCACCATGTCGTCATAGTCTTCGTTGAAGATCGCGCCGTTGAGCAAGGTCTGCACGTCCTGCGTGTACCCCTGCGTCAGAAACTTCAGAGCCTCCACGGCGCGGTGCGGGGTCCGCAGCAGCCCCTCGCGCTCCGGGTCTTCGCCGACAAAGGCAAGGATGTCGCGGTAATGGCCTTCGATCGTTTCCTGGCCGGGCCGGACGATCCCACTCTGGTTCCCATTGGTGTGCGCTTCACGCGGCGGGCGCACGTCTATTGTCTCCAAAGCCCGCTTCTCCGATTCCGACAGTTGTGTCACGATAGATATTTCCCTAAGTGTCTTCCTAAGTCGGGTATCTTCCTAAGCCGGCGAGTCGCCGTAGCATTCGAAGTAGTTGCGGGCCGTTTCGCGCACCGCCACCCGGTAGAGGCGCGCGCTGCCCATGTCTTCTCCATGAAGGCGACGCGCGAGGTTGTCCCAGACCACGCGGGTCAAGTTTTCCGAGGTCGGGTTCAGAGCGCGGAAATCTGTCGTGTCGTAGTTCAGGTGCTTGTGATCGTAGGGCTTCAGCACTTCCTCCTCGACGATCCGGTCCAGGCGGTCCAGGTCCCAGATCTGCCCGGTGCGCTTGTCGGGGTCGCCGGCCAGCGTCACTTCGATCTCGTAGTTGTGCCCGTGCCCGTTTTCCCAGTTGCACTTGCCGAACGCCTCGGCGTTTTCTTCGTCCGAGAGCGTCCGGGAGTGCAGGCGATGCGAGGCGGAAAAATCGTAAGAGCGGGTGACGGAAAGCATAAGGGCCTCATTCAGGGTGTGCAGGATGGAGAGTTCGGCGCGCAGCGTGGGGGTCGGCCAGAGCGTGACGCGGGCCAGCGCGCTTTGGGGCGGCAGCGCGGGGCGGCAGCAGTCCCAGATCAGGCGAACCAGATTTTCCGGCGTCGGCGGCGTGTCGGCGAACGCGGGGACTTCAGTGTCCAGCAGCTTTCCGCCGAGCGGGCCGACGACCTGCGCCTTGAGTACGGCATCCACGTCCTTGATGTTGACCACCATGCCTGTCTCGGGGTCAATCGCGCCGCCGACGGTCAGCTCGCACAGGTAATCATGTCCACGCCCTGTGTCACCGGGCAGCGGGCGGCGGAAGCCGGCGGAGAAGGTCGCGCGCCGTCGCAGGTACATCGTCATGGGTGTGGTCTTTCCGCAGGTTTCAACACCAGTCTACCCGCCGCCGGTTCCCCTGGCACAAAAAGCCCCCTGCTGCTGAGATGTTCAGCGGCAGGGGGCAAGGTGAAAGTCACTACATCACTGAAAGGACGTGGTTTGTTATGATTATCGTTTGTTATGATTATCGTGAGTGTATCGCGTCAACATAACCCATTCCACCAGGTTCAATTGACCGTGTCGCAAGACCAGCGCCGTTAGCAGCCCCTCGACTGATCGTGGCGTGTGTAAAAGATTGCCCCAGATTCGCCTTGACCGGCCCGAGCAGGTCCGCCGTCTGGAAGTGGCCCTCGTGGGGGCTGGCGACCGCCACCCTAGTCGGAGGGTCCTGTGTGACGATAGGCCGCTTCTCGACGAAGGCAGGCGTTGATGCCGTCGGCAAGGGCCGAGTCGTGGCGACGACGGTTTCCGGCTTCTTGTCTTCCGGCTGAACGACCGGCAGAGTATGAGGCTCAAACGGTCTGACCGGAGTCTTGAGAGTCGCCATCATGGCGGGGCTTGGCTTCGGCAGGACCGGCTTGTGGGCCAGTGCCGGGTGCAGCTTGACCGGCGAGACAATGGGGGGCGATGCTGTCGCCAGCTTTGTCAGGGGGACGATTTCGGCAGGCTTCTTCACCCTCACCGGCTGCGGCTCATCCTGCGGCTTCACGGCGACCAGGTCCGGGTTGGAGCGCGCGGGCTTGGGAGACACAGCCCCATGATGAGTGGCGCGTGGCATCGCGTTGGGGCCAGCCGGCGTCGGCAGGGTCAGCGGCGTCGAGGGTTTGATGGACGGCACGACGGCGACCATCGGCGGCTTCACAGGATGGACAGCAACTTGTGATGGATGGTGCAGCAGGCCGTAGCTGATGACGGCGCCCAGCGCCGTGAGCGAGGCAGCAGCAGCGTAAGCCGGACGCAGCGCGAAGGCGCGGGCGGGAAGCGCCCCAATTGAAACGGGGAGCGGCGCGGCGGACGAGGCGGCGATGGCGCCGGCGATGCGGGCGCGCAGATCGGCGGGCGGCGACACGACCGGGCGGGCGGCCAGGGCGCGCTGCGTGGCCTGCATCCACGCCAGCGCCTCGCGACAGACGGCGCAGCCGGGCAGGTGCGCCTCCACGCGCCGCACTTCCTCGGCGGAGGCCATGTCGTCTGCATACAGCGACAACAGCGGGTCTATTGTGTGGCAGTCATCCGGGGTCGTCGGCTGAGTCCGTGTCCAAAAGGGCCATTTCATCGGGAGAGTTCGTGCCTTTCCGCGCGCAAATCGGGTCCATTCCTTATGACAGCCGCGCGGGCCAAATGTTTCGCAAATTTCGACTCGATTTTCGCGCCGCTTCGGGTATGGTATTCCTAATTATGGCGGATCAAAAGCAAAGGCTGGAATCTCCCGGAGGCGGTCGGAAATTCAATGTGGTCGGGGTAGACACGCGGGACGCGGAAGAGCCGGTGGTCGCGGCCAACCGGACCGGGTACTGGCTGCGGATCACGGGCATTGCCCTCGTGATCGTCCTGCTGGCCGCCCTGTTGTTTTACCTGAACGATCAAAACCTGGGCAAGACGAACGTGCAGCCGACGCGCGGCGGGCACGCGGTCTCCCTGGACACGGACAAGCCGGCGACGGACCCCAATCTAAAGTAGAGGAAGTCCAAAATGGCAGTCTCCCCTTCCAATACGGAACCCGGCGCTGAGGCGGGGCGAATACGCTGTTTGTACTGCGGTGCGAACAACTTCCCCGCGTCCCCCGCCTGCTGGCAGTGCGGGCGGCCCCTGAAGGCCGTGCCTGCGGGAACGGCGGAGGCCGGCGCGGCGCCCCCGCCCGCCCCCATCCTCGGCATCGAGGGCGGCGGGGCAGCGCCACGCCCGTCCGCGTCAAGACCGAATGCCGAGTCGGCGCTCGCGCCCAAAGCCGCAGCGGCGCTGGGACTGATGTTCCCCTATGTCGGCCTGCCGCTCGGCATCGTCTTCTTGATGCTGGACGACCCGCGCAAGACGCAGCTCGGCTGGCTGACCATCGGCTGGAGTGTGCTGGGGACCGTGCTGAACACAGTCTCCCTGCTCGTGCTTCTCCTGCCCCTCCTCGGGGCGCTGAAAGGGCTGCCCCACCCCGGCGGCGCCGCCCCCGGCGGACTGCCGAGCGTGCCGGACATCGGCGGCGACGGCGCGGGCCTGCTCCTGCCGCACCTGCTCCCGGCTTGCCTGCTGGCCGCCCGTTTTTTGGTTCTTCACGTTTAACCGCCCCGCCACCCCGGATATAATTCCAATGTACAGTCGGTTGCTCCGCCTTTTAATGGGAACCGCTGTCTACCCCGTCCGGCCCTATTTGTACGCCATCCATGGCATGACACCAATGGATTCGGACAGCCGGCATAAGCTGTCGGCGCCGGCAAACTTCGGCAGGGTAATGTAATTCGTGTCACCGCGCACTTGTGCGCGAGGAGGTCATCACACCTATGAGCGCCTATCCGAATCTCGCCAAGCGCCATAAAATCGCCTATGTGGGAACATACCCGCCCAAAGAGTGCGGCATCGCCACCTTCACACTGGACGTCGTCAATTCCACCGACCTGTCCGGGTGGCGCTCCATCGTGCTCGCGGTGGACGACGCCGCGCCGACGGAAACGCATCCCGACAGCAAAGTCGTGTATACGATCGAGAAGGGAAACCGCGCGGATTACTTGCGCGCGGCCAAGCTGCTGGACAAGCACAAGGTCAGCCTGCTCTCGATCCAGCACGAGTACGGCATCTTCGGCGGCGACCACGGCGAGTACATTCTGGACCTAGTCCGCGCCGTCACCATGCCGGTCGCCGTCACCCTGCACACGGTCCTGCCCAGCCCCGCAGACGCCCAGCGGCGCATCCTGAAGGAGATGGAGAAACATGCTTCCTGTTTCGTGGTCATGGCGCACAAGGCGGTCGAGCTGCTGGAAGACGTCTACGGCATCGCCCCCAGCAAGATCCGCTTTATCCCGCATGGGGCGCCGAACGCGCCGTTCCATGCCGAAAAGGCCGCCAAAGCCAAGCTGGGACTGGAAGGCCGCCGCGTGTTGTCCACATTCGGCCTGATCTCGCCGAACAAGGGCATCGAGGACGCCATCGCCGCCATGCCGGACGTCGTCAAGCAGGAGCCGACCGCGACTTATCTCGTGCTGGGCCAGACCCATCCCGTCGTCAAGCGCAAAGAGGGCGAATGGTATCGCGAAAGCCTTATGGAGCAGGTGCAGGACCTGGGGCTGACCGGAAACGTCAAGTTCATGGACAGATACCTGACGCTCCAGGAATTGATCGATTACCTCCTGGCGACCGACATCTACATCACGCCCTACTACGCCAACCCGCACCAGATCACGTCGGGCACGCTGGCCTACGCGATGGTCACCGGCAAGGTGATCGTCTCGACCCCCTACTTGTACGCCGCAGAGCTGCTGGCGGAGGGGCGCGGCTTCCTTTATCCGTTCCGGGACTCGGCGAAGCTGTCCGAGATCATCGAGAACCTGCTGACCGACGATGGGCTGTTCGAGGAGACGCGCCGCAAGGCGTATGAGTATGGCCGCTCCATGACATGGCAGGCGGTCGGCATCCAGTACACGAAGCTGTTCACCGAGATGCTGAACGAGCGCTGGGTCAACCACCGCGCCGCGATGGATGCGATGGCGATTCCCGGCCTGAGCGACATGGTCCGCGAGGGAGAAGTTTGGGTGCCCGCGCCGGTCAGCATCCCCGCTGCATAAGGAGTAGGAACGCAATGGCACTGCAGCTTGAACGGGAACGACGGCAGCCGGTCGCCCCCAGCCAGGGGGCGTTCCCACTGCGTTTCGAGCACCTGGACTGCCTGCTGACCGACATCGGCCTGTGGCAGCACGCGGAAGGCTGCCGGCCGCATCCGCGTCACGGCTATTCGATAGACGATGAAGCGCGGGGCTTGATTGTCGGCCTGCGCTACTGGCGTTTAGGTGTGGAACCCCGGCTTCATAGCCGACTAGCCCAAACCTGCTTTCGATTTATCGAGAAAGCCGCCATCACGGGGGGGCCGACGGCGGGCCGCTTCCATAACTTCTGCGATGCGAACGGGCGCTGGCTGGACTCGGTCGGCAGTGACGACTCGTTCGGCCGCACCTTCTGGGGGCTGGGCGTCGCCCACGCCGTGGATGCGCCGTTCGCGCCGCGCGACGCCGCAGACAGGTTGCTGCGCCGCGCGCTGCCCGCCATTGACAGCCTCAACCCGTGGTATCTGCGCGCTCAGGCGTTCGTCATCTTCGGCCTCACCGCCTCTCGCCTCGATGACGCGCGCCTCAAAAAAACGGCGGACATTCTAGCGGACGCTTATGAAGCGAATGCGGACGAGACATGGCGCTGGTTCGAGGACGGCATGACCTACTGCAATGCCCGTCTCCCCCAGGCCCTGTTCGCCGCCGCGCGAGTGTTTCCCGCCGAGACGCGCTACGCCCAAAGGGCCGCTGCCTCGCTGGACTTCCTGCTCCAAAAGACGCGCAACCCTCAGGGCAGTTATGATCCCGTGGGCAACGCGCGCCTGACCACGCGCGGCTGGTTCCTGCGGACGGACGAAACGCCCCCCCATTACGACCAGCAGCCCGTAGACGCGGGCGCCCTGGTGGAATGCTGCGTCGAAGCCTGGCACGCGACGAGCGAGCCGCGCTTCCGGCAGGCGGCGTGGGACGCCTTCGGCTGGTACGAAGGCCGTAATCGAAAGGGCCTGCCCGTCTACAACCCCGAAACCGGCGGCGTGGCCGATGCGCTGACGCCGCACGGCTTGAACGGCAACCAGGGCACCGAATCGGCGCTGTCTGTCCACCTCGCGCATCAGGCGCTGCAAACACTTTCGGGAGACATTGCACACCCATGACCCAGACTCAAGAAGCGGCGGCGCTCAAGCAGCAGATCACGTTCGGGACCGATGGCTGGCGCGGCATCATCGCCGACAACTTCACCGGCGCGAATGTCCGGCTCGTCTCGCAGGCCGTCGTCAACTACTTTTTGCGCCCGGACGTTCCCGGCGAGCCGATCCTGTTCATCGGCTACGACAACCGTTCGCAGTCTGAATACTTCGCCGCCGAGGCCGCCAAAGTCGCCGCGAACGCAGGCATGAAGGCGGTGCTGTCCGCCCAGTCCTGCTCCTCGCCGGCTATCTCCTATAATGCCCACAAGGCGAACGCCAAGGGCGGCATCATGATCACCGCCTCGCACAACCCGCCGCAGTTCAACGGGCTGAAGATCAAAGTCGGCTACGGCGGCTCGGCTCTGCCCAGCATGGTAGATGAGATCGTCCGCGAGCTAAACGCGCTGCTCGACAAGGGGCAGTATACGGTGGACGTCCCCGCCGACGCCGCGAGCAAGGTGGAGGCGCGGGACCTGCGGCCCGCCTACTTTGACGGACTGCGCGGCATGGTGGACCTGGAAAAGATCGCGTCGGGCAATTTCAAAATCGTCGCCGACCCGATGCACGGCAGCGGCAGCGGCTATCTGACCGACATCCTGCGCGGCGCAGGCATCGAGATCGAGGAGGTCTGCCGGGACCGCAACCCCTTCTTCGGCGGCATCAACCCCGAACCCATCGCGCAAAATTTGGGGCCGCTCAAAGACGCCGTTTTAGCCGGCCGCGCCGACGTGGGATTGGCGATAGACGGCGACGCCGACCGCGTCGGCGCGATGGATGCCTACGGGGCCTTCGTGGACAGCCACCGCATCTTCGCCCTCCTCCTGCGCCATCTTTACGAAGATAAGGGCCTGCGCGGCAGCGTTGTCAAGACCGTTTCGACGACTACCCTCATTGACAAGCTCTGCGCCAAGTACGGCTTGACCCTGCACGTCGTCCCCATCGGCTTCAAGAACATCTGCGAGTGGATGCTGAAAGAGGACGTCCTGATTGGCGGCGAGGAGTCCGGCGGCATCGGCGTCCTGGGCTTCATCCCGGAGCGCGACGGCCCGCTGATGTCCCTGCTGCTGCTGGAAACGATGGCGACCCGCCGGAAGCGCCTGGAAGAGCAGATTGCCGAGATGATGGCCGAATTCGGCCCGCACGAGTACCAGCGCGTGGACCTGCACCCCGAGATTTCCAAGATGCCCGCCGTCATCCAGTCTCTCAAAGAAGACGACCTCACCGAGATCGCTGGCCTCAAAGTCCAAAAGATAGACCGCACCGACGGCACCAAGTTCCTGTTCGAGAACGACGCCTGGCTCCTCCTGCGCGCGTCGGGAACGGAGCCAGTCGTCCGCGTCTATGCCGAGTCGTCCTCGCAAGAGAAGGTGCAGGAGTTGATAGGCGCCGGCGTGGGCCTGGTCGAAAAGGTTTGAACTCCATGCCGGCAAGGCGCGACTTTGTAGCTCTAGTATCGTAGTTAGAGCCGCAGTTGAGCAGAGCTGTAAACTAATGGCTGCTGTAACACTCCGTGAACTTCAGGAGGATGATTGGTTCGCGCTCAGGAACAACCTTTGTGACCCGGAAGTTGTTCGTTATACAGAGTTCAAGCCGTTCACGGAAGGGAGCGCACGATGGATGGTTCAATGGGCGTCGGAAAAGTCGTTTGAGAGGCCGCGCACGGCGTTCGTGTTTGGGATCAGCATACCGTCAAATGGCGAACTCGTAGGCGTAGCTACCCTCACGGTACGAGATGTCGTCTCGCGTCAGGCAGACATCGGCTTCATCATTGGGCAGGAACATTGGGGGAAAGGCTACGCCACTGCAACCGTGAAGGAACTGTTGACCCTGGGCTTTGAGCGACTCGGCCTGCATCGTATCTCTGGTGAATGTGATCCCGCTAACCCTGGTTCAGCCCGTGTCATGGAAAAGGTCAAGATGGTGCGTGAAGGACACCTGCGGGAGTATAGGTGGCAGAAAGAGCAGTGGGTTGACCGGCTCTTATATGCCATCCTTGACCACGAGTGGAGTGGTTGTTGTCTTGAGTGAAGGCAGCACGGCTTTCTCAAAAGCTGAATGAGCAGGTCGAACGGGTTAGGCGGCAAGGCCCCGGCGCGATGCGCCGGGGCTTCTTTGTTTCTGGTATACTGTAGCCAATATCATGGCACGGAAGCCCCGTACATTACCCCATACGCCGGCAGCGCAGAAGATGCGGACGCGAGAACACGTCATCGCCAGCCAGAGCGTTGCCCATATTGAGAGATTCATCGCCGCGGCAGGCCACACGGCGGAGAGGTTTGTCAGTGATTATGGATACGACCTCAGCCTGTACACCTATGCGCCGAATGGAGGGGTGGAGCCAGGCAACGTCTTGATTCAGATCAAGGCGACCGAGGGTATAAGAACGCTCCGCGACAGCAAGGCGATCTCCTTTCCTGTGGAATGGCGGGACATCGCGCTCTGGCGCAGCGAGATCATGCCGGTCATTTTCATCGTCCATGACATTGTTCAAGATGTCGCGTACTGGCTGTATGTGCAGGAGTGGCTTGAGGATTCGGCCACAAGGTTTCAACCCTTGAAGCGGTCAGGCAATGTCAATGCTCATTTCAGCATTAATAACGTCGTAAATGAACAGGCTATCGGGCGCTTCCGCGAATTCAAGCGCATCGTCTTCGACCAGATACAAGGCAAAGTGGATCATCATGGATAACTTTCTGTCCCTCAATGTGACTTACGCCGCGCTGGAACGCGCGTTCCAAAAGCTGGGTTTTCGCATTTCCATCAAAGAAACGCACCGGCTGTATGAGCATGACGCAAGCGGGTCTATTCATGCCATGCCGCTGAATATCCCGATGGATCAACCGGTTCGTCCCGCGCATCTGTCGTCGGCCCGGCATGCCGTTGTCGCATTCAAGGTCACGGACGAGGCGACATTGACAAAGCTTCTCACAGAACCGGAGCAGGGCGAGTCCGTGTCTTCTCACGCGATGACCAACGGCCACGCCTCTCACCGAAGCCGCGCTGCCAAACCGAATGCCCCGGTTGAAGCCCATTAGAAGCAGTTTGCCCATGCAGTCCCACGAAAACTCGGCGCGGCTCTTTGCCGAGGCCCAGCGCGTCATCCCCGGCGGCGTCAACTCGCCCGTCCGGGCGTTCAAGAGCGTCGGCGGCGATCCGCTATTTATGCAGCGCGGGGACGGGCCGTATATCTTCGACGTGGACGGCAACCGGTACATTGACCATGTGATGTCCTGGGGGCCGCTGATCTTCGGCCACGCCCCGCCGCGCATCATCCGGGCCGTGACGGACGCCGCCCAGCGGGGGACATCCTTCGGGGCCAGTACGGAGGCGGAGGTCAGGCTGGCGCAGAAGATCGTCGCCGCCGTGCCCTCCGTCGAGAAGGTCCGGCTAGTCAATTCGGGCACCGAGGCCGTGATGAGCGCGGTCCGGCTGGCGCGCGGCTTCACGAAGCGCGACAAGATCATCAAGTTTGAAGGCAACTACCACGGCCACTCGGATGGCTTTCTGGCGAAGGCCGGGTCGGGGCTGACGACGTTCGATCTGCCCGACTCGGCGGGCGTCCCGGCCAATCTCACCCGCGACACGCTGACGCTGCCGTACAACGATGCCGACGCCTTGCGGGAGGCGATGCGCGCGCACCCCGGCGAAATCGCCTGCGTCATGCTCGAACCCGTGGCGGGCAACATGGGCGTCGTCCTACCCCGCGCGGACTTTCTGCACGCCCTGCGCGAGTTGACGGCCCAGGACGGCGCGCTGCTGCTCTTCGACGAGGTGATTACGGGCTTCCGCCTGGCCTACGGCGGGGCGCAGGAGCGGTTCGGGATCACGCCGGACCTGACCGCATTAGGAAAAATCATCGGCGGCGGCCTGCCGCTGGCCGCCTATGGGGGCCGCGCGGACATCATGGACACAGTCGCCCCGGTTGGGCCGGTCTATCAGGCGGGGACGCTGTCCGGCAACCCGCTGGCTGTCGCGGCGGGTCTGGAACAACTGACCATGCTGGACGAGCAAAAGGACACGCTCTACGCCGACCTGGATCGCCGCATGGAGATGCTGGCACAGACGGCGGGGGAGACGGCGGCGCGGCGGGGCATCCCCCACCGGATCAACCAGACCGGCTCGATGATGACGCTGTTCTTCACGGACGCCAATGTGGTGGATTTCGCCAGCGCCAAAACGTCCGACACGGCCCGCTACGCCGCCTTCTTCCGTGCCTTGCTGGCGCGCGGCGTCTACTTCGCCCCCTCTCAGTTCGAGGCCGCCTTCCTCAGCACGGCGCACACGGACGCGCTTCTGGAGGAAACGGCGCAGGCCGTCTCCGAGGCGCTGCATGTCGTGGCTTGAATCACGGCTGGCTCTGGCCCGCGTGGACGAGCCGGAGGACATTGACGACCCCGCCCAGCCGTTCGCCGAGTTGGAGCGGTCCATGCGGGATGTCGCCCTGACGAACCGCCTGTTCGGCGGGACGCAGACGATTTTAACCCATGTCGCCCGGCTCCTGCGAGACGTTCCGCCGGGGAGTCATGTCAAAATCCTCGACATCGCCACCGGCTCCGCCGACATCCCACGCGCTTTGCTGCACTGGGGCCGGAGGCGCAGCCTGAATTTGACCATTGTGGCCGTGGATAACCACGCGGGGATGCTGCGGATGGCGCGCGCAGCCGCGCCGGACGTCCATCTTGCTCAGGCCGATGCGCTGGCCCTGCCGTTTGCGCCGCGCTCCTTCGACCTCGCGCTGTGCGCCCTCGCCTTCCATCACTTCGGCTTTGAGCCGTCCGCGCGCCTGCTGGCCGTGATGGACTCTCTCACCACGTGCGGCTTCGTGGTCAGCGACCTGCGGCGCGATCTGCCCACGCTCTGGGGCGTACAGGCGACGATGGCCGCCCTGCGCGTCCACCCGTTCACCCGTCACGACGCCCCCGCCAGCGTCCGCCGCGCCTTCACGCCGCCGGAGTACCGGAAGATGGCCGGGCTGGCCGGCGTGGGCCATGTCCGCCTGTACGCCCACTGGTATTTTCGAATTGCATTAGTTCAGGACAAGTTTGGGTAGAACGTCTATAGCGATTGGTACTTTAGATCGGCTTTTGTCCTTTGTCCGTTACTACCTCAGACGTACTTATCATTGGAGCCGGGCCGGCCGGCTCGGCCACGGCGCTTTTTCTGGCCCGCGCCGGTTATGATGTCATCCTGCTCGACCGGGCCGCGTTTCCCCGCGATAAGCCCTGCGGCGAGTACCTGACGCCCGGCGCGGCAGCCTTGCTGCGGGATGAACTCGGCGTCCTGCCGGGCCTGATGGCGGCCGGCGCGGCGCGATTGACGCGCGAAACGGTGGTCCCTCACCGCGCGCGCGCCTTCAGCGGCACAACCGACGCCCTGGCCTGCCCGCGCACCGTCACCGACAAGGTTCTGCGTGACGCGGCGGAAGCGGCGGGGGCGCGTGTGATCGAGGGCGTCAACGTCCGTCGTATCCTCCGTGACGGCAGCGGCATCTGCGGCGCGGCGGGGACGGATGCCGATGGGACGGAACGGGAGTTTCGCGCCCGCGTGACGGTAGGCGCGGACGGAACGCGCTCCCTCTTGGCCCGTGAAATGGCCGTCGTCCGCCCGATCCCGCGCCTTCAGCGGATCGCGCTGGTGACGCACTACAAAACCGCCGACGCTTCCCCCGAATCTGCCGTCACCATGCACCTGCCGCGTGACCGCTCCGATGCCTGCTGCGGCGTCGGCGCGGCCTGCGGGCCGGATGGGACGCGCAACGTCAACATCGTCGTGCCCCTGTCCGAAGCTCCGCGCATGGCGGGGCGGCGGCAGGCCTACTTTGAAGAGCGCCTGCGTGTGTCCTTTCCCCAGGTCTGGGAGTGGGTCCAAAACGCCTCCCCCGCTGGACCGCTGCAAAGCGTCGGCTGCTTCGGCCACCACACGACGCGCGCCACGGACGACGGCGCCGTCCTGGTTGGCGACGCGGCGACGTTCATCAACCCCTTTACCGGCGAGGGCGTCTACTTCGCCCTGCGCGGGGCGCATCTGGCGGCGCAGGCCATCGGCGAGTCACTGGCGCGCGGCGACATCAGCCGTCAGGCTCTCAGCGTCTACGATGCCGCGCGGCGTACCGAGCTGCTGCCGCGCTACCGGCTGTGCGACGCCGTGCAGCGCGTCGTCCATTCCCCCGCCCTGCTGGGCTGGGCGTCGGAGCGGCTTCGGCGGTCGGAGCCGCTGACGGAGATATTGCTGAAGACAGTCGGCGACTTGGCCCGGCCCGCCGATCTTTTCTCCTTCGCCACGCTGCGGCTGGCGCTGTCCACGTTTTAGGATCACCCCTTAGCCCCCAATCCTTGGGGAACAGGACAAAGGCCGGTGTTCCTCTCTGGCTCCCCCAGAATTGGGGTTGGGGGGCGAAATCATGCACACTGAGAACACCGTCTACATGCGCGGCCCTAAGTCTCGCATCTTCCAATTGGCCGCCGACATTCAGGACTGGCCGACCCTGCTGCCCCACTACCGCGAGGTGATCGTCTTCGAGCAGGCGGATGACGGTCGCCGTAAGGTCGTGGAAATGGCCGCCGTGCGGGACGATTTCCCGCTGCCGGGCCTCCAGTTCCCCGTGCGGTGGCGCAGCGTTCAGGTCTGTGAGCCGGACGCGGGACGAATTTACTTCAAGCATCTGGCCGGGGTCGCGGTGGGGATGTGGGTGGTCTGGTCGCTCGAAGACGATCCGTGGGGGAGGGGCGTCAAAGTCACCATCGGGCATGATCTAACATACCCGTTTGGCTTCCTGAACGGCTGGTTCGCGCGGAACATGGTGGGGAACCAGTTCGTCCATGCCATTGCGGGGCAGACGCTGGCAACGATCAAGGCGACAGTGGAGAAGGAGGCAGGCGAGTGACGGCACAAAAGCAGCGGCGGGTAGTGGTCACGGGGCTGGGGCTGATCACGCCCATCGGCATCGGCGTGGACGGCGTGCGGGCGGGGCTGCGGGCGGGCCGCTCCGCTGTGGACACGATTACCGGCTTCGACACCTCCCCCTTTGTCACCCACATCGCCGCGCAGGTCAAGGGTTTTGATCCCGCGCCGTATCTGGACGGCAAGAAGCTCAAGCGTCTGGACAAATTCTCGCAGTTCGCCGTCGCCGCCTCGAAAATGGCCGTTGCCGACGCCGGGCTGGACCTCCGTATTGAAGACCGCGACCGCGTCGGCGTCTGCCTGGGGACTGCATTGGGAGGCGTCGGCTTCGCCGAGGAGCAGTATCCCGCCTTCCTCGCCCACGGCCCGCGCGGGGTCAACCCGATGCTGGCTCTGTCAGTCTTCAATGGGGCGGGATCGTGCAACGTCGCTATCGAGATGGGCGTCACCGGTCCGGCCACGGCCAACGGCGACTCGTGCGCCTCATCCCCCATCGCCATTGGCCGCGCCGTGGACCTGATCCGCGACGGCAGCGCCGACCTGATGCTGGCCGGCGGCTCGGAAGCCCCGCTGTCGCCGCTCTGCTACGGCGCGTTCGCCATCATCCGCGCCATGAGCCAGCGCAACGACGATCCCCAAACGGCCTCGCGCCCCTTTGACAAAGACCGCGACGGCTTCGTCATGGCCGAAGGCGCGGCGATGCTCGTCCTGGAAGACCTGGCCCACGCCCAGGCGCGCGGCGCACGAGTTTACGGCGAAATCCTGTCCCACGCCTGCACCAACGATGCCTTCCACATGACCCAGCCCCGCGCCGACGGTGTCCAAGCCGCCCGCTGCATGGCGCTGGCCCTGGGCCGCGCCCACATCGCCCCCCACGAGGTCGGCTACGTCAACGCCCACGGGTCAAGCACGACTCTCAATGACAGCACCGAAACACTGGCCTTGAAGCAGACCTTCGGCGACTCGGCTTACTCCATCCCCATCAGCGGCACCAAAGGCTTCCACGGCCACGCTCTGGGCGCGACGGGCGCCTGGGAGGCGGCGATCTCCCTGCTCTGCCTGCAAGACGACTGGCTGCCGCCCACCCTGAACCTCGCCGACCCGGACCTCGCCTGCGACCTGGACTATATCCGCCCGCCGCAAGGTCGGGCGGCGCATGTGGACTACGTCCTCTCCAACTCGTTCGGCTTCGGCGGCATCAACGCCTGCCTCGTGTTCGGGCGGGTGTAGCGACAGGGTATACTGACGTCCGAAAGGCAGGAACAATGGCTGAACAATCCGCCCTGACCGGCACCTTGATAAAGCGCAGGGACTTCGAGCAGGAAGCTAGGCCCCCCCTGGCCTCCCCTGACATAGAACACGAGAGCATAACGCAGGCCGCCCCGCTGGAAGAACACTATGCCGGTGTCATCGGCGCGTTTAAAGACGACCCCATGCTTGACGCCATGATGGCGAACATCCGCGAGCGCCGCCGAGCGATGGATGCAGACGATACCATCGAGTAAGCCTGTGTACCTATTGGACGTTGACACCCTTGAGCGGGTATTTCGTGTGGACGCGCTCGTCACCGGCAGGCTCACTCGGACGCCGAAAGAGCAGGTTTGGATCAGTTCCATCACGGTCGAGGAAATGCTAGGCGGCACCCTCAGCGAGATCAACAAGGCCCGCGAACAGGGAGCCAATCGGGACATCGAAGCCCCGTCCCGCTACCTTGCGCGACTGGTTGAACGGCTCCGAGTGTTCAACATCCTCCCCTACACCAATGCCGCCGAAGAACATTATCGCGCCTACCCCGCTGCCGTGAAGCGCATCGGCAAGATGGATTGCCGGTTAGCGGCCCATGCTGTCCTGAGCGGCTTCATTGTCGTGACCTGCAACACCGCTGATTTCAGCCGGATACCTGAAGCAAAGATCGAAGACTGGAGCAAAGGGTGAGGGTGAATCAATCGCTGGCGTCCTGCCCAATTCGTTCGGCTTCGGCGGCATCAACGCCTGCCTCGTGTTCGGGCGCATTTGACGTTGGCGTGAAGCGCTCACTCCAAACGGAGTTCAATATTCTCATGGCCCCGGAATATGCCGACTACCATATCAAAGAGGGTCGTGATAAGCCCGGCTTCATAAAGCTGATCAAAGTCTGGCAGCCGCTTGTAGTAATCTCGTGTGGCTTCGTAGCCCAGAGCTTTGCGCGAGGCTTCGGAGGCTGTCCAGACGACGATAAAGCGATCCGGGGCGCCATACCCGCCATACAAGATGTCGTCCAGCGCGTCCAGGCTATTGCCTTGCCATTCTGAATTCGGAATAAATGCATTGATGCTGTTGACAAAGTCCGGCCAAGTAACGGCCTTGCGACCATCAATCACATAGGTCGGCACTTCTTTAGCAGATGGAATCAGAGTTTTCATGGCTCTCCCGTGCTTATCTAATCCGCCAGTACGACGGCCACCCTGCGTCCCCGTAATGGGTGTTTGTGTAATATAATTCACCAGTCACCATGTTCTTCAGGATGCGACGCGGCCCACGGGTTGCTGTCCCGGTAGGCGGTGCAACATCATACTCCCTGTAGCCCCTGCCCCCGGCGTCCCAGGAAGAACATCGCCGTTCATCGTGGGCAGGTTTCTGTACGGCCTCCCAAAAACCCCTTGTGCGTTGGGATGCAGCCAAGGCGGCACTGTCCCAGCGTCCATGTGACGCAGTGCATCCACGATGTCGGCCTCCTCGCGGGCAGGCAAGCCGCCCGGCACCAACCAAGCGTTAGCCACTCAACCTCCCTTGTTGCTCTTGCCTGCAAAGCGCAGTGGTCATCCGTGACATTGAAGTTAGACCTTGTCACTACCTACACTCCGACCCTGAACTTAACCAACCCAGCCCCCGCCTGCGATCTGGACTACATCCGCGAGCCGGATGGCCGGACGGCGCATGTAGACTACGTCGTGTCTAACTCGTTCGGCTTCGGCGGCATCAATGCGTGTCTGGTGTTCGGGAAGGTCTGAAACGAACGATTAACGAGGCGTATCATCCAGGTCCGCCTCGCTTTGGGGTAGTTGCTTTGCGGCACGCAGTTTTTGGATTTCTAGGCGCAACTCCAGCTTTTCCCGCTCGTGCGCCTCGTTCTCCTGGGTACGCTGTACCTCATACGCCAGCCGCTGAATCGCTTCCCGGAGCTTGTGCAACTCTTCCTGGGTGCTGCTGCTCAGGTCACGCAGCTCGGTCTGCAATTGCTTGATGTCCGTCCGGCTCTGCTGTAAGTCTTTGCCGAAGTTGAACAGCAGGTTGGTGATCTCATAAAGCTTCTGCCACATGGTTAGGCAGCCTTGATTTGCGCCAGAATAAGGTCCGTTTCGGCGCGTAATCTCTCGATCTCGCGCTGGTCGTCTTCCATCTGAGTGCGGACATGCTTCATCTGGGCGATAAGCGCATCCACATCCGCCTCATACTCTGCATCCGCCTTGGGAATAGTATTTAGCACCGCTGTATTCTCCATTGCTGTAGCCCCCGCCATGATTTTACCCCAATGCGCTAGTTACGGCTTCCTTTTGAACGGAGCGGCAACCTATCAACTCGTTCGGTATTGCTCGGCAGCAGCCGTCAGGTGCAGCGCCTTATAATAGAGCTAGCATTTTAACTTTGCAGGGTCTGGTGACTACCAGGTAACCCAATCCCGTTCATGCCGAAGGCTGGTTCTCGAATCCGCAAAACGACTGTGCAACTTTGATTTGATAGCTCTATAAGGTTGCTGATGCGCTGGTGACAAGTATATCTTCTTTGATCCTGGTTGCCAATACTGCCAGCGATTGAGACATATGCTGCTCCCTCTCCGGCTTGTTGAAAATCAGGTCGCCCCACTCGTATTCCGGCTTGTTGTATTGCAGTATTTGGTCGCGCAGCAGGTACAAACACTCGTCTTGCTTTGTGCTGTGGCGGTAATGTAAAATCAGAATGTAGGTATTGTCTTTGGCTTCAATATCTCTCAGCCCAACAATGCGATTGTATCCGCTAACGCTTTTGACTTGAACATCGTAGTGAAGCACTACGTTGCCAATTGGTTGGCGGATAATCATATCAATAGAGTTGTGGTGCAATTATTCAGTCTCTTGACTCAGGAATGGCTTTTCTTGCCGCTTGGAGCGGCTGTGAGGCCCCTGGTGACGATAAATTGACAAGATTTTCATTCAGGAAGCTATAATGCGCTCAGGGAGCCTTACAGAGCCAAAAGGCTTATTTGCACCACAACTCTAATGGCCTGATCATCCACAAGAGGTAGATAGACATCAAGCCCGTTGCGTAGCAACTCACCGGCGACCATCAACTCACTGCTTTTGCCATTGCGAGAGCGATTGTTCATCCATAGCCCCTCTTGTGCTTGCCGCCCCAGCCCAGTTAACCGCAGAAGCAATTCTAATTCTTCTGGAACAGGGGCGTGTCGCGCTGGAGGTAGCCGCGCAGGCGCAGGACGGCCTGGGTGTGGAGTTGGTAGACGCGGGATTCGGAGACGGTGAGGACTTTGCCGATCTCCTTGAAGGTCAGGCCCTCGTAGTAGTAGAGCGAGATGACCAGGCGCTCGCGGTCGGGGAGGCGGTCAATGCCCGCCGCCAGGGCGGTCTTCATGGCCGTCATCTCGACGTCGGCGGCGACGTTGGCGTTTTCGTCTTGAAGGACATCGGCCAGGTGCAGGCGCTCGCCGTCGCTGCCGCCGCCGCCGACCAGCATGTCATCGAGGGACAGGACGTTGGCGCGGCTGGTGTTGACAAGCAGCTTCAGCAGGTCGGCCTCGGACAATCCCATCTCGGCGGCGACTTCTTCTTCGGTGGCGGGCCGGCCCAGCTTCACTTCAAGCTGGTAGTAAGTCCGTTCCAGCGCCTTGACGTTGTCGCGGACGGAACGCGGCACCCAGTCTTCTTCGCGCAGCATTTCCAGGATCGCGCCACGGATTAGGGCGATGGCGTAGGTCTCGAACTTGACCTGGCGCGCGACATCGAATTGGTCCACGGCCTTGATCAAGCCCATCACGCCCGCGCTGACCAGATCGTCGCGCTCCAGGTTGGGCGGCAGGCTGGTGACGACGCGCCCCGCCGTGATCTTGACGAGGTAGGCATAGTGGTTGATGATCTGGTCGCGCGCCTTTTGGTCTTTGCGCTGCTTGAAGCGTTTCCAGAGGTCCGGGATGTTGACAGTGGTTGCGGTTGTCATAGATTACTTCGTCATCCGTGCAAGTTCAGTCGTGCAAGTTCAGCCGTGCAAGTTCAGTTCACGTCTTTGGCGTTCGAGGACGCAGGCGCGTTCTGGTCCGGGTCGTTGTCCGGCGTCGTTTGGTCGAAGCGCGCGCCCCGATGATCCGCCGCTCCGGGTTTCGTCGGCGCGGGCGGGGGCGGCGTGACGGCGGCGCTTTGCCGCAGCACAGCGCGCAGGCCCAGCCCCAGCGCGCCGAACAGAAAAAAGGCGGCCCCGACCCGCAGCAGGCAAGCCCAAACGTCCGCGCCGGTGGCTAGGCTGATCACGCCCACCATCAGCCCGGCGAGGGACGCCACGCGCCAGGGCAGATGTTCCAAAAATGGGTTCATCGGCGCAGAAGATGAGCCGGACGCCGGAGCACGATTGGGTCACTTTCCAAATGTCTCCCAGTATACCACAGGGCGTGGTCCTTTGCAAGAAGGCAGGATGGTTGGACGTGTCTCTTCAAGGCTTGGCCGCCTGCGGGGAGAGGGCAAAGCCCGTGACATCGGCTTGGCCGTCGGTGAGGCGGGCAGGCGCGGTCCCGTCCACGTTCAGCCCGTCCACGTTCAGGCGAAGGAGATCATGGCCGCCGTCGCGCCGCCGCTGAAGAAAAAAGAGCTGCCTGCTGTCGCGCGAGAACTGCGCCGCGCCGTCATCCCCTTTCGCGATCATTTTGGGAGTGCCGCCGCCGGAAGGGATCAGGAAAAGCCCCAGGCGGGTCCGGCTGGCGAGGTCCGGCTGCCGCCACAGCTCAAAGGCGAGGAGGCTGCCGTCCGGCGAATACAGCGGATTCAGCGGGCCGATGGCCGGGTCAACGATATATGGAGTCAGTGGCTGCCGGACGTTGCCTTGTGCATCGAACTGAAGTAGGCCCGAAGCCTTCTGCCCTGCGCGCAGACCCCTGATCTGTCCCTGCACATGAAGCAAGGCAACGGCCAGTTTGGACCCGTCGGGCGACCAGGCGGGAGCGACGCCGTCGGCGGCGGCCAGCGGCGGGCCGTCCGGCTTGTCGTTCTGGGTCAAGCGGGGCGAACCGCCCAGCGTCGGCAGGACGGCCAGCGTTTGTATCCCATTGGTATCCAAGACGGCGGCCAGGCCGGGATTGGCTGGGTCGGCGGCGGACGGCTGCCAGGCAAACTCGGTCACGGCGGCGGAGGCCGTCTGAACCTGTTGGGGGTCCGTGGGATCGGTCGAATCGGGGCGCGCGGCCTGCCGGGCGGGAGTCGGCAGCAGAAGGGAGGCATCGTCCTTGCCGATGTTGATGACGGCGAGGGACGCGCCGGCCAGGTAGCCGAGGAGGCTGCTGCTGCCGGGCGCAAAGGCGGGCTGGGACTTGGCGCGGCCCCCCCGCGTCACCTGAAGGGGGTTCTTGCCGTCGCCGTCCATCAGCCAGACCTGGTTCTGGCCCCCCGCGCGGTTGGACAGGAAGGCGATCTGGCTGCCATCGGCGGAGAAGGCCGGGCTGCCGTCAGCGCTTGCGCCCGAAGTCAGCGGATGCGCCCCGCCGCCGTCGGCGCGGGCGATCCACAAGTGCGAAACGCCCGGCGAACCGGTATCGGACGCATACACGACCATTCCGGCCGTGCTCACGGCACGGCGCGGCTTGGGTCCGAAGATCAGGAAATAAAGGAGGACGAGGAGGACGATCAGCAGACTGGGGACGATCAGCCAGGGCGAGAACCGGCGGCGCTTTCGCGGCGGCAGCAGGGTGGACTCATAGACAGGCCTCCCGGTCGGGCGGCGCGCGTTGAGGTCAAAGGAAGGTCCGGACGTGGAATTGGGGCCGGAGTTAGATGTCGGGTGGTCAGCCATAGCGCCTCACTGCGCGCACGGTGCGCGTTCCGAGGGTCATTATACCCGCTCCGGCCCGTTGGAGAAAGAGCCGCTCGGCCGCAGCTCTGCCGACCTTTTACCAGGTTGCGCGGAAAGCCCCTGTGATCCGGCGCATTTCGGGCAGGACCGGCCCCATGTCGGGCAGCGCCTCGCGCGAGCCGGCGGGCAGCCACAGCTTGCAGTGGCCGGCGATGAGCGTGTCGTGGCGCGGGTCCCCGTAGAGCAGCGCGCCCATCCTCCCGTTGCGCGGCGGTGTCGGCGGCGGGCGTGAGTATGGGCGTTTCTTTCTGCCGACACCGCGCGGCGAGGGGCAGCATCGTCAGGAGCACGGCGGCCAGGAGCGGCAGGCGGCAGCGGCTTTGCATCATGGGGTCTCTGGTCTGGGCTTTGGCTCCGGGGTTGAAAGGCACAGCGTCCCGCAGAGTCTCTCACAGGCGGGGCGGCTTGTCAACATTGGCGGCATTTGGTTCTTTTGGCGTCAAAGTGCTCACCCAGGGCTGAAGGTTTTATTGGGATAACCCCTGGGCTTTAGAAGTGCAAGCTCCCGAGGGTAAGGGCGCAGAAGCAGTTTCCGATGCCTGCATTATCCGATGCCCGTCGGGTGCAGTGGCTCCGCGCAGGCAGGGATTTGCTTTGTTAAAGCCCCGCCGTTCAGGGCGGGGCGCTGACACATGAGGTATACTAAAACCGATGAACTCGCGACCTCTCCTCTCCATTCTCTCCGTGCTCCTCTTCGCTATAGGCGCCCATGCTTGGGCAGCCCCGCCCGCCGCCGTGCCCTACGTCTGGCAGAATGTCGCGATCGGCGGCGGGGGGTATGTCACCGACGTTTACTGTCACCCGAAGCAGAAGGACCTGGTTTACATTCGGACGGATGTCGGTGGGTTTTTCCGCTGGGACGCCCAAGCGTCGCGCTGGATACCGATCACGGACGGGTTTGGGCGGGACCAGAGCAACTACTACGGGGGCGAAGGGCTGGCGCTCGACTCGACGGACCCGAAAGTCGTTTACATCGCGGCGGGAAAGTACGAGTGGGCGTCGCCGGGAACGATCTTCAAGTCGGGCGACCAGGGGCGGACGTGGAAGAAGCTGCCCCTGGACCTGAAGATGGGCGGCAACGAGGACCACCGCTGGGGCGGGCAACGGCTGGTGGTGTCCCCGTTCCATCCGGCCACGCTGCTGTTCGGGTCGCGCAAGGATGGCCTGTGGCGGAGCGCGGACGGCGGGGCGTCCTGGGCCAAAGTCACGGCATTTGGGGGAACGACCAAAAACGGGGTGGGCATCACGGCGATTGCGTTTGGAACGAAGACCGCAGGCGTCGTGTATGCCGCCGCCTTCGGGGACGGCGTGTACGAGTCCGGCGATGACGGTCTGACCTGGCGCAAGACGGCAGGCGGGCCTGCGGAAGTCGAGCGGCTGGCGACCGCGCCGGATGGGGCGCTGTACGCGACACACGCGCACGGCGTCGGCAAGTATGTCGCGGGCCAGTGGGCCGACGTGACGCCAGCAGGCCTGGTCAACGGGGTACGCAAAGCCTTCGGCGGGCTGTCCGTGAACCCGCGCGATCCGCGTGACCTGCTGACGACGACCCAGACCGACCACTTGCACTTGTTCCGCTCTCGGGACGGCGGGGCGACTTGGGCGGAGAAGAAGACCGAGACGCATAGCTCCGTGCCCTGGTATTCGGGGGGCATGAAGCAAATTCAGTATGTCGCCGGTCTGACGTTCGACCCGTGCGTGGCGGGCCGGGTCTGGCTGACGGACTGGTACGCGACGTACCGGACCGAGAACATTGACGCCTCCCCCATCATCCTGACGAACCACGAGCGCGGGCATGAGGAGCTGGTCGTCTTCACCCTGGCCTGCCCGCCCGGCGGCCCGCCGCTGCTTTCGGGGACGGCGGACGTGGATGGGTTCGCCCATGATGCGCTGGACACGTTCCCCGCGCACGGCCTGGGTGACTACTATGGGGGCAAAGGGCCGACGTTCGGGTACACCGAAGGCCTCGCCTGGTGCGCGACCCGGCCCCTCCATGTGGCGCGGGCAGGCGTGATCCCCTGGAACAACGCGGGCGGCGGGGCGCTCTCGAAAGACGGCGGGCGGACCTGGGCGGCGTTCCCGTCGTGGGACTCCCATATTCTGGCGGGGCGCGTCGCCGTGTCCGCCACCGACCCGGACACCCTGGTCGTCCTGCGCGTCGGACCTGGCCCGGCCCTGGTGACGCGCGACGGCGGCAAGTCATGGCAGAATGTCACGGGCCTGCCGGACGGCTTGATTTCCGGCGTGTGGAACTGGCAGACGCCGCTGGCCGCCGACGGGGGGAAGGCGGGGGTGTTCTACGTTTACCATAGCGGCCAGGTCTACAAGAGCGTGGACGGGGGCGCCTCCTTCGCCGTTTCGGCGACCGAACTGCCGGGCGGCGGCCAGGCATTGGTGACCGTGCCGGGTCAGGCAAACGCCGTCTGGCTGGCGCTGGGCGATGGCGGCCTCTACCGTTCGTCGGACGGGGGGCTGACGTTCCACGCACTGCCCGCAATCAAGCAGGCGTCCCTGCTGGCCGTGGGTAAAGCCGCGCCAGGGTCAAAGAACGCGACGCTGTACCTCGTGGGCGCACTCTTCGCCGGGCGCAAGGGCATTTTCCGATCCGTAGACGGGGGCGTCTCGTGGGACGCGATTGACGACCCGCGCCAGCCGGTCGGCGACGATCCGAACGCGATGGCGGCAAGTTTTGACACGTTCGGGCTGGTCTTCATCGGCACGAACGGGCGCGGGATTTATTACGGGAAACCCGCCACGGATTGAAACTCGATAAGCCAACCGTCGCTTTCTTCTTGATAGTGACTATCCTCTCGGTGGCCGCCGCTCTCCTGTGGCTTCCCGGCAGGCACAAGTCAGAGCGCGCGGCTCCCGAAGTACGCACGGCGGGCCGACGGGTCATCGTCCCGCCCGCGACTGCCGCCGGGGCAAGAGGCGCGGCAAGAACCCCGTCCCGTCTCCCTGACCGCCGGGCGGCGGTCCGCGCAGCCCTGCGCTGCCTGAATGCGCTCTGTGACACCGGCGCCTCCGAGGGTGCCCTCGCCGAGACGCGCGGCCTCGCGGCGCAGCTTGACGCCGGCCCGCCACCCTTCGGCAAGGAGCTTTCCGCCGTGCTGACGGGCATCCTCGCGTACCGCGAGGGCGGCGGCAGCGACCGCCATACGGGACCTAAACACGCGGGGTATTCGGCGGCGCCCCTCCCCGCGTTCCCCGGCATTCCCAGGAGCCTCCTCGACCGCGCCGCCGCCGCCTGCGACGCGCGGGGCGGCCGGAAACCGGGCGAGATCGTGCTCTCCTTCGCCGGCGACTGCACGTTCGGCACGGTCAACGGCGACGGCGGCGCGGGCCGCTTCCCGTCGGTGTACCGGCGGGCGCGGCGGGCGGATTATCCCTTTGCGCTGGTCAGGCCCTGGTTCCTCAATGATGACCTGACCGTCGTCAACTTTGAATGCACCCTGACGGACGCCGCCCGGACCGCCGACAAGCAGTGGAAGTTCAAGGGGGCCGCCCGGTACGCCTCGATCTTCCCGGCGGGGTCGGTGGAGGCCGTCGGGCTGTCCAACAATCACTCGCACGACTACCTCCAGGCCGGGTTCTGCAACACCGTCGCCAACTTCGGAAAGGCGCACGTCCCGGTCTTCTACCAGAACGCGCCTTATGTCACCACGCTCCAGGGGGTTGAAACCGTCCTCATCGGCGACTGCACGGTGGTCGGCGAGAACACCACCGTGATCGGCGGGGCGCCGGGGCGGGTCATCAGCCAGATCAGGCGTTACAAGAAGCCCGGCAACATCGTGATCGTGGTGATGCACTGGGGCAGCGAGCTGGACGCCGTTCCGAGGCCGTGGCAGCAGACGCTGGGCAGGGAGTTCATTGACGCCGGGGCGGACGCGGTCGTGGGGCATCACCCCCACGTCGTGCAGGGCATCGAGCGCTACCGGGGCAGATGCATCGCCTACAGCCTGGGCAACTTTGCGTTCGGCGGCAATTCCCTCGCCCGCCATCCCGAAACCTTCGTTCTGAGGCTGCGCTTCCACGCCGGGGGCGGAGAAACGCGCGCGGGTGCGGCCTCCATCGTCCCGTGCTGGATCACGTCGGGCCGGGCGAGGAGCGCGGCGGGCGTCCTGAGAAACAACTACCAGCCGAAGCCAGTCTTTGGCGAGGCCGGGGACCGGACGGCGGCCCTGGTGGTCGAGCGGAGCGCGGGGCTGGAGTACGGGGTGAAGAGCATCGGCTATCTCAGGCTGCGTTGACGGCTTCCTGAGCCAAAGATTTATTACGGGAAACCCGCCCGGCACTGAAAGGCGTCCCGGCACTGGAAGTGCCGGTCTACTCTCCGTGAAAGTCGCTCCGCGACTGAGGACAGGGGAACGTGGCTTGTCTTCAGTGCCGGAGGCACTTTCATTTCCTAATAGACCGGCACTTCCAGTGCCGGGACATCCTGTAAGGACTCGCCATGCACCATCACAGTAATTGCGGCGAGAAGCCCAGGTGCTTTAGCCCTGGGAGGACAGCCGCCACGCCTTTCCGAAGGCGTGATATTTTCAGGATATATTGACAAAATAGCACAATGTACGGTATAATAACTTCGTGAAGCAAACAATAACTGTTAAACTGGAACCCTCGCCACAGCAAGCCAGCGCACTCCGTACCACAATGGAGGCGTTTAATCGTGGCTGTGACTATGTGGCCGAGTTTGCTTTCAAGAAGCGGCTTGCCAACAAGATTGCCATTCAGCCGTTTGTCTATGGAACACTGCGCTCCGAGTATGGGCTGTCGTCTCAAATGGCGATACGCGCCATCGCCAAAGCCATTGAAGCCTACAAGCGAGACAAGAACATTCAGCCCACGTTTGACCCGCACGGGGCGATGGTCTTTGACCACCACATCATGTCGTTCCGTGACTTGTCCCACGTCTCGCTGTTGACTTTGGGCGGGCGCGAACTGCTGCCCCTGCGCTACGGGACGTACCAGGAAGCCCGCCTGGACAGGGTAAAGGGGCAGGCTGACCTTATCCTCCGAGATGGCGTGTTCTACCTGTACCTGACGGTGGATATGCCGACCCCGCCCCCGATGGAACCTGTGGACGTTCTGGGGGTTGACCTCGGCATCGTGCAACTCGCGGTGGACAGCGACGGCGAGGCACACACGGGCGCGGGCGTCAAGCAGTGCCGCCGCCGTTTCCAGCGGCTTCGGAAGGGTCTCCAATCGTGCGGCTCCAAGTCGGCCAAGCGGCACTTGAAGCGCATTCGGCAAAAAGAAGGGCGGTATCAGCGATACGTTAATCATTGCATCAGCAAGCATCTTGTTCAGAAGGCTCTCGTTGGTCAAAGGGCAATCGCTATTGAAGAACTCTCGTTCATCAATCAGCGGGTATCGGTGAGAAAGAACCAGCGTTACGAGCGGCTGTCTTGGGCGTTCGCGCAACTTCGCAGTTTCATTGCGTACAAGTGCGAAGCGGCAGGTGTCCCCCTGCTTGTCATTGACCCCAGAAATACGAGCAGGGCTTGTCCTGCCTGCGGTCATTGCGCCAAAGAAAACCGTCGGAGCCAAAGCGAGTTCCTTTGCGTAGAATGTGGCTTCCAGGCTAATGCAGATTATAATGCCTCGTGCAATATACGCCGCAAAGGTTTGGAAGCACGGGCCACTTTAAGCGGGCCTTTGAGCGCACCCGTTTTCGGGTAGTGCTAAATCCCACTGCCTTTAGGCGTGGGTTGCTTAATGTTGTTCCCTCACCCTGTCGGCTCTGCTGCTCTTGACCCTGGATAGGCAGATTGTCCTGCCAGGGGAGAGGCTGGGGTAAGATGTGGCTGGAGGCATTCAAAGCCAGGCTTGGCATATGAAGATCCTGTTGATCGAGGACGAGCCGGGCATCGCGCGCCTGATCCGCCGGGGGCTGGAAGAAGCAGGCTACTCGGTGGACGCGACGGCGGACGGGCGGCGCGGGCTGGAGATGACCGGGGAGAAAAGCTACAACCTCCTCCTGCTGGACCTGATGGTGCCGGGGCTGGACGGCTGGCAGGTGTGCGAGGCGCTGCGGGCGCGGGGCAGCCAGGTCCCGATCCTGATGCTGACGGCGCGGGATTCGGTGCCGGACCGGGTGCGGGGCCTGGACCTGGGCGCGGACGACTACCTGCCGAAGCCGTTCGAGTTCCCCGAACTGGTGGCGCGCGTCCGGGCGCTGCTGCGGCGGGACAAGGTCCACCGGGCGCGGGTCATTCAGGTAGCCGACTTGGTGATTGACACCGGCCAGCGGCGCGTCACCCGCGCAGGCGCCGAGATCGGCCTGAGCCACCGAGAATATGAGCTGTTGGAGGCGCTGGCGGCGCACGAGAGCCAGGTGCTGACGCGCGAGGTCATCCAGGAGCGAATCTGGATGGACGAGGATTCGTATTCCAACACCGTAGACGTCTACATCGGGATGCTGCGCAAAAAGATTGACGCCGGCCACGCGCGCAAGCTGATCCAGACCGTCCGGGGGCTGGGCTATACGCTGCGCGTACCGGAAGCCGAGGCCGCCCCTTGATCGGCAGGCTGTCGGGCAGGATGACGGGCAGGATGACGGGCAGGCGGCAGTCCGTCCGCACCCAACTGGTCTGGTGGAACATCCTCGCGCTGGCCCTGCTGCTCGGCGCGCTGGGCGTCGTCGTCCGCACCCTCGTCCGCTCCACGATCATGGCATCCGTGGACCGGGAGCTGGATGTTCGTACCCGCCTGATGATGGGGCGGTGGCGTTTCGGCCCCCCCTTTGGGCCGCCGCCCGGCCCCCCGCCGCCGAGGGAACGCCGCCGTGAGCGCGGGATGGACCCAAACCCGTTCCACCCGCGCCGCTTCGATCTGGCGGGGCGCGACATAGAACGGGAACACATGGAGCCGCTCTGGGACCCGCATGGGTTCCTGATGGCCAAGACGGGCCGCCTGGTTTACACCACGGTCGTGACAGACGGCCAGCCGGTGCGCGTCCTCTCCCGCCCCTTCCCGCGTCAAGGGCCGGTCGAAGGCGTCATCCAAGCCCCCTACCCACTCGCCGATGTCAAACGCGCCATGCGCGGGCTGGACCGCGCGCTGCTGACGCTTCTGCCGGTCGCCCTGCTCTGCGCGGGCATGGGCGGGGCCTGGCTGACCGACCGCGTGCTGCGGCGAGTGCGGCGGCTGACGCAGGCGGCGGAGGGGATCGGCGCGCGCGACTTGTCCGAGCGGCTGCCGGTGACCGGCCGGGACGAGTTTTCCGAGCTGGCCGAGACGTTCAACGGCCTGCTGGGGCGTCTGGAAACCGCCTTCGGCCGGCAGCAACGGCTGATCGAGCAGCAGCGGCGCTTCACCGCCGACGCCTCGCATGAGCTGAAGACGCCGCTGACGATCATTCAAGGCAACACGAGCCTGGCGCTTTCCAGCCATCCGGCCCCCGCCGAGTACCGGCAGGCGATGCAGGAGATCGGGCTGGCCTCGGAAACGATGGCGCGCCTGGTGCGGGACCTGATCCTGCTGGCGCAGTCGGATGCGGGGCGGCTCGGCCAGGATCGGATCGAGCTGCTGGCACGGGAAGTCTTGGAGCGGGCGGTCTGCCGCGTGCCGCGCACCGGCGCGGTCATCGGCCTCGTGCTCGAAGACGAAGCGCTGTCCCTGCCGGGCAACGAGGAGGAACTGGTACGCCTGTTCACCAACCTTCTGACGAACGCCGCGCGGCACACGCCGCCGGCGGGCCGGATCACCGTCGCGGCCCGGTGCGAGGCCAGCCAGATCGTCGTCACGGTGACGGATACAGGGGACGGGATCGCGCCCGAGCACCTGCCGCATCTAGGGGAGCGGTTCTACCGCGTAGACAGCGCCCGCGCCCGCTTGGACGGCGGCACGGGGCTGGGACTGTCCATCGCGCGCAGCATTGCCGAGGCGCATGGCGGCACGATCACGTTCGCCAGCGTCTTGGGCGAAGGGACGACGGTGACGGTGACGCTGCCAGCGGAGTCATGAACCCCAGCCCTGAAGGGCGGGGCTTGTCCCTCACCCGAAAACGGGCGGAACAATAGGCGGCATGACTTCCGCCCGTGCCTTGATATTCCTGCTGGCGTTCTTGATATTCCTGCTGGCGTTTAGGTCAGCATTCATATTGAGGCCGCAGTTTAGGCAAAGGAACTTGGCCTGGCTCTTTCGGTTCTCTTTGGCGTAATGACCGCAGACGTGGCACGTCCGAGATGTGTTTCTAGGGTCAACGAAGATGACGGGGATACCCGCTGCTTCCGCCTATGGACACGCTGTAGTGCCGTTTTCTACCTTGCGGTGACAACTACGGCAAAGGCATATAAGATTTTCGGAATCGTTTGCTTCTTCGGAAGTCGTGAATGCAAAATAGGAGCGGCGATGATGTACGTCCATGTTACGCTTTTGCTGTTCCGCATTTTTGCCACACAGTTGACAAGTATTGTTGTCACGTTGACGGACATTACGACGTGCTACTGTCCACCCTTTACCGCGCCAACAGATTACCGCGCCAACAGACTTTAGATGTTCCACCCCGCCAGTTAATACTCGCTGAACCTGCATTCAGTCCAAGATGGGACATGGCGAGCTTGGCTTTGTGGGACTCAGAAAGCGGTCTCCCTATACGGGAAGCAACAGAGGCTTTTATCATGGCTTCTGCATTTCGTTTGCGAGACTCGGGGCGAGTCATTGCGCTTGCATTTCTACATTGTTTGCGATGTGCTTCCGTCCTTAAATCTTCACGGTTTGATGTGGATATTGACAGTTTGCTTCTCTTAGTCGCGTCTATGATTTCGGCAGAGAGGTTTCTATGAAGCATATTTGATATAGTCACATGGCTACATGAATACTCTAATCCAAGCGAGCGAGAAGTAACCGAGGAGTCTGAAAGCCAACGATTAACGATTACGGTTTCAGGCAATATCTTTTTCTTTGGCATACATACATTATACCACATTCGGAGACGAACTGCCGCAGTTGGTCAAACGCCCAGTTGCCGAGGAGCCAGCGCATCTGCCGTCCAAACGAAGTTCTTAAACCGTTTGCTCGTTCTCGGATACCAGAGAGGTCTTCCAAAGCGAGTGCCTTTGACAGAGAAGATGCGCATTGAACCAGTTCCTTGCTGATTTTATGATTTGTGTCGCGGACGAACCGAGACTGACGGCGGCGCGTCTTTTGGAGCCGCTTGTACGCAGAGCGCGAGTTCTTCTTTTGGAGGTGGCGGCGATGCTCTTTGACACGCTGGCGAACCGCTTTGACGACCGAACCCGAATACTGGTTGCCTTCGCTGTCCGTAGCAATCTCCGCAATGCCGAGGTCAACGCCAATCACACCTGTCGGCTCAACGGGCGGGGCTGAAGGCAGATCAATCGTGACGTACAGGTAGAACACGCTGCCTTTGAGGATTAGGTCGGCCTGGCCTTTCCTGCGTCCCAGACGGTCGGCCTGATAGTCGCCAAACCGCAGTGGCACAAGAACGCGGCCCGTAAGCGTCAGCAGAGAGACGTGGGACACGCCCTGAAACGACATGATGCGCTCGTCATACACCATCGCTCCGTGTGGTGCGAAGGTCGGCTGAATGTTCCTGTCCCGCTTGTAGGCTTCTACGGCTTTGGAGATGCACCTTACCGCCATCTGGGAGGACAGGCCGAACTCGGCCCGCAGAGTGCCGTAGACGAGAGGCTGCAAAGCAATCTTGTTGGGAAGACGCTTGGCAAAGGCAACTTCGGCCACATAGTCGCAGCCACGGTTGAACGCCTCAACGGTTTCCAGTAAAGCCTGATGCTGCTCTGGTGTCGCTTCAAGTTTCAGGACAATGACCTGTTTCATCAGGTTCATTATACCACAAACATAGCCCGTTTTAATCTATGCACAATGAATATCTTGCCTTCGGAACTAGTTCCTGCTTCGCAGGAAAGGCAAGGCGGCGTTTCCTCCCCATGTCTAAAGCCAGGGGCCTCCACGCCGCTCGGATTGGTGAGCGGGGCAAAGTCATTCAGTTCTTAAAGTGGGCGACTGAAGTCGCGGCAACGAGTTCGCAAAGTCCGCCTGCGCGGACTGAGACTAAATCCTAACCTGCGAAGGCAGGTTTCGTGCTCTTGTTGCTGCGGTTTCAACCGCCCGCACCAAGATCGTTGAGCAGAGCGCACACGCAGGATTCTGCCACAGTTTACGGGAACATCTTCCCGTGAAAACTTTATCTGCGCTCGTTCTCAGCTTTTGCCTGGGAGCCGCCCTCCCCCACCCGGCCCTCGCCGCGCCGCCTGCCGTTCTGCTGAGTGATCCGGCCCTGCCGAATGCCGACGCGGCGCTGGCCCGGTCGCTGGCCCAAGACGTTCAGGCGGCGGGCTACGCGCCGGTTTCGCGCACTGTGGCCGAGTTGACCCAGCCGGATGCGCTGGCTCCCGAACGGTGCGCGCTGCTGGTGCTGCCGCAGGCGCGGGCGCTGCCCACGACGTTGGCGCCCGCCGTGTACGCTTATCTCAAAGCCGGGGGGCGCCTGCTCGCCCTGGGCGTGCCGGCTTGGGGGATACCTCTGGTGGCGGGACCGGACGGCCAGTGGATCACATCCGCCGAGGCGGGCGAGGCCCAGGCACTGGTTCCTGCATCGCATTCCGTCTTCGACTTCGGCGCGCTGGACCTTTCGGCCTGGCATCGCGCCAGCAACGACCTCACCGCGCCGACGCAGGAAACAGTCGCGCTGGTCGAGGCACGGGGGCGGCGCGCGTCGGCCCTGCACGTCACGGTTTCGAACCTGAGCGGGTGGGACACGTTCGCCTCGCCCCCGCTCACCGCCGCGTTCGCTGAGGGCCGGACGATGACCGTGTTTTCAGCGCGGGGCGGGCGGCGCACATCCGCCCTGGCCGTCGAATGGGACGAAAAGGACGGCGCGCGCTGGATCGCGACCGTGCCGCTGACGACCCGCTGGCAGCGCTACAGCCTGCCGCCGTCCGCCTTTCACCCCTGGCAAAACACGGATGAGCGCGCTCGGCAAGGGTTCCGCCCCCAGGACGCCGACCGTCTAGCGGTCGGGCTGGCCTTCTCGCACACCGGCAGCGTCGGCGGCACGCACGAGTACTGGATCACCTCCATCGGCACGGCAACGCCCGCCGAAGCCCCCGCCGCGCCGCCCGAGGTGAGCAAATTAGCGCCGCTGGAGACGCTGACGCCAGCCTACAAGTTCTTCCCGATCCACGGCGCGATCCGGCTGGCGGGCGGGGCGATCACGCCCCCGGCGTCGCCCGAATCGTCCCAGCCCCGTCCCACCGGCACGGGGTTTGCCAAAGGGCGCGCCGGGCGCTGGGTGTCGCTCTTGGACGCCGAAGACGCGCGCACGGGCGAGTGGCGCGGGTCGCTTGCCACGCTGCGCCTGAACTTGCCCGGCAGCGCGAACGGCGGAGGCGTCTGGGCCGCGTGGACGCCGACCGACCCTGCCTTCTACCGGCAGCCCGCCGTGCGGCGGCTGCTGACGCAGACGGTGCGGCGGATGCGCGACGGCCTGTTTCTGACCGAGGGTGGGGCCAATTTCTACACCTATTTCCCCGATCAGCCCGTCACGCTGGGCGCGCGGGCCGTCAACCTGGCCGCGCCCGGCAACAACGGGCGGGCGGGGGGATTGTCCGTGACGGTTACAAACAGCGCCGGGCGCGTCCTGGTGAAGCGTTCCTGGCCCGTCACCCTGACGCGCGGCGGCACGTTCGCCCAGGGGTTCATTTGGAACCCGCCGGCCGTCTGGCGGGCGGGCGGCTGCACGGTCACGACAATCCTGACCGAAAACGGGCAGGTCGTGGACCGCCTGGCGCACCAAATCCATGTCTGGGCGCCGCCCGCGCATCCCGATTGGGTCACAATCAAGCCTGACGGCCACTTTTCCTTGGACGGCCGCCTGTGGCGCGTCAACGGCGTCAATTACATGCCGTCGTCAGGCATCGGCCAGGACAACGGGGCGCTGTTCGAGCAGTGGCTCAGTGCCGCCGCCTACGATCCCGCCGTCGTCGAGCGGGACCTGACGCACATCGCCGGCCTGGGACTAAACGCCGTCAGCGTGTTCCTTTACGACGGTTCGCTTCCTGCCCAGAACTTGCTGGACCTGCTGCGGCGCTGCCGCGAGCACCGCCTGCGCGTCAACCTCAGCCTGCGGCCCGTGGTCTCGGATTACTTGCAGGAGGCGGGCCGCGACGAGGCGGAGCGGCGGGCGTGGAAGACGTTCTCCACGATCATCACCTCTTACCATCTGGCACAAAACGACACCGTGTTCGCCTACGACATTGACTGGGAGCCGGACTTCGCCCGCTACGGGCGGCAGCGCCGCACGGACGCCGATTGGGCGACCTGGGTAAACACCCGTTACGGCGCCGTCGCTGCCGCCGAGCAGTCCTGGGGCGTCCCGGCCCCGCGCGACAAAGAGGGCCGCTTGACCGGCCCGTCCGGCGCGTCGCTGACCCAGGCGGGCGGCCCGGAAACGAAGCTAATCGCCGCCTACCGCCGCTTCCTGGACGCCTGGCTGGCCGAGACCTATGGCTTCCCGGCCCGCCGCATCCGCGCGATCGCCCCGCACCAGTACGTCTCCTTCCGCATGACCGGCGCGAGCGACCCGCTTTGGGACGACGGCGGCGAGAGCTACCAGTTCGAGGGTCTGGCCCGCGCCGTGGACTTCCTTTCCCCCGAAAGCTACGGCCAGGTCGGGACGCCGGACGGCGACCTCGCCATCCCCTTCCGCATCGCCTACGGCCGCTCAGTCGCCCCGCATGAGCCGATTATCTGGGCCGAAACCGGCATGAGCGTCTGGAACCTCGGCCTGGGCGGGGACGACCCCGAAGCGCTGGCGACCCAGGGTACGGACTACGCCAAGTTCTACGATCTCGCCCGCGCGTCCGGCGCGGACGGCATCGTCTGGTGGTGGTATCCCGGCGGCTTCCGCGTCGGCGAGAACAGCGACTTCGGCCTGATCAACCCCGACGGCACCGACCGCCCCGCCACCGCCGTCGTCCGCCGCGAAGGCCCCCGGTTCCTCGCCGTGCCCCTGTCCCCCGCCCCGAACGTCTGGCTGGATTACGACCGCGACCAGCACCCGGATGGCGCGGTCGGCGTCTTCCGCGCCCTCAAAGTCCCCTTCGCCGATGCGCTGGCACGCGGCCAGCATCCAGGGCTGCGAGTGAAGAATCTGCGATGAGAGACAGCGTCCGCCTGTCCCCTAGCGCCCAGCATGAGGGGCAACGCGGGCATGGCGACGGACAGCGGCAGGAAGACGATCAGGATGAGAAGCGGGGCGCCCGTGGGTTTTCTCCTCAGCCTCCCATGCCCTAAAGGGCACGACTAAACAGCCTTCGGCCAAAAAGCGCCGCTTCTGCACTGGCAGGCCGCCCCAATAACCGAGATGCGGAGGGTGCGGGGCTAAGAAAAGGCTGATCCTCACTGCCGCGAAGCGGTACTTCTTGGCGTCTTCGCCGCATAGCCGTGCCCTTCAGGGCATGGTCTTTAGTTCTCGCCCTGATGCGCTGGAACAGGGTAATCGCCTATAGCCCCCGGCACTGGAAGTACCGGTCTACTCAAAGTGAAAGTCGCTCCGCGACTGAGGACAGGTTGACAGAGACTGAGGACAGGTTGACAGAAATCTTCTTCAGTGCCGGAGGCACTTTCACTGCGAGTAGACCGGCACTTCCAGTGCCGGGGCCTCCATAGGCAATAGATATTCCGTGAAACAATTTTACCCCCTAGATGTAGTGCCTGCTTGGATGGCAATAACACAACATTTTGTGGAATTTTCAGCCCAAATTTTATTCCACGGAATATCTAATCGCCCTGATGCGCTGGAAAAGTCCCCTTGCTTTTCCTGTGGGGTGGTGTTATAATTGGCGCAATCTAAGGCAGCGCCTGACGCTGCGCGCGCGGAGGAAGATCACGCATGGCTCTGAAAGAAGCGCAAGTGGGGAAAGCGGCGCCCGCAACGGCCGTCGAACGCCCGCCCCGGCCCCCTCGCCCGGCCCCGCCGGAGATGAAGCGGCGCGATGCCTGGTGGGTGCAGCCCCTGCTCACCTTTCTGACACTGGCCGGGTTCGCCGTGTATGCGACCTGGCGGGCCTTCGAGAACGCGCACTACCGCTCCGGCCCGTACCTCTCGCCGTTTTACTCGCCCGAGATCGTGACCCAGTGGATGGTGCTGGGCCGGCACTTCTCGCCCGCGCTGTTCATCCTGCCGTTCCCCCTGTTCTTCCGCGCGACCTGCTACTACTACCGCAAGGCGTACTACCGCGCCTTCTTCTGGGACCCGCCCGCCTGCGCCGTGGGCGAGATCGCGCCGCGCAAGAACTACACCGGCGAGCGCGAGTTCCCCTTTGTGCTGCAAAACCTGCACCGCTACGCCTTCTACTTCGCCGTGGTCATCCTGGTCATCCTGTGGTGGGACGCGGGGCTGGCCTTCGACTTCGGCGGGCGCTTCGGCATGGGGCTGGGGTCGCTGGTGTTCCTGGCGAACATCGGCCTGCTCAGTCTGTACACGTTTTCATGCCACTCCTGGCGGCATTTATCCGGCGGCTGTTCCAACTGCTTCTCCTGCTCGGCGGGGGCGAAGGTAAAGCACAGTGTTTGGGAGCGGGTGACGCACCTGAACGAGAACCACGCGCTCTGGGCGTGGCTAAGTCTGTTCAGCGTCGTCATCACCGACCTGTACGTGCGCTGCCTGGCGACGGGCGTGATCCAGGATGTGCGGTTTTTCTGAGGATACGGGCAGGCACGGCAGAGGGAAGGGCAGGCACGGGGGCCTGCCCCTACAAAACCGGGCTACAAAATAAGAGGGGCACAAAACAGAGCAAGAAGGAAGAAAGAACAAGAAGGGCGGCCACAAGAAATAAGAAGGGCGGCCACGGGGGGCCGCCCCTACAAGGAACATCGGCTAGGGAGGGCAATAATGTACGACCCAGACGTTCATCATCGGCGATCAATCCGGCTGTCCGGCTATGATTACACACAGGCGGGGGTTTATTTCGTAACAGTCTGCGTTCAAGATCGCGCCTGCCTTCTCGGACAAATTTGTGACAGCCAAATGCAGGAAAATGCGGCAGGCCAAATGGTTCGGACAGCCTGGGAACAGATACCAGTTCGGTATCCGGGTGCTGATGTTGATGAATTTGTCATCATGCCTAATCATGTCCACGGTATCCTTCTGTTGACTGAATCGGCTCAGGAAGATGCTTCTTTCTCGCTGACAGATGTCGTGCATCGCTGGAAGTCCTGGACAACGACTTTGTACCGGCATGGGGTTTATGAACAGGGATGGCCGCCCTTCCCTGCACGGCTCTGGCAACGCAACTATTACGAGCACATTGTCCGCAATGAAGGCGAATGGCAAACAGTGCAGGACTATATCAGAAACAATCCTGCCCACTGGCAGAGCGACGACTAATACATCCCGTAGGGGCAGGCCCCCGTGCCTGCCCTTACATCACCGCAGGCCCCCGTGCCTTAGAACAGACACAAGGGCAGCCACAGACACAAGGGCAGCCACGGGGGGCTGCCCCTACGGGCATTGATAAACTATGGACTCTTACGAAACGTTTGAATCGGACGTGCTGATCGTCGGCGCGGGCGGGGCGGGGCTGCGGGCGACGGTCGCCGCCCGCGAGGCGGGGTGCAGCGTCAACCTCGTCTGCAAGTCGCTGCTGGGCAAGGCGCACACGGTCATGGCCGAGGGCGGCGTGGCCGCCGCCCTGGGCAACATGGGTGAGCCGGACTCGTGGCAGGTTCACTTCATGGACACCATGAAGGGCGGACAGTTTTTGAATAACCCGCGCACCGTGGAGATCTTCGCCCAGGAAGCCCCAGAGCGGGTCTGGGAACTGGAACAGTACGGGGCGGTCTTTGACCGGACGCCGGAGGGGCTGATCTCGCAGCGGCCCTTCGGCGGGCACACCTACCGGCGACTGAACCACGTCGGCGACCGGACCGGGTTGGAACTCATCCGCACCATGCAGGACAAGGCCGTGTCTTACGGCATGGACGTCCACATGGAGGTGACGCTGACGCGGCTGCTCCTCGACGGCGACCGCGTGGCCGGCGCGTTCGGCTACTCGCGCGAGACGGGCCGGTTCGTCGTGTTCAAAGCGAAAGCCGTCGTGCTGGCAACGGGCGGTTGGGGGCGGATGTACAAGGTCACGTCGAACTCCTGGGAGTCCACCGGCGACGGCCTGATGATGGCTTATGAGGCGGGGGCGGAGCTGATGGACCTGGAGATGGTGCAGTTCCACCCGACCGGCATGGTCTGGCCGCCCGGCGTCCGGGGCCTGCTCATCACCGAGGGCGTCCGGGGCGAGGGCGGCGTCCTCAAAAACAAGAACGGCGAGCGGTTCATGTTCAACCCGGACTATATGCCGGACAACTACCGGGGTCAGTTCGCCGAGACCGACGAAGAGGGCGTCCGCTGGCTCGACGACAAGAAGAACAACCGCCGCCCACCCGAGCTGCTCCCGCGCGACGTCGTGTCCCGCGCCATCTACAAAGAAGTACTGGCGGGCCGGGGCAGCGAGCATGGCGGCGTGTACCTCGACGTGTCCCACCGGGGCGAGGCGTATGTCAAGCGCAAGCTGCCCTCGATGTACGAGCAGTTCCACGCCCTTGGCGACGTGGACATCACCAAGCAGCCGATGGAGGTCTACCCGACCATCCACTACACGATGGGCGGCATCAAAGCCGACCCCGAAACCGGCGCGACGACGGTTCCCGGCCTGTACACGGCGGGCGAATCGGCGGCGGGCCTGCACGGGGCCAACCGCCTGGGCGGCAACTCCCTGTCCGACATCCTCGTCTTCGGCAAGCGCGCCGGGGAAGCCGCCGCCGCCTACAGCCAGACAGCCTCATTCGGGGCGATCCACACCGACCAGATCGCCGACGAGTCCGCCCTGCTCCTGTCCCCCTTTGAGAGTGGCGGGTCGGAGAACCCCTACACGCTCACCCAGGAGCTTCAGGAAGCGATGCAGAAGGGCGCGATGATCGCCCGCACGGAAGCCGGCCTGACCGAGTGCCTCGCCACCATCCTGGAACTCCAGGCCCGCGCCAAGAACCTCTGCATCCAGGGTTCGCGCATGTTCAACCCCGGCTGGCACGGCGCGCGCGACATCCGCTTCATGCTCAAAACCAGTGAAATCATCGTCCGCTGCGCCCTCGCCCGCACCGAAAGCCGGGGCGCGCAGTGGCGGCTGGACTTCCCCGACAAGGACCCGCAGTGGGGCAAGCAAAACCTCATCGCCGTCAAGGACGGCGACGCCGTAAAGATCACCCCCCGCCCCCTGCCCGAAATGCCGCCCCACCTGGCGGCGCTGTTCGAGGAGAAGCCGTCAACCTGAAAATGCGATAACGACTATTGAGAACATGGTAAGGGATGGATAAGGAAGCGATCATCAAAGACTTTGACCGGCCAACGCCGCGAAAAGTCTGCCTCAAACGGGACGCTGACGAGACAGGAGTTGGCTTCAACCCGTGGGACATTTTCGGGACCCTGGGCGGCTGTGGCGGCCTCATCCTGGGTGTCCTGTTACTGCTTGGACTTATTCCCGCACTGAGGCCAGCGCCGTTCATTGCGGCAGCGTTATTCGCCGCTGCACTGGCGCTTCTCGCGCTTCTCTCGCTGCCCGGCAGTTTGAGCGAGACGAAATACCACAGACGCCTCGCCCAATATGGAGAGGCTGTAGTAGGCCAGGTGACAAACCTCACCTCAGTTACCAGGGAAGATGGGACGCCTGCACTTCTTACGACGGTAACATTGGAGTATCAGTTTTGCACACGCGCAGGGCAGGAGTTGAGTGACAAAAAAGAAACTATCTCCGGGTGGCACAATGAACTCGTGCAAGAAAGCGATGCCCTCGTTAAGAATATGCAACTCGTTGTTGTTTACCTGCCGAACGAGCCGGAAAAGAACGAGCCGTATAACAGCTTGCGATATCGCGTCTGTGATTGAACTCAAAGAGATAACCTATAGCGTTACTGCGGCATGAGAGATGGGCGGACACATACGCCTCATCGCATCAGAACACGCCCGCTCCGCAAGATGCTATACTGAACCAGGGAGGAGACGACTATGGCCGAGACGATGACGCTGGGACCGACTCAAGAGGAGGAGGCGGAAATGGAAGCGACGCTTCGGGGGTACTTTGACGAGATTCGCCGGCTGAATGAGCAGATGGCGCGGGAGGATGTAGAGATCGCGCGGCTGCGGGCGGAGACGGAAGCCATCGCGGCAGATTCGCGGGCCATCGGCGCACGGACTCAGGAGATTGTGGAGGACACGCGCCGAATCGCGGCGGAGTCACGCGCCATCGGCGAGGAGTCAAAGGCCATCGGCCAGGAGTCGCGAGCCATCGGCGGGCAGTCACAGGCCACCGGCGAACAGATGAAAGCCTTGCGCCGAGAGACGCTTGCGGCCATTGCGAGCCTGGGGGCGAACTGAGCGATGTGGAAACAGATCGCCGATTACACCAAGCAGATCGTCGCTCTGGCGCAGGAGATCAGCAAAAGCAAGGCAGACATCAAGGCGCTTCAGGAGGGATTGCGCGAGGCGAGGCAGGAGACCAGGGACGAGCGTCAACAGGTCGAAGGCGTCCGCACCGAAATCCGTGATATCCGGCAGGACATCCGGGATGTCCGGGATGAGATTCGCAACGTCCGTGAAGAGGTTAGAACCCTGCGCGAAGAAGTGAGGGCGGCGCGCGAGGAAGGCCGGGAAGTGCGCCAGGACCTCACGCTGGCAGTGCAGCGTATCGCGTTCGAAATGGGCCGCCTCCGTGAGAACAACGCGCACGAGCGTGAAAACATCGCGCTGCGCCTGGAAGCCCGACTGCAACAGTTCGAGCGGCGCTTGCCCAGCGGAACAGGCGACGAGCAGGAAATGGAAGAAAACGATGGCTGACCAAATCACATTGAACGTGTTTCGTGGGGACGCCGAGGGCGGCGGGGAGATCAAGTCTTACCAAGTGCCGACGTTTGCCGGCATGGTGGTCTTGGACGCGATCCACTATATCCAGGCGCACCAGGACAGCTCGCTGGCGTGCCGGTGGAACTGCAAGGCGGCCAAGTGCGGCTCGTGCAGCGCGGAGGTGGACGGCAAGCCGAAGCTGCTGTGCAAGACGCGCGTGGATCAGTACCCGACGGGGAGCATCAACGTCGGGCCGCTGCGGGCGTTTCCGCTGCTGAAAGATTTGGTGACGGACGTGTCGTGGAACTACCGGACGGCGCGCAAGATTCCGCCGCTGACGCCCGCCGCCGACGCGCCCAAGCCGTTCGTGATGCAGCAGGTGGACGTGGACCGGGTGCAGGAGTTCCGCAAGTGCATCGAGTGCTTCTTGTGCCAGGACGTGTGCCACGTCCTGCGCGAGCATCAGCGCCAGGACGCCTTCTTCGGGCCGCGCCAGATGGTCCGCATCGCGGCCCTGGAGATGCACCCAATGGATACGGTCAACCGCCGGGAACAGCTTAAGGGCGAGGCGGGGGTGGGCTTCTGCAATATCACAAAATGCTGCACCGAGGTCTGCCCGGAGCACATCCACATCACGGACAACGCCATCATCCCGCTCAAGGAGCGCGTGGTGGACGACTATTTCGACCCGGTGCGGAAGCTGATTCAGATCTTCGTGGGCAAGAAAAAGTGACCTGAGCGCCGCCCAGGGCGGCAGGAGAGGAGACGGCCATGTCCGAAACGGTAATCGCGGGGGAGAAAATCAATGCGGAGAAAGTCTGTTTGCGGTGCGGCGGCGACAAGCTGATGTCCGCCCATCTGGAGCACCCCATCGCCTTCTGCGTGGACCATGTGACGCATCATGGGCGGGTCCACCTGAGCCTGAAGGCGCTGCTCTGCCAGGGGTGCGGGCACGTCGAGTTCTGGATGCCCGACCCGTCGCAGATCGCCCGGCAGCGGGAGGCGGCGGGGACGGCGACCATTCAGGAAGAAGACTTCTGACGCGAGCGCTCAGAAATTGCCACGTTAGCGTCGGGTTCAACCATCAGGGGCGGGATGAGCACGACCGTTCGCCGACGCTCTAGCACAGGGATGGTATCCGTGGCCGTGGACTAAGTAGGAAATCGTAAATAGGAAATCGTAAATAGGTTAAACTATCCGAAGGGCCAGCCAGGGCCACCCTACTCTCAATTTCGCGCCTTCACCTAGCACAGATAGTTTAACCTATTTAAAATCAGGCACTTAGGCTACCACTTTAAACACTCTGCCTATGTTCCTAAAAATACTGGATCACGATTATTGACAGCAGCCTAAACATATGATAGAATGAAACCGTACAACATTCCGGCGTAGTTAATACAAAGACATGGGAAGCAGTTTGATGATTTAGGCACTGAGTGATGATTTGTAATTAGATCAAGCTATCGGTGATGGTTAAAGCGGCAGATTTAGATCACAGGCGCTTTAGTCCTTGCCCTAGATAGCTTAGGTTATTGCGGATCATGTACTTACAGCATTCGAGCGGGCGTTTCAAGGCAGCCAAATGCATACTGTAGAGATTGCTCGTCACACACCAGGACACTCCGACACGCACCAGAAGCCTTCGGCCTATGCTGCCAGCTTCGTGAGCGCTTATCTCTTTACCTGTCTCCTTTGCTTCGTCGCTGCCTACTTTGGGCTTAACCATAAAGAAGCTGGCGAACTGCGCCCCCTCCGAGACAGCACCCTGCTCTACGCAAGTAGCGACCACACTTCTGCCAAGTTTGCCGAGTGGGCCAGCACACACCTCCACATCCATACAGTGGACTTGCTCTCGCCGGGAGCGGGGGAAACCGTCCATCGCCTCACCAGTGCGCGGAAGGCAACCAGTCCCACTCTCGTCATTCCGAGCACAAACGGAGCGGAAGTGGTTTCGGGACCTGCCGCTGTTGACCAGGCGTTGCAGCCGATTACAGCCCGCACCACTCCCATTGGGAAAGCCAAGTGGGCGTTGGCATTCATGGCAGGCTTGATTTTGCTTGCGATCATCTTTGAGACGGAACTTGCTAAAGTCGTCGCATTCCTGCCGATTATAGGGGTCGTCGCGATTGGCGCGCTCTGGGGTCACTGCCTCAACTGTAGTTCAAGCGGCTCAACACTTTCCGCACTCGCACCCGTGTTTGGACTGATTTACCTGGGGGGGGTGGCTCTATTCTCCCGCCCGTTCCTGTGCCATCGCTGGCCTTACACGCTTTTCCTTCTAATCTCAGCCGCTGTCCCTGCTTTACAGGCATACATGCTCCTTAGTGAGCCAAAACTCTGCCCCTCCTGTCTTGCCATCACATTCATTTCAGCCGCTTATTTTGTTTGCGCTCTGAACACAGTGTTTTCGTCCCATCTGTCAGGCATTGTCGCCCCTAAAGGCGTGAGCATAGTGATGGCGGCGGCGCTCTGCCTGCTGCTGATCCGCCACTCGCTGATTTTGGGCGGCTACATCAGTCCGGGCAAGCCGACTGAAGAGATCGTTCCTAGCATCATCGGCGCTCCGTTATCCCGGTTCGTCCCCTTCCTTCCCCATCCTCAGTCGGGTGTATTATATGTGGTGACTTTGGAAGGCTGTTCCCATTGTCAGCAGGCGGAAAGCGACTTGCCCGGAAGCGGGATCAACTGGATCAAGGTGCCGATCTGCGCCATGGCACAGCAAAACGTCTGCTTTGATGGCGGAAAATTCAACTTTCCTGCCCCCATGCTGCTCATGTGTGACAAGAACGGACGAATCATCTACCAGCACGAGGGCTGGGAGAGTGAGCCGCAAGAGAGAGCGGAGATGGAAGGACAAATCCTAAATCTGGAAAGGAGGACCGCAAAACATCGCTAACGTCTGAGGTCCAGGAACTTCATCTGAAAAAGGAGAAGATCGTGCAAAGCAAGCAAATGAAAATCAGCAAGGCGATAGCCTTGTGTTCCGCCGCGATGATCGTCACCGCGTTCACTCTGAACACTACGGCGCAAGCCGTCATCCAGTCGTGTAGCCTCTTAGCGTCGGGCGGCACCGGCTGTGAGACAGGGAGCGGCTGTCCTTGGTGGAAGCCAAATGCGGGCATCACATGGAATGCTCCTCTATCATGTGGCTATGACGGGAACCGCCTAACCTATGCCTCGGTCGGCAATTGTTACCTGACCCTCAACGGAGGGTGCTGCAACAACATTGACACGCAGCTGCATTGCCCCGACGCAAGCCAGTGCCCGTCCTCTCCGCCCGCGACCGGCTGCACAACGCAGGGCGGCGGCTATCCCGGCGGCGGTTATCCCGGCGGCTGACTTTCTCGCCCAGCGGCCTGCCCAACTATCCGGTAGGGCAGGCTGCTATGGAGGCCCGAACAATGCGACGACGACGACAAGGCTTTACACTGATGGAGGTGCTGATCGTCATCGGCATCATCAGCGTACTGGCAGCGATCATTTTTCCCGTCTTGGCCGGCGTCAGGCGGGATGCGCGACGCACGGTCTCGGCTTCCAATCTCCGACAGTGCGGGATGGCGCTGCTGATGTACTGCAACGACAACGACGGCTATGAGGCGATGCCCTCCGGCGAGGTCGCGCGGCGCCTCCTGAAAAACATGCCGACCTGCGATCCGAGCGACACCTGGCGTAAGGGCTGTTCCGAGGACTTCGGCGACCCTTTGATCGGCTCCTATGCTTATATCAATGCGTTTAGTGATTTCTCGCATGAGGATTGGGTGTCTACTCTCCAATCCAAAAAGAACCCGACCTTGCTGGCCGCCATCTACTACGCCGACCCGGTTCCGATCCCGTTCCATGGCATTCAGGCGACGCCCAGCCCTGCTTGCGGTATCCATGAAGAGAAATGCCTGCTTCCAGATCGTGTACTTCGGTTCCGCCTCGATGGCTCCGTCACCTTGACAAAAGACACAAACCCAGGCCGTCTTTTTTTCCATTGGGGGGTGGTGTTCTCAGATGACGGGGACGGGATCGAGTGGGTGGCTGTCCCACCACAGCCAAAGCCTTGAAGTCCGGCAGCGATGCCGTCGTCAGTTTTAGGTGATGACAATGAACAAGCATTCAATCCGCCCAATACAGAATAAACAGACGCCGCTGGCGGAGGCGCTCCAGGACATCCCTTCGTTCCCACGCCTCGTCCTCGGCCTGCTCCTCAGCGCGATTGTCGCGTTCTATGCGCCGCTGCTGGTGCTGGTGCTGACGAATAGTTGGAACAACGTCCTGGGGGACTGGGTTGTTAACAGCATCTGCGTCGCCGTGCTGATGCTAATCAACTCGGTGAGCAACAAGTTTGGCCGAGTGATGCCGGTCGCGGCTGTCCTTGCGATAGTCTTCAACGTATATGTAGTCAGCTTGACCATGCGTACCCACACGCTCGGTGACTGGCAGAACTACTGGCAGAACTTCTTTTTTACCACCGTCGTGTTCCCCCTGAACGGCTACCTCTTCCTCAAATACAAACAGGCCACCAGCCTTTAGGACGCGGCGGCTTATTCTGGTGAGGGCCGAAGCTAGCGAACGCCGGCTCCGGCCTTTCTTGCAGGGATGACGTAGAGTGTGACGCTCTGGGCGGGCAGGGTCGCGGCCAGGCGGCTGCCGGTCAGCGCCACATCGGGCAGGCGGGTGATCGGGCCGGCGCCGGACAACTGCCACGCTTGGGCCGTTGCACCGGGGGCGAAGCGGGACAGGGACAGGGCGACGGGCGTCGGGCCGGACAGGGCCTTGTTGATGACCATGACGGTCAGCGCGCCGTCGGACTGGCGCACGGCGGCGAACGAGGCCAGCGTGTCCGGGTCGGGGACGCGGTCCAGGACGCTGATGCTGCCGAAGGTGGATTTTTTGCCGTCGTAGTTGCGGTACATCTGCATCGCCTTGAACGTCGGCGAGGCGAGGGCAGGAGTAGTCCAGCGGGTCGCCAGGTCCAAACCCTCACGGCCGAAGATGCCCCAGAGGTCGGCTTGGGCGGTCGCGCCGCTCATGCTGCCCTCGGCCCCCCAGTTGTACTCCGTGATGCCGATTTTGGTGCCAGGATAGCCCGTCGCCACCCACTGCTTGAGGCGCGGGATCAGCATGATCTTGTCTTTGATCCAGCTTTCGTCGGTGTAGGTCGGGTCCCACAGCGCCCGCGTCGAGCGGCTGCGTAGCTGCTCGATCTTGGGCGAAACGTTGTCGCCGCCGTCGCCGCCCTGCGGGTAGATGTGGACGGTGAAGTAGTCCAGGAGCCGGCGGCCGGTCTTGGCGTCGTGCTTGTGGAGCTGGTCCAGCAGCCAGGGCAGGTAGTCCATGCCGCCGTGCGCCGCCCGGTCGGGGAAGGCGCCGTCCCAGTGATGCGCCGCCCCGTACTGCTCGTCCGCGCCGCTGTAAAGGTAGCCGTTCCAGCCCCACTCTTCCGGGCCGAGCGTCTTGGCGGCGGGATCCAGGGACTTCACCATCGCCGCGTAGGCGACCGTGTCGTTCAGCACTTCGGCCATCGTCGCCCCCTGCGGGTGCGCGTCGCGGTGCGTGGAGTGCCACAAGGCCGGCTCGTTGTCCAGCAGGTAGTAGCCGACGCCGTCCGCCGACGCCTTGCCCCACTTCGTTGTCAAATGCTGGAGCCAGCCGCGCTGGAAGGCGGGCGTGGCCGGGAGGTTGGCGTCATGGGGGTCCGTGCCGGTGATGTCCGTCTTGCCGTCCGGCTTGACACCGTTGCCCGCATCGGGCATGTACGGGTCGGTCTTCGGCTGCGGACCATACTTTTTGACCGAGAAGCCGGCCGTTTTTTCGCGGTTCGGGCCGAGTTTGGCGACCCAGCCCAGCATGGGGACGGTGAGCATGGGCTGCGCCCCGCCCGCCTTGCTGGCGGCGACAAACGTGTCGGCGCTCTCGCCCGGCACGGCGCTTTTCTCGCCGATGCTTTCAAAGAAGTAGTCGTTGGCGTGGTTGGTAGCGTTCGCCTTCCAATTGTAGCGCGTCTCGGCGTTGCCGCCGCTGCGGTTGAGCGTGGCGTTCAAGGCGCGGAGCTGATCGGGGGAGGCGAAAGCGACGCCGTAGATCAGCGGGCTGATGAGATGCCGGTTCGCCCCGGCGTCAATGGTGATGAGCGTCGGCGCGGCCCCTGTGTTTGGGACGTCCGGCGCGGCCTGATTGGGCGGCGGGGCGGCCGGGGGCAGGGCGGGAGCGCCCGGCGCGGCGGGCGCGGTTGGCAAGGGCCCCAGGACGGGCGGCGGCGGCGGGAGGTCCACCTGGGCGACGGCGGCCATCGCGGCGCACAGTCCCATCCCGGCGGCTAACGTGAGGGCGAGTTTGTTCATGGGTGGCGTTCATACATCCCCGCCGAGGGGCGGGACTTTCGGGAGTGTTGGGCGGCTTGTGCCGAGTTGATTATACCCGCTCCCTAGGGCGATGGAGAGAGAAGACAGAAGAGCGCCCGCTTCCGTTCGGAAGCGGGCGCAGTTGTTTCGGGCACTCAGCGGCAGCGAGCCGTCGCTTGTAAATACGCATCAGAAGCGGCGAATGTTTACAAATTTTCAAGAGCCGTTGACATACATCGGATTATACTATATAATGGCTTCAAGATCGGATGGTGAACCATTGGACGACGAGCGAGAACTGCTGAAGGGCAACACGCCGACCCTGGTGCTGGCCGTGCTGGAGGACGCGCCGCTGCACGGGTACGCCATCGCGCGGGAGATCAACCGGCGCAGCGACAACGCCCTGCGCTGCAAGCAGGGAACGCTGTACCCGGCCCTGCACGCGCTGGAACGCGACGGCCTGATCCTGGGCGCATGGGAGACCGGCGGCGGGGAGCGGCCCCGCAAGGTCTATGCGCTGACCGACGCGGGCCGGGCGGAACTGGCGCGGCGCGTCCGTACCTGGGACGCCTTTTCCCGCGCCATCGAGCAGGTGATCGGAGGACAAGCGCGTGAGCGGACAGCAGAATCTTAGGATGGTGCAGACGCCCGCGTGGGGTTCGGACGTGCGGGAAGACGCCTGGGTTGAGGACTACCTCGACCACCTCTGCGCGCCCCTGGTCGGCATCGTCCCGCTGGCCGAGCGGCGCAATCTGCGCGACGAAGTGCGCGCCCACCTGGAAGCCCTGGCCGCCGAGTACGGCTTCGAGGGCAAATCGCCCCCAGAGGCGACCGGCGCCGCCCTGCAAGAACTGGGCGAGCCGTGGCAGGTGGGGCAGACCTTCCTCCGGGAGTGGCTTCAGGGTTCCCCTCACACCGCGCCCGCGCGCCTTACCCGCCAGGCCGCCCTGCGCGCCTTCGGCTTCTTCGGCGTGGCCGCCCTGCCCACCTGGGCACTGCTGGAACACCGCGCCCTGGACCCTTCGGCAACGGACTTAACGCCCTGGCTCGTGCTGCTGGCCGCCCTCTCGCCTCTCGTCGCCGGGACGCTTCTGGGGTTGGGGCTGCCCCCACGGATGGGCCGGGGCCTGTGCTGGGCGCTGGGCATCCTGACCCTCCACGCCCTCGCGGCGGGCGCGCTGCTACTGCCCCAAAGCGACGGCTTCGGCTTCGCCCTGTGCCTCCCGCTCTGGTGGCTGCCGGGGGGCTGGCTTTCGGCCACCGCGACCGCCCACCTCGTCCGCAGCCACCGCCGCCAGCGGTTCCTGAAGGGCGTGCGGTTCCTGAAGGGCGTGGGGTAGCGGGCTGTGAGGGCACGGGGCTGAACCCCCGTGCTTTAGAAAAGCAAATCCCCGCCTGCGCGGGCATCAGAGCACAAGAGAGAAACGTAGGGGCGCGATTCATCACGCCCTCCTAAATCCTCGCCCGCGCAGGCGGGGGCTTGCACTATTGAAGCACGGGGGTTCAGCCCCGTGATCTCTGGCTCACGGGAGACCGCCCATGTTTCGCAAAGGCTTCACGCTGATTGAACTGCTCGTCGTCATCGCCATCATCGCGGTTCTCACGGCCATCCTGTTCCCTGCCTTCGCCAAGGTCCGGGAGAACGCCCGCCGGGCGGCCTGTCAGTCCAACCTGAAACAGCTCGCGATGGCCTTCACCCAGTACACCGAGGATAACGACGAGCGGATGCCGGGCGCGACAGATGGCGGCAACGGGGGCGCGGGCGTACACGGGGGCTGGATGTTCTTCAAGACGTTCGACGCGCCGCCCGCGCCGGGGGCCTTTGACCCCGCCCAGGGGGCCATCTACACCTATATCAAGAGCCGGGCGGTCTACGTCTGCCCCGACGACTCGCCGGGGCAGTCGGCGGGTGACTCCTACGCGATCAACTCCTGCGTCACGGACATGTACACCGGCTTGCAGCCCGATCCGGGCAGGGCGCTGGCCGCGTTCGATGCGCCCACGTCGTTCGCGCTGCTGACCGAAGAGGCATTTTCAAACGGCTCCCCGTTCGATGGGCTAGGCGGGGGCACATCCACGGATGACGGCATCCTGTGGTACGTTGACGCGGACAATGCGCTCTCGACGCGCCACAACGGCGGGTCGAACGTCGCCTTTATAGACGGTCATATCAAGTGGTATCGGCCCGCTGTCCTGGACGCGCAGTATTTGCGGACCGGCGGCGTGGCGGGCGGGGCCTGCCCGTAGCCGTAAGTTCGGGAAAAAGAGGGGACAACATGAAACGAACTTCCGGCTCACTGCGAGCCTTTACGCTGATCGAGCTACTCGTCGTCCTTGCCATCCTCGGCCTGCTGGCCGCGATCTTCTTCCCGGTCTTCGCCAAAGTGCGCGAGGACGGGAGGCGGACAACGTGCCAAAGCAACCTCAAGCAGCTTGCGCTGGCCTTCCTGGCCTACGCACAGGACAACGGCGAGCGCCTGCCGGCGCAGACGGGCGACTGGCAGCCGGACCCGGTGAAGAACCGCAACGCGATTACGAACGACTGGGAACTCAAGCTGCTCCCCTACACCAAGACGCGGGAGATCGCCCGCTGCCCGGATGACACGGCCTCCATTCCCTACACCGACCCGCAGACGGGGGTGACGTTGCTCCACTCATATGCCGTTCCGGGCAACGTCGCCGGGCGGCCCCTGGCCCAAGTTCCCGCGCCCGCCCTGACGGTGCTGCTCGCCGAGTCCCATACCCTGGGGCGTAACGACAACCTGGACGCCATCATCCCCACACTCGGCAAGAAGCGTTTTACACCGGATGACGGTGTGATTTTTGAGATGCCGGATTTCCGCCACAATCGCAGGACGAACTACCTCTTCCTAGATGGGCACGTCAAGACTCTGCCAGGCCCTAACCCGACGTTCCCCGGCTACAAGACCGACGCGGACGGGATCGCCCTGTGTGACGCCACCCGCCCCCTGCCGCAGTAGCCACTCAGGGCATCACGCCCGGTGTCGCCGCGCCGGGGGTAGGGAAGACCTGGATGCCGCTGATCTTCGGCTCGTCGGCGGACCCGCGCGTGAAGGCAATGACGATGTGGCCGCTGCGGTCGGGCACGAAGCCGGGGAAGTCGCGGACGAGCGCCTTGTTCGCGCCGCCCGCCTCGGCGAAGACATCGAAGTCGGTCAGCACGCGCCGCCCGTTGATGTCCACGTTGAAGCGGCGCTTATTGGCGGCGTGGTAGGTCGTCTCGGCGAAGTGCAGGCGGACGGTATAGCTCTCGCCGGGGGACGAGGGCGGCAGGGGCAGGGCGTAGGTGCAGGCCCCCCAGCGCTCGGACTGGTAAACGGCGGGCGGGGCGGCATGGGGGGCGCTCACGTCCATTGCGTCTCCGACGGTCTTGGCGCTGCCGCCCGTGAAGTCCCGATCCGCCGCGAACCCATCGTCAGCGGGCGGGCTATCGCCGAACGTGTAGAAGCCGCCCGCGCTGCCGCCGCAGTTGATGCTCATGGAGCGGGGCGCACCGGCGACGGGACGCTGAGGCGGGGCGTTCGCTCGGATCGCCCCCGCGTTCGGGACGACGCGAACGGCGCTTGGGCCGGTAGCGGGCGCCGGGTGGACGGTCACGTTCCAGCCGTCCAGGGCCAGCAGGGGCGCATCGCCGCCCAGGTCGGACGCCTGCGCCTCCACCGTCACCACCTTGCTTTCGCCGGGCAGGAGCGAGACGTAGTTGTCGCTGTAAAAGACCGGCAGGACGCGCGCCCCCGAACGCGCCTTCCGTAGCTGCAAATGCGCCATCAGGGCGACGGAGCGGGCCGGGTTGTGCAGGGTGACGGTCAGCAGGCACTTGCCGCCGAGGTCACGGCGCACGGCGCGAGCCGTCAGCGCGACCGTGGGCAGCGTGTCCAGTGATTGAAGATCGTCGGGATGGGCCGGGTCTGCCCGCCAGTAAAAGTTGTCCGAGAGCAGCCTGTGCCCGGCGTCGCGCAGTTCCAGCTTGACGAAGTGGACGGCGGACAGGGCGGCGGGGAAGGCAATGGCCCCGGTGTCCGTGGCCGCGCTGGGGGCCGCCGTCACGGCGTCGGTGTGCGTGTAGGCGAGGCTGCCGTCGAGGTTGTAAATAGAAGTCTTGGCCGTGACATTCGCCAGTGCCCGTGGGGTATTGTTGACGATTAAAACGTGCCCGTCGGTCTCGTTCATCTGAACATGCACCGGCTCGCAGCCCTTCCGCGCGGCAAACAGCGAGGCATTCGGCTCCAAGTCCCAGCTATAGAGCTGCCAGACGAACGAGGGCTGGGACGGGTTGCTCATCCAGGTCAGTACCCCTGTCGCGGGGTGGAACAGCTTGGCGTTGCGGCCCTCGTACATGGCGCGGAACGCCTCAAAGTTCATCATCTGGGCCTTGCGGACGAAGTCGGCCAGACTGTCGGGCCGCCCATAGCGCGCGCCCAGGGTGCTTGGATACCAGTCGCCGCCTTGCGCGCCGCGCGCCAGATCGTGCTCGGCCCAGTCGTCGTTGATCGTGTTCCAGTCTTTCTGAGGCATCATCCCCTGGACGGATTCCAGAGTGGGAACCGAAACCGACCCGACTTCGGTCTTGAACGCCTCGCCATAGTTGTAATACTCGCGCGGCGCGCGCCAGAAGTACGGGCCGCCGGAGTTGACGCCGTGGCCCGCCGTGGACGACCGCTGGTAGAGGCGCTGCGGCTCCAGTTCGGCCATCAGTTTTTGGATACCCTGGTCAATGGCGGGCGGCGGGTCGCCCTCGTTGCGGGCGCACCAGAGGGCGATGGACGGGTGATTGCGGAAGCGCAGCATCTTCTCGCGGACATTGGCGAGGTACAGGTCGGCGTCGTCGGGGTTGGGGCCGTCCGCAGGGTTGGGCTGGAAGAACTCGTCCCAGACCAGGATGCCGTACTTGTCGCACAGGTCGTAAAAGCGGGCGCTGGTGCTCTGGCCAACCCAGTTGCGGATCATGGTGTAGTTGGCGAGCTTATGCATCCGCACCTGGGCATCCAGGCGCTTCGGCCCAATGCGCTTCAGGGCCTCATCCATCCCCCAATCGCCGCCCTTGCAGAAGACGGGGACGCCGTTGACGGAGAGCGTCAGATTGTCCGAGCCTGGGACGGAGTAGGTGATCTTGCGGATGCCGAAGGACACGTCCTGGCTGTCCGAAGTCCCCGCCGCCGTCTCGAACGCCAGATGTAGAGTGTATAAGTTCTGCGGCCCGTAGCCATTGGGCCACCAGAGGCGCGGGTGGAGGACGTGTAGCGCCGATGTCGTCGCGGGCGAGAGCGTGACGATCTTGGTCTCAGACGGCCCCAGCGTGACGGGCAGACGGAACGCGATGCCGCCCGCCTTGCCGACCAGAACGCCCGCCTGCGGCTCGGCCATGACGTTCTGCACCGTCGCCGACACGGTCAGGTCGGCGCTGTCCGTGCGCGGCAGGGGCAGGTCCGAGGTCACTTGGGGGTCGCGGACGACGACCGGGCCGGTGGCGAGCAGCGTCACGTCCTGCCAGATGCCCATGTCCCGGTCACGGACGCCGGGAATCCAGTCCCAGCCGATGGTACACAGGAACGTCGGCCCGTCGCGCGCCGTTTGCCCCCCATTCGGCCCGACGCCGGCCGCGATGGTCTGCTCGACGGGGCTGCCCGGATGCGGCGGCGGCAGAATCTGAATCGCCAGCGCGCTTTCCTGCCCCGGCACGACATAGGGCGTCACATCGAACAGCCCGCGCGCGAACGCGCCTTTGATCTTCCCCGCCTCGTGCCCGTTGACCCAAACGACGGCGGCATAGTTGATGCCGTCAAAGCGCAGCCAGACCCGCTTGCCCCCGTAAGACGGCGGGACGGTGAACGTCCGGCGATACCAATACGACGTGCGGCAGAGGCTTTCGGGAATCTTGTCCGGGCGGTTGTTTTCCCCATACAGCGGCTCCGGGTAGACGCCATCGGCCACCAGCGCGGTCAGCACGGTGCCGGGGACAACCGCCTTGTACCAGCCGGCAGGCTCGAAGACGGGGCGCGAGACGGACGAGCCGGGCGCAGCGACTTTGGCCGCGTCCTGGAGCTGCCAGCCGGAGTTCAGCGACATCGGCGCAGGCAGCGGCGAGGCGAGGCCGAGACGGGGAAGAAAAGCGAAGGCCATAGCCAGCAGCAGTCGAGAGAATAAGGTCATTGGTTGCTGTCCGTATTATTTGGCACCGGGAATCGACACCCATATCGTTCCCGCTCTGTTATGTAAAAGCGTGTAAATTTTGCACACCCAAAAAGAGAATCCGACTGAAGTTCAGTCGGATTCACTCTCTTTATGTCCTGCCAAATCTCACCGGGCAAGGTATTGAAATATTCGGCTCTGGTTGCAGAATCGCGGCAAGATCGCGAACATATCCTATTCGCCATCTTCTTCTGATTCGCCATCTTGTTGCGAATGTTTTTGCCGTACCTTTTCCTTCTCTATGCGCTCAGTCCTGCTACTTTTGGTGCTATATATGAAGCTAGCAAGATAGGCAAAAGCCGGCCCACTCACAACGCCAATAGCCACACGATCATGACCATGTATCCCCAGCCATCCGCAGGTGAGGAAGGCGCTAAGACCTAATACAGTTGCACAGATCAGCCCCTGAACAGAACTACGGACACCAGCAGTTTTCGTCAACCGCTCCATGTCGCGCCGATGCTTGCTTTCCGTGTTCAGTTCTTCCATCACCAGATCAAGCAAGCGTGGATCGATCTGTTTATACTGCTGAAGCATCTGTGGATTAGGGAGGGGACCATTTTGGTCACTGTTAAATTCTAAGAACTGGTTTTCAACACCCAGCACACTAGAAAAACCTGCCTCGAATGATGGGGTTGCTGCCATAAGTTCCGACTGAAGAGGAGCATTCTCGTCATGGCCTATATGAGCCATCGCGAATACCGAGTATCGCATCTGGTGTGCGCGCCGCCGCTTAGTAGGCGTCTCAACACTGTTGCTGGCTACGTTTGTAGTCTCTTTCACCTCTGGCTGAGGCTTACTGTCTAGTGAGTGCAACCACTTCGCATGTGCTTTTTGCAATGATTGTGGGGTTAGTCTTCGGTCAGCCCTGAAGAAGCGGAACGTAGCAAATACAACGCCTAACAGACTTCCCCAAGTAATGAGTCCTGCAAGAACTGAAAATTCCATCGTCATGGTCCTGTGATTACTTTCAGGGCAACCCTCTCCGCTTTAATGGCAATGATGCTGAACAACGCGGCTTCTAGCCACGCCACCAAAACCATGCGTGGTCGCCAAGCCTCGACAACCTCGTGGTAAGAGCTTATAGCAGTGTATCCGCCAAACAGCATCGCCCCGAGGAAGGCTCCCAAATACAAGGTGTACTGGTAATCGAGTATTCCCGCCGCTTCCTTGTCCTCATTGACTACCTCGGCAACACTTGATACATCCGACGCCGCAGACAGACACAGAACACCGACAACGAAGGTGAGTTCCGGTATGTTCTCTGCCGACTCATAGGTTGCATGATGCCCGAACCAGCGGAACCCAATCTCACACAGCAAAGGCATCAGCGCCAGGAACAGATTCGGCCAAATCCACTGTCGAAATCGTTTACGCAACCGCCTTCACACCTTCCGGTTGCGTTTGGTGTATGTACGCATCCAGATCGGGCAGTGCTACCAAGCACCTCCCGACTTTTCCATGCTGGGAAGCCAGCCCTTATTAGTTGCAAACTTATAGAGAAATTAGTTACAAGTTGCACAATCCATAGCCATTCAGCAGGCGAAGTGATACTGCGATTGTGCAATGTTTAGGCAATTTCTCTATTAGTTGATCTTTGGGTGATCCCTACCACGCTTGCCATTTCTGGCACGGCAAGCATCTTTGTGTTGTCCACATGCTTAACACAACTTACCGTTTCCTGAGCACGAGTTGCTAATTTTCCGGCGTGAAGTCCAATAATTCTGCAATACTTTTGCAGTCAAAGTAGAGACAAAGACGGTCAATTGTCTGGACCTTCACGTCTTCTACCTGATTGTTTAAGGCACGCTGGACAGCACCAACAGAAAGTCCTGTTTCCGCTGAGATCGTCCTAAGAGGCAACTTCCGGCCTTCCCGTTCTTCCTTTTCAAGCCTGAGAAACTTCATCCGCGAACGTATCACCTTGTTTCCCCTGTGTCTATAGTACATTATTTCGACACGAGAAATCAACAAAAATTACGGACTAAATCAACAAATTCCTATATTTATTATTTTGTAAGCATTCACAGGTACAAAATAAAACTCGACCGCAGCAAGCTGCGGTGTATCAGAAAGATTGCAACGGCAAGCCGCCGCTTGGAAGTGGCCGCTCAGGCGGCCACGAGATCAGACAAATAAGGTAACGCAGCAAGTTGCGGGGTATTGACATCCCGCCAAGAATAACAGGAGGTATCTTGTAGTGCTCTCCGGCCTAGAATTGGCCCGCTCGCAGAATGATACTTCGGCCTCGTCTATTTGCTTGCCTATGCTACTCACGGTGAGGTCGGGGCGGCGTGGGCCGCCGTCACGATAAGCGGCGCGAGGGTGGCAGAGATGGACAGGCATAATCAAGTGAGATCCGTTCGCACGGGACTTCCTACTGGCTCCCCACCCCATGCGTCCGCATCCGCATCGCGTACAGGCCCTTGCTGGCGGTGATAAAGAGCGTGTGCCGGTCCGCGCCGCCGAAGCAGACGTTGCCGGTCCAATCCTCGGCGACGGGGATGTGCGCGACTTGCCGGCCGTCCTTGTCAAAGATCGTGACGCCATGCCCGGTGAGGTAGACATTGCCGTCGCTGTCAATCGTCATGCCGTCCGATCCCATCGTGCAGAACAGGCGCTTGTTGGTCAGAGCACCATCCTTGCCGATGTCGTAGGCGTAAGTCCTGCCCGCGCCGATGTCCGCGACGTAAAGTGTTTTGCCATCCGGCGTGCCGATGATGCCGTTGGGTTGGGTCAAGTCCTCGGCGACGCGCCGCAGTGTTTGGTGGTCGGGAGCGAGGTAATAGACATACTGGCCCGGCAGTTCCATCGGCCCGCGCTTCCAGTAATCGCGCTTGTAGAACGGGTCCGTGAGGTAAAGGCCGCCGTCAGGCCGTATCCAGACGTCGTTAGGCCCGTTGAGCAGCTTGCCGCCATCGTTCTTGACAACGACCGTGGCCTTGCCCGCCGGCGTGATGCGCCAAAGCTGGTTCCGCTCGTCGGCGCAGGCCCACAGGTCGCCCGCCCCGTCGAAGCACAGGCCGTTGGAGCGCCCGCAAGGGGACAGGAAGACGGACAGTTTGCCGTCCACGCTCCACTTCAAAATCTTGTCGTTCGGCTGGTCCGTAAAGAAGACGTTGCCGTGCGCGTCGCAGGCAGGGCCTTCGGTGAACGAAAAGCCGCCGGCCAGTTTTTGCAGCGTCGCGCCGGGCGCGATGGGGCCGGGCGGGTCGGGCGCGGCCTGGGCAACAGAGGCGAGGGCAAGGACGGCGAGGGTGCCTGTAAGGATGACGTTTGCAAGAAGGATGTTCATGGTGGTGTGTGCCTAAGAGGCCCTAATAAGATGATTTGGGCGACTGAAGTCGCGGCAACAAGTTCACGAAACCTGCCTTCGCAGGTTGAAGACCTAATCCTGAGTCCGCGAAGGCGGACTTCGTGCCTTTGTTGCAGCGGTTTCAACCGCCCATAATGGTTTTTGTGAGAGCCATTAACTGAGTATGACGGCCAGTTCCTGCCCGGCGTGCAGGACGACGCCCGATGCGAAAGTGACAAGGGCGCAGCCATTTTGACTCGCGACCGCAGCAGAAACCGACTGACCGCCTGCCTGTGCTATAACGGCGTGGTAAGTCCCCGCCAGTGCGAGCGTGTTCAAGCGCAGTGTACCGTATTTGAGCGCGATATTCGCTTTGAGCGTCCCGGCTTGCTGCTTCTGGGCGAACTTCCCCCACCCCTCAGCGGACGTGAACGCGGCCTGGAAGTCGTGGGGCGTCAGGCGCGGGGCGAAGCCGAGGTGGCCCTTCGGGCCGTGGTGCTCGAAGCCGCAGAGGGTGAGAAACGAGCCATAGCTTGCCATCGCGCGGGCGTAGTGGTCACTGCACTCGATCTCGTTATAGGGGTTGCGCCGCTGGGGAGCGTAGCGGTCGTGAATGGCGCGCGTCACGGCCAATCCCTCCTGTACCAGCCCTTCGGCGATCATGTGGCCGGCGGCCTGGTGCTCGAACCCGCTCATGCACTCGTTGAAGTAGCCCACTTGCCAGTCTTTGGAATTGCCGAAGGGGTGCGGCAAATCTTTGGGGTTGGTGACCATGATCAGGCCGCCGTCGCCTTCCAGCGCGTAAGGCCGACCCGCCGTGTTGTGACGCCGGAACGGGCCGATGTCGGGAGCGAAGTTGTATTTGTAGAGCGACTTCAAGGCCGAGACGGTCTTGCCGCGGTCCAGGACGCGGCCCAATCCCACCTGCCAGGCCCAGCCCTGGCCCATGACCTGGTCTACATGGCACGTCCCATACGTCCCCAGGCTCGTCTTATAGCCCTTTTCGGGGAGTTGAATGAAGTATTCGCCGTTGAAAAGCCGCGTTTCCAGGGCCTGCTTGGTCTGCTCGAACTTGCGGCGGCAGAAGCGGGCGAAGTCGGTGTCGCCGAATTCCGTCGCCATCTCCTCGCAGGCGCGCAGGGCGGCGGCGTACAGGGAAGAAATCCAGGCGATCTCGCCGTACCAGGCGGCGTCCAGCGTGTTCTCCTGCGTGCCGTCCAGCAGGCCGTTCCCGTCCTTGTCGTGGTGCGTCAGGAATGCCATCGTCTGCTGGACATGAGGCCACAGCCGCTTGAGGAACCGCTTGTCGGCGCTCATCTGGTGCTCCCGGTAGACGCCCAGTATTCGCCCGCACTGGCCGTCCACGGCCGGCCCGGTGCCCTCGCCCCGGAAGCCGATCTTGCCGGTCTTGACGTCCAGGGCGACACCAAAGTCTACATGCTCGCGCGTGTAGCGCTCCAGTTCAGGAAAGAGGCGCCCGACGGCCTGGGCGTAGTGCCAGACATGGGTACAGGTCCCCTCGCAGCAGCCGACCCCTTCCCAGCCCCAGAAGCGGCCCGTGCCGAAGCGGTGGGCCGTCGTCGTCGCCAGGATGGACGTGTTCAGGAACGTCCGGTTCAGGAGCCAGCGCGGCAGGGTCGAGTCCTGCCAGGTCCGGTGCCAGAGCTTGGTCTGGTGGGACAGGTGCGCGTAGTGGCGGGCGACATACTCGGCCACGGCGGGGGCATCGGCAAAGCGCTTGCCGTAATAGTTGCCGGCTTGGCGTCGGCGACGTCCAGCCCGCTGTGGGGAAAGTGCCAGGCGATGACGAACGTCACGGTCTGCGTCTGCCCCGGCGCGAGGGGAACGACCTTCGTGATCGCGCCGATCAGCTTCTCGCCCGCTGCCTGCCGCGCCTCGGCCCGCGCGGGCGCGTCGAACACGGCGTCGGGGGCGGCGTCCGCCCTGCCGACGCCCCCGCCGAGCAGGGCCAGGGCCATCGTGCCGTCGTCGGGGTCCCCAGCGAGCGGGGTATCCGCATGGGGTGGCGTGTCGGTCTGGACGATGTCGTCCACGCCGATGTTGCCCCAGCCGCCCTTGCCGCTGTCATAGATCTCGATGACGGCCGATTTGCCCGCGAAGTCGCGGACATCGAGCGCGGCGGGCTGCATGTGGTTGCTTTTGCGGCCCGTCGTCCGGCGCATGACCTTGCCGCCCACCAAGAGCCGCAGTCCAACTTCCTCGCTGTTGTCGCCGCCCCCGATGAGAAACGTCAAGTAATCGCGCTCGACCGTGAACGCCGGACTGGTCAGCGTCCCCACCTTGGCATCCCTCTCCGGGGAATCTTTACCTGGTGCGGAGGCATGGGAGTTGACGGCGCGCTTGCCCGCGCCGCCGACGTCGCCCTGATACTTCGGGATGTCCGTTCGCAGGATGGGGCCTTTGCCGAACGCCTCGCCGGTGGTCGTCCAGGGCGCATACGTCTCGCGCTCAAAGTCGTCCACCACGATGTCCGGGCGAGCCGGGACGGTCGGCGAAGACACAGGGGCCTCGAAGCGGGCGGCCACAACGGTCGTCCCGCCGATCCGGCGCACCGTGTTGGCGCGGCGGCCCGGCGTCAAGGGGGCCGAGACCAACCGGCAGGCGTTCTCCAGCCAACCCGCCAGTTCCGCCGTCACGGGCGTTTCCCCCATATTGGTCAGCGCGAACTCGCAGACCGTCACGGGCAGGCCCGAATCGTCGGCGTCCAGCGGGATAAACGGCGAGTAAGCCGTCAGCGTGACCGAGACAGGCGAGGTCGGGTCGGTATACCTGACCATCCCAAGCGGGTACTCGTCCACAAACGCGATCTCGTGCCAGCCACGCGCGTCCAGCGGGCGCAGGACACCGTTCACCCGGAGCGCGAAGCCTTGTTCGAGCGGCGATTCGGCTCGGTGGGGCGCGACATAGGCCGCGCCGTCGCGCGCGCTGGCGGACGCCTTGTGGCCGGTGAAATCCGTCCACTCCCCCCTCCCCGTGAAGATGCCTTCCTGATTCTTGTTGAAGATGTCCCACAGCCAGAGCCTGCCGTCACCGCCCAGGTACAGCGTCCCGCAGCAGATGCCACCGACCGGCATCCCGATATACTTTAATTCGCCGCGCGTCTTGGTGTAAACCTCACGCGCCCCGCGTGCCGTCAGCGCGTGGACCCACTGCGGGTTCAGCTTCTTGTCCGGCGGAACCAGCTTGGCGAAGTCCGAGGCTTCAAACGGCCCGGCCATCGCGGGCCAGGGGCCGAGCGCGGCGGCAAGAACGGTCAGGCCGCTCAGGGCCAGAAACTCGCGGCGGGGCAGGAGGCGCGGCGGATTGGCAGGATTCGACTCACAGGCGCAGTCCGGGCCGCAGTCGTTGGGGTCGGGCATGAACGGTTAATGACTTTCTAGAAAATGGTTCGCGCGGAGCCAAGCCGCGCAGCGGTCCGGCCAGGCGGCAGGTTCGCCGCCGTGGACGCCCAAGCCGAAGCCGTGGCCGCCCGTCTTCAGCCGCAGGAACTCATCGGGGACGCCCACGCGCTTCAGCGCCTCTGAGAACAAAACACTGTTTTGCACGCTGACCGGATCGTCCTCTGCCTGCACCAAAAATGTCGGCGGCGTCTGGGCCGTGACCTGCTCGTCATTGGAGTACAACGTGACCAACTTGGGGTCGGCGGGCACGCCCAGCAGGTTGTTCCGGCTGCCCTCGTTGACGGCGGGCGGGCGCATCGTGATGACCGGATAGCCCAGCACCAGGAAGTCCGGGCGGCTGCTCTGCCGCGCCACCCGGTCCAGGGCCTTTGGGTCGCCCGAGCCAAAATGGGTGGCGACGCTTGACGCCAAGTGACCGCCTGCCGAAAAGCCCATGATCCCGACCCGGTGCGGGTCCAGGCCCCACTCGCGAGCGTGGTCGCGGACCAGGCGGATCGCCTGCAACCCGTCTTGAATGGGCCACGGCGTCTGTGAGCGATCCATGTCCGGCGTCGGCAGCCGGTACTTCAGCACGATCCCCGCCACGCCATAAGAGACGAACCGCCGGGCCACGTCGTAGCCTTCCAGGTCCATCGCTTCGCCGCTGTACCCCCCGCCGGGGCAGATGACGACGGCGGCCCCCGTCGCCGTCTCCTTCGGCGGCAGGTACACCGTCAGGGTCGGCCAGCGGACGCCGGTCGCCCAGATGATCTGATGCCCCAGCTCGCCCTGAATCACGCTCCTTTCGGCAGCCGTATCCGCCGCCGTCAGCGTTCGGTTGGGATATAGGGCCAGCGTCAGCGGCGGATCGGTCTCCGGGAAGTACGGATAGACCGTCACGGAGCGGCCCGTTTTATCCCGCAGCACCACAATCCCTTTCGTCACCTCCACCGTCTCGCTGGCCGTGTCAAACAACATCGGACGAACGGGGGAAAGGTTCAGGAGGCCGCTTTTCATCCCACCCGGCAGCGGCCACTCTGGACCGCTGCTGACACTCAACACCTTGCCGGGAACCAGCGGCTTGATGACAACAGTCCCATCCAAGAGGATATGGCTCCATCCCGGCGCTCCCGGATTGAGGCTTTTTTGGCTTTCGCCTGCGAACTGGTTGACGGCTTTGGAAGATTCTTCCTGGAAAGAGCCATCAGGCGATGTCCAAACAAAAGGCAGCGGCTCCGAGCGCATGGGAACCGTCGTGGGCTTGCTTGCCAGCGCGATGACCAGCGGCAAGTCTACACTCCCCGCCTTGTTGGCCGCTTCCCCCTCCGGTTGACGCCGCACGGTCACATAGTATGCCCCGTTTCTGAACGAGCAGCGAAGTGGCTGGTCCGCCCCAGCCATGAGCGCCCGCACGGCGTCACTGAACGCAGCACCGGTAATGTCTACCGACAGTTCACCCGTCACAGACGGGTCAACCACGCCTTTGGCGCGCACACTGGCGAAAAGCAGACGCATCGCCGTGGAAACCGGCACATGCTGTAACTGGAGGCTGATGCGCTGGCTGTCTGGAACGGGCGCGGGCGCAGCCTTCCGGGCAGCCGCCGGGGCGGACGCAGCCAGCCACAGGAAGAGCAGGAGGGCGGCGAGTAACAGGCCAGCGGGTCGGTTGTGAGATGTCATATTGTTATCTTCGACCGGGCACTGAAGTGCCCGCCTGGGAGGCGCTTCGCGCCGAGCGTCCTGCGGACGGATGCAGAACTGTTCAATCATGCTCAGTCTGTGATCTATCCGTAGATTCAGGCTCTAATGAAGCGTCTTATCGTCGTAGAGATAGAGCCTCATCCAATATCCTGAGATGGCTGTGTTGGATAGGTAGAACGAGAATCTACCGGGGCAAGGCTTTGCCTCGTTCTCGTACTTAACGGTAAAAAATGTATGCCCTGATGCGTGAAAAGATGCACTCGCTCTAGACGCAAGCCCTGCCAGTACAGGGCGGAATAATTCAGGCGGACAGGAATACAAGATTTCGCTGAGGTCGGTGCGCTGTCGCGTAAAAGACCACGCGATAGGATTATCCCAGCGATGGGCTTCAGCTTCTAGTAGCCCGTTGCCTCGCGCCAGGAGCAACCCGATCAGGAAGTCAGGCAGGTCGGCAGGCTCCGGCTCGGAGACGACGCGCTTGATTGTGATCGCATCAGGAAACCAACTGGATACAGGATGCCATGAAGATACAGGATGCCATGAAGAAGCGGGGGATGAATCCCTAACGCGCAAATGCCCCGCCCTGGTCACGGCGGGGCTGTTCTTGCTAGACGGGATACTCGCGCGAGGGGCCTTCGTACCCGCAGACGCCGGCGCGAGGCGAGTTGACGATGGGCAGCAGCCACTCGTCCCGCTTGGCGCGTTTGGCGCACTTTTGGCACAGTTCCCGGTATTCGCCTTCCTCGTCGGCGCCCAGCCAGACCGCCGGCTCGCCGCACTTCTCGCACTCGAATTCCGGCGCGACATTGCGCGCCAGCAGCCGGACGGCGTCGGGGCGGGGATCGCCTTCGTGCTCGGAGACGACGCGCAGCTTGAGTTCCGTGGTGCTGCCGAAGTCGTACTGGTGCGTGAACTTTGTCCCCGGCGTCAGCGCCTCGGACAGCCGGATGCTCATGCTCTTTGGGGGCGGCCCCCCGAACATCAGGCCCAGCCCGCCAAAAAAATCGTCGTCTTCCTCGTCATCTTCCTCCTCAGCGGTGTCTTCTACGGTGACATCGTAGCGGGCGTCGTTGATCTCGAATGCGCTGAGGTGCCCGCAGCACTCCAGCCAGATGCCGCGCAGGAAGCTGTCCAGGTCACGCAGAGTCGCGCCGGCCTGGACGTCCAGGTGCAGCCAGTATTCCGGAGAATGTCTCCCTTCCACGAGGAGATGGTATCGCTTTGTGCCCGGCCCGGTCGCGGCGTCCTGCTCGGCCTGATGCTTTTCCAGGTGGCGCGTCATCTGCGCCTTGCCGAATTCGGCGCCGCAGAGGGCGCATCGGCCGCGCGAGGTGCGTCGGCGCTTTGGTAGTTCCTCCATCGTGTTCTCCTTAACGAAAAGCGCGGAAGTCTCCGCCATTGATGGGGGAGATGGGACAAAGTCCTAAAGATAAAGTCCTAAAGATAAAGTCCTAAAGATAAAGTCCTAAAGATAGCGCATCGTCCTTCTACAAGTCTGTTTGAGGACGATAACTCCCTTTCTACAGATTGGTATCGCGCAAGCGTGTAGTCATTGAACAGTTTTATTGAACAGTTTTATTGAACAGTTTTATTGAACAGCTTCATTGAACAGCTTCATTGAACAGCTTCATTGAACAGCTTCATTGAACAGCTTCATTGAACAGCTTCATTGAACAGCTTCATTGAACAGCTTCATTGAACAGCTTCAGGTATATTAAAACCGTGAACCGTAACTGTCTAAAAGTAAGGCTTTACCCCACGAAGACGCAGGCCCGCGCGTTGGAAGAAACTCTCGAAACCTGCCGCCTCGTCTACAACAGCCTCGTCAACGACAGGAAGTTCCAATACGACACTGCACAGGTTTCTGTGGGTCGGTATGACCAGCAAGCCTATCTCCCTCTCTGGAAGAAAAGCCATCCTGAACTCAAAGAGGTCTACAGCCAAGTGCTGCAAGACGTGGTTCACCGCGTTGACCTTGCGTTTGCCGCCTTCTTCAATAGAGTCGAGAAAGGTGAGACACCTGGCTTCCCGCGTCTCAAAGGAAGTGGTCAATGCGATAGCATCACCTACACGCAGAAGGCCAGTCTCAAGGTAGGGGAGCAAAGCATCCACCTTGCCAAAATCGGTCAGGTGAAAGCCAAGATACACCGCAAGCCGTGGGGCGAAGTCAAGAACTGCACCATACGCCGTATCGGAAGCCCTGGTAATGGCAAGTGGTTCGCCTCCTTGTGTCAGGCAATTGAACCTGAACTGTTGCCGCCGTCCGAGGAGGCTGTCGGCATTGACGTTGGCTTGAAAACCTTTGCCGCTTTCTCCAATGGTGAGGGAGATAATTTTTTCATCGAAAACCCGCGCTTCTTTGGCCGTGATGAGAAAGCCCTTGCCAAAGCACAGCGCAAGTTATCCAAGCAAAAGCGCGGGAGCCGTGAGCGGCGCAAAGCGCGTAAAGCGGCGCAAAGCGCGTAAAGTCGTTTCTCTTATCCATGAGCGCATCCGTAACCGAAGGCATGACTTCTGCCATCAGACCGCTCGGCGCATTGTCAATCGGTTCGGTATCATCGCCGTTGAAAAACTCAGCGTCAAGAATATGCTCGGCAATCACTGCCTTGCCAAAAGCATCGCAGATGCTTCGTGGTCACAGTTTCGTTGGGTTCTCACGTCGAAGGCTGAAAGTGCTGGTCGTGAGATACTGGCTGTCAATCCCGCGTACACGTCGCAGGATTGTTCGGAGTGCGGCTACCGCCCGGACGGGTTGGAAGGCCGCACGAAGAAGAAATTATCAGACAGGTGGCACCTGTATCCGATGTGCGGCTTGTCCGTAGACCGCGATACCAATGCCGCTGTCAACATATTGGCTCTGGGACAACAGAGCCTCGCTCCCTAAGAGCATCGCTCCCTAGAGAGCGCAGAAGCCCGTCCATTTATGGACGCGGAGTTGTCACACAGTGATCGTTTCCCGCTCGGGCGCCGGCTTGGCTTTGTAGCGCGGCGCGACCGGCAACCGGCCCCGATTGTCCTTGACCCAGGCGTAGATGCGGCGGCCCAATTGGGGCACGGGGGGGATGTAGAGGAAGGGCGCGAGCAGGACCGTGGCCGGGAGCTGCCAGGCAACCAGGCGGAAGGCGTCGAAGCCGGCGCACTGCCGACCACCGGGGCGGACGGCAATGGCGGCCTGTTCGGCGTCCCCGAAGCGCACATCGGTTGCGGCCAGCGCCGCGCGGTCGTGCGAGTCCACGAACGTGATCTGGCGGAAAACGTCGAAGAAGCGGACGACGAGCAGAGCGGACTTGCAGAAGTCACACTCGCCGTCGTAGACCAGGCGCAAAGGGGTCAGCCCCAAAGGGCGCTTGGCCCAGGCTAAAAAGCGCTTGATGTCGTCGCCCGTGAGGAAGTTCAGGTACGACGTGA
>JAABUJ010000257.1_pt1 | contig 115720 bp, 123 predicted proteins | sample 5559131 | NCBI WGS metagenome assembly JAABUJ01 (sample SAMN10711875, study PRJNA513366) | rock metagenome | isolation source: Antarctica rocks | place: Antarctica: Victoria Land, Mt New Zealand nord | collected 2016-01-07
CAAAGCCGTTGCCAAGTTGTCCACGTATTTCTTGAAGCGACGCCGGGTAGCCGCTGCTGCATGCTTCTGCTCTGCACTCATGCATAATGTATACCACTAATTCACTGTTTATGACACAGTAGTATTAAAGGCGGCTCGACCTTGGGAGTGGCGGACGAAGATACAAGTCGCATAGCCGCTCACGCTCTTACCCCGGCGTTATGACGAGCCGGTTGCCCGTAAAACTGCGTCGCGATTGCGCGACAAAGTCGGCCCAGTCATGGGCGTAGGTCCGCTCGGTGGCTGGCGCGTGGTCCGGCGTCGCGAGGTCATGCTCGACGGCCCGCGCCAGCTCCGCCAGCAGCGAGCGCGCCAACGATACGCACGCTTCTACGAGCGATCCCGACGCTCGCCTCTATAAGAAGAGTGCCGGCAGCGCATCGAGGCTCGGCTACCTTGGGCATGCGTTGACTGAGAATCGCAACGGCTTGGTCATGGATGCCGAGTTGACGTTGGCGACGGGGACCGCCGAGCGAGAGGCAGCACTCGCGATGATCGAGCGCATGGGTGGCAGCTCGCGCATCACGCTCGGTGCCGACAAGGGATACGATGCCGCAGCGTTTGTCCAGGAGCTGCGCGCAAGAAACGTGACACCGCACATCGCCCAGAATACGACGCGACGGCGCAGCGCGATCGATGGCCGCACGACTCGCCATGAGGGCTACGAGATTAGTCAGCGCAAGCGAAAGCGGGTCGAGGAGGTGTTCGGCTGGGCGAAGGTTGTTGGGACGATACGAAAGGTAAAAGTTCGCGGTCACGCTCGTGTCTCGGCTGTTTTCACGTTTGCGATGGCCGCGTACAACATCGTTCGCATCCGTAACATCATGAAAGCCGCCGCATGACAACGGAATCGTCATGCGCAAATTCGAGAAAAGAGCTCGGCGAATCGAGCAAAGAGACCAAAACGGATGAAAACGGGGCGGAGGATCTTCGCAAACCCTGATTCTTCAACGGGTTTATCGCGAAATTCCGCGGCCTGCTAGTAATCCGTTCAAAAGTACGCGCGTGTCGCCTCGCGCCCGTATAACAAGCATGGTTACGGCGACGGGAAAACGTTAGCGTCGGTTGCTTCTTCCGTTGGGCGACCGATTATTGAGCAACTTAGAGAACGGCAACGGCGTTCGACATGGTTTAGCCTTTCGAGCTGAGCGTGAGTATCGAGAGGTTTCGCCAAGGTCACAAAGAGTGGAATCGACTTGGGATTGTGATCATGCGGGTCGTCCGAACGGAGCGAAGGATGTGATCGGTCAATTCTGTCGACGAGTAGTCCGGATAAGCAATAGCCATTACAGCTATAGCCATGCGCTCTATCGAGTTGTAGGACTTGAAGTAGTTGCCCTTAGCATCTCCAGCAACGCTTTCAACGGCATAGCGGCGGAGTTTCCAAGCGCCTCTGGGCAAATCACAGACGTCATTTTCGCTCTCGACAAGCGCCGCGAGTTGACCAGAGTCGTCACAGACGACGACGTCGATTCTGCGAGCCGTCGCCTTCTGCAGGCCGTTTGCATCACGCCATGTGGGAACGCCGACCGGGTAAACGCGCTGGCCATGCTCTTGCCCGGCACATGTGAACCCGAGTGCTGACATGCCTCGTATGATTGCCGGCTCTACAACAGAACATGAGGTTTTCCCCGAACCTGTGCTGCGGTGGGCGGCAATGATGCGGCGAAACGAGATCTCTATTGCAGAGCGGGGATTTGTTGAGTGTATAAAAAAACGCCCTACGCCGTCTTGCTGAGCTCCGCGGGTTGGATTTCGCGCACGTCCTGATTGTAGAACGACGCGCTCTGGCGACCGGCGCCGGCTTCGGCGGCGAACGTGATGAGATGGTGGCTGACCATCCCGATGTGGAACATCGATTCGACGTCGCCCTTGGCGATCGTCTGCTTCGCCATCTTCCAGAAGACGTTGCGGTAGCTCGAGAAGATGCCGACGCGAACGAGCAGATTTGCAAGGATCCGCAGCGCGAGCAAGATGCTGCGCCGGTTGACGCGTTGCTTCGAGTTCGGCGGCGTCATGCGCTTCGGGAACACATGCTCGACGTGGTACATGAAGCGGCTGTAGATCGCCTCGGGTGTGTACGCGGCGAGGAACGTCCGGCGCCACATTGCCACCATGTCCTCGTACGGTAGCTTGAACTCGACGTTGGATTCGCGTCCGGGAATGTCGACGAGCCGGCCTTCGGCTTCGAGCCGGCGATAGAGCGGCGTCCGCGGCAGCGCCTGCAACAGGTTGATCGTCAGCAGCGGGATCTTCGAGAGCTCGACAAATTCCAGGATCCGGTCCGGCGTCTCGACCGTGTCGCTATCGAGGCCCATGATGATGCCCGAGACGACTTCCATGCCGAACGAGTTGATGATGCCGATCGCTTCCATGATGGGCATCTGGTTGTTCTGATCTTTCTTCATCGCTTTGAGCGCCGCGGGGTCGGGCGTCTCGATGCCGCAGAAGATCGTGCAGAAATAGGCCTCGCGCATCATCGCCAAGAGGTCGGGCGACTTCGCGATGTTGAGCGTCGCCTCGCATGCGAATTGCACGGCGTAGCCGTTGCGCTTCTGCCACGCGATGAGGTACGGGAGCAATTCTTTCGCGGCCTTACGATTGCCGACGAAGTTATCGTCGACGAAATAGATCGCGCGCTCGCCACCGTTGGCGAGGATCGCGTCGAGCTCGGTGACGATCTGCTCGGGCTCCTTGAGCCGCGGGTTGTTGCCGTAGAGCTCCGGGATGTCGCAGAACTCGCAGCGGTACGGGCAGCCGCTCGAGAACTGGATGCTGCCGAGGAAGTACTTCGAGACGTCGGCCTTCTCGTACGCCGGGACGGGGAATTCCCCGAGCGGCAGCCGCTCCTTGGTTTCCAGGCGGACCTGGGCCGCGGGCCTCGCCGTCGACTCGGTGAGCCGGCGGACCAGCTCGTCCGTCGCGTCACCGAGCTCGCCGACGTGGAGGTAGTCGAAGTCGGGATAGTATTCCGGGCAGCCGGACACCGACGGTCCGCCGAGGGCGGTTATGACGCCGTGCGCGTGGGCGCGCCGGTTGATCTCGTTGATCTGCGGCTTCTGGATGTGCATGCCGCTCGCGAACACGACGTCCGCCCAGGCGAAGTCCTCGGGGCCGGCGCGGTGCATGTTCTCATCGATGAATCGGACGTTCCAATTCTCCGGGAGATAATTCGCGATCACGAGGATGCCCTGCGGCGGCATGAACGCCTGCGCGCCGATGAACGGATAGGCGTTCTCGAACGTCCCGAACGACGGCGAATAATGCGGGAAGACGCACAGGACGTTCCGGACGACGGCGGAGGTGGCTCGCGTCACGCCTTGCGCTCGCCCTGGTTCGAGCAGGGAAACGAGCCTGCCAGTGCCATAACGTCGAAGAAGGTCGAGCGCCGCGCGCGTTCGGAAGAGCCGTCGGGCGCCGCGCCCGTGTCAGTTGACATGCGACGCACCTGTGCCGCGACGGCATCGCAGTCCTGCGGCCTAGGCGTCGCTCGAGTCCGGAGGCATACGATCGTCGACCAGAGGAGCGCCCCGAGCCACGGTTCCGTGCCGGCGTCACGGGATGCCCGCGAGCCGCTGACCTTCGCGCGCGACATCATCTCGCGGGTGTCACGGACCTTCGCGATCGGGATCTCCGTGTTGCCGGGCGACCTCGGGCGGGCGGTCCTCGTCGGCTACCTGCTGTGTCGGATCGCCGACACCGTCGAGGACGATGGCTCGGCGACCGCGGCGCGCCGCCAGGAGCTGCTCGCGCGGTTCCTCGAGTGCTTTGACGACCGTGCGAAGGCCGCCACGTTCTCGGCGGCCTCGGCCGACATCAACGCCGATCCGAACTATCTCGAGCTCCTGCGCGGAACGGAGCTCGTCTTCGATCTGCTCTACTCGCTGCCGAGCGCGACCGTCGTCATCGTCGAGCGCTGGGTGCGCGAGATGACGGTCGGCATGAGCGAATTCGTCGGGCGATACCCCTCGGGCATCCGCATCCAGACGATGCCCGAGTACAAGCGCTACTGCTATTACGTCGCGGGGACCGTCGGCCATCTGCTCACGGATCTCTGGTACGCGCAGTCGCCGCTCGTCGGCAAACGACGTTACGAGCGGCTCCTCGTGAACTGCGAGGCCTTCGGCGAGGCGCTGCAGACGGTCAACATCATCAAGGACATCGCCTGGGATATCGAGCACGAGAACGCGGCGTTCGTGCCCGAGGACATCTTGCTCCGGCGCGGCTCGTCGCACGCGACGATGCTCGCGAACGAGCAACGTACGGCCAATCGTGAGGCGCTGCTCGATCTCGTCGCGCTCGCCCACGAAGACATCCGGAAATCGCTGGACTACTTCAGCGCGTTGCCGAAATTCGCGCCACAGATCCGGCTCTTCTGTCTGCTGCCGGTCCTCTTCGCGGTCGCGACGCTCCGCGAGATCGAGCGCTCGACCGCGATGCTGCAATCCGGCGGCGTCGTCAAGATCACGCGGGGCGAGGTGCGGTCCCTCATTCTCGCAGGGTCGCTCTCGATGATCAGTAACAAAACGACTCGGTGGCTCGTCTCGAAAACCAGCCGACAGCGATTTCGACTCGGGCTCGCCCGACCATAAAGCGCCTGGCGAGTATATCCTATCTCGCGATCGACTATCCCAAGACGTCGGTCGTACTGTGGATCTTGCTTTCAGCCGTTGGCGTCTTCGCGTTCTTGAACCTCAAGCTCGGGCTCTTTCCCGATATCGCGTTTCCCGTCGTCATCGTGACGGCGCAGACGGATCAGATCGACGTCACGAAAAACGAGCGGGACGTCACGCGCCCGATCGAGGGGCGCCTCAAGACGCTGCACGGTGTCGACCGGCTGCACTCCTTGACGTATCCGAAGTACGTCGTTGTCGATCTCTCCTTCGACGTGAGCCGCAGCCTCGCGGAGCGCGACGACGAGGTCGACCGGGTCCTTAAGGGCCTGGCCCTGCCCCCGAAGACCGTCGTAACGGTCACGACCGAGAACCTCAACGAGACGCCCGTCGCGACGTTTGCGTTGCGCGACGCGCAGCACCGCTCGCTCGCCGATCTCGCTGCGGTCGCGCGCCGCACGATCGTCCCGAAGCTCCAGGCGATCCACGGCGTGCTGCACGCGACCGTCGTCGGCGCGACGCCGACCGGCAACGACGCATCGCTCTTCCGGTACGACGGCAAGCCCGGGGTCGCGATCGAGATCGTCAAGACCGCGGGCGCGAACACGCTCGACGTCGGCGAGGCTTCTGAGGAGGTCGCCACGGCCGCCGCGCGGGCGACTCCCGGGGTCTCGCTCTTGACGGCCTCGACGCAGGTCACCTACATCCTGGAGGCGTCGCGCGCCACGCAGGAGGCGTTGCTGCTCGCCGTCGGCCTCGCGGTCATCGTGATCCTGCCGTTCCTGCGCGACTGGCGGGCCACGGCGATCTCGGCGATCGCGATCCCGGTGTCGCTGCTCGGCGCTGCGATCGTCATGTGGCTCCTCCACTTCAACCTCGAGACGATCACGCTGCTCGCGCTCGCGCTCGTGGTCGGCGTCATCCTCGACGACGCGATCGTCGCCGTCGAGAACATCGTGCGCCACCTCGACAACGGCGAGACGCCGATGGGCGCGGCTCTCGAGGCCAACAAGGAGATTGGCCTGACGCTCGTCGCGGCGTCGTTGACGATCGTCGCGGTCTTCCTGCCGATCGGGCTCATGCGCGGAACACTCGGGCAGTTCTTCCGCCCCTTCGGTATCACGGCATCGGCCGCGGTCATCGTATCGCTGCTCGCGGCGCGGACGCTCTCGCCGACGCTCGCGGCGTGGTGGCTGCGCTCGCGTGTGAAGGGCGACCGCCGCGTCATCGATCCCGATACCTTCCTGAGCCATCCGCGCTACCGGCGGCTCCTCGCGTGGTCGCTGCGGCACCGCACCGTCGTCGTGGTGGTCGCCGCCCTCGCGTTCGCGGCCGGCATCGGGCTCATCCCGTTCATCCCCAAGGGGTTCATCCCGCATCTCGACCGCGGCGAGTTCATCGTGACCTTCACGGCGCCGATCGGCACGGACGCGACGGACATGAGCGACGCGGCCGCCCGCCTCGAGCGTTCGATCGCGACGGATCCCGCGGTCGCGGATACATACACCGTCGTGGGGGACCGCGCGGGCCAGTTCAACGTCGGCACGATCGACGTCAAGCTCCTTCGCGATCGGAAGGTCAAGACGATCGACGTCGAAACTGCCGTGCGCGATCGCCTGCCGTCGATCGACGGCATCTCACCCGACGTCGAGGATGTGCCCTTCATCGGCAGCATGTCGGCGAAGCCGCTCTCGGTCGCGCTCCTGGGAAGCAATCTCGATCGCGTGCGGGCGCTCGGGCAGCAGCTCGAGATCGCGCTCTCGAACACGCCCGGGTTCGCGAGCGTGACGTCGAGCGGCCTCTCCGACGGCACGCCGTTCTCGCCGATCGAGCACGTCGATGGGAATCGCGCCGTTCAGATCTCGGCGGATCTCGTCGGCAACCTGCAGCTCGGTGACGCCGACGCCACGGTCGCGAAGATCGGCAAGCAGCTGATCGGCACCGAGCGCGGCATCTCGGTCTCCTTCGGCGGAACGTCCCGCGACGCAACGACGACGTTTACGGATTTCGGCATCGCGCTCGGGTTCTCGGTCGTTGCGATCCTCGTTGTCCTCGTCGCGCTCTTCCGCAGCTGGGTCGATCCGATCGTCATCGCGGTCGCGCTTCCGCTCTCGATCGTCGGTGCGCTCTTCGCGCTCTGGATCACGCGCGCCGACTTCGGCATCATCTCGATGATGGCCGTGATCTTTCTCTTTGGGCTCGTCAACAAGAACTCGATCCTGCTCGTCGATCGCATCAGGAGGCTGCGGCAGCTCGGCCTGACGCGCAGCGACGCGATCGGCGAGGCGGGCGCCCAGCGGCTGCGGCCGATCGTGATGACGACCGCCGCAACGATCCTTGGCATGCTGCCGATCGCGCTCGGCTTCGGCGCGGGCGCGGAGCTGCGCGCGCCGATGGCTGTCGCGATCATCGGCGGCCTGCTGACGTCGACCGTGCTGAGCCTCGTCGTCGTCCCGGTCGCCTACACGATCTTCGATGACTGGGCGCGCGGCGGCGAGTTCGGAACCGGGTGAGCCGCACCGCGTTCCTCACCGGCGGTACGGGCTTTGTCGGTGCGAACCTCGCGCGACTGCTGCTCGACGACGGCTGGCGCGTTCGCGCGCTCGCCCGCGCGGGCAGCGACCGGCGAAACTTTGGAACGCTGCCGATCGAGGTCGTCGACGGCGACGTCGCCGAGCCCGAGCCGTCGCTCGCCGCGAAAATCGGCAAGGCCGATGCGGTCTTCCACGTTGCCGCCCACTACAGTCTCTTCCGGCGGGACGCGGCCGCGCTGATGCGCAGCAACGTCATTGGCACGCGAACGCTGCTCGCGGCGGCTCGGCGCGCCGGGACCGGCCGGGTCGTCTACACGAGCTCGGTCGCCGCGATCGGCGTGCGTCACGGCGCGAGCGCCGACGAGACGTTCCAGAGCACGCCCGAGGCGCTGATCGGCACGTACAAGCGCTCGAAGTACCTTGCCGAACGCGAGGCGCTCGCGGCGGCCGCGGCGGGCCAGGACGTCGTCATCGTCAATCCCTCGACGCCGATCGGACCGTGGGACCGCAAGCCCACGCCGACGGGCGAAATCCTCGTCCGCTTCTTGCGCGGCAACATGCCGGCGGCGATCCCGCCGACGGGGCTCAACGTCGTCGACGTCGCCGACGTCGCACGCGGCCACGTGCTCGCATTCGAACGCGGCCGGCCGGGCGAGCGCTATATTCTCGGTTCCGAAAACCTCTCGCTGCGAGCGCTGTTGCAGCGCGTGGGTGCGATCGTCGGCCGGCAGGCACCGAAGTACGATCTTCCGATCTGGATCCCGTACGCGGCGGCATGGCTCGACGAGATCGTGCTGACGCGGCTGGGTAAGTCGCCATCGATCCCCATCGACGGCGTCCGAATGAGCGAAGAGTCGATGTTCTACGATACGTCGAAGGCTCAGCGCGAACTCGGATACGCTCCGTCGACGATCGACGTCGCGGTTCGGAACGCGGTCGACTGGTACGGCGCGCACGGCTATTACACGAACGGAGCGAACCAACAAGCATGGCAGTCTCGATCAAGCAAGCCGCAGTAATCGGCAAGTACGTCGTCTCACAAAAGATCAAGGGACGAAAGAAATATCCGCTGACGCTGATGCTCGAGCCGCTGTTCCGATGCAATCTCGCCTGCAGCGGCTGCGGTAAGATCCAGCATCCGGTCGAAGTGCTCCGCAAGCAGCTCACGCCCGAGGAGTGCTTCGCGGCGGCCGACGAGTGCGGCGCGCCGGTCGTCGCGATCCCGGGCGGCGAGCCGTTGTTGCATCCGCAGATCGATGAGATCGTCCGCGGGCTCATCGAGCGCAAGAAGTTCGTGTATCTCTGCACGAACGCGATCCGGCTCGAGCAGAGTCTCGATAAGTTTACGCCGTCGGAGTACTTCTCGTTCTCCGTGCATCTCGACGGCCTCAAGCCCGCGCACGACCACGCGGTCGCCCGCGACGGTATCTTCGACGTTGCCGTCAAGGCCATCAAGGCCGCGAAGGCGCGCGGATTCCGCGTCACGACGAACACGACGATCTTCAACAATGCGACGGCCAAGGAAGTTCAGGACTTCTTTGATTTCGCGACAGAGCTCGGCGTCGACGGCATGATGCTCTCGCCCGGCTATCCGTACGAGAAGGCGCCGGATCAGGAACACTTCCTGCACAGCGAGCAGACCAAGGCGCTCTTCCGCGAGATCATGCGGCCGTACGTCGCCAAAGAAAAAAAGTGGAACTTCAATGCGAGCCCGCTGTTCCTCGACTTCCTTGTCGGCGATAAGGATTACGAGTGCACGCCGTGGGGCATGCCGTCGTACTCACTCTTCGGCTGGCAGCGCCCGTGCTATCTCCTCGGCGAGAGCTACGCCAAGACGTATCAGGAACTGCTCGACGATACGGACTGGACGAAGTATGGCCGCAAGAGCGGCAACCCGAAGTGCTCGGATTGCATGGTGCACTGCGGCTTCGAGCCGACGGCCGCCGAGGACTCGATGCGGCCCGCGAACATCCTCCGCGCGATGACGACGGTGATCGGGCGAAATTAAGCTCCTGTACGATACCGTTATCGTTCCCGCCGGAGCCGAGGAGAAGGCCGTCCGGCGGGGCCTCGGGGCGAAACGGGCCAGCCTGCGCGTCGTCGTGACGCGCATCGGCGCGATCGGCGCAACGGAGGCGGCGCGCGCCGCGCTCGCCTTGCAACCGATGCCGGTCGGCGTTGTCGCTCTCGGACTCTGCGGCGTCGCGTCGGCGGCGTTCGCCGTCGGCGAGCCGCTGATCTACGGCGAATCGATCGGCTCGGCCGGCGTCACGCTCGCGATGACGCCCGAGCTCGTTCGAGTCCTCGCGGCGGCGTTGCCGGACGCACAGACCGGGATCCGCGTCCGCGACGTCGATCGCATCGTGACGAGCGCTGCTGAGAAACGCCGGATCGCCGAGCGCGACGTCGTGCAGGCGGTCGATATGGAAAGCTTCGCGCTCGCGCGCGTGTTCGTCGATGCCGGCGTGCCGTTTGCGAGCGTCCGCGTCGGCAGCGACGACGCCGAGCGCGACCTGCCCGATCTCGATCGCACGCTCGACGGCTCAGGCGGCGTCGATTCGCTCGCGCTGCTGCTCGCGATGGGCCGTTCGCCGCTCGCCGCGGCGCGGCTGGCCATCGGCGCGACGTCGGCGCTACGTGCGCTGACCCGCATCGCTCAGACGCTCGCGAGCGCCTCGCCCGTCACGGCGTAGCTCCGGCCCTTCCACGAGCCGTGGCGGCCGGCGAGCGCTGCGCGACGATCGCGTTTGCCGCGACGAGCGTCAGGCGGACGTCGCACGCGACGATGCCGCGCGCGAGGAGCAAGGGCGGCGCGCAGTAGAGCAAGCCGAGGCCGGCAAGCGTCCCGACGGTGATCGTGTAGCTGCGGCGCACCTGCGTAAAGGCCGTTGGCTTCACCATCGTCCAGATCGTAACGAACGCGGGCACGAGCAGCCGCTCCCACGTGCTTTCGCAGCGCAAGCGCACCATCAGGAATGCCAAGTCGAGGTCATCGCGTTGCGCGAGCGCGACGAGTCCCGCAACGTTCTCGGGATCGTGCGGATGTCACCGTCCGTGAAGAGCCGAGAGTGCGGACCCTCGCTCGCGCGCAGCGCGACCCCCGTGGCGAGCGCGTTGAGCTTTCCCGTCCAGCCGGGCTCGAGATCGAGGGCGGCTTCGATCGCGTTCGAGCGAAAGGCGCCGTGGCTTCATCGCGCGCCGGAACCACGGCCGCGACGGACGGCATCGCATCGGACGGCGGCGGCAGGTGCTCGTCGAGCCGCACCCGCCAGAAGCCGCCCCGCGCGAGCAGCAGCGCCGACCCCTGCGGCGCTCGAGGCGGCGGCGATGAAAAGACATGCGTGCTTCACATTCGCTCCGGTTCCTAGTCGACGCAGTCGTTCCACGCGGAGCCAAGGCGCGGCACGGCGGCGAACGCGATACGGCCGGCGAAAACGCCGGCATGGCGTACGAGCATGGTGTCGTGCGATGCGCGTAGCGGTGTACTGCGGCTCGAGCTCCGGGGGCGATCCGCGCTTCATGGCGACGGCCGCGACGATCGGCACGGAGCTCGCTCGGCGCGGTATCGGACTCGTCTACGGCGGCGGCGGCGACGGCTGCATGGGCGCCGTCGCGGACGCTGCGCTCGGCGGCGGCGGCGAGGCCATCGGCGTCATCCCGCGCGCACTCGTCGACACCGAGTCCGCGCACGTCGGCCTCACGCGACTCGAGATCGTCGCGTCGATGCACGAACGCAAGGCGCGCATGGTCGCGCTCGCCGACGGCTTTCTCGCGCTCCCGGGCGGCTTTGGAACGCTCGACGAGCTTTTCGAGACGATCACTTGGTTCGCGCTCGGCATCCATCGCAAGCCCATCACCGTGCTCGACGTTGCCGGCTACTATCGACCGCTGCGCGTGTTTTGCGACGCCGCGCGAGCAATGGAGTTCGTCGGGCCGACGATTCGCGATCACCTCACGTTCGGCGACGAGCCGAGCGCAACGCTCGCCGCGCTCGCCGCTCGCATCGAGCGCACGGCGGTGAGCGTCGCGTCGCCCGAGCACGTCGAGTTGAGCTGACGTGGCGCGAGCCGCGGCGCTCGCAGACACGGCGTCCCCGGTCTCTTTTTATAGGCCGAAGAGCGCCGGGGTGACCTCCGCGACCGAGCCGACGATCGCGCTGGCCGACGCGAGCGCGTCGGCGGCCACGCCGAACTCGGGGTTCGGAATCGCGACCGTCCAGCAGCCGGCAGCGACCGCCGCGCGGATCCCGTTGCTCGAGTCCTCGACGGCGCCGCAGCTCGCCGCGGGCACGCCGAGCAGCTCGGCCGCGCGCAGGTACACGTCGGGCGCGGGTTTGCCGCGACCCACTTCTTCCGCCGAGACGATGGCCCCGAAGGCATTGCCCAGACCCGCTCGCTCGACGACGAGCTCGATGAGCTCGCGGTTGGACGCCGAGGCGATCGCGAGCGGCACGCGCGCCGCGAGGCGCCGAACCGCCTCGACGGCACCGGGATAGAGCGGGAGCGCCGTGCGATACGCCGCGCGCATGCCGCGCACGACGCCGTCGGAGATCTCACGCTCGCTGAGACGGACGCCGCCGACGTCGCGCAGATAGCGCGACCACTCGGGCGCGCTCATGCCCATGACGTCGGTCGTCATGGTCGGCGTGACGGTGCCGCCGTTGGCGGGGACGAACTCGCGGCGAACCGCCTCCCAGATGCCTTCGGAATCGATGAGGACGCCGTCCATGTCGAAGATGACGGCGCGGAGGGTCGGCGATGTTGGCATGTTCACTCCCGGGCGGCGGCGGTAATGGCGCGCACGAGCCGCAGCAGCGTCTCGCTGCAGGGCGTCGCGACACCATAGCGCCGGCCTGCCGCGACGATCGCGCCGCTCGTATGATCGATCTCGGTTTGCTGCCGCGACGCGAGATCGACCGTCATCGAGTTCCGGTCGCTCGCGGTCGCCAGCGCGATCGAGCGCGCGTACTCCCACGGATCGCCGAACGGCAGCGCGACGCGCGCGGCCCTTGCGACGGCGGCCGATTCGTACGCGACCGCGCGAGCGAGCTCGATCGCGTCGGAATCGGTCGCGACGAAACCGTTGGGAGCACCCGCGATCGCAGCGATCGGGTTGATGGTGGCGTTCACGAGCAACTTGCCCCATAGGTGCGGCCGGATATCGTAGGCGACCGACGTCGGAAAACCCGCTGCCTCGAGCAGCGTTGCGATCGCCTGCACGGTGCCGGTCGACGCGCCGGCCGAACCGATGACGGTCGAACCCGCTTCCGTGCGGCGCGAGCGCCCCGGCCCGAGCGTGAGCCCGCCGACCTCCGTGGCGCCGACCACGAGCGGCACGGCTCCGCCGAGCGCAGCCTTTATCGCCTCCTCGTTGCCGAGGCCGTTCTGCAGCGATACGATCGGCGTCGCGGGATTGAGCTTTCCGGAGAACGGCCGGATCGCGCCGAGTGTATACGGCGCCTTCACGAAGATGAAGAGCGCGCTCGTCGAGTAGGCACGGGCTGGATCGTGCGTGGCGAACGCCGCGCGGACGGGCCGACCCTCGACCGCGACACCGCCCGCCGCGGTGATGCCGTCGACGACCTCCGGCCGAACGTCGACGAGCGTGACGTCGCACCGCTCTGCGAGGGCGTGCGCGAAAACCGTGCCGACGGCGCCGGCACCGATGATCCCGACCCGCTGGCGGCCGCTCATCCGCGAGCCCGTGGCGTGAACGGTCCGATGAGCAGCACGCCTGCGACGAAGCCGCCGAGGTGTGCGAAGTACGCAATGCCGCCGCCGGCGGCGCTCGGCGAGATGATGCTCGCGGCCTGGACGATCGCCCAGAGCCCGATCGCGAAGGCCGCCGGCAGCGTCGCGACCTCGTGCAGCGGGAAGCGCAGCGCGTACGCGCCGAGCACGCCCGCGATCGCGCCGGAGGCGCCGACGACGGGAACGTGGCTATCCGGCTCGGCGGCAATCTGCGCCGCCCAGCCCGCGAGTCCGCACGTCACGAAGAACGCCGCGAAGCGTGTCGCTCCGAGCGAAAACTCCACCGCCGGTCCGGCGAGCAGCAGCACGAGCACGTTCGAGGCAACGTGCAACGCACTCGCGTGCAAGAATTGCGCGGAGACGAGCGTGAGCGCCCGCGGCGGAGCCGGCGGCGCGAGCGCGACGCCGTGCATGAGATCGTAGGGCACGAGCGCCCAGCGGTCGATGATGCCGGCTTCCGCCGCGGGCGAGCGCGACGACGTGGCTGCGTAGCATGCGAGATCGAGGCCGACGATGGCGAGAACCGCGATTGGCAGCCGCTCGCCGCTTAGAACTCGAATTGCAGACCCGCCGTCGAGCGGCGCGACGCGTGCGTGATGTCGCGCTCGCCGACGAAGAGCTGCCCCTTGCGCAGCGCGAAGAAGTTCAGGTACGTATCGAGCGTCGGATGCCGCAGATCATACGCGCGCGCCTCGACGCCGAGCATGCGTCCGGCGACGCTCGCCTGCGCGCCGAGCTGCGAGTACTCGACGCCGCCGCCGAAGGTCACGGGCCCGTTTCGCTTGAGCAGGACGAAGTTCGCGCTCGAGCGCTGCCCGTAGCCGATGTCGTTGAAGCCGAGCTTCGCGCCGGTCGACGCGTACGGCAACAGGTACAGGTTCACGTCGGACTGCGGTCCGCGATCGGAGGAGAGATACGGCGAGACGTTGCGGTCGTAGCTCCCGGGCCGCAGCGGCGCGAGCACGGAGGCGCGGATCTCGAACTCGTAGAGATCGCGCGTGAACGTCGCGAGGCGCCGCTTGAAGTTGGCGACGGCGGGGGCGCTGGGAGCGGTCGCCGTGGCGTCGCGCGTCATCCCGCGCGCGGGCGCGTACGAGGAGCCCGGGTCCGTACCGCCCGGCGGCTGGATGCCGCCCGGCGCGCCGACGGAGTTCGACGTCGGCGGCGGGCTCGCGGCGGGTGCGAGGGAGCCGCTCGCCTCGCCGGGTTCATCGATGCCGCCAAGCTGACCCAGCAGCGAGTCGACGCGGCGGGTCGTCCGGTCGAGGTTCGCGACCGTGTCGCGCAGCTGGGCCTGCGTCGCGGGGTTGCCCGTCACGTTGTGGAGGTCACCCGCGATGTGCGAGAACGTGTGCGCGGTTGTCGCGAAGTCGCGCGTCGTCGCGAGCAGATCGTGCTTGAGCCGCGGGTTCGTCGCGACGGTACGCAGCGAATCCACCGTCGCGTTGAACGACTTCGACGTCGTCTGCAGCTGGGCGAGCAGCGCGTCGACCTTCGGTGCGTCGCGCGTCGCCGACGCATTGAGCGTGCCCGTGAGATCGGCGACGTTCTGACTCGCTGTCGTAAGGTTCCCGCCGAGCGAGTCGGAGAGGCGGTCGATCTTGCCCGAGATGTTCGTCAGCGAGACGTTCGCGTTCTGCGTGAGCTCGTTGGCGTTGTGCAGCGTCGACTGCAGCTCGGCGAGCAGGCGCGGCTCCGCGGTCTGCAGCTGCGAAAGCATGCTGTCGAGCCGCTTGACCTCGCCCTGACCCTGCTCGAGGAGATCGGAGATGGAGGTGGGATTGGTCCCCTGCGCCTGCTGATCGATCGGCACGACCTCGCGCGCGAGCGTCGCGGCGTTCGCGCCGATGCCGCGCGGCGGCTGGATCAGCAGCGTCGGCTCGCCCGTGATCGGGGCTTGAATGAGAAACTTCGAGTCGACCGGAATGCTATAGGACTTGAGGATCGACATGATGACGTCGGCTGAAAAGTCCGGGAGCAGCTCGATGTGATCGACGGCGCCGACGGGTACGCCGCTGAGGTAGACCTGCGCCCCCGGCCGCAGGCCCGAGGCCGTCCGGAAGTGGACGCCGATCTTGTAGCCGCGCGAGCGTGTCGCGTAATCCGAGAGGACGAAGAAGACGGCGAAGACGGCGAGGACGCCGAGGATCGCGAAGATACCGACCTGCGCTTGTTTGTTCATGGCTTTGCGGTACGGCCCTAGATTGGGATCGGACCGACTTCGCTCCCCTCGATGAATTGCTGAACGATCGGATTTCTCGAGCGCTTGATCTCATCGACGGTGCCGTAGGCGATGATCGCGCCCTCGAAGAGCATCGCCACGTAATCGGCCATCGCGTAGATGCTCTCCAGATCGTGCGAGACGACGACCGCCGTGCCGCCAAGGCGCTTGCGGAGCGACACGATGAGATCGGTGAGCACGTGCGTGATGATCGGATCGAGCCCGGTCGTCGGCTCGTCGTAGAGCACGAGATCGGGCGAGGCGACCACGGCCCGCGCGAAGCCGGCGCGCTTGAGCATGCCGCCGGAGAGCTCCGAAGGCATGCGATCCTGCGCGCCATCGAGACCGACCGATTCCAGCGTTTCGGCGACCGTCCGCTCGATCTCGTCCGCCTTCATCGCGGTCGTCTCACGCAGTGGCAGCGCGACGTTGTCGCCGATCGTGAGACTGTCGAAGAGCGCCGCAAACTGAAACGAGAAGCCGATCTTGCGGCGGTAGTCCTGGAGCTCGGCCCGCGAGAGCTTTGCGAGATCCGTCCCGCGCACGAGGACGCGCCCTTCCGCGGGCATGCGCAGGCCGTTGAGCAGCCGCAGGATCGTCGACTTCCCCGAGCCAGAGAGTCCGATGAGGCACGTGATCGCCTTCTCCTTGACCTCGAGCGTGCAGTGCCGCAGGACGACCTTTGGGCCGTAGAGCAGCGTCGCGTTCTCGATCGCGGCGTAATCCTTCACTGCTGCGCGTCGCCAAAGAGCACGAGCGACATCGCGAAGTTCGAGATGAAGATCGAGATGATCGAGGTGACGACCGCACCCGTCGTCGCCTTGCCGACGCCCGCCGCGCCGCCGCGCACGCGGAACCCCTGATAGCAACCGACGAGCACGATGATCACCGCGAAGACGATGCCCTTGGCCATGCCCTTGAGGTAATCGCGAAAGAAGCTGAACTGCCGCACCGAAGTCAGGAACTCGCCGTAACTGATGTGCGCCGCGGTCTTCGCGAGGAACGCGCCGCCGACGATCGAGATGATGTCGGCGAAGATCGTGAGCAGCGGCAGCATCACGACCAGGGCGACGAGGCGCGGGACGACGAGCATCTGAACGGGCGAGAGGCCGATCGCCTCGAGCGCCTCGATCTGCTCCGTGACGACCATCGAGCCGAGCTCCGCTGCGATCGCGGCTCCGGCGCGGCCCGCGACGACGACGGCCGTGAGCATCGGCCCGAGCTCGCGTGAGGAGACGTAGGCGACCGCGCCGCCGACGAGCGACGAGGCGCCGTAACTGCGCGCTTGGCTCGCCGATTCGAGCGTGATCACCATGCCCGTAAACAGCGACGTGAGCAGCACGATCGCGATCGACTGAACGCCAAGCAAATACGCCTGCGAGAGCGTTTCGGCGACGCGGATGCGCAGCCGGCCGACGACCGTCGCCGATTCGGCCGACAGTGCCGCGATGCCGCCCGCATATTCGAAGAAGCCGGTCGTGCCGCGGCCGAGATCTCCCAGCGCCTTCATCGCCGCGCGAGTTCTCTCGCGTGCTCGAGGACGCCTTGCACGAGCGAGACGCGGCCCTCGGCGACGCCGCGCTCTGCGACGAGATTGTACTGCTCCTGGGCGAGCGCGCCGAGGCGCCGCTCGAGCATGGCCAGGCGCACGCGCGATTCCTGGTCGAAGCGTCGAAAGTACCGGTCGACGGCTCGGACGTATGCGGCGGCCGAGCGGGTGCTCGGGGCGCCCGCGGCGAGCGCCGCGAGCAATGCGCGCTGCCGCCGTTCGAGCCGCGGGCCCAAGTGTCGGAAGCGGCCCACCTCGTCCGCGAGTGCCGCGAGCGCAATCCGGTCGGTCACGCCGGGCGCAGCGCCGTTCGTTGCGCGACGAACAGCGCGTCGATGCCGAGCTTCGCGAGATCGAGCATCGCGTCGAGCCGCGCGCGATCGAAGGGGCTCGCCTCGGCCGTCCCCTGCACTTCTACGTACTCCCCCGCATCGGTCATGGCGACGTTCATGTCGACGTCCGCGCGGCTGTCCTCGCCGTAGGCGAGATCGAGGTGGGCGACGCCATCGACGTACCCGACGCTGATCGCGGCGATTTGTTTCGCGAGCGGCCATTTCGCGCTACCCGGCTCGAAGTCGCGGCGCAGAGCGAGCGCGAGCGCGACGTATGCGCCCGTGATTGCGGCCGTTCGCGTCCCGCCGTCGGCCTGGAGCACGTCACAGTCGACGACCACGCTCTTCTCGCCCAGCAGCTTGAGGTCGGTCGCGGCACGCAGCGACCGGCCCACGAGTCGCTGGATCTCGTGCGTGCGGCCGCCGATCTTTCCCTTGGCGGACTCGCGCTGCGTGCGCTCGTGCGTCGCGCGCGGCAGCATCGCATATTCCGCCGTCACCCAACCCCGGCCCTGACCGCGCAGCCACGGCGGGATGCGCTCCTCGATCGTCGCGGCGCAGAGAACGCGCGTATTGCCGATGCTGATGAGCGCGCTGCCCTCGGCATGCAGGAGCGGCCCGGGTTCGATCGTGACGGGCCGCAGTGCGTCGAAGGCGCGGCCGTCCGCACGGGTCGTTGCGACGCTCACTCGACCGTGACGGTCTTCGCAAGATTGCGCGGCTGGTCGACATCCTTGCCGTCGATGTCCGCGATGTGATAGGCGAGCAGCTGCAGCGGCACGACGTTGACGATCGGCGAGAGAAACTCGTCGACCGTCGGCACGTAGAAGATATGATCGGCAAGCGCCGCGGCCTCGTGATCGCCGTGATTGGCGATGACGACCGTGACGGCTTCGCGCGCCTTGGCCTCGGCGAGGTTCGAGAGCATCTTCTCCCGCACGCGGCCTTCCGTGACGACCGCGATCACGGGCATCTTCGCGTCGAGCAGCGCGATCGGGCCGTGCTTGATCTCGCCCGCCGCATAGCCCTCGGCGTGGATGTACGAGATCTCCTTGAGCTTGAGTGCGCCTTCGAGTGCGGTCGGGAAGTTCACGTAGCGGCCGATGAACATGGCGCTGCGCGCCTTCCGTAACTTACGCGCGACGCGCTTGATCTCGTCTGACATGTTGAGGCAGAGGTCGATCGCCTCGGGCAGCAGCCGCGCGCTCGTCGCAATCGCGCGCAGCCGCTCGATGGATTCCGTGCGCCGGATGCGCGCAAGGTAGAGCGCGAAGAGCGTCATTGCCACCGCCTGCGAGACGTACGTCTTCGTCGCCGCGACCCCGATCTCGGGCCCGCCCCGCGTGTACAGCGTGCCGTCGGCGAGGCGCGTGAGATGCGAGCCGAGCACGTTGCAGATGCCGAGCACGGGCGCGCCCGCGGCCTTCGCGATCTTGACGGCCTCGATCGTGTCGGCCGTCTCGCCCGACTGCGACATCGCGATCGTGAGCGTGCGCGGATCGAGCACGCGATCGCCATAGCGGAACTCACTTGCGAGCTCCATCTCGACGGGCAGCTTGCAGAGCGCGCGCAGCAGGTACATCCCGACCATGCCCGCGTGATAGGCCGTGCCGCAACCCGTGATCGAGATCTTCGTCATCGCGCGCAGCGCGTATTCATCGATGCGCAGCTCGGCTGCGAGCTGCACGTCGCCCGACTCGTCGATACGCCCCGCGAGCGTGTCTTTCACGACGCTCGGCTGGACGAACATCTCCTTGAGCATGAAGTGCTTGAAGCCGTCCTTTTCCGCCGAGCTCGCGTCCCACATGACCTGCGTGACTTCGCGCTCGATCGGATTGCCCTCGAAGTCCGTGAGCGTGTAGCCCGCCTTGTCGATGACGACGAGCTCGCGCTCGCGCAGGATCACCTGCTTGCGCGTATACTGCAAGATCGCGGGCGTGTCGGAGGCGACGAACATCTCGCCGTCGCCGATCCCGACGACCAGCGGGCTCGCGCCCGAGCGCGCGAACACGAGCCGCTCGGGCTCGGCTGCGGAGATGACGCCGATCGCGAAGGCGCCGCGCAGATCGAGCAGCGCACGCCGGACCGCGGCCACGAGGTCGCCTTGATTGTACTCCTCGACGAGATGCGCGAGCACTTCCGTGTCGGTCTCGCTCGCGAACGCGTGCCCCGCGGCGAGTAGCCGCGCACGCAGCGCCGAATAATTCTCGATAATCCCGTTGTGGATGACGGCGAAACGGCCGCTGCAATCGTGATGCGGATGGGCGTTCGCGTCGGAGGGCCGGCCGTGCGTTGCCCAGCGCGTGTGGCCGAGACCGGTCGTCCCCCGCAGGGGCGTGATGCCCAGCCGCTCCGCGAGCCGGCCGAGCTTTCCCTCGGCCTTCGAGCCGCACAGGGTTCCGCTCGCGTCGACGACGGCGATGCCCGCCGAATCGTAGCCGCGATACTCGAGCCGCCGCAGCGACTCGAGGATGATCGGAACGCTATCGCGCTCGCCGACGTATCCGACGATGCCGCACATGATGGTTTCCCCCCGCTACTTAATGCCTTCTTTCACTCGCGTGTAGGGAATTTTCCCCTCGGCGACTTCGGCGAAGGCCGTGGAGACGGGCTTGTTGGGATTGGCGTCGGCGACGAGCGCGGGCGCGTCGTTGTTGAGTTGCTTCGCGCGCTTCGTCACGACGTTCACGAGCGTGAACTTCGTGTCGACGTGCTTGAGTAGGCCGTCCAGGTCTCCGAATACGATATCGCTCATGCGTTTTCCACGTTTCTAAAGGTCGCGTCGTCGTAGTGGTGGATGCGAAACCGTTCCGCTTTGACGATCGCTTCGAGGTCGTCCACGGCTGCTGGCGCGCCGCGGCGTTTGAGGGCTGTCTGTTCATTGATTACGACGTAATCGAAGCTGCGGATGGCGCGCACTTCGTCGTGCGCGATGGCGAGGCGCGCTGCGATCGCGTCGCTCGTCTCGGTGCGCCGCGCTGCCAGGCGCGTACGGAGGTGCGAGAATTTATCGGGCAGGATGAAGATCAGCACCGCCCGCTCGAATGCGGCCCGAACGGCGAGCGCCCCGTCGACCTCAGGCTTCATGATGACGTCGTAGCCGTCGGCGAGCGTCTCCTCGACGAACGAGCGCGGCGTTCCATACGAGTTGCCGCCGTACTCCTTGATTTCCAGAAACGCGCCCGCGGCTGTCTCGCGGGCGAACGTCGGCGAGTCGAGAAAGAAGTACGATTCACCGTGCCGTTCGCCGACGCGCGGGCCACGCGTCGTGGCTGAGACCGAGTACCGGAGGCGCGGCATCCGCTCTCGGAGCGCGTCGACCAGGGTGTCTTTCCCGGCTCCCGAAGGGCCCGAGACGACATATAATAAACCGGGACCGCGGCCCCCCATGCAGTTCCTCTTCCGGGACGAATCGATAGCATTCTGAAACCTCGTCGGCGAGGCCTGCTCATAGCAGGTCGTCGCGCCGCGCATCTCGTGCTCGTCGTCGGCCTGACGCCGGGGCCGCTCGCCTTCTCGCTGCCGACCTTCGGCGGGATCGTCCGCGGCGCGCTCGTCGCCGCGGCCGCACGCGCCGGCTATGAGCTCTCGTACGGGACGCTGCGCAACGGCGGCGGTCACCTCACGATGACGGGCGTCCGGCTGCGCGCGGCCGGCCGGGAGCCGCTCTTTGCCGCCGCTCGCGTCGACCTCGCGTATTCGCTCACGAAGCTCTTCGGGAGCGGCAGCCCCTACGGCGTCACCGCCGTGGAGCTCGACGCACCGCGCGTCACCGCGGTTCACCATGCCGACGGCTCGTGGAATTTCCCGGCGCCGGCGGGGTCGTCGTCGAAACCGTTCGCGCTCCCGGCGACGCTGCCGCGTATCGCGCTCACGATCGCGAACGGCTCGGTCGTCCTCGACGACCGGACGCGCATCTTTTCGGCAAGCCGTAGGCTCGCGCTCAACAGGCTCGCCTTTCACGCGGATCTCGCGCCGGACCGGCGCTCGATCGTGACGGGCGACGTGACGCTCGTCGAGCCGGGCGGCCGCTATCCGATCCGGCTGCGCGCGGCGCTCGACGAGCCGCACGGCTACGAGGTCGCGCGCGTCACCTCGGCGCGGCTCGGCATCGCGCCCGTGCTCGACTACGCCCTCAACAGCACGAACTTCGCCATCGGCGCGGGCGAGCTGCGCGACGTCGATCTCGTCGGCTATGGCTTCGGCCACGGCGACGGGGTCCGGCGCCATGTCTCCGGTTCCGCGCGGCTCACGGGCTTTCGATCGTATCTCGGCGCGCTCGCGAAGCCGCTGCGGGACGGCCATGGGATCCTGCGCGTCTCCGACGACGGGCTCGCGATCCCGCACGTCGCGGGCACGCTCGCGGGCGTTCCGGTCGCGATCACGGGGGCGATCACGGATCTGCGGGCGCCGCAGCTGCGACTCGCGATCTCCGGGACGGGCGCCTTGCAGCGGCTCGCGACCCTTTCGAGCGCGAAGACGCCCGCGGGGCTGACCGGTTCCGCCCGCTTCGCGCTGCTGGTCAGCGGCGCGGCGACGCAGCCTCGGACGCTCGCGCGGCTCGCGGCGCCGCGCGTCGCGCTCGGCAAGCTCGCGGTCGACGATGTCCGCGCACTCGTCGCGCTGGAGGGTCCCGATGCGACGATCGTCCGCGCCGGGGCAACGTACGCCGGGGCGACGGCGCTCGCGCGCGGCACCGTCCTGCTCGCAAAGCAGCCGCGCAGCGAGCTGCTCGCGACCGTCGCCGCGCCCGCGGCGCGTCTGCCGTACGTTCGCGACGTGCTCGGCGACATGACGGTCGACGCGACGGTCGTCGCCGCAGGCACGGGCGGCGCGCTGCAGACGACGGGCGTCGTCTCGGGGCAGTCGGCGCGGTCGCAGCTGCTCGGAACCCTCGACGTCGACGGCCGCGGCGAGGGCAGCGTCGGTCCGCTCGTCCTCGCGGGGCCGGGCGCGCAAAGCATCGTTGCGAGGGTTGCACTCGACCGGCCGCACGGCCGCGGCGGCATCGCGTTCGTGTCGATCCGCGCGCTACGCCTCACTCCCCAGGGTCCCGAACCGGCGCTGCCGGGCATCGCCCTCGCGCCGCCGGCGTTAGCCGGAACGCTCGACGGCGACGTGGTCGCCGCATTCTCGGGCCGCCGCTCGCTCGCCGCCGGCCACGTCGAGCTCGCGGACGTGCGCGCGCTCGGCTACCGGCTCGCGGACGTTTCCCTGCGCGGCACGGTCGCTGACGGTGCCCGCGCAGCGCTCGTGGCGCGTTATCGCGGCGACGTCGCGCCGCTGGCGCGGGCGGCGAAGCTGCGGCTCGCGGCGGCCGGGAGCGTGGATCTCCCGCTCGCGATCGTCGCCAACGGTCCGGGCGACGTCACCGCCCAGATCGCAGGCGCGGACCTGCGCGGCGTGCGCCTCGACGGCATCGCGCTCGACGGCGTCTCGGCGACGGTCGCGGTCCGCGGGAAGGCGATCGACGTGTACGCCGCGCGCGCCTCGCTCGACGGCGCGCCGCTCGTCGCGCGCGGGACGTTCGGCGACGGTGGCGCGCTCGCCGTCTCGGCAAGCGACGTCCCGCTCGCCGTGCTCGGCCGGTTCGGCGCGCCCGTGCGCTCCGGCCGCGCGGCCGCGCTCGCGACGGTGAGCGGCACGCTCGCGGATCCGGCCGTCGCCGCGGGCGTCGCCGTCGTCGATCTCGTCGCGGCCGACGCGCGCGCACGGCGGTTCCCGCTCGATGTCTCGACGCAACTCGCCTACACGGGCGGCACGCTCCGGCTCTCGGACGGCGTGGCGGTCGCGGGGCCCGCCGTCGGAACGCTGCAGGGCCGCGTCGCGGGGCTGCGCCGCGATCCCCGCGCGGCGAGCTACGCGCTGCAGGCCTCGCTGCAGCAGGCCGACATCGCGACGCTGGCACGCATCGCGCACCTGCCGCAGCATCCCGAAGGCACCCTCGAGGCGACGGTCAGCGTCACCGGCCGCGGCCGAACCGCCGCGGTCGCAGGGACCGTCGCGATCCCCGCCGGGTCGCTCAACGGCCTCGCGTTCCGCGACGCGAGCGTCCGGCTCGCGGGCGACGCGACCTCGCTGCAAGCGCGCGAGGGGCGCGTGACGGTCGGAACCTCGCGCGTCACGTTCGCCGCCACGGCGACCCGGCGGGCGACGAGCTTTACCGTGGCCGCGCCGCGGCTCGAGCTCACGGACTTCGACGGGTACTTCGACCGCGGCGACCTCATTGGAGGTCACGGCAGCCTGGCGCTCGCGGGCCGTACGGCACCGGATTCGGTCGCCCTCGACGGCCGCGCGACGCTCGTCGGCGCGCGCTTCCTGCGCTTCGACCTCGGCCGCGCCGACGCGCGCATCGCGACGCGCGGCCGGACGGTCACGACGGACGCACGGCTCGCGGGAGCGGCGGGAACCTTCGCGCTCGACGGAACGGCGACGCTCGCGAAGCGCGCGCCGTTGCGCGACGCGCTGCATCGCACGGCGATCCGCCTGGCGACGAGCGCCCACTCGGTCGAGCTCGGCACGTGGCTTCCGGCCGCGGGCTACACGCAGCCGATCCTCGGCAAGCTCGACGCGACGGCGACGGTGCGTGGCACGTACCCCGCGCTCGCGGGCAGCGCGAGCGCGGCGCTCGCGAACGCCTCGGTCGGCCGGGTGAAGCTCCGCGAGGCGACGCTCGCCGCGAGCGCGAGCCGCGGCCGCGTCACGCTCTCGGCGGCTCGCCTCGCCGTCGACGGGCTCGCGGCGAGCGGCGCCGGCTCGTTCGGCCTGACGCCGACCGCCCCGCTCGCGCTCACGGTGACGGCCACGAGCGCCGACGTCGCCGTGCTCGGCAAGACGCTGACCGGCACGACGTACGACGCGGCTGGCCGTGCGCGCGACGTCCTGCAGCTCGCGGGCTCAGCGCGCGCGCCGCGCCTGCGCGATACCCTCGACCTCGACGCCGTCCGCGTCGCGCGCTTCACGGTGCCGCACGCGCATGCCGAGCTCGCCGCGACACCGTCGCGCGCGCGTCTGGAACGGACGGAGATCGATCTCGGCCCGCGCGCCGGACGGCTCGTGGCGAGCGGCTCGCTGCCGATCCGGCTCCGGCCACGCCCGGCCATCGGCGCGCCGACCGCGCCGCTCGAGTTCACGCTCGGCGCCGAGCGCATCGACCTCGCGCGCTTCGCGGATCTGCTGCCCAAAGGCACGGCCGTCACGGGGCTGCTCGACGGCTCCGTGCACGGCGCCGGCACCCTCGCGCGCCCCGGGCTCGCCGGAACGCTCTCGCTCTCGGGCGCGAGCTTCGCCGGGCCGCTGCTGCGCTCCAAGCTCGCGAACGGAACGGCGCAGCTCACGTTCCGCGGCACCGCGATCCGGCTGCACGACGCGCATGCCGATCTTGGCGGCGGGACGCTCGCGGCGACCGGGGTCGTGCGGGTGCCGAGCTTGCGCGCGCCGGCGCGCGACGCAAGCGGCCGAATCGCGATCGTCTTCACGAACACGGTCCTCGACGTGCCGAAGCTGCTGCGCGGACGCGTGTTCGGGACGGTGACGATCGCGCGCCGTCCGAACGATCCGCTGCTGATCGGCGGCGACCTCGCGCTCACCTCGACGCGCATCCCGATCCAGGCGCTGCTGGCCTCCGCCCAATCGACGTCGACCGCGAAGCCCTTCCCGGTCCCGGTCGATCTCGACCTCGGCGTCGACGCGGCAAGCGATGTCCGGCTCCAGGGCGGCCCCGTGGACGTCGGCGCGAACGGCCGGCTGCGCGTGGGCGGCACGCTCGCCGCGCCGACGGTGGCGGGCCAGCTCGCGAGCGTCAACGGCGGGACGCTGAGCTTCTACCGGACGTTCCGCATCGCCGACGGCTCGACGTTGGACTTCGAGCCGAGCGACGGCGTGATCCCGACGGTCGACGTGAACGCGACGACGACCGTGTCGGATCCGCCGACCGACGTCGCGATCCACGTGACCGGCCTCGCGACCGCCCTCAACGTTGCCCTGAGCTCGGATCCCGCGTACTCACGTTCGCAGATTCTCGGGCTGCTGGTCGGCGCGCAGGCGCTCGGCGCCGTGCAGGGCGTCACGACGACGGGCGGCACGCGCTCGAATCCCTTCCAGGCCGCCGCCGCGGGCGAGCTCGGCTCGCTGCTGACGCAGAACGTGCTGGAGCCGTTCAGCTCGCAGCTCGGCGGCACACTCGGGCTCTCCGATCTCGCGCTCGGCTACATTCCCGGCGGGAACTTCTCGCTCGGGGCGACCCGCAAGATCGCCCGCAACCTCAACATCGTGTACGCGAGCACGTTCGGCTATCCGGTGCGCGAGAGCGTCGGCGTGCGGGCCACGAATCGCGCGAACACGAACGCCGCGCAACTCACGTTCTTCTCGGCGCCCGGCGCGAATCAGTTCTCGTCGATCCAGACGAACGTGCTGCTTCAGCCGAATCAGTCAGTGACGGCGGCCGAGCCGACGACGGGCACGCAGGGCGTCTCGTTCTCATTTTTGCGAAAGTTCTAAGTGCAGACGGACTGGCTCCTGATCCGGCGGCTCGCCGCCGAGCTCGATCGCGCGCTGCGTGGGAAGCGCGTGCGCGGCGCGGGCCGTCGCGCCGACGGCACGCTCGGCATCGCGGTCTCAGGCGCGACGCTCGGCATCGACGCCTTCGGGGCGCTGCCGCTCGTGACGCTCGACGGCGACGAGCCGCTCGAGAACGAACCGGGTTTCGCACGCACGGTCTCGACGGCGCTCGGCGGGCTGCGCATCGACGGCATCCGCGCGCGACGCGGCGACCGGCTCATCGCCCTCGAGTGCTCGGCGAGCTCGCGCTTCGGCGTTACGACGCGCTACCGGCTGGCGATCGAGCTCGTCCCGCGCTTCGGAAACGTCGTCCTGCTCAAGGACGGCACGATCGTTGCCGCCGCGAAGGGGTTCGCGCGCGCGCCGGGCGTCGTGCGTGCCACCGTCGTCGGCGACGCTTACGAGCCGCCCCCGCTCGCCGAGCCCGCTCCCGACTCGGGCGAGGCCCTCGCGAGCCTGCGCGCCGCGCTCGGCGACGCGGCGCCGAAGGCGACGCGCGCGGCGAGCGCGGCGCTGCGCGTCGCGGTACCGCTCGTGCCGCGCCTCGTCGCCGAGTCGCTCGTCTTCGAGGCGCGGGCCGTCGGCGCGGGGGCCGCGCCGCAGCTCGCGGAGCGAACGGTCGCGCGCGCGCACGATCTCGTCGCGAGCACGGCCGGGACGCCCGAGGCGCTCGGGGATCTCTACGCGTACCACGACGCCGGCCGGCTCGTGCAGTGTCACGTCGTCCCGCTCGCGCAGTTCGCGCACCTCGCCGCGAGCCGCGAGCCCGCGCTCGCTCCGCTCCTCGGCGATGCGGCGCGCGAGGACGCGGGCGATCGCTCGCGGCACGCGCTCGCGGCGCGGCGCGAAGCGCTCCTCGGCCGCGTCGCGAAGCGGCGCGCGACGCGTGCCGCCGAACGGGACGCGCTCGCGGCCGAGCGCGACGACGTGGCGGCCCGCGACGCGCTGCGCCGCGCGGGCGACGCGCTGTACGCGCACCTCGCGGAGGTCCCGCTGCGCGCCGAGCGCTTCGTGCCGCCGAGCGATCCCGAGTTCGAGATCGCGCTCGACCCCGAACTCGACGCGAAAGCCAACGCCGCCGCCTTCTTCAAGCGCTACCGGAAGGCAACCGCGGCGCTCGCACACATCCACCGGCGGCTCGACGAGCTCGCCGCGGACGCACGCGCGCTCGACGAGCTCGCCTGGGAGCTCGAGCGCGCCGACGCCGAGAGCATCGAGGAATCGCGCGACGCGCTGGACCGCCTCGAACGCCGCCGCCCGAACGCGCCCAAAGACAAGGCCCGGCGCGCGAAGCCGCTCGACGTGCGACTCTCCGAGGACGCGCGCGTCTTCGTCGGCCGCTCGCCCCGCGGGAACGCCGACCTGACGTTCCGGATCGCGCGTCCCGACGACCTGTGGTTCCACGCGCGCGGGATGCCGGGCGCCCACGTCGTGCTCTCGCTGGACACGCCGCGCTCGGCGACTCATCAGGAGCTCGAACGCGCGGCCGAGCTTGCCGCCTATCACTCGAAGGGCCGCGCGTCGGACCGCGTCGAGATCGACTATACGGAGCGCAAGCACGTTCGCAAGCAGCAGAATGCCCCGCCCGGCCTCGTCTGGTACACGCACGCGCGCACGTTGCGGGCCGTCCCGCGCGCGGAGCCGGAGTGAATGCCGCCCGCGCGTCGATCGCGCTCGACGACACGCGCCCGATCTGGCGCAACATGCTCGTGTTCCTCGTGCCGCTCATGGCGAGCAATCTCTTGCAGGCCGCGGGGCAGACGGCGAACAGCATCTACCTCGGCCGGCTCATTGGCGTGCACGCGCTCGCGTCGGTCTCGGCGATCTTTCCGATCGTCTTCTTCCTCGTCTCATCGCTCATCGGGCTTGCGAGCGGCAGCACCGCGCTCATCGCTCAGGCGTACGGTGCCAGGGACGGCGAACGCGTGAAGCAGATCGTGGGAACGACGCTCGCGCTCGTGCTCATCGTCGGGATCGTGGTTGGCACGCTCGGCGTCGTCTTCGCCCACGCCATGCTCGCCGCACTGCGCACGCCCGCCGACATCCTCGCGGACGCCACGTCGTACGCGCGAATTACGTTCGCCGCGATTCCCGTGCTCTTCGCGTACCTCGTCTACACGACGTTCATGCGCGGCGTTGGCGATTCGGTCACGCCGTTCGTCGCGCTCATCGGCAGCACGGCTGCGACGATGATCCTCACGCCGCTCTTCATGCTCGGCGCGTTCGGCTTTCCGAGGCTCGGCATCGACGGCGCCGCGGTCGCCAACGTCGCCTCGAGCGCGCTCGGCCTCGCGGGGCTGCTCGTTTACCTCGGCCTCTCGAAGCACGCCCTCGCGATGGACGGCTCGATGCTGCGCCACATCCGCGTGCGACTCGGACTCGCGCGCACGATCGCGCGGATCGGCGTGCCGACGAGCCTCAACCTCACAATGGTCTCGCTCTCGGAGATCGCGCTGCTCTCGCTCGTGGACGGCTACGGATCCCTCGCGGTCGCGGCGTACGGCGCGGTCAATCAAATCGTGAGCTACGTCCAATTTCCGGCGATCTCGATCGCGATCGCGGCCTCGATCTTCAGTTCGCAGGCCATCGGGGCCGGCCGCGTCGAGCGCGTCCCGCGCGTCGTCCGCGCCGCGGTCGTGCTCGCCTACGTCCTCGAGGGCGCGCTCATCGCGGTCGTCTACTTCTTCGGAACGGACATCATCTCGCTCTTCATCCGCTCGGCGCCGACGGTCGCCGTCGCGCGTAGCCTGCTCTCGATCACGCTCTGGAGCTACGCGCTCTTCGCCAACGCGCGCGTGCTCTCGGGGATCATGATCGCGAGCGGGACGGTAATTGGCCAACGGCGATCTCGATCGCATCGATCTGGCTCGTCGAGGTTCCCGTCGCCTACGCGCTCTCGGCACGCATCGGCCTCGACGGCGTCTGGTACGGCTATCCCGCCGCGTTCGCGACGGGCCTGACGTGCCAGACGCTGTACTATCTTTTCGTCTGGCGCCGCCGGCCGCTCGCGCGACTCGTCTGACGCCGGTCGCCGGCGCAGGGCCGGCGACGCGACGAATGTGAATCGGGCTCGACCTCTCGTCGAGACGACCATCGGAAGGGAGGCAGATGGGATGCGTTGCTCCGCGGTCGGTCCGGAGCCCATGCGACGATCGCTGTTGTTCGCGGCACTCGCGCTCTGCGCATTCCGAACCGTTCCACCGTCATCGATTCGACATCTCACCTTCGACGTCGCGTACCGCTCGACGAGCGAAGCGGAGATCCGATATGACGACTTTGACCGAAGCGGAACGCGCCTCGTTCTCGGGCCGGAGGTTCGCCGGCATGGAACCATCGACGTATCGGTCGTCGCGGCACCGGCCGACGGCAAGCTCGTCGTCGACGTCTCCGAACGCGCCGATCTTGCGGCGACGGTCGAATCGCGAGCCGCAACCGAGCAATTCCCGCCCGTTCGAGCGACGATCACCGGAAAGGACCTCGTTCTGCCGCCGAGAGCGAAGGTGAGCGAAGAAGAGGTCGCACTCTTGCATTACCTCGCCCGCGACTTCGTCGTCCCGAGGACGCTCGACGTGGGAGCCGTGTGGCGCGAGAACTCCCACGAGAACGGCACACACGGCGATATCACGAATCGCGTCTGCGACGTCGACGCTGCGGCTGGGACGATCCGCATGACGATGGCCGGGACCACGTATGATGGCCGAAGCGGCGGCGTCGACGTCGACATGTTCGGGTCGATGACGTACGACGTGGCTTCGCTCGTGCCGCGCGATCTCACGCTGCACGTGACGACCGTGACGGAAGATTACCGCCGCATCGCGCGCATCGTCTCCGATTTCTCCGCGACGCTCGCGAGCGACTCGTTCGCGAGCCACGAGCCGAGGCGCGACGACGAGCGTGCGCGAAAGCGATGACGATGGCGCTCGCGATGCGGGAAGTACCGAGGCTCGATGACGACGATGCCATCGCCGCCCTGTCGCGTCGCAGCCCGGGCTGGCGCTTCGAGTTCGATGCCGACGGGACCATGCACGTGAGTCCTACCTTCAGCGACGGCGGGCCGCGCGACGTTGAAGCCGCCGTGCAACTCCGGCGCTACGCGGAACATGCCGGCGGCATCGTGTTCGGATCCTCGGCCGGCTTTCGCTTGCCGGACGGGTCGCTGCGGTCGCCCGACGCGTCGTGGCTCTCGCGGGCGCGGTTGGAGGCGATGGCACCCGAGGACCGGACGAAATTCTGGCGGGTGTGCCCGGACGTCGTGATCGAGATCTTGTCGGCGTCCGACGCGTGGCCCGATCTGCTCGAGAAGCTCGATGTCTACGTTCGAAACGGTGCCGTCTACGCCGTCGCGATCGATCCGTTCGAGCGGCGGCATGCGGTTCGCGGGACCGCGCCCGCCAGTCTCGCGCTCGATCCGGTCGCGATCGCCGACGCCTGACCCGATCGAACGCGTCGGGGCCCGGGTTCGGAGGTTACGGCACCATCGCGCGCAGGCCGTCGGGATCGACAACCACGACGTGCGCCGTACGCATGTCGATGAGACGCTCGTCCCAGAACTTATTGAGCGTGCGGTTTACCGTCTCGCGCGTCGTCCCGATCATGTTCGCCATCTCTTGATTCGTGAGGCGCAGGGAGATGCGCATCCCGGTTCCGACTTCCTCGCCGAAGCTCGCACTGAGGTTGAGCAAGAGCGATGCGAGGCGTGAGCGGATGTCCTGCGAGGTCGTCGCCGCGATCATGGCGTTAGCCACGCGTAACCGCTCGGAGAGCGCGATCACGAGCAACCGGCCGATGCGCGGGCTGCGATCGATGAGCGCGAGAAAATCGGAGCGCTCGATGACGCCGACCTCGACCGGCGTGAGCGTTCGGACGGTCGCCGCGCGGACGGTCGTGTCGAACACGCTCATCTCGCCGAAGAAGTCGCGCTCCTTGAGCAGCGAGAGGATCGTCTCGCGACCGTCGGGGGCGACGCGGACGATCGCGACCGAGCCCGAGAGGATCACATAGAACGATTGCCCCGGATCGCCCTCACGGAACACCGTCTGATGCTTTGCGAAGCGGCGGATCGCAACGAGCTGCGCGACCTCCTCCAGCTCGGCGGGCAGGAAATCACGAAAGAGCGGTACGGTCACGAGCGCGTCGAGCCCGATCGTGCGCGGCAGCTCTTCGTCGCGGGTCTTCGCCAAGATCATGTCCGGTGTATCGGCCAACGGGGTCACCATCTTGAACCCTCGAAGTGTGCTCGGGACGTGTCCACGCTCTTCGACGCCGATCCCGCCGCGGCTCTTAAACACCATTTCGGGTTCGATGCGTTCCGGCCGCTCCAGGCCGAGATCGTCGCCGACGTCCTCGCCGGGCGCGACGTCTTCGCGCTCCTGCCGACCGGGGGCGGGAAATCGCTGTGCTTCCAGCTCCCGGCCGTGATGGCGCCCGGGCTCACGGTCGTCGTCTCGCCGCTCATTGCGCTCATGAAGGACCAGGTCGACGCGCTGACCGCCGCGGGCATCGCCGCGACGTACCTCAACTCGTCCCTCGACGGCGACGAGGCGCGGCGCCGGCTGCGTGAGCTCGGCCGCGGCACGTACCGGCTGCTGTACCTCGCGCCCGAGCGGCTCGCGTTGCCGCACGTCATCGAGGATCTGCAGCGCTGGAACGTCGCTCGCTTCGCGATCGACGAGGCGCACTGCATCAGCGAGTGGGGCCACGATTTCCGGCCCGACTACCGGCGCCTCGCCGGCCTACGGCGGACGTTCCCGGGCGTGCCGCTGCTCGCGCTCACCGCGACCGCGACCGAGCGCGTCCGCGAGGACATCGTCGCGTCGCTCGGCTTGCGCGAGCCCGCGCGCTACGTCGCGAGCTTCGACCGGCCCAACCTCGCCTACAGGGTGCTGCCGAAGACCGACACGTTCCGATCGCTGCTCGGCATCGTGCGCGGCCGCGTGAAGGAGAGCGGCATCGTCTACGCCGCGAGCCGCCGCGGCGTCGACACGCTCGCGGAGAAGTTACGCGCGGCAGGCATCGCCGCGCTGCCGTATCACGCGGGCCTCGAACCCAAGGAGCGCGCGTACAATCAGGAGCGCTTCGTGCGCGACGACGTGCGCGTCATGTGCGCGACGATCGCGTTCGGTATGGGCATCGACAAGCCCAACGTCCGCTACGTCATCCATCACGATCTCCCGAAGAATCTCGAGAGCTACTATCAGGAGACCGGCCGCGGCGGCCGCGACGGCCTGCCCTCGGAATGCGTGCTCTTCTACGGCGCGGGCGACGTCGCGAAGCAGCTCGGGTTCATCGACGAGAAGGACGACCGCGAACGTGAGCTCGCGCTCGCGGGCCTGCGGCAGATGCAAGAGTACGCGGAGACGACGGCCTGCAGGCGACGCGTCCTGCTCGGCCATTTCGGCGAGGAGCTCGCGCCCGGGCCGTGCGGCAACTGCGATAACTGCCTCGCGCCGCGCGCGCGCTTCGACGGCACGATCGTCGCGCAGAAATTTCTCTCCACGGTCGCGCGCGTGCGTCAGGCGGGCGGCTTCTCCGTCGGCCTCAACCATCTCGCCGATATCCTCGTGGGCAAGGAGACCGAGAAGGTCCGCGACTTCAATCACGACCGGCTCTCGACGTTCGGCGTCGGCCGCGACGTTGGCCGGACGCAGTGGCTCGACATCGGCCGCGAGCTCGTACGCTTGGGATTGCTCGCGCGCACGCCCGGCCTGCGCAGTACGATCGAGCTCACGACCGACGGCCGCAAGACCCTCGTGGATCGCACGCCCGTCGAGATGACCGTCGCGCCCGTCTCGACGAGCGCCGCGAGCGTCGGCGGCAGCGGCTCGCGCGATGCCGCGCTCGGCGGCGGCGACGAGGCGCTCTTTGACGAGCTGCGCGCGCTACGCAAGCGGCTCGCCGACGAGCGCGACGTCCCGGCCTACGTGATCTTCCCCGACACGACGCTGCGCGCGATGGCGCGCGACGTGCCGGCCGACGGGCGCGCGCTCCGCGCGATCCCGGGCGTCGGCGACAAGAAGCTCGTCGACTACGGCGAGGCGTTCCTCGCGGCAATCGCCGCCTTCGGCGCGCGCTGATGGCGACGTTCCACGCCTCCGACGGCGCCGAGCTCGGCTACGACGACGTCGGCCCCACGGGCGGCATGCCGCTGCTGCTGCTCCACGGCTGGTACGGCTCGCGCACCCTTTGGGAAGGCGTGCGCGAGGCGCTCGCCGGGCACTACCGCACGATCGCCTTCGACCTGCGCGGATTCGGTAAATCGGCGGGCGCGCCCGGCCCGTATACGCTCGACGCGTTCGCGAACGACTGCAGCGATCTCATCGCCGCGCTCGATCTCGATCCGCTCGTGGCGATCGGCACGGGGCTCGGCGCGGCGGTCGCCCTGCGCTTCGGAATCGACCGGCCCGACGCCGTCGAAGGGCTCGTGCTCGTCTCGCCGCCGCCCCCGTCGGGACTCCCCCTCGGCCCCGCGGCGCGCATCGCGCTCGAGGCGACGGCGGGCTCGCTTGACTTACGCTATGCGTGGCTTGCCGCGCAGACGCACGAGGCTCCGCTGGCGATGCAGCGTTCCGCGCTGCGCGCCGCGGCGGCCGTCGTCGGCCCGCAGGCCGCGACGAATTCGCTCGCGGCGTGGCTCGACGCGAGCTTCGCGGACGACGCGGAGACCGTCTCGACGCCGACCCTCGTCGTCGCGGGTGCCGAAGACGCCCTCATCTCGCCCGAGCTCGCGCGCAGCCGCGTCGCGGGGGTCATCCCGTCGAGCCGCGCGATGACCCTTGCAAACGCGGCCAGCCTCGTCCCGATCGACGCGCCGCGCGAGCTCGCGGTTACGATCGTCGATTTCGTCGACGAGCTCTGATGGCGCTTCTCGCGCAACTCACGGATACGCACATCGTGGCGAAGCGGAGCACGGGCGACACGGCGAGCTATCTCGCCGACGCGCTGCGCGCGCTCGATGGCCTCGAGACGCGGCCCGATGCGATCGTCGTCACGGGCGACCTCGTCGACCGGCCCGATCCCGACGCGTACGCGCGCTTCGCCGAGATCATGGCGTCGGCGTCCGCGCCGTGGTTTGCGATCCCCGGCAATCACGACGACCGCCGGCTCATGCAGCGCCGTCTGCCGGCCGAGTCGATCGGCACGATCGTCGACGGTCGCGCGACGGTCGATGCGTTGGCTGCCGGCATTCGCGTGATTGCGCTCGACGTGACGCGCGATCCGCATCCCGGCGGGGCGCTCGAGCCGAGCGCGCTCGCACGGCTCGCCGCGCTGCTCGACGAGGCGCCCGGGACGCCGACGGTGATCGCAATGCATCAGCCGCCGTACGCGGCGCTACGCGTGCTCGACCTACTGCGTTTCCCCGGCGCTCCGGACTTCAGCGAGCTCGTCGCGCGCTCGCCGCAGGTCGGGCGGGTGATCTGCGGTCACGTGCATTGCATCACGCATGCGGCGATCGGCGGCGCGCTCGCGATGACGGCGCCGAGTACCGCCCCACAGCGTGTCCCCGAGATCTTCGAGCCCGGCCTGCGCATCCGCCGCGAACGCGCCGGCTTCGCGACGCATGCGTACGACCCGGCACGCGGCGGCTGGTCGTCCGTCGTGTATCGCCGCGACGACGACGGGCGATACGAGCTCGTGTGAGCGCCGTCTTCGAGGCATGGGAGAACGAGGCGATGCGTCAGCACGTCGTGCCACTCGCGCAAGCGCTGCTCGATCAGATCGGCGGCGCGACCGTCACGGTCGAGTTCATCGGCAGCTGTTTCGAAGGCTCGACGCGCACGACGGCCGTGTGCATCGACGCCGCCGGCGCCGTGATCGGCCTGCCGAACTTCTTCGAGGTCGCCCACGAGCTACGCGCGCATCTCGAGCGGTTCCATGCGATCCATGCAGCTCACGATCGCCCGTGGCTCGCGATGCGTTTGACGATCACGCCGGATGCCGACTTCGAGCTTCGTTACGACGACAAGAACGCGGCCGCGTTCGATCGGCATCGATCGTAACGCCGCCGCAGGCAGTCGCCTATTTCGAAGCCTTCTTGGATGTCGGCTTCGTCTTCGATGACTTCTTCGCTGCGAGCTTCTCGGATTTCGTAGCGTCCGTTTTCTTCGAACCCGCCTTCGCCCCGGTGCTCTTCGAAGCGCTCTTCTTCGAATCGGCTTTCTTCGAACCGGCTTTCTTCGAGCCGCCCTTGGCGGGCGCGGCCGCGTTCGGCGTGCCGATCGTGACGCCGGACGGCGGCGCCTTCATCAGCTGGTCCGCGCGCTCGTTCGTCCACGCGTAATCGCGCAGCGTATCGAACTGCGCGACGAAATTATCGCGCCATGTCTTGTCGTTGAAGACCATCGCGGTATTGACTTGCATCCAGCCGCTCTCGGAAAAATTGACCGAGCCCTCCCAGCACCACGGCACGGGCGTGTCGTTGCAGACGATTCCCTTTGTGTGCGTGATGAACGACAGACCGGCCGGCGACGTGCCGATCGTGACCTCGACGCCCGCATCGATGAGCCGCTGCACCTGCGGCTTCTCGGCGGTGCCGCGCGACTGACTCAGATCGAGGTAGATGTGGATCATGCCCGGCGGCGAGCTGTTCTTGACGATCTCGTCGATCATCGGCATCAGCGTGAAGCTGTATGCGATGATCCACATATCGTGCGGATCCTGAAGATGATCGAGGAAGCGCTGCTTCGCGGCGGCGCCGTCCTCGGGCAGCAGGTAGCAATCGATCGTCGTCGTGATCGTGAACATCAGCCGGTGATCTCCCGCAGGTCGTCCGCGCCAAGCCGCAACGTCGCCGCGCCGCTCGTGCCGCGCACCTGAGCCGCGTCGCGGCCGCCCACGATCGCGCCCGTCACGGCGGGATCGTGCAGCGTCCACGCGATCGCGACCTCGCCCGGCGACTTGCCGTAGCGAGCGCCGACGCGGCGCAGGCGCTCGACGAGCTCGAGATTGTGCGAGAGCTTCGGTTCCTGGAACTCGGCGTTGCGCGAGCGCCAGTCATTCTCCGGCAACGCCTCCGCACGCTCGCGCGTCATCGCGCCGGTGAGCAGCCCCGACTGCATCGGTGCGTAGACGATCACGCCGATGTCGTGCCGCGCGCAATACGGCAGGATCTCGTCCACGACGCTCGGCTTCACGAGCGAGAACGGCGGTTGCAGGCTCGCAACGGGGCCGACGGCGCGAGCCCGCTCGAGCTCGGCGATGTCGAAGTTGGAAACGCCGACGTGGCGCGCCTTGCCCTCCTGCACGAAGTCGAGCATCGTCGCCCATGCCGCGTCGATGTCGGCGATCTCGTCCGTCGGCCAGTGGATCTGATAGAGGTCGATCGCCTCGACCTCGAGCCGGCGCAGGCTCGCTTCGATCTCGGTGCGCAGCGACGCGGGCGTCAGGTCCTCGCGCGTCCCGCCGTCACCCTCACCCGACGGGACGAGGCCGCACTTCGTGAAAACGAACGGCGGCCCGCTCATCCCGTGCAGCGCGCGCGCCACGACCTCCTCCGAGTGGCCGAATCCGTAGGCAGCGGCCGTGTCGATCCAGTTGATGCCGCAGTCGAGCGCGGCGTGGATGGCCGCGATCGAGTCGTCATCGGCTTGCGCGCCCCAGCCGAATTTCCAATCGGCTCCGCCGACGGCCCAGGCGCCGAAGCCGATTCGCGTGATGTCCATGCCGGTGGTTCCGAGCGTGCGGGTCTCGAGCATCGTCTGCATCGCGGTCTCCTTGTGCGGACGGCCTACCCGTCGGAGGCGGCGCGCACGCGCGGCAGGCCGCTGCGATCGAAGCTGCCGCCGACGAGCCAGCGCACGAAGAGGTCGTAGCTCGCGTATCCCGCCGTCACGCCGTTGGAGTGCAGGTAGGCGTCGTAGGCGACATGCTGCGCCGCGACCACGTGCCGGTCGAGCTGGTGTAGGACGCGGCGCCGAATCGCCATCACGTCGTCGTACGCGAGCCGGCCCATCGGTCGCGAGAGACGGACGTTGCCCGGCAGATTGAAGAACGTCAGCAGCCAGCCGGAGTACGCGAGCACCGGATCGCGCGACGTCCGGCACGCGATCACGGCGATGTAGTTCGCCTCCGCTTCGTCGTTGAATCCCGAGGCGTGCGCCCACTCGTGCGCGTAGTACGCCGGCCGCTCGTAGCGCGTGGCGCTTGCGTCGACGTTGATCTCGTGCGTCCAGGGATCCGTGAACCCAGACGTCGCCGAGCGCTCCATGAACGACTGGAAGATCGTCGGCTTGATGCGCTGCGGCGGGAAGCGGCCGCGATCGCCGAGCCGCGCGATCGTCGCCGCGAACGTCGGCGCGAGCCGCGCGCCGAGTTCGCCCGCGTCATCGGCACGGTGCGCCGGTCCGGCCGCCGCCGAAAGCTCGGCGACGACGTGGTCGGCGAAGGCATCGACGCTGTGCTCGTTCGTCCGCGCGTCGTCGACCACGAGCTTGTCGCCGAGCGGCACGCGGCCGTAGCCGAGCCCCCACGAGACCTCGAACCAGATCGCGACGATCGCGACCGCGGCGATGGCGCGGCGCAGGATGCGCAGTCGCGCGCCGGGCGCCCGGACCGCGCGCCCGAGCGCGAGGGCGGCGAGCGCGGCGAGCACGACCGCGAAGACGTCGCCGAGACAGAATGGCAGCGGGTCGACGAGCGCGTAGGCGACGTGCGCGATGCGCGGATAGAGCCCGTCACTGTACCAGCGCTCGACGAATGGTGCGGGGGCGCGGATGAGAACGAGCGCGCCCGCGAGCACGACGGTCCCGGCGACGGCACCCCCCGATCGGCGCGACGTTAGCGTTGCGGTCCCTCGGGTACTCCCAGCAGCAAGCGCACGCTATCGGATCGGAGCCCCAAGCATGATCGGTATTCTGTGGACCATCGCGGTCATTCTGTTCGTCTTCTGGATTCTCGGACTCTTGTTCCACATCGGTGGCGCACTCATCAACATCATCCTCGTCGTCGTCGTCGTCATCGCGATCTATAACTTCATCACCGGCCGAAAAGCGGCCTGACCCCGCGAAACGTCTTTGACGCGAACCGACCGTCCGTGCGACGATGGCGTAGCGCGATCGGTCGACCTTCGTTCCGGGTCGCGCTTTTCGAAGAAAGCGACTCAGACGATTCCGAATTTCGACACGCTCGGGCTCCGGCCCGAGCTTCTCTCTGCCGTGCACGCGCTCGGTTTCACCGAGCCCACGCCCGTGCAGCTCGCCGCGATCCCGCCCGCCCTCGAAGGCCGTGACGTCCTCGCGAGCGCGTCGACCGGCAGCGGCAAGTCGGCCGCCTTCGGCCTCCCGCTCATCGCGGCGCTCGCCGACGGTCCGCGCGGCAAGACGCGCGCGTTAATTCTCGCCCCGACGCGCGAGCTCGCGGCGCAGATCGCCGAACACCTCACGGCGCTCGCGAAGAACACGAAGGTTCGCGTCGCGGCGATCTTCGGCGGCGTCGGCTTCACGCCGCAGATCGGCGTCTTCAGCCGCGGTACCGACATCGTCGTCGCGACGCCCGGCCGGCTCCTCGATCATCTCAATCAGAAGACGGCGTCGCTCGAGAACATCACGCACCTCGTCATCGATGAGGCCGACCGGATGCTCGACATGGGCTTCCTGCCCGACGTGAAGCGCGTGTTGCGGCATGTGCCGACGAAGCGCCAGACGCTCTTCTTCTCGGCGACCATCCCGCCCGCGATCGCCACGCTCTCCAAAGAGATGCTCGTCGATCCGGTCCGCGTCGATCTCGCGCCGAAGGGGGCGCCCGCCTCCGGCATCGCGCAGACGGTCTACACGGTCCCGGGCGAACGCAAGCTCGATCTGCTGCTCGAACTGCTCAAGGACAATAGCATTTTCTCGGCGATCGTCTTCACGCGCACGAAGTCGCGCGCGAACCGGCTCGCCGCATCGCTGACGAAGTACGAGATCGTCGCCGACCGTATCCATGGCGACCGCTCGCAGGCGCAGCGCACGCGCGCGCTCGACGACTTCAAACGCTCGAAGCTGCGCGTGCTCGTCGCGACCGACATCGCCGCGCGCGGGATCGACGTCGCGGCGCTCGGGCACGTCATCAACTACGACGTGCCGATGGTGCCCGAGGACTACGTCCACCGCGCCGGCCGCACCGCGCGCGCTCAGGCGACGGGCGATGCGATCACGTTCGTCGCCCCCGACGAGGAGAAGTACTTCTCGCAGATCGAGCGGGCACTCGGCCGGCGCCTGGACCGCTCGAAGCTCCCGGAACTCGGCGAGCCGCGCCCCCAGGATGCGGCGCCCGAGCGCGGCCCGCGCCCGGTGCGCCCCCCTGGCGGCGGCGGCAGTCGCGGCCCGCGCCGAATCGGCGCCGGCAGCCCGAGCCACCAGCCGCCCGGCGGCAACGGCCGCGCGACGCCGCAACGCACCGGCGCGCCGCCGAAGCCGCGTCAGCCCGCGAAGTAAACGAGCCGCGCGGTCGTCGCCTCGCCCGCGAGGTCGACGACCGCGTAACTGAAGGCGGCTTCTCGGCGCTTGTCGGTTCCCGAGCCCGGGTTCACGAGCCATCGGCCGGCCACGCGCTCGCAGATGGGCTGATGACTGTGCCCGAAGCAGATCGCGTCGAGCTCGGCGACGTCCGCAAAGGCCGCGAGCGCCCGGTTGCGGGTCGTCCCGCGCGGACCGTCGCCGTGGACGAGGCCGAGGGCGCCTTCGGGAAACGTGACGATCCGCCGCTCGCCGTAACGCGCGTGGAGCTCCGGGCCGTCGTTGTTGCCCGCGACCGCGTGGAACGGCGCGATGGCGGCGAGGGCGGTTTCCGCCTCGAGCGTGCAGTGGTCGCCGCAGTGCAGGATCGCGGCGGGCGCCTCGGCTCTGAGTCGAGCGACGAGGACCGGGAAGCGAGCGCGGAAGCGCGGCAGGTGCGTGTCGCCGACGACGGCGAGCTTCCTCACGCCGTCGGAAAGAGCGCCGCCGCCAGCCGCGTCCCACTCGGGGAACCGAGGCCCGTGCACGCGTCCCAACCGGGACCGGCGACGTATGCGCCGTTGGTCCCCGACGTCACGTCGTGCAACGCCGCGGGCGTCGCGTAGAGCGCCGGATTGAGGAAGCCCGCGTTCTTGCGTGCGGTTGCATTGAGCCGGGCGACGAGGCCCGCGACGAGCGGCGCGACGGCGCTCGTCCCGCCAACGACGGCCATCGCGCCGTCGATTCGAACGTTGTAGCCTGTCTGCGGATCCGCGTTGCCGGCGAGGTCCGGCACGCCTCGGCCGGGAGCCGCCCCCGCATTGACCGATGCGGGGAGCGTGACGGCCGACTGGTAGGTCGGAACCGGAAAGACGGCGCTGATGCCGCCGCCCGTCGCGCCGCCGCCGGGAAGCTCATTCCAGACGACCTCGCCCGCGAGCGCCGCGCCGATGCCGCCGCCGAGATCGAGCCGCGTGCCGCCGCACGCGGTGACGTGCGGGCTCGAGGCCGGGAAGTCGACGTGCGCGGCGCCGTCCGAGAAGCCGCCGTCCCCCGCCGCGACCAGCACCGTGACGCCGAGGGTCGCGGCGTCCGCGAACGCGGCGTCGAACGCCGACGTCGACTGTGCGGTCCACGTCGATTCGGGACCGCCCCAGCTAATCGAGACGATCGATGGCGCGTTCTGCGAATCGTGGATCGCCGTCGTCACGGCATCGAGGAATCCGCGGTCCGTGTTCGGTGCAAAATAGACGGCGACGGCGGCCGCGGGAGCGATCGCACCGACGATCTCGATGTCGAGCATCACCTCGCCGTCGGGGCCCCTACCGTCGCCCGTGGGAGCGTTCCCGGAGCCGTCGACGGCGACCGCCGTGACCTTCGGTGACCCGACGCCGAGGCTCACGAAGTACGCGTCGAGGTCGGCCTGCACGAACCCGCCGCCGAGCTCGATGAGCGCGACGGTCTGCCCCGCGCCGTTGCCTTCGGGATAGTCATACGCCGCCGCAACGTCGAGCGGGCTCGCGGCCGCGGCTTGGGCGGCGGCCGGGGCGAGGATCCGCGCGTGCGAGCGGGCCTGGGGCCGATCGTCGAACCCGAACACGCCGACGACGATGCCACCGAGCGCCGCCGGAATCCAGATCGCGCCGACCCGCGCCCGGTAGCGGCCGGCCGGACCGCGCGCCATCCCGAGCCGGACGTCGAAGGCGGCCGCGAGGCTCCCGAGCGTGCCGCCGAGGACGATGCTGCGCCGCACCGGATCGACGCCGAGCACCTCGAGCCCCGCACCGGCGGCGAAGGCGGTGACCGCAGCGAGATCGTCTGGCCCCGCGGCCATGCGATCGGCGAACGCCGCGCGCGTCATGTACGTCCGCGCGGCGATCGCCGGGACCGTGGCCGCCTCGAACGCCGCCTTCGCGTGCGCCGGCGGCCGCACGAGCACGGTCACGTCCGCGCGCTGAGCGAGGTCGGGCTCGCCCTCGAGCCGGACGCCCGCGGGCAGGCTCCGCTCGCTGCCGGGGACGGCGACGCGAGGTTCCGATCCGCTCTGCATGCTCGGCCCGTTCCCGGCGCGCGGCCGCTCGAACCGCCCGTCCCGCTGGGCTAGCCAAAGGGCGAAAGGCGCGGTCGCTCACCGTCACGCAACCAAGGCGCGTGATCGCAAGCGACCCGTCCGCCGCCCTCAGGATCCGTGCCGGCGCGCGCTTCTCGTTTCAAACGAGCGCTCCGACGGCAGCGGTCTTCATCATCGGGCCCGATCCGGGAGCGGCGACCGTCCTCGAGGAGCGCTGGGACCTCGAGCCGACCGCGCGTAGCCACGAGTACCTCGACGTCTACGGCAATCGCTGCCGCCGGATGGTGCTGCCGGCCGGGACGAGCGATCTCGCATACGACGTCCTGGTCGACATCCCGGACGAGCTCGACGCCTACGCGCCGAGCGCCCCCGAAGTTCCGGCGGCCGGCCTGCCGGATAACGCGCTGCTCTACACGCTCGCGAGCCGTTTCTGCCCCTCCGACGAGATGTTCGCGCCCGCGATCGAGCGCTTTGGTTCGCTGCCGCCGGGCTGGGGCCGCGTGCAGGCAATCGTGGATTTCTGCCACGACCACCTCACCTTCGGCTACGGCTCGAGCACCCCAACGACCACCGCCGCCGACGTGCTCGCGAGCGGCCGCGGCGTCTGCCGCGATTTCGCGCACCTCGCAATCGCACTCTGCCGGGCGCTCAACATCCCGGCGCGCTACGCATTCGGCTACCTGCCCGACATCGACGTCCCGCCGCCCGGACCGATGGATTTCTGCGCCTGGTTCGAGGCCTATCTCGGGGACCGCTGGTACATCTTCGATCCGCGCAACAACGAGCGCCGGCGGGGTCGCGTCACCATCGCACGGGGTCGCGACGCGCTCGACGTCGCGATGGTGACCACCTACGGCGCGGCGTCCCTGCGGAGCATGACCGTCATCGCCGATCGGGCGGACGATGCACGCCCCGAAGCCTGACGCGGAGGCTCTCGACATGACCGTCATGGAGCCGCTCGCGGACGACGCCGTCGCGTGGGACGAAGCCGTCGAAGTCACCTATTTGCTGCATCAGCGATTCCGCTATGACTATCCCGGCCCAATCGCCGATCTCCATCATCGGCTCATCGTCGTGCCTCGCGAACGCCACGGCGATCAGCTCAGGCTTGCGACGAGGCTCGACGTCAACACGCTCGCAGCCGAGCACGTCGAGAACGACGAGTACGGCAATCCCGTGACCACGTTCTTCGCACGGCGCGTCGACGGCGCGCTCGAATTCGAGCACTGGTCGCTCGTGCGGCGCACCGGCGTCGGACGTTCGTTCGAGCCGGCGGACGACGCCGAGCGGTGGGTGCGGCCGACGGTGCTCACCGCCTGCGACGAAGCACTGCGCGACGCCGCCCGGACGCTGCGCGACGACCATCCCGAACTCCACGAGCTCGCCTGGGCGATCGGGACGTACGTTCACCGCGAGATGCGCTACGCCGCCGGCGCGACGACCGTCGAGACGACGGCTGCCGAGGCCTGGACGCAGCGCAGCGGCGTCTGTCAGGATTTCGCGCACGTTGCGCTCGCGCTCGCGCGGCGCTGCGGCCTCGCCGCGCGCTACGTCTCGGGCCACCTCATCGGCGAGGGCGGCACGCACGCGTGGGTCGAGTTCCTCGTGCCGACGCCGGAGGGGCTCGAGGTCATGGACTTCGACCCGACCCACAACTGCCGGCTCTCGATGCGCTACGTCGTCGTCTCGGTCGGCCGCGACTACGCCGACGTCGCACCGACGTCGGGGGTCTTCACGGCGCCATACGGCGGCGAGCTCACGGCGACGAAGCGCGTGGGCGCGACCGAAGTCCGCTATCCGGAGGGCGCCGCGCGCCGCCCGGTGTGATCGACGCCGACGTGGCGATCGCGGGCGGCGGTCCCGCGGGGGCCGCCGCGGCGCTCGCGCTCGTGCGCCCGGGCGCTCGGGTGATCGTGGTCGACGAGGCCGTGTTCCCGCGCGACAAGATCTGCGGCGATCTGCTCGGCACCGAGGCGATCGCGACACTGCGCGCGATGGGCTGCGCGGAGACATTCTCGGGCGGCACCGCGCTCGCTGGCGCGGTCCTCTATGGCCCGCGCGGCGCGGGCGTCGGCGACATTCGTGTGCGGCACGAGCGCATCCCGAGTACGGGTGCGGCGCGCGTCGTTCCGCGCCGCGTCTTCGATGCGCGACTCCTCGATCGGGCATGCGAGGCGGGCGCGACGCTCGTCCGGGCTCGCGTGCTCGGCGTCGCCCGCAGCGCGCGCGGTAGCATCGCGGGCCTGCGAACGACGGTCGGTGACATTGCGGCTCGCGTGACGATCGGCGCCGACGGGTGGCGTTCCGTCGTCGGCCGCGCGCTCGGCAACGGTCCGATTCCCGAGGACCGGCGCGCAGTGGCCGTACGCGCGTACGCCCGCGACGTCGCAGGCCTCGACGACCGAATGCACTTCTGGGTCCAGGAGCGCGACGACGGCTACGCGTGGATCTTTCCGCTCGGCGACGGCCGTGCGAACGTTGGGCTCGGCTTCCTGCGCCGCGAATCGCATGCGGATCCGCTCGCGGCGTTCGAGCGCTTCTGCGCGAGCCCGGGGTCGCCGGCACACCGTTTTCTCGCGAACGCGACGTTCGAAGCGCCCGCCGCGTGGCCGATTCCGCTCGGGTGGCGCGGCGGCGCGCTCGCGGCGCCCGGGGCGCTGCTCGCGGGCGACGCGGCCGGCCTCGCGAGCCCGCTCAGCGGGTCGGGCATCCATCATGGGTTGCGCAGCGGCCTCGGCGCCGCGCACGCGGCGTTGCGCATGCTCGAAGGCGACGAACGTGCGTGGCGCGGGTATGCGGCCCGGCTTGCATGCACGATCGGCATGCGGTTGCGTGCTGAGGACGCCGCGCATCGCGTCGCGAGCGTGCCCGAACGCATTGACCCGTGGCTCGCGTTCGCAGGGGCGGTCCCGGGGCTCGGCGCGGTCGTCTCGCGGGCGCTGCTCGCGCTGGGCTGACGCGCAGCTGCGTCGCGGCGCGCATCGCGCGATCGTGCTACGATGCGCGCGTGACCATCCGCGCTGCTCTTCGGCTCCCGTCGCGCCTCGTCGTCCTCGCCGCCGTTGCACTCGCCGCGCTCGCTCCGGCGGCCGTCTCGGCCGAGAATCCGTCCGCGACGCGAGCGGTCGTGCCGATCCACGGGACGATCCTCGCCGAGCTGCCGGGCGGCGATGCCGTCGTCGCGACCGATGAGGTCGTCGGGATGCTCCCCGCGTCGTCGCGCCGCTACGCGCTGATCAGTACGCCCGCGCTGCCGGTCGGGACGCAGATCGACGCGTTGCTCGAGCGCGCCGCCTTGCCATGGCGGCTCACGGCGATCCATCGCGCGGGCCGTGAAGTCGCCGGCACCGCCGATCCCGCAGCGGCGCAACTGCTCGGCGTCGGCGATCGCATGCCCGACCCGCCGCTCGTCGATCAGCACGGCCGGATCGTTCGGCTCGACCAGCTCGCCGGCAAGGTCACGCTGCTGAGCTTCATCTACACGCGCTGCCCGCGCGGCGACCTCTGCCCGCTGATCAGCGCGAAGTACGCCGGGCTGCAGCGGCGGCTCGATCCAGCGCATTTCCGGCTCGCCGAGGTGACGCTCGACCCGCGCTTCGACTCGCCCGCCGTGATGCGGTTCTACGGCGCGCGCTACGGTGCCGACGCCCGCGGCTGGTCGCTGCTCACCGGCGAGCCGATGCAGGTGAAGGCGCTCGAGGACCGGTTCGGCGTCACCTCGCTCGAGGATGGTCCCGGCCACTACAATCACGACGATCAGCTCGTCGTCATCGGCCGCGATGGCCGGATCGCGCGGATCGTGCCAACCGGGTCGTGGAGTCCGGACGAGATCGTCGCCACCGCGCGCGCCACGGCCGGCGACGCCTCCGATCCGGTCCAGCGCTTCGTCCTCGACGCGTTCGGCAGCTTCGTCGCGTTCTGCGGCGGCAGCGTCTCGACCGGCCTCGCCATGCTGCAGGCGGGCGCGATCATCGCGGGGTTCGTCGTCTTCGGGACGGTGCTCGTGCTCTTCGGCCGCCGGATCTGGCGACGCGAATCAGGTTCTCCGGAAACGCGGCCGAGATCGCGCTAAAGCGCTCGGTGTGCGTCACTGAGAATGGCTCGCTTCTCAGGAGCGCGAACGTTCACGTCTCCGCAATCTTTGCCTGCGACGAAGGTTGATCGCCGGCAGACAGTTCTCACGTCGACGTTTCCGAACGCTTCGTTCAATTTAATTGTCGCTAGTCAGGCGTTCAATCGTTCCTAAAGCGAGATCGCAGCGCTGAAGCATGCACTGCCATTGATATCGCGCAGTGAGTGGCCTAGCTCTGGGGCACCGTCACGGTCGATCAACCGGCGAGAACGAGCGCGACGAGCTTCGCCTTGAACTGCGGAGCATATGCGTCGCGATGGCGCTGTGGACCAACGGACTATCTTCGCCCTCACTGGAAAAGTATCCACGGACCAGGTCAACATCATAGCTTACAAAACGCAACCGATTAGCCGCGCGACAGCCTCTGGAAGCATGGGACGAGCGAACAGGTATCCCTGTCCCCAATCGCAGTCGAAGCCGCGGAGAATGTCAAGCTGCTTCTCCGATTCAATTCCTTCCGCGACTGCCTGGAGGCCGAGCGTATGAGCGAGACTTACGATGGCGTGTGCGACTTCGGCACTCCGATCATTTTCGAAGATGTTATTGACAAACGAGCTGTCGACTTTGAGGAGTTTGAGCGGCAAACGTGCGAGATAGCTGAGCGAGGAATAGCCGGTTCCAAAGTCGTCAAGATAGAGCTCAACGCCGAGTGATTGAATGCGTGAGATTGTAGCCGTCGTGTTCTCAAGCGATTCCATAAGTCCCGTCTCCGTAATTTCGAGTTTGAGACTGTGCGGGCTCAAGTCGTGTACGTCAAGGGCCCGTTTTACTTCGGCCGGTAAGCCGTCTCGAGCGAAGTGCCTCGTCGACACGTTGACGCTAACGGTAAGGGATGGGTCTTCGAATTCAAGCTGCCACGCTCGGATCTGCCGGCACGCTTCGAAGAGTACCCATCGGTCAATCTGAGTAATGATGCCGGTTCTTTCGGCTTCGTTTATGAAATCGTTTGGCATGAGAAATCCACGACTCGGGTGATTCCAGCGAACAAGTGCCTCAAATCCGATCGGCCGACGCGTCGTTAGAGAGACGATCGGTTGGTAATAGACGACCAGTTCATTGCGTTCAACAGCATGCCGAAGATCCGATTCAAGACTGCGTTGCTCCAGTGCGCGTTCTCGCAAATCTCGCTCGAAGATAACAACGTGCGCGGGGCCGACTGCTTTTGCTTGATACATTGCGAAGTCGGCGTCTCGCAAGATCTGCTCAGGATTTGAATAGTCAGACGAGTTGATAGCGATGCCAATGCTTGCGGTGGTCGAAATCTCCATGCCATCGACAAGGGCCGCTTCTTGTAGGGAAGCTTGGATACGCATGGCAATCTTCATGGCCGCATCCGTGCTACTTGTATCGGTAAACAAAATGACGAATTCGTCGCCACCAATCCGAGATACGACATCATGGGGGCGAACGCAACGCTCTAGCGTTCGCGCAACATGGATTAACAGAGAGTCCGCGATAAGGTGACCAAAGCTGTCATTTACCAGCTTAAAGCGGTCTAAATCCAAGAACATGACTGCGAACTGGAGTTTAGGGTCGCGCCGAGAATGCGACATAGCCCGCCGCAAGCAGTCAATGAGGTTGGCTCGGTTTGGCAGTTGCGTCAATTCGTCGTGATAAGCTCGGCGCTTGACGAGCTCATCTGCGACCATCTTCGCCGTGATGTCGCGTGCAATCTTCACGAACCCCCTGGGAATTCCGGGATCGTGTGACCGTAGCATCGTCAGCTCGCTCTCTGCATAAAAACGTTCACCGTTTTTGCGGACGAGCCAACCCTCGACGTGCGCTCGTCCGTCGGTTCTGGCGTGGGCCAGTTCCAGATTCAGCTCGCCGTTGATAACGCTATCCTCGGAATACATGAACGAGAAATGCTGGCCCATGACCTCTCCTTCCGAGTATCCGAATGTGTTCTCAGCACCGGAGTTCCAATACGTAATTGTCCCATCGCTGGCAAGCGAGAAGATGGCACTATCGATGACACCCTCGATAAGGAGGCGGAGGCGTTCTTCACTCTCGCGTAGCTTTAGCGACGACTCGTAGCGCTCTGTGCAATCTTGAACAACCTTGGTGAATCCGCCGATCGATCCGCTACCATCGCGAAACGAATGAATAGTATCGTTACTCCAAAAATGGGTACCGTCTTTTCGTCGATGCCAACAGTCGACGCTAGAAATGCCGACCCTTGTCGCTTCGACGAGTTCGCTCTCGGGAAGGCCGCGTGACACGTCGACGTCCATGAAGATCATCGCGTATGACTCTCCGATGACTTCGCTGTCTTCATATCCAAACGTATTACGAGCGCCGGTGTTCCACGTCGTAATACGCCCGTCAAGCGATAGCGAGAAAATTGCATAGGTCGAGAGCGACTCGATCATGAGATGCGCGCGCTGTTCAGCCGATATGATCGAGCTATTGAGTTCGGATTCCAAAGAGTACCGTATTTCATCGTTGGACTCGAGTGCGCGTGCGTACGTTCGCTGGCTTACATTGGCAATCAACGCATGGACGTTAAGCGTCGCGGCGCATCCCAGTGGCGCGCGGCGCGTCGAACTGTAGCGCCGTTGGCTGCTTGTCCGTCGAGACGGGCGCATAGCCGATAAGCACCGTTCGACGAGCGGGAAGATCTTGGGGGAGTCATCCGGCTGGACCTCATGCGCTCCTGGGGCTTGCTTTGGGCCAGTCCTTTTGCCCGCTGTGGCTTCGTGGCCGCCTTGGCGGCGATCCTCGAACCCGGGACCACAGAGGGAGCGCGCCCCGTCTAACGGCCGGAATGCCGGCCTGATGAGCGTTCATGAGGTTCTGCGCGTCAACGACGCTTCGTTGGTTTATGGTCGGCCTGCACGGACGCCGCGACACGGCGTTCGCCTTCCTTAGCGTCCCGCATGAGGCTTCCAGCGAGCGAAGCGATCTGACTACGGGTCTGCGCCGGCGGATTTGTACCGGAGTGCGCAGCCGCGGCGACCCGTCTGACGTTTGGATCCGGACTTCCTTCGAGTAGCTTCCCGGCGAAGTGATCGACTGACTTGCCTGTAGCCATGATGGTTCTCCAGATGGACGAACGCGTGTTCGATTATTATACGCCTACCAAGCGTTATGCGCAATGCTTGCTTATGTGTTCGATTAAAGAACTAGCGTACACGCGTTACCAAGCCGCGCGTATATGGTCGACTCTGCAGCAATGTAAGCCAAGACGTCCAAGCCGGACGACACCGTTGAGGCCTCGGCGATCTATCGCGTCATACACGATCAGCGCACATCCCGTTCCACGAGTTAACCGTCATTCACGGCAAGAAAGTCTCCGGTTTTGCACGTGCGCGCATCCGCGCTTCAAGGCTGTAAGCCTCGCAAACCGCATTGAAGGCAACGAGCATTCTAAGTACGCCTCATTGGCGAACAAGCCGACTGCGGCGACGTCAGCCAAGGGTCGCAGAAATATGACGGTCGTTGCGATCGCGGAACGGGCGAGAGCATATGCCCATGAGGCGTGCTCATCGTCGACGCGCCGCGTATACGCCTCGGATTGGCATCACTTTGAAGTGTACGCCCCGATGAAATATCTTGCGGCACGGCCGGCGTAAGCCGCAAATCGCGCACTTCTTCTCCTCACCGTTGCCGGTGCATTTCGACGGTCTGAAGTTGCCGCGCTCGACGTTACCGATCGTCGCTTCGAAAAGCGCGGGGCCGTCGTCAAGCTGCGGCGCTCGAAGACCGATCAGCTCGGTGCCGGCCGCGAAGTCGCGATCCGGCAGCTGCGTACCGCGACCTGTGTCCCGTGGATGCGCTTCGTGGACCGCTCGCGGCGGCTGGGATCTGCGAGGGTCCCACCTTCCGAACCTTCTCGATGCGCGGCGAGCTGCACCCAATCGGATCGACGGCCGAGACGTCGCGCGGCTCGTGCAACGGCCCGCCAGCCGCGCGCAGCTCGTCGGCGATTTTGCCGCGTACAGATTGCGAGCCGGGTTCGTGATGTCGGATGCCGAGCGCGGTGTCGCTGAGTCGAGTCTACAGCACGTTACGGGATACCGATCGGCCACGATTTTGCGCGGCGAAGTGCGCCGGGCGACCCGCTTCGACGATGCGCCACTAACGCGAATCATGAGCGACTGATCGAGGACGCCGTTTCGCGGCGCGCCAACTTCGACAAGATCAAGATTCGAAAGTCATGCCAGAACGGGTCGTTTAACGGACACGTTTCATCGCCTGCCCTTACCTTGGGACCGTCCCATTCGAGCGTGCTCGAGAGTTCGTCATGCATGCTCCTTTCGCTTCATGAAGAGTCTCTTGCGCCGTCGACGTTACCCGACTTGGCACTCGTGGCGCGAGACTGCTAACGAACGGGGCTGCGTTTGAGGCCGTGAGATGCGTCTTCGAAACGATAATTCGTTAGCCGCATAGCCACGTTCCACGCCGGCGGCGGTTCGGTGATCGACACGAGAAACCGGTCGGGCCACAACCGTTCGATCAACTCGCCCAAAAAAAAATCCATTTTTGAGCACGTTAAACTTGCATTCTATATCCCCAAAAGGGATGATTGCCGTAACTCAAGACCGGAAACGAGTGCACGAACACAACCCTATGCATACAAAGGGATTTATTTGCCTTAGACCGGTTGCGGCGGCGGCGCTTTTCGCGGCGCTTTCCGGGCGCTCCGCGGTTCTGGCACAGACGGCGACGCCGGCGCAGATGCCGCCGGTTGCCGGCGGCGCTGATTTCGGTCAGCCCCCATCGGGCCAGATCCCGATTTTGTTCAATGACCATACGGTGTATGCCAAACCCGACGTGCTCAAGCGCGGGCGCGTGCTTGCTGCGCTCGTGAGGGGCCGGCAAATCTACGTCCCTCTGCGTAGCATGTTTGAACAGATGGGTGCCACGGTGTCTGCCTCGCGCGACGGCAGGACCGTTACGGCCGCGCGAGATGGCACGAGCGTCTCGGTCACCGTGGGCAAAGCCGAGGTCATCCTCAATGGTGAGACGCGCCCGCTCGACGTGCCGCCGATGCTCTATCATGGAATCGTTCTCGTTCCGGTGCGCGTCCTCTCGGAAGCACTCGGCGCCTACGTGTTATGGGTGCCCGAACGGCGAGTCGTGGTCGTCCGATATATTCCCGCCCCACAGCCATCACCAAGCTCGCCGGCCGCTCCGCCGACGGTGGCACCGCCACTCGTGCCCGTGCCCGTGCCGACGCCTACGGCGCCGCCTGAGGAGAAGTCGTATCGGACCTTCATCCAAGGCGCGTTCACGACGCCCAGGAATTACAATGAGTTTTCGGCGGGCCAGTATTGTCCCGAATCGTATCTGATCAGCGCGGGATACATGTTCAAGCATTCGCCGTTCGCGGTCAAGGCGGACTTCCGTCAAGACGCTTACGTTACGAGCGACAACCTTACGGATTCGATAGGCAATCATTACACGCGCTTCGCTACGATCGACGGCGGCATCGCCGACGTCCCGGTCTTTTTGGCGAGACAAAGTACAATCGACGCGCGGTTGGAATACCAGGTTGCCGCGCCACGGATCTACGTCGGTGTCGCCTACCTTCACGCTTCCAATAGCTACGGCTACGCGCATCTCGATGCCGTCGGCGCAGGAGTCGAAAAACTTCCCGATTTGCGCGCGGGTGTAAACTTCTTCGGGTCCGCGTTCTACTATCCGTCGGCGAGCGGCAATTATGTCGTCTCCGAACCGTCGAGTTCGAATGTCGGCAGATCGTATACACAGCGCTATGCGCTCATAAAGTACGATGTCGGCCTAGCGCTCGTCGCACGGCGTTTTCCAGTCTACGTGTACGGTGGTTACACGGGTGACCGGTATGCGGCGAAGGCGAACGCACCGATCGGTCAAACGCATGATGGTCCGTATGTCGGCCTCGGCGTAAAGCTTTAGAGCGGGAGACGACCATCATGCATCCGGCGCGTCCCTTCTTGACAGCTCGGCGAATCGCCGCATTTTCGACGATAGCGTTTGTGAGCGGCTGCGGCAGTGGGTGTGGCAATTGTACCGTGCCGCCGTACACCGCCGGTGCCACTCCTCTTCCAGGCGCGACGCCTTCGCCCAAGCCGACGCCGTTGCCACCCGGCGTAACCCCGACGCCCGTCGCGGCACCGACCGTACCCGGGGCGACACCGACACCCCAGCCACCCGGCGTTACGCCGACGCCGACCCCGGCTCCGCCGCCCCCGGCTCCGCCGCCCCCCACGCCGACACCGCTGGCCTGCAGCACCTCAACCGTCCTCGGGCCGGCGCTCGCGCCATTTGCGATCTTGGCGGGCTCGACGGTCACGAACGTCGGAAACACGATTGTTTCCTACGCTGCCGGCGCGGTGACCAATGGCGTCAATGACGACCTTATCGGCGTCTCGCCGGGAACCGCGGTCACTGGGTTTTATCCGCCCGGCTTGGACAGCGACGGCGTAAACGCTATCTATGCAGCCGGCTATAACCCGAACGCCACGGTGCCGCTAAACGCTCAGAACGGCTTGACGACCGCATATAACACGCTAGCTGGTACGCCGGCGAATCAAACTCTAGCTGCTCCGGGCGAATTGTCGACCTTCAGCGTGCCGGGGTACCCGGCTGGGACGTTGCCGCCGGGGGTTTACAAGTCGCCCTCATCGCTTCAAATCCAGTCCGGCAATCTCACGCTTGACGGTTTGAATAATCCGCGCAGCGTCTTCATTTTCGAAGCGGGCTCCACGCTAACCACGACGTTGAACGGTACGGCTAGCGGCAATATCAACCTGATTAACGGCGCAGACGCCTGCAACATCTACTGGCAAGTCGGCTCCTCAGCGACACTCGACGGCGCAGCGTTCAGCGGAAACGTACTTGCCAACGCGTCGGTCACGATCAGTGCGCGGACGTTTAATGGCCGAGCATTGGCTCGAATCGGCGCGGTTTCGATTACCTCCGCGGCCGGGTCGCTGATAACGAATCCCGGCGGCCAGTAAGCGCTCGCGGTGACCAGGCATTGGCCGCGGTCGATGCGTTCGGCAGGTTGAGAACCACGATTTGCTACCGCGCATGTGCGCTCGAAAGCGGACGTCGGCGCAGCGGGGAACCGCTGCGTCGGGCGTCGTCTGGTTCGAGGAACCGGTCTAGCACCGGGACTTCGAGGGTCTAACGCTGCTGCGCGACCGCGCGCCGGCGCTTATAAATTAGCGCGGGTGAATACGGATACGAGCCGCAGTGGTTCGGATGCGACGCGCTGCGGCGGCTTCACACCGCGCGCCGACGCCGCATGTGCACGTCGGCTGCGCCGCAAAGCGGATGCGGCACATCGAATATTTCCACGACCACATTCGGATCGAGCGGATCTTCATCGACGGGAGGACCATTGCTTCCTCGCGTCCGACCGGGACGAGCGCTTCTCTCCGCGCGAACCTAGTGTCGTCGCTTTTCGGTCACAACGCTACGGCGTTGCTCCCTCATCGCTCCTCGATCCGACCAAAAATCCTTCGCGATCTTCCGCAAGGAACTTCTGGGTCAGCACACTAGAGAAACGATGCTAGAATTGTGTTGAAGCGCTCGGGCGCTTCCTGTTGAACCCAGTGCGAGACGCCCGGCAGATACGCAATGCGCAGGTCGGAGACGTAGCGTTCCGTACCATACGTCGTCTCTTTCCCGAGCGCGACGTCGTCTTCGCCCCAGATCATCTGCGTCGGCACATCGATGACCGGAAACCCCTGCGCCGTTTGCGCCGCGAACCCGCCGCGCGCGTTCGCCCGATACCAGTTCAGCATCGCGCGCAGCGCGCCGGGTCGCGAGGCCTCGGAGCGGTAGAACGCGAGCAGCTCGGGCGGGAACCGCCCGGGGTCGTCACTCGGACGCACGAACGCTTCGCCGATCACCCGCGCGCCGTTCGCGCCGAGCAGCGCCTCGGGCAACCACGGGAGCTGAAAGAACAGCACGTACCACGACATCGCGCGCTGCCGCCACGACGTCCGCAGCACGTCGAGGAACACCGCGGGATGCGGCACGTTCGCGATCACGAGTTTGCTGAGCGGCCGCGTCCGACGCATCGCGAAGAACCACGCCACGACCGCGCCCCAGTCGTGACCGAGCAGCACGATCTGGCGCGCGCCTGCGGCATCGACGAGCCCCGCGATGTCGGCGACGAGCGCGTCGATCGTGTAGTCGGCGGTGCGTCGCGGCCGGGCGGAGGCGCCATAGCCGCGCTGGTTCGGTGTCCACACGCGATAGCCGCGCTTCACGAGGAATGGAATCTGGTGCCGCCACGAGACGGCGTGCTCGGGGAAGCCGTGCAGGCAGAGCGCAAGCCGGTCCCCCGTCCCCGCAGTGAGCACTTCGAATTCGCGGCCGTTGCCGGCAATGCGCTCGACGGCTGTCTCGCACCCGACGAACTCGGTCATACCGAGGGCTCGAGCGAGAGCGCCTCCCAGCGGGCGAACGCCGCCTCGACGTCGGCCGTGCTCTTGGCGAGCGCGGCCTTGAGCTCCGCGACGCGCGCGCGATTCCCGTAGACGTCCGGGTCCGCGAACTCGCGCTCGAGCCGCGCGCGCTCCTCGTCGAGCCGCGCGACCTCGCGCTCCGCGGCGGCGAGGGACTTCTCGGCCGGCGTCTTGCGTGCGGACTTCTCGAATTTCGACGCCGTGCCGGTCGCCGAGCCGTTGCCCTTCGAGCCGTCGCCGCTTGCGTCGTTGCTCGGCGGCACTGCCTCGCCGCTCGTCGACTCGGGTCCGCGGCCGTTGCCGTTCCCGCTGCTCTTGCCGGTACCGCCGGACCGCCCGTTCCCCGCGGCATCTCTTGCGTCGCCCGTCGGCTCCTGGCGCGCGCCCTTGCCGCCGGACGGCTTGCCGTTGCCTGATTTCCCGTTCTCTTTCACGGCGGTGCCGTTCTTCTTCGCGGGCGGCTCCGCGCCGCCCATGCCGGGCAGGGCTTTCGCGCGCAAGAGCTCCTCGAAGCGCTCGTAGCCGCCATCGACGAACGTGGCCTTGCCGTCGCGCAGCCATAAGACGCGATCCGCGAGGCGCCGCAAGAGATAGCGGTCGTGCGACACGACGAGCATCGCGCCGCCGTAGCCCGCGAGCACGCTTTCGAGCGCCTCGCGGCTCGGAATGTCGAGGTCGTTCGTCGGCTCGTCCAGGAACAGCAGATCGGCGCTGCGCGCCATGAGCCGCGCGAGCATGATGCGGCGCCGCTCGCCGCCCGAAAACGCGGAGACGGGCTTGTCGACGGCGTCGCCGCCGAGACCGAGCCGCCCGAGCAATCCGCGCGCCTCCTGATCGTGTGCGCCCGTGCCGTCGGCGACGGCTTCCGCGGCGGTCATCGTCGCGGGCAGATCGTCGGCGCTGTCCTGCGCGAAATAGGCGTACTTGATGCCGGTCTGGATCGCGACGTCGCCACCGTCGGCCGCGATGTCGCCCGCGAGGACGCGCAGGAGCGTCGACTTACCGGCGCCGTTGGGACCGACGATCGCAATCCGCTCGCCGCGCTGCACGTCGAGATCGAGCTTCGTGAAGAGCGGCGCGGCATAGGCGAGCGAGACGCCGCGGGCGCGGAGTGCGAGCCCGTTCGTCGCGCGGCGCGCCGCCTGCAGCTTGACGTTGATCTGCGCCTGCGAGGTCTGCGGCGCCTCGACGCGCTCGATCTTCGCGAACGCCTTCTCGCGGCTTCGGACGTGCGAGTAGTTGTGCGAGCCGTGCGTGCGCAACTCGGCGATCACGGCCTTGCGGCGCTTGTCCTCTTCGACGAACTTCTCGTAATCGCGCTGTGCGCGTTCGAGCCGCTCGGCTTTCTGCTCGAGATAACCCGCATAGCCACGGCCGCGCTTGACCTCGTACGTGTCGAGCGAGCCGCCGTCGAGCTCCCATATCTCGTTCGCGACCCGATCCAGGAAGAAGCGGTCGTGCGAGACGACGAGCGACGCGCGCGGATCCTCGATGAGGAAATCCTCGAGCCAGCGCACGGTTTCGATGTCGAGATGATTGGTCGGCTCGTCGAGGATGAGGTAATCGGGCTCTTCGAGCAGCAGCCGCGCGAGCGACGCGCGCGTGCGCTGGCCGCCGGAGAACCCGCTCGTCGGGCGATCGAGATCCGCCTCGTCGAAATCGAAGGAGGCGAGCATGCCGCGCATGCGGCTCTCGAAGCCGACGCCGCCGTGGAGATCGAAGGCCTCGCGCGCTTCGCCGTACGCGGCGAGCGCCTTCTCGAGCAGATCCATGTCGTGCTCGACGTCGCCGATGTGATGCTCGAGCTCGCGCAAGCGGTTTTCCGCGCGCCGCTCGCGCGCGAACGCCTCATCGAGCAGACCGCGGAGCGTCGTCTTTGCGTCGACGTTCGCGGTTTGGCTCAGGTAGCCGAGCCGCGATTCCCGGGCGCGGACGATGCGGCCGTCCTCGACCGGATCCATGCCGACGAGCGTGCGGACCAGCGACGATTTCCCGGCGCCGTTGGGCCCGACGAGACCGACCGTGCGTCCGTCGCGCATGACGCCCGCGACGTCCTCAAAGACCTGCTTCGAACCGTACGCGCGACCGAGCGCTTCGAACCGTAACCGTTCCACGGTGTCGGAGCGTTCGACGCCGCGCTCGGAAGTACCGGGTCAGCGCGCGACGAGCGACCGGAGCGTCGCGCGGCGCGGCGGCGCAGAGAGCGCGTAGAGCGTCGCAAGCAGGCGGTATTCGCGTTCCGTGCAGCTCTCGCCGCCGCGGATACGCTCGGCGATCGCGCGGCCATGACGCAGGATCAGCGACGCGCGGTCATCGTGTGGGTCATTTGCGAACGGCTCGGTCGTCATCATCACAGGGATGCTATCGACCCGCCGGAGCGCGCACGCGAGCGCGTCACCACAAAGAAAAGGCCGGGATCGCGAGATGCGATCCCAGCCACACTCCCGAGCGCTCGGGATCAGTTCGAGTTCCAGGTATCCTGCGAGGCGTTCTTCGTGATCTCGGCCGCGCGCGGGTTCACGTTCTCACCGTCGTCGGCGAGCTCTTGGAGCACGACCGACGGCATCTTCCGACTGATCTCGATGATCAGTGGCGCGTAGTCGTCCATCGCGCTCTTCGCCAGCGACGCCGTCGCCGTATCGCCGAGACCGGTCGCGGTCGCATGCAGCATCGTGTAGCTGATCGTCGCGAGGCTCAGGGCCGTGTAATCGTCGCGGAGGCTCTTCGAGACCTTACTCTTGCGCGAACCCGTCACGGCCGCGGCACCGCCGCCGACGAGCGAGGCCCATGCCTGCTTGAGCCCGTTCTGGGACGACCCGCCGACCGCTTCGAGCCGCTTCTCGAGCATGTCGACGTGGCGTGTCGTCATCGTCATCAGCTTCTGGAAGACATCGGCCGCCTCGATATAGACCTGATGGTCCTTGGATTTCGTTTGCGCTTTGATCGGCGCGCCCATGTGCTTCTCGAGAGCGAGCATGTCGCTCACGTACGTTGCGATCGTGTGGCGATCGTCTTCGGAGAGGTTCTGCTGCGTCGTATCCATGCCGTCCGGTTTCCCATTTTCCGAGGCTCCGCTCACCTCGCATCCAAAAAGGGTCACTCGATTTGGGAGCGGCGGGTAGAAACCGCGCATGAACGCTTCCGAATCGAAAGTCTCGGCCGATGACGCGCCGCTCGGCGCCGACGGCCAGCTCTATCTCGCCGCGGGCGACCGCGTGGCGCTCCGGATGTGGCGCGACGAAACCCCGGCCGAAGCGAAGCACCCTTCGACCCGCGACTACGAGACCGTCGGCTACGTGATCGAGGGAACGGCGGACTTGCACGTCGACGGCAAGACGATCAAGCTACGCAAGGGCGACAGCTGGTGCATTCCGGCGGGCGTGGAGCATCGCTACGACATCCTCGAGACGTTCTCGGCCATCGAGGCGACCGCGCCGCCGGCTCGCGTCTCGGGCGCATAGGAGCAAGCGGGCGATACGCGGAGCCGGCCGAACGTTGAGGTGCCATGCTCGCGCTGTTCATCATCGCCGCCCTCGCGACGCCCGCCCCCGTCCCTGATACCTCGCCGCCGCCTACCGCCAAGCGCGTTCTGGGCATGATCCGCGCGAAGTTCCGCTCACACCGGCCGCCGCCGCCGTACGAGATCTATACGATCGAGCGCAAGCAGAACACGGTCCAGGGCTATCCCGACTACGCCAACAGCTACACGGAAAAGGTCTGGGTCCGGACGCTCGACGACGCCGCGTTGCAGCGGCGCGTGTACCGCAGCATCAACCGCGGCCAGATGACCTTCAACCGGCCGGCGTTCAACGAGGACCGCGATCCGGGACCGCCTACCGCCGACGTGTTCCAGCCGGCGCCGATCCATTCGCGGCCCGTGACCGACGTCCCGACCCCGGAGCCCGTCGGGACGGCCTTGCCGCTCCTTGGGACCGTGCAGGCCGTCGGCGAGTTCGATTATCGCATCACGGCGATGGCGACCGAGGGCGACCTCGTTCACCTCTCGATCGTCCCGACGCGCGATCCCGATCGCAACCGCCTGCGCGAGATCTACGCCGACAAGTCGTCGTATGAGCTCAAGCGGCTCGTCGCGACCGACAAGCTCTTCATCGACGGCACCCACGACATCTACGGCGTCACCTTCGACATCACGGTCGGAATGCTCGACGGAACGCCGATCGTCACCGACATCCGCGGCACGGTCGGCGATGGCTATGCCGACGACGGTCAAGTCGTGAATTACGCGTTCCGGAACATCTCGTTCCCGGCGACGTTGCCCGCGTGGTATTTCGATACGAGAGCCTATGCGACGCATGGCGACGACGCACCGATCTGACTTCCTGGGTAGGGACGTCGCAGCACCAACCCATCAGGAGAGTTCCATGACCGATCAGGAAATCAAGCCGTACCTCGGCAAGCCCGTACGCATCACGCTCGCCGACGGCCGCATCATCGCGGGCACCCTGCACGGCGACGACGACGGCGGGCACGGCCACGGCCACGCGCACTACAGCGTGGTCAGCGATCCGATCGTGGAGGGCGGCCAGAAGATCCGCGAGGCAATCCACGGCTCCGACCAGATCGTCACGGTCGACGACGCGGCGAACGACCCCGCCGCGATCGAGTAGACCGAAATCGTCGCCGAGGCGCCGCTGCTAGGAGCGGCGCGCCTCGCCCGCGCGGTAACGGTACACGATTCGACCCTTCGTAAGGTCGTACGGCGACATCTCGAGATCGACGCGGTCGCCCGGCAAAATCTTGATGCGATGGCGACGGAGCCGGCCCGCGATGTGGGCGAGGATCGTCTGACCGTTCTCGAGTTCCACCGCGAACGTCGTGCTCGGGAAGACCTGCTTGATCGTCCCGAAGAGTTCGAGCGGCGCCTCTTTTCCCGGCGCTTCCGTCGAGCGGGTGCGGGGCTGGTCGGAGTAACTGCGGCCGCGGCGCGCTATGGCCGCACGTCGTTCGTCAACGTCATATGGACTTAGTATAAACCCTTCGGCGGCGCGGCGGAAGGGGCAGGCGCTTCCTCTTCTTCGTCGTCGTCCTCGGCGGCGTCGAGGACGATCGGCGGGTTGAGCACGTCGGCAAGATCGCCGAAGAGCGTGACCGCGTCGCGGAACTCGTCGTAGCCGACCTCGTCGATCGCGAACCACGCGACGGCATCGGGCGGTGGCTCGACCGGGGCGATGAGATCGATCGCCCCGCCGGCCGCCGGCTCGTCGACCGAGGCGACGTAGACGAACTGCAGGAGGTCCAGCGCCGCAAAGGCGCCGACGATCTCGGCCGCGTGCTCGGCGAGCGCCCGCCGCGCCGCGCCGTCGCCGCGCGCGGCGGCCTCGGCGAGCGCGCGCACCTCCGGGACGAGCCGCGTGATCCCCGGCAACGCCTCGGCGAAGGCCGCCTCGTCGCTCACGTGCCCGGAGCCCGGCGGACGGCCGTCGTCCGGACCGCGACGCCGCGTGCGAAGGTCGCGAGCGCCGGGACACGCGGGAGCGGATGCCCGATCTGGTCGCCGAGCGTCTCGCGCTCGACGTCGACGTCGAGCCCCTGCAGCGGCCACGCGGCGTGCTCGATCTCCCCGATGCTCAAACCGCCGGCCCGGTCCGTGAAGAAGCAGCCGCGGTCATGAAGGAACCGCTCGAGCGATCCCTCGCGCGCGGGCGGGAGCGGCGCGGTCGCCCGGTAACGCGCACGGAAGAGCACGTCGCCGCCATCGCGGGTCCGCGCGCTCGCGTACGAGATTTCATCGCCGTCGCGACCGACGCGCATGCGCGCCGCCATGTACGGCAGCGCGGTCATTGTTCGCGCTGAGAGCGCGACGAGCGCGTTCGCGGCGTCGAGATTGAAGAACCAGACCCCGGGCCGCCCCCCGACGCGAACGTACGTCCGCAGGTTGAGCTCGGCGACGTTTCGGAAGCCCGGGAATGGCGGAAGGCCGCGCAAGCGCACGTCGACGAGCCGGAACGGGACGATCGAGAGCCATGCCCCACCTGCGTGCCGGTCGAGCTCGACCTCGGGCGGCAACGCCGCCGCGACGACCGCGGCGTCCGCGCGGTAGTGCAGGAACGCAACGTCGCGCCAGCCCATCGCGAGCACCCACGGCGCGCCCATCGGGTCCGACGTGGTCGTCCTCACCGCGGCCGTCGCGTCGTTTCGAGCATCGTCCGTGCGGGGATTTCAAAGTCATGTCCGTTCAAACCGAAGTCCGCTGCGAGAACCTCGCTTGCCTGTGCGAAGTCGACGCGACCACGGCCGCGTGCTCCGAGGCATGCGCGTCGCGCGAGTCGCGTGACCCGCAGAACGTAATGTGCGGCTGCGGGCATGAGCATTGCCGCGAGCAGATCGACGCGCAACTCCACGGCGGTGCCGGGCGCGAGAGCGTCGAGTAACGCCTCGTGCCGCCCGCGGTGGCTCACCCGAGCCACTGCGGATTCTGGATCGTACTGTCGAAATAATGCGAGCTTTTATAGCGCTCGAGCTTGCCGTCCGCCGCATGGGAAGCCGAGCGACGTTGGATGTCGGCGACCGCCGGCGCCCCGAGCGGCGCGAAGCTCATCGCGGCGGCGATCGCCTGATCGAGGATCTCCGGCGTGTCGATGCCCGTGACGACGACGCTCGTCGGGAGATTCATACCGTAGTGAAGCATCTCGATCGGATCGATGCCCGCCTCGAGGATCGCGTGATCGCCGAAGGTCTTCATCGCGATGACGCCCATGTCGAGCTCGGTCGCGACCGGCAACACGGCGCGCTCGAAGCTCATGAAGTGCGCTTCGACGACGTTGAGCGGTATCTGCACCGTGTCGAACGTGAAGCCGTGCTGCTTCGCGAGCTCGATCATGTGCAGGTGGAACGCGGGATCCTCATGGCCGGTAAAGCCGATGAAACGGGTCTTGCCGGCCTTTTGCGCGGCGAGTGCAGCGTGGATTGCGCCGTCCTCGGCGAAGATTCGATCGGCGTCGTCGGGCCGGATGTTCTCGTGGAACTGCACCAGGTCGACGTGATCGGTGAGTAGCCGATTGAGCGACTGTTCGAACCGCGTCGTGAACGCCTTAGCCGTGCGCCCGTCGATCTTCGTCATCAGGAACACACGGTCGCGGTAACCGCCGACCGTGAGCGCGCGACCCATGCGCAGCTCGCTGTTGCCGGAGTTGTAGTCCCAGGAGTTGTCCAGGAACGTGATGCCGCGATCGATCCCGGCGTGGATCAGGTCGATCGCCTCGCCGTCGGGCGTGCTCGGAAAGCCGATGTGAAAGCCGCCCATGCCGACGAGCGAGACGAACTCGTTCGTGCGGCCGAGCCGACGCGTGGGGATCTCGCGATCGTTCGTGCTCATCGGGGAGCACCTTCCCCGTGCCGGGCCGGCCGACGCGCGCGGAGTGCCGCGCCGAAGGTCCCCCAGAACCACGCGGCATCGGTCTCGGCGAAGTAACCCGTCGCAACGACGTGATCGGCGAGCTGTGGCCGTTGCGCCGCGAGCGCCACGAGCGGGTCCGCGAGCCACCCAAAGAGTCGGCGCATGCGCAGCGCCTCGCGATTGTTCGCATCGAAGGCCGCGAGCGAGCGCGCGTACGCCGCCGCGGTTCCGCGTGGCTCGCCGTCCGCGCCGAGCCACGCGGTCGCGAAGAGTCGACCCGTCGCCATCGCCTGCGAGACGCCCTCGGCCGAGAGCGGATCGGCCACGCCCGCCGCGTCGCCGAGCAGGTGGACATCGCCGCGGCTGCGGGTCGCCCGGCCGACGGGAATGACGCCGCCGCGGCCGTTCGCGAGCCGGGCATCCGGGCCGAGCGCGGCCCGGGCGATGGCGCTGCGCCCGAGCCAGGCACGCAGCGCTGCGCGAACGTCGCCCCGGCCGCCGAGCACCGCCCCGACGTTCACGCGGCCGGTCTCCGAGGGGAAGAGCCACGCGTAACCCGGGAGGAACTCGCGCGCGTAGTGCACCTGATAGTCCGGCCCCAGCGGCGCGCGCAAGGCGGCGTAGCCGCGGTAGGCGGCGAGCCGCAGGCGATGCTCGGGAAAGCCGAGCTCGCGCGCGAGCCCGCCCGTCGCGCCGTCGGCGAGAACGATCGTCGCCGTGCGGGGCGCCGTCGTGCGGCGGCCACTCGCCTCGAGCTCGAGCGCCCCGGATGCGACCGCGCGCACCGCGACCCCGGGCTCGAAGCGGGCGCCCGCGGCGACGGCCGCCGCCAGGAGCCGGGCGTCGGAACGCACGCGCGGTTCGGTCGTGCCGTCGGGCGACGCCGCGGGCCAGCCGCCGGTGAAGGCCCGCTCGGCATGACCGCTCACGAGCGTGCCCGTGAGGCGCGGCCGCTCGGGCGCCCGAGCCCGAGCGACGCGAGCTCCGCGACCGAGGCCGGGGTCAGGCCGTCGCCGCAGACCTTCACGCGCGGCCAGCGCTCGCGCTCGTAGATGACGACCGGCACGCCCGCTCGGGCGAGCGCGAGGGCGGCAGCGGACTCCGAGGGACCCGCGCCGACGATCGTGACCCCAGTCCTCACGGCCGTCGAGGACCGCGGCGAGGGTACCCGAAGCGTCCGGAATGCCCGCCCGCCGCCGCTCGCTGCTCGTATTCGGTCTGCTGGCCGTCTGCGCGGCCGGCGTCTTCCTCGCGATCTCGATCGACCCCGACGTGTACGCGCCGGGCGCCTGGCATCTGTCGCGAACGATCGCCCATCACGCCGGCCATCACAAATTCCACGCCGTCGAACGCGCGCTCGCGGGCGGCGGCCATGAAGACGACCTCTCGCTCCAGCTCTTGCTGCGCAAGCTCTATAGCATCGTGGCGTTCGCCGTCGTCGGGCTCTTCGGGGCGCCGCTGATCCGGCGCGACCATCGGCTGCGCGGCGCGGCCGTGCTCGTCGCTGCGTTCAGCACGGTCATCGAGATCGTTCAGAAGGGCACCGTCGCGCCGGGCGAGCCGCTGCACTGGGAGCTCTTCGACGTCGCGTGCGGCGCGCTCGGCGGCTGGCTCGGCGCGCTGCTATGGAACGGGTTCAGCGCGCTGCGAGCCGGGCCCGAGCGTGCGGCGCCGCGAGATCGAGCACCGGTCCGATCGGAACGATCCGCGTTGGATTGATCTCCGGATGCGTCGCGTAATAGTGCCGCTTGATGTGCTCGAAGTTGACGGTCTCGCCGACCCCGCGCCACTGATAGAGGTCGCGGAGATAGCCCGAGAGGTTCGCGTAATCGGTGATGCGCCGGACGTTGCACTTGAAGTGCGAATAGTACACCGCATCGAAGCGCACGAGGGTCACGAAGAGCCGGACATCCGTCTCGACGGGCGCGTCGCCAAAGAGATAGCGCCGGTCCGCGAGACGCATGTCCAGCTCGTCGAGCATCGCGAAGACGCGCCGCGCGCCCGTCTCGTACGCGTGCTGCGACGTTGCGAATCCCGCCTGGTAGACGCCGTCGTTGAGCGCGACGTAGATCCGCTCGTTGAGCTCGTCGATGGCCGCCCGCAGCGCCGCCGGGCAGAAATCGTACGCGATCGTCGCGACCGCATCGAACTCGAGCTCGAACATCCGCATGATGTCGTCGTCGGAGTTGCTGACGATGCGGCGCGTGACCGCGTCCCAGAGCACCGGGACGGTGACCCGATCGTCGTAGGCCTGGTCGCTCGCGAGATAGGCCTCGCGCAGCGTGCGGAAGCCCTCGATTGGATCGGCTGAAGCGCCGGGGACCTCCCGGAACGCCCAGCCCTCGCCGTCCTCGCGAAACGGGTCGACGACGGTCATTCCGATCGCGCCGGCGAGCCCGCGGACCTTGCGGACGATGACCGTCCGGTGCGCCCACGGGCACGCGAGCGAGACGTAGAGGTGGTAGCGGCCAGTGACCGCCGGATACGGCGACGAGCCGTCGGCGCGAACCCATTGCCGAAACGCGTCGCCCTGGCGCTCGAAGGCACCACCCGGCGATTGCTCCTTGGGAAACTGCGCCGTGCCGCTCATCGCCGTGATGTGCGCTGCGCTATTGGCCGGCCTGGTGACGCGGAACCTCGAGTGGCTGCGACGTCTGGATCTGAACTTGCGAGCCCGTCGAGAGATCGAAGTTCGGCTTGTCGTTGCTGCCATAGGCGTAGCCCGCGGCGGCGCCGCCCGCGATCCCGACGACGCTGCCGAGCGTGCCTCCGAGGAGCCGCCCGATCGTTTGGCTGCCGACGGCCGCGCCGACCGCCGAACCGATTCCCTTGCGCGCGACCGTGTTCTCCTTCTTGGCGCCCATCTTGAGCACGGAGCCGGAGATCGGCTCGTTGCGGCCGTCGGCGAACGTGATCGAATCGAAGGCGAGCGTGAGGAGCGCGGGGCGACCCTGGCCGGCCGGGCGGACGCTCGCGACGTGCGCGTGGATCGAGGCGCCCTGCAGCGTCTGCTCGCCGCTGGGATAGGGCGGGATCACCTGGAGCGTGATGAGATCGCCGTCCTTGGCGCGTTTCGTATCGACGTCCGCGGACGTGAGTTGCGTGTTGATCGTCGAGCCGGCGGGGACGGTCGCCTGCGGGTTGTCGGTGTACGCGCTCGTGGCCGCGAGGGCGGCGACGGCCGCGGTCACGCGCAGCGCGGCGCGGAGTGAATCGGGGCGTGCGAACATGGATGACCTCCGAGCGCCTCGGAACGGACGCTTTGCACGCTCAACGTTCCGCGATCCCTCGGGCGTTCCGCTCGCACCGGGGACCGTGGGCTCGACAAAGGTTTAGAAGCGTCGCGTGTCCGTGCGCGGAAGGCACGATCCGATGAACGCTTCCCTCTCACGACGAAAGCCCGTCGCGGCGATCCTCGCCCAGAGCGCCGAGACACACGGCGGCACCGCCCTCAAGCGGACCCTCGGCGTGTGGGGGCTCATGGCCCTCGGGATCGGCGCCATCATCGGGACCGGTATCTTCGTCCTCACGGGCAAGGCCGCCGCGCTCTCGGCGGGCCCGGGCGTCGTCCTGTCGTTCGTCATCGCGGGCGTCGTGAGCACGCTCGCGGCGCTCTGCTACGCGGAGCTCGCCTCGACGGTGCCCGTCTCAGGCAGCGCGTACACGTACACCTACGCGACGCTCGGCGAGCTCACGGCCTGGATCGTCGGCTGGGGCCTCATCCTGGAATACGCGCTCGGCGCGGCGACCGTCGCCATCGGCTGGTCGGGCTACTTCGCGGACTTCCTCGGCTCCGCGCTCGGGCTCCATCTCCCTAAGGCCTACACGACGAACCCCTTCGACGGCGGCATCGTCAACGTCCCCGCGCTGCTCATCATCGTCCTGATCACCGCGCTGCTCGTGCGCGGGATCCAGGAAAGCAGCAACGTGAACAAGGTCATCGTCGTCGTGAAGCTCGCGATCGTTGCGTTCTTCATCATCATCGGCGTGCAGCACATAAACCCGGCGAACTGGCATCCCTTCGCGCCCTTCGGCACGGCGGGCATCGTCCGCGGCGCGGGGCTCGTCTTCTTCGCATACATCGGCTTCGACGCGGTCTCGACGTCCGCCGAGGAAGTGAAGAATCCCGGCCGCGACCTGCCGCGCGGGATCATCGGTAGCCTGCTCATCTGCACGGTGCTCTACATCATCGTCTCGGGCGTGCTGACGGGGATTATCTCGTACACCCGGCTCAATGTGCCCTCGCCCGTCTCGTTCTCGCTCATCGCGATCGGCCTCAACTGGGCCGGGGCGATCGTCGCGGTCGGCGCGATCGCGGGCCTCACGACGGTGCTGCTCGTGATGCTTTACGGCCAGAGCCGGATCTTCTTCTCGATGTCGCGCGATGGGCTCTTGCCGCCGGCCTTCTCGAAGGTTCACCCGACGTTCCGCACGCCGTACCTCTCCTCGATCGTCATCGGCATCGTCGTCGCGATCCTCGCCGGCGTCGGCCGGCTCGATGTCGTGGCGGACCTCGCGAACATCGGCACGCTCGTCGCGTTCGCCGTCGTCTCGATCGGCGTGATCGTGCTGCGGCGGCTGCAGCCCGAGCTCGAGCGCAAGTTTCGCGTGCCGTTCTCGCCGGTCGTCCCGGTGCTCGCCGCGCTCGGCGCGCTCTTCTTGATCTACGGCTTGCCGCACGAGACGGTTCTCGGCTACTTCATCTGGCTCGTCGTCGGCCTCGCGATCTACTTCGGCTACAGCCGCCGTCGCAGCGTGCTCTCCGTCCGGGAGCGAGCGGGCTCGACGCGGTGAGCCGATGAAGCACGGCGACATCATGAACTCCAAGCCTCCGATCCTCGAGGAGCTCCTCGAGCGCTACCGGCGCTTCAAGCGCGACGTCCATCGCGAGAAAGCGCCGCTGTACAAGGAGCTCGCGGCCGGTCAGTCGCCGCGCATCCTCTTCATCACATGCTCCGATTCGCGCGTGGTGCCGAGCGCGATCCTCAGCGCCGAGCCGGGCGATCTTTTCGTCTGCCAGGTGGTGGGCAACATCGTGCCGCCGTACGGGCTCCTCGGCGGCGTCAGCGTCACGGTCGAGTATGCGGTCTCGATGCTGGAGGTCGACGCGATCATCGTGTGCGGCCATTCGAACTGCGGCGCGATGGGCGCGCTCGCGCATCTCGACCGCTTCGCATCGTATCCGAGCATCGGCTCCTGGCTCGCGAGCTCGGAGAGCGCCAAGCGCATCGTCGATGCCGAGAGCGACACGTCGTGGGACGAGGCGCGGCTCGTCGCCCGGCTCACCGAAGAGAACGTCATCGCGCAGCTCGAGCACCTCGAGACGCATCCCTCGGTCGCACTCGCGCGCCGCCGGGGCCTCCGGATCTTCGGCTGGGTGTACGACATCGAGAGCGGCGACGTCACGAGCTACGATCCGCCCTCCGGGAGGTTCGTCCCGCTCGAAACGCTGGCGTGATCCTCACGCGGCGCGCGGCGGTCGCGCATCTCGTGCCGGAGATCGCCCTGCCGCTCGCCATCTTCACGGTGGAAGCGGTCGCCGTCGCGTACCTCGAGCACCGCACGACGATCTTCCACACCCTCGCGATCCCCGACACGCCGCTCTCGCTCATCGGCGCCGCGATCGGCATCTTCGTGAGCTTCCGCACGGGCGCGGCCTACGATCGCTGGTGGGAAGCGCGCAAGCTGTGGGGCGGGATCGTCAACGCATCGCGCACGCTCGCGCGTCAGACGCTCGCCGAGCGCGACGCGGCGCCTGGCGGCCGGCTCGACGAGTTCGCGAAAGCGATGGTATTGTACCAAATCGCTTGGTGTCACGCGCTCGGGCGGCAGCTGCGCGGCGAGGACCCGCTGCCCGCCGTCGCGAGCCTCCTGCCCGCGGCGATGACCGAGACGTTGCGGCCGGTGACGAATCTCGCCGCGCAGATCACGTTCGAGCAGGGCCGCGCGGCGGCGAGCGCCGTCCGTGCGGCCGGCCTCTCGACGGTCGCCTGGCTCCGCGTGGACCAGACGCTCGCCGAGCTCACCAGCTGTCAGGGCGGCTGCGAGCGCATCTCGAAGACGCCGCTCCCGGTGCAGTACGACGTCTTCCCCGAGATCTTCATCATGATCTATTGCGCCGTGCTGCCGGTGACGCTCGTCGATTCGCTGCACTGGCTGCTGCCGCTCGCCACGGTCGTGATCTCGTTCGCGTTCCTTGCCGCGAACCGCATCGGGAAGAATCTCGAGGATCCCTTCGACGGCGACGCCTACGACACGCCGATGACCGCGATCGCGGAGTCGATCGAGACGCTGCTGCGGCGCGAACTCGGCGACCGAACCGAGGTCGTGGTAACGGCGGCGCGCGACGGCGTGCTGCACTGAGCCGCCGTCGCGCCGCCCGGCTCAGTCCCCCGTCTTGACCTCGGCGCCGCCCTCGGACCAGAGGATGTGATAGACGCCGTCGCGATCGGTGCGATGGTACGTGTGTGAACCGAAGTAGTCGCGCAGGCCTTGCAGCAGATTCGCGGGCCCGTTGCCGCGCCGATAGCCGTCGAAATACGCGAGCGACGACGAGAACGCCGGGACCGGAAGGCCCGAGTCGATGGCGAGGGTGACGGCCGCGCGCCAGTGGCGCTCGCACGTGGCGACGCTGTCGTGAAAGTACGGTATCGTCAACAGGTTGGTGTCGGGCGCCGCGTCGCCATACGCCTCCATGATGCGATCGAGGAAGCCCGCGCGGATGATGCAGCCACCGCGCCAGATGCGAGCGATCGTCGCGAGATCGAGATCCCAGCCGAACTCCTTCGAGGCGGCCGCGAGTTGCTCGAAGCCCTGCGCGTACGCGACGATCTTCGAAGCGTAGAGCGCGTCGCGCAACGCCGCGAACGCATCGGCGCTCGGCGTCTCGCGGGCGACTTTGGTCTGGTTGAAAAGCTTCTCGGCAGCGAGCCGCTCCGTCTTGAGTGCCGAGAGCGTGCGAGCGAAGACGGCTTCGGTGATCGTCGTGATCGGCACGCCGAGCTCGAGGCCGGAGACGGCGGTCCAGCGGCCCGTCCCCTTCTGCTCAGCCTCGTCGAGGATCACGTCGACGAGCGGACCGGAGCCCGACGGATCCGCCTTCTCGAGGACCTCGGTCGTGATGTCGATGAGGTAGGAGTCGAGGTCGGTCGTCTTCCAGGATCTGAAGACCTTTGCGATCTCCGCCGCGCCGAGGGCGTACACCGACCGCAGCACGTCGTAGGTCTCCGCGATGAGCTGCATGTCGGCGTACTCGATGCCGTTGTGCACCATCTTGACGTAGTGCCCGGCGCCGCCGTCGCCAAGAAACGCGCAGCATGGCGTCCCCTTGACGTGCGCCGACATCTTCTCGAACATCGGCTGCACCCGAGCATAGGCGCGCCGGTCACCGCCCGGCATCATGCTCGGGCCCTCGAGCGCGCCGACCTCGCCGCCGGAGACGCCCATGCCGAGGAATCCGAAGCCTTTGCCCGCGAGTTCCATCGCACGGCGCGCCGTATCAGCGTAAAGCGAATTTCCGCCATCGACGAGCAGATCGCCCGGGTCGAGGTGCGGTACGATCTCGGCGATGACGTCGTCGACTGGCTTGCCCGCCTTTACCATGACGAGGATCGCCCGCGGCCGCTCGAGCGCGGCGACGAACTCCGGGATGCCGTGCGTGGCGACGAACGTGCCCTCGTGACCGTGCTCGCGAACGAGGCCGTCGGTCTTTTCGTCCGTTCGATTGTGAAGGGCGACCTTGAAGCCGTTGCGAGCCGCGTTTCGCGCGAGGTTCGCCCCCATGGTGGCAAGGCCGGTTATCCCGAGATCGCAGAGTTGAGCCATAGGTCGCAGATGCCCGACCCGAACGGATTGTAGACATGGCCGACCCGGCCAGGCGCGCGTGGTGGACCGGCGAACGGTCGTGCTTCAATGCGAACGGCGCCCCGAAGGCGGCGTTCGCATCGCGGCGCGCCGCCTTGCGCGCGATCGCGCCCGGGACGCGCGGTCTGCACGCCTATCGATGCCCGATGCACGGCTGGCACCTGGGACACGGCTCGCTGCGCGGCTAGAAGCGGCCGCGGTACCCGCGGCGATCCTCGATGCTCACGCTCGTGGCATTGATCGCTCCGTTTCCGCCCGGGTTGCCTTGGACGAAGATCCGTTCGCCGGGCTGCAGCTGCTGACCGCGCGGCGAGATCACCGTCCCGCCTTTGAGGAAGATCTGCCGGCCGTCCTGGAGCGTGACGTTGCTGCCGTTGACCCGCGCGACGATGCCGCGCGCGGAACGCGCCCCGTACCCGTTCCGCTGGCCGTACGTATTGCCGTTGGCGTAACCGTTGCCGTACCGGTAGCCGTTGCGAGCACCGCCGAAGCCGTTTCCGCCGGAGCCGTAGCCGCCGATCGTTACGAGCGTCGCGTTGATCGCCCCGTTCCCGCCGGGATTCCCGGCCACGGAGATGCGCTGCCCGGGCTGCAGCCGCGTGCCGGTCGGGTTTATGACCGTCCCCTGCTTCAGAAAGACCTGGCGGCCGTCCCGTAGCGTGACGTTCGTGCCATTGACCGACGCGATCGTGCCGGTGGTCGTACGCTGGCCGTGACGGTACCCACCGTACGGCTGCGCCGAGGCCGCCGTCTGGGTCCCGAGCGCGAGCGCCACCGCCAGCGCCCCGAGACCGAGCTTTTGTAAGGTCATCAAGCGTTCCCTCGAGTCGGCGCGGAACTAGTGACCGTCGCCATCACTGCCGTTGCCGTTATTGCCGTAGCCGTTGTTGCCGTTACGATTGCCGTCGTGGCCGTCACGGTTCCCGTTATTGCCGCGCTCGTCGTTGTCACCGTTACCATTATTTCCGTTGCCGTAGCCATAGCCATAGCCGTTGCCATTGCCATTGCCATTGCGATGGCGGTGCTGCCGGTTGTAGCCGCCGCCGTAATTGCCGTTGTTGCCGTAATTTCCGACCGCGACATTCGTCGCGTTGATCGCGCCGTTGCCGCCGGGATTGCCTTGAACGGAGATCTGCTGGCCCACCTGGAGCCGCTGGCCCGTCGGCTGAATTACCGTGCCGTTCTTGAGGAAGATCTGCCGGCCGTCGCGCAGCGTGATGTTGCTGCCGTTGACCGAGGCGATCGTGCCGCTCGTCGAGCGGTTCCCGCCATTGTTATAGCCGCCGTACTGTTGCGCGGAGACGAGCGTCGGCGAGCCGATGGCCAGGGCGGCCGTGAGCGCGCCGAGCGCGAGATTGGTGAGCTTCATGTGTATCGTTCCTTACGGAGTCCAAAGCGGACGTCGTATCGTTCTCAACGTGGGCGGGTCTCCCGACGTTCTGTGGTTGCGCTGGGAATGGTATGCGGCGCGCTACGCGAGCGTCGCCGGCACCGACCGCGCTGACCGCCTCACGGCCGTTGACGACCGTCTCGATGCGGAAGCCGAGCCGCGCGAACTGCAGAACCGCGAGCTTCATGCCCCGGTCATCGGCCGCGCGGCGGCCGGAGCGCAGGACGCGTGCACCGCGCCGGACGAGTGCGCTGCCGGCGTGACGGCGCTCACGCGTGCGGCGCCCGCCTCAGCTGGCCGAGTCGGCGCTACCCGGCCGTGACGAGCGTGCCTCGGCCGCGCGAAACTCGGCCTCCGTGTCGAGGTCGACGTAGGGCGCGTCGTCGTCGATCGGGACCGCGACGCGCGAGAAGCGTTGGTCGGCGCGCAGCATGCGCAGCGTGTCACCGTCGGGCAGCGTGTGAATCGCTTCGCGCACGCGCGGACCGAAGACGACGGGATGCCCGGTCCGACCGTCGCGCGCCGGATACGCAACGTCCGCGTCGCCGCGCGCGGCAGCGATGCGCCGAACGAGCTGCGCGTCGACGAACGGGGTGTCGGCGAGCAGGACGACGAGCGCGGAGGCCGGTCGACCGAGCGCGCGATTCGCGAGCGCGAGCGACGAGCTCATCCCCCGTTCCGGCGCTGGATTGGAGATGAGCAGGACGCCGAAGTCGCGCGCCGCGCGGGCCGCCGCCGCGAGCAGCGCCCGCGGCGGATCGACGCCGATCACGAGCGCCGTCGGATAGCCCGCCGACGCCGCGACCGCACGGTCCAGGAGCGTCGTGCCGGCGAGCACGAGCATGGCCTTCGGTCGGCCCATGCGCGACGAACGTCCGGCCGCGAGGATCGCGCAGACGAGGCTCAGGCCGCGAGTCCGCGCATCGGCCGACGCACGAGCTCGACCGCGATCCCCCAGATTGCGTGCGAGACCGCCTCGTTGATCTGCTCGGAGACCGGCAGTTCCGCGAGCGGCGGCGTCAGCTCGAGCGCCGTCAGCGAGATCTCGTGCGCGCCGACCCAATTCGCAATGCCGTGCGCGCTGCCGTAGCCGACCGTCACCTGCGGGACGGTCTCGGCGAGCGCGCCGTAGCCGGCGCCAGAGCCGATGCTGAAGCCGAAGTGGATCGCAAGCGTCACCGGCTTCTCGAGCTCGGGATCGAGTTCCGCGCCCGTCCACGAGCGCCAGACGTTCTTCGCGAGCACCCACGGCGGCTGCTCGCGGCCCTCGGGCCGCGGCGGGACCGCGCCCTCGCAGCCCATCTTCACGAGGCCGCCCAGCAGTCCGCCGAGCCCGCCCGCGAGTGCACCGAGCCAACGATTCGTTTGCATTGCCGAGGCTTTCCCCGCCCGGCGGTGTTGGACGCGCCGCCTCGGGTAGGAACCGACCATGCTGCGCCGTCTCGGATGGTTTGCGTTGCTCGTCGTTCTCTATCTGTGGTTCGTCGACGAGGCGATCGCCTCCGAGGCGCTGTTCGGACTCGGCGCGGCCTTCGCCGTCTCGCTCTTCCTCGAGCGCATCCGTCGCATCGCGGGCGACGAAGCCGGCGTCCCGTGGCGCGGTGTCGGCCAGGCGCTCGCGCGCGTGCCGACCGGGCTCGCGTACGAGACGTGGCTCGTGCTCGGACCCGTGCTTTGGCGCGCGGTGCGCGGCCGGCCCGACGCCGGCGGGCGCTGGATTGCCGTTCGCTACGAGCCGGCCGATGACACGGCCGGGCGCCGATCGCTCGTCGTCCTCGGCTCGGGGATCACGCCGAACGCGATTCCGCTCGCGATCGAGCCCGAGCACGCACGGATGGTCCTCCATCAGCTCCAGCCGATCCGCGACCCGGGCGCCGATCACGCGCGGTTCCCCCTATGAGCGTCTGGGCGATCGCCGCGACGATCCTCGTCCTCGCCGCGGCGGCGGCGGCGATCGCGCTGACGCGCGTCGACGTCTCCTCGAAGCTCGTCGCGCTGCAGGTGTGCTCCGCGCTCGTGACGCTCGCGGCGCTTTCGGCCGCGCAAAGCTTCGGGAACGAGAGCGCCTACGACATCGCCTTCACCTTCGCGCTCCTGTCGTTTCCGGCGGGACTCGTGTTCGCGCGATTTTACGGCCGATGGCTGTGATCGCGGTCGACGGCCTCATCGCGCTCGCCGTGACCGTCGCAGTGCTCTGCACGATCGGGCTCGTCGCGATGCGTGACGCAGCCGACCGGCTGCACTACGTCGGGCCGCTCACGACGGTCGCCCCCGGCCTCATCGCGCTCGCGATCATCGTGGAGGACGGCGTCACGTCGCAGGCCGCGCTCAAGTCGCTCGCGATCGCCGTGCTGATGCTGCTGACGAGCCCCATCGTCTCGTACGCGACGCTACGCGCGATCGCGACCCGCGCCCGCGGTGCCGCGATCGCCGCGGGCGATCCGATCGTGCAGTCGTGATCCTGCAAGCGATCTGCTATGCCTTCGTGCTGCTCGGTGCGGCGATCGTCGTCTTCACGCGCGAGCCGCGAGCGCAGGTCTTCGCCTTCTCGACGTACGGGCTCGCGCTCGGCATGCTCTTCCTCGTGCAACAGGCGCCCGACGTTGCGCTCTCGGAGATCGTCGGCGGTTCGGTCGCCGTACCGCTCGTGTTGCTGGTAACGCTCGCGCGCATCCGGGACCGGCTGTGAAAGTCTCGGTTTCCGTCGGTCGCGCGGCGGCGATCGCGCTCGCCGCGCTGATCGGCTTCTTCTTCGCGCGCGCCTCGACCGGATTGCCGCACTACGGCGAGTCACGCGGGCCCGAGGAATTGCGGTTCGCGATCCAGGCGCTCGCCACGCGGCACGCGACGAACCTCAACGCGTTCGTGAACTTCGACTACCGCAGCTTCGATACGCTCGGCGAGGAGTTCATCTTCCTCGAGGCGATCGCCGGCTTCTCCTTGCTCCTCGCCGAGCGTCGTGGCGAGACGAGCGACGAGCCGCTCGCCGCTGCGCCCGGCCGGTCGAGCGACCATGGCGATCCGGTGATCCGCACGATCTCGACCGCGTACGCACCGATCGCGATCCTGTACGGAATCTACATGGCCGTCCACGGTCAGCTCACGCCGGGCGGCGGATTCCAGGGTGGCGTCATCATCGCGACGGGCGTGCTCGCGCTCTGGTGGGGCGGCGGCTACGCGGCGTTCCAGGCGATCGTACCGAAGGAGGGCGCTGAGGCGTTCGAGACGGTCGGCGCGATCGGCTACGTCGCCATCGGCATCGCCGCGCTCGCGGTCGCGGGGGTCTTCCTGCGCAACGTGCTGCCCTTCGGCTCGAGCGGCGCGCTCTACTCCGGCGGCATCATCGACCTGCTCAACGTCATCGTCGGCGCCGCGATCGCGGGCGGCTTCGCCGTGCTCTTCAGCGAGTTCGTCGCCGAGACGCGCGCGGACCCGGACGACGCCTGATGCACGCGGCGCCCTACATCGTCGCGGCCGCCGTCTTCGCGCTCGGCATCTACGGCGTGATCTCGAGCCGCCACCTCGTGCATCAGATCGTCTGCGTCTCGATCGCGCAGTCCGGGACGTACGTCCTGCTGCTCGCCATCGCGTTTCGCCGCGGCGGCGGTCCGCCGATCTACTCGAGCGCGCCGCCGACGGCCGGGCTCGGCGCAGATCCCATCGCGCAGTCGCTCGCGCTCACCGACGTCGTCGTCAGCGCCGCGACGACCGCGCTCCTGCTCGCGCTCGCGCTGCGCATCCACGAGTTCGGCGGCTCGGCGGCGCCGGAAAACCAGCGATCGGACTCCGAGTGAACGCGCTCGGACCGATCGCCGTCGCGATTCCGATCGCCGCCGCGGCGATCCTGGTCGCCGTGCTCGACCGGCTCGGGCGCCGCGTCGCCGAGACGCTCTCGCTCGCGGCGTGCGTCGCGACCCTTGGCTGCTGCCTCGTCCTCGTCGTGCGTGCGGCAACGGTCGGCCCCATCGTAACGTGGCTCGGCGGCTGGGGCCCGGGCAATCCCGTCGCGCTCGGCATCGCCTTCGAGATCGATCTCGCGAGCGCCGCCGTCGGCTCGCTCGCGAGCGCCGTCGTGCTCGCCGCGGTCGTCTTCTCGCGGCAATACTTCGAGCGCGTCGGCGCGATCTTCTACGTGATGGTGCTCGCGATGCTCGGCGCGATGGTCGCGTTCGCGTTCACCGCAGACGCCTTCGATCTCTTCGTCTTCTACGAGATCTTCAGCGTCGCGGCGTACGCGCTCTCGGCGTATCGCAACACGACGAAGAGCGCGTCCACGGGCGCGCTGCAGTTCGCGCTCACGAATACCGTCGCCGGGCTCTGCATCCTCTTCGCGATCATCCTGCTCGAGGGCCGCACGGGCGAGCTGAACCTCGCAACGATCGGCCACGCGCTCGCGGGCGATCCTGCGCCGCCGATGCTGCTTGCGGTAACGCTCGGCGCGGTTGCCATCGGGCTCTTCACCCGCGGCGCGATCGCGCCCGTGCACTTCTGGATCGACGAGGTCCACGCTAGCGCGCCGACGCCGCTCTGCATCGTCCTCACGGGCGCGATGCTGCCGCTCGCGCTCTACGGCTTCGAGCGGATGTACTGGGAAATGTTCTCGCAGGCCGTCCCGCCGAGCCCGGCGCTCGCGGGGCTGCTCGCGGGATTCGGGATAATCTCGGCCGCGGTCGGCTCGATCATGTGCCTGCGCGAAACGCGGCTCAAGCGCGCGATCGCGTTCTCGAGCGTCGCGCACGGCGGCGTGGCGGTGGCGGCCTTCGCGGGATTCACGGCGCAGGCGATCGGCGGCGCGGCGCTCTACATCGTCGGCTACGCGTTCGGCGGTGCGGCGCTCTTCGCCGCGACCTCGATCGTGCGCTCGCTGATCGGCCGGGACGTCCACGTCCGGGACTCGATCGGGGTCGGTCGGCAGTTGCGGCTGACGCGGATCGTCTTCGTGCTCGGCGTCGCCGACGTCGGCGGCGTGTTCGTCGCGGGCCGCTCCGCGGTCGTCGCGGGCGGCCTCTCGCCCGTGCTGCAAAGCGTCGTGCAGAGCGCCGAGATCCTCGTGGCGGCGGCGACCGGCGGCGCGTTCGTGCGCGCGTTCTGGCTGATCTTCGTGGCGCATCGGCCGGGCGCAGCGATCGAGCGGACGGGCTCGATCCCGGCGTTCCTGCTCGGACCCGCCCTCGGGCTCGCGCTCGCGCCGATCGCGATCTCGCTCTGGCCGCACGCGCCGGACGTCGCGACGACCGCGGCTGCGGCGCTCATCGACGTTCGCCGATACGGCGATGCGCTGCGACGCTCGGGCGGGCCGCCGCCGACGATCGACGCGCTCGCGATGCCCCCGGCGTGGGCGTGGCTCGGCCCGCTCGGCGCGCTCGGCGTCGGCGCGGCGACGCTGACGCGCGCGCGACCGATGCGCGCGCTCCGCATTGGGCTCGCACGCTTCGGGCCGTTCCGGCGGCTCGTGCGCCTGCACGACGGCAATGCGGGCGAATACGTCGGCTGGGTCGTCGGTTCGGTCGCGGTCGCCGCGTCGATCTGCACGCTCGCCGCGCGCTGATCGCACGATGAACGCATCCGCCCACACCCCGGTCGCCGCGACCGTCGGATTCGTCGTCGCGCTGCTGATCGCGGCGCTCGTCGTCGGCGTCGTCGCGCGCCGCTTCCGGCTGCCGTATGCGGTGCTGCTGCTCGTCGCGTCGCTGCCGCTCCACAGGAACGCGCCCGGCTTCGAGCCCGCGCTCTTCTTCATCTTTCTGCCGGCGCTCGTCTTCGAAGCGGCATGGCAGCTCGATCTCCTGGTCCTCCGCAGCGTGCTCTGGCCGATCGTCTTCCTCGTCGTCCCGGGCGTGCTCGTGACGACGCTCGCGATTGCGTGGCTCGCGCATACCTTCGGCGGCCTGCCGTTTCCCGAGGCGCTGCTGCTCGGCGCGATCCTCTCGGCGACCGATCCCGTCGCGGTCGTCGCGATCTTCAAGAATCTCAAGGTCCCGCCGGAGCTCGCGACGATCATCGAGGGCGAGTCGCTCCTCAACGACGGTATCGCGGCGATCCTCTACTCCGTGATCACGATCGTCGTCGTTGCCAAGTCGGTTCCGGGGCCGCTCGAGATCGGCTGGGACGCGCTACGCACGAGCGTCGGCGGCGCGGCCGTCGGGTTCGGCGTCGCGCTCGTGCTGACGTTCATCGTGCGCTTCGCGCAGGACACGATGCTCGACATCGTCGCAACGCTCGTTGGCGCCTACGGCGCCTATCTGATCGCCGACCACTTCGGGATGTCGGGCATCTTCGCATCGCTCGTCGTCGGTGCGTCGCTGCGCGCGTTCCCGCAGTTTCCCTTGGACGAGGAGGCGGTCGACGCCGTCGACCAGTTCTGGGGCGCGCTCGCGTTCATCGCCAACGCGCTGGTCTTCTTGTTGCTCGGCCTGCGGATCGACGTCGTGCGGATCGTGCACGAGCCCGCGCTCGTCCTCGCGACCCTCGCCGGGCTCGTGCTCTCGCGCGTGTTCATCGCGTACGTCGCGCTGCCGCGCATGGGGATGCGCGGCGAGAGGGCGTCGTGGACGCATGCGATCGCGCTCGCCGGCATGCGCGGGGCGCTGTCGCTGGCCTTCGCACTCATCATCCCCGATAGCGCCCCGTACCGCTCGCAGATCATCGACGCGGTCTTCGGCGCCGTCACGATCACCCTGGTCGTCCAGGGCCTCGCGATCGGGCCGATCCTACGCCGCCTCGCGCTCTGACGTCGAATGCTTTCGGGCCTCCCGGGGTAATCGCACGCGATATGGCGACTCGCGACATCTTGGACGAAGCGCGTCGCTCGCTCGTACGCGACGAGCGCGCCGCGCTCGAGGGCCTGCGCGTCACGTTCGAACGCTTCGGTGCCGAAGCAACGGATCGCCGCACGCTCGACGAGGCGGCGCTCACGCTCGACGAGCTGTTCCTGCTCGTCGTCGTCGGTGAGTTCAACGCCGGGAAGTCTGCGGTGATCAACGCGCTCGTCGGCGCGACCGTGGCGCGCGAGGGGATCCTGCCGACGACGGCCGCCGTCACCGTGCTGCGGCACGGCGACGTGCCGAGCGAGACGTCGCTCGGCGAGGCGTACGCGGAAGTCCGCCATCCGGCGGAGTTCCTACGCGAGATCACGATCGTCGATACCCCCGGCACGAACGCGATCGTCCGCGAGCATGAGGCAATCACCGCGCGCTACGCGCCGCGCGCGGACCTCGCGCTCTTCATCACGTCGGTCGATCGGCCGCTTTCCGAGAGCGAGCGCGCGTTCGTGCAGCGCCTGCGCGAGTGGGGCAAGCCCGTGGTCGTCGTCCTCAACAAGACCGATCTCCTCGACGATCCGGCACAGATCGCCGAGCTCACGGCGTTCGTGCGCGACAACGCGCGCACGCTGCTCGGTTTCACGCCCGAGGTCATCCCGGTCTCCGCACGGCTCGCACAGCGCGCCGCGAGCGCGACGACCGGGACCGAGCGTGACGAGCTCGACGCGCGCAGCGGCTTTGCTGCGCTCCGGCGGTTCGTCTTCGAGACCCTCGATCCCAAGCGCCGGCTGCGGCTCAAGCTCGAGAATCCGCTCGGCATCGTGGAGCGGACGCTCGCCCGGCTCGCGACCACGATCGACGCGCGCGAGAGCGTGCTCGGCGAGGACCGCGCGACCGAAGCCGCGATCGCCGATCAGCTCGCCGGCTTTCGCGAGGACGCCCTCGCGGATTTCGGCGTACGCACCCGCGCGCTCGACGCGATCTTCCTCGAGACGACCGATCGCGCCGACCGTTTCTTCGAGAGCACGATCCGGCTCGCGCGGATCCCCGATCTCCTCAACACGAGCCGCATCAAGGATGAATTCACGAAGGCAGTGCTCGCCGACAATGCCGTGCGCATCGACGACGAGGTCCGGGCGACGGTCGACCGCGCGATCGACGCCCAGGGCAAGCTCTGGTCTGACATCTCGGAGTACCTCATCCGGCGCCGCGGGTCGCTGCAGGACGACGCGCTACTCGGGCGCCTGAGCGGTACGGCGTTCGCGCAGGACCGCCGAACGGTGCTCGACGCGACGGTGCGCTCGACGCGCCGCGTCGTCGCCGAGCGCGACAACGCGGCCGAAGCCGAGCGCTTCGCCGCGAGCGTCCGCGACGCGGCGGCACAGACGGGACTCGTCGGCGCAGGCGCCGTCGGCCTCGGCGTCGTCGTGGTCACGGCGATCGGCGGCGCGGCCGCGGACGTCACGGGCATCCTCGCGGGCGTCGTGATCGCGGCGCTCGGACTCTACATCATCCCGTCGCGGCGGCGCGCGGCTCAGGCCCGCTTCGCGCGCGAGTCCGAGGCGCTGCGGGCCAAGCTCGTCGCGGCGCTGCGCGAGCGTTATCTCGAGCAGCTCGACACGGCGCTCGCCGACATCACCGCGGCGGTCGCGCCGTTCGCGCGTTTCGTCCGCGCCGAAGACGAGCGGATCGCCGCCGCACGCGCCGAGATCGACGGTCACCGGGGAGCCTTCGCGCGCCTGCGCGCCGCGATCGCGCGCGAGGCTCCGGAGTGAGCGCCGGTCGAGGCTAGCTCTGGTGGCGGATGTACATTGAGTCGGTCGTCTCGACCGTCACCGCGGCGCCGGTCGCCACGTTGAAGTTCGGCTTGTCGTTGTTGCCGTACATGTAACCGCCCGCCGCGCCGCCGACGATGCCGACGACCGAGCCGAGCGTGCCGCCGAGGATGCGGCCGATCGTCTGGCTGCCGACCGCCGCGCCGACGCCCGCGCCGAGCCCCTTGCGCGCAATCGTGCTCTGCGACTTCGAGTCGAGGTGGGTGACCTTCGCGTTGAAGTAGCCCGTCTCGCCGTTGGGCGTCACGAGGCGATCGAAGGCGAGCTTGAGTTGCGCCTTGCGGCCCTGACCGCCGCTGCGAACCTCGGCGACGTGACCGTACACCGTCGCGCCCTGAAGGCTCGAGTGGCCGCCGGGATACGGCGGCACGACGTTCATCGTGAAGCGCTGGCCGACTTGCGCGTGCTGCGTATTGATATCCGAGGACGACAGCGTGAGGTGCACGATCTCGCCCGAGGGGATGCGCAAAGCCGCCACGGCCGGGACGGGCAGGGCCGCGACGCCGGCGAGCGTCGTCCCGAAGCCGATGGCCGCCGCGACGGCGAGGCTCCGCATGGAGCGGGTGAGGGCGGTGAAGGGAAGCATGGGACCTCCAGCAGGATTCTTCGCTCGAAAGAACGCGCGACGGTGGCCGATCGTTCGCTTTGCCCGGGCATCCCGCACTCGGGGAATGATTCCCCTCGATCGTGTGAGTCTCCCGAGTCGCGGGCGTGATGCTTTCGGCCCTGTGATCCCGCTCCCACTATGCGGCATGATTGGGCACGATGGACGTACGGTTTCCCGGCTTTCCGATCCAGTCTCGCGCGGGCCGAGCGCGATCCACGCGGCTCGGCGCCGTCGCCTTCGCGCTGCTGACCCTCGCGTCGATCGCCTTCCGGCTCGTCGAGACGGGCGGCACGCCCGTGGCGTGGTTGCGCGCCGCGTTCTCGCTCGTGGCCCTCTGGGTGCTCTTCGGGCTGCGTAGCGAGGCGCTTGCCAAGCGCGCGGTCCTCGCGTTTTGCATCGAGGCGGCGGGCGCGATCGCGATCTTCATGCTCGTGGACGTCCCGATGGTGCACCAGCACGAGCGCGACATCGGCGAGGCGGCGATCGCCGGCTACGCCGCGATCGATCACCGCGATCTCCGGACCGACCTTATCGCGAGCGGCCTCATCGGCGGCCGGGCGGCCTCCGGTCAGCCGGCGGCGATCGTCAGGTAGGTGTCCGGGTCGCCCGCTCCGCCGCCCTTCGGAACGAGGACGAGGCCCGAGCCGAGCGCGACCGCTTGAGGAATCCCGCTCGCCGCAAACCCGGCGAGGCGCAGGCCGGCGATGCCGTACGCCTCGCAGAACGACCGGGCGACATCGCCGCCGCTAACGACGACGCGGCCGGCGGCGGGTACCGCGACCCGCGCGAGCTCGACGAGCCGCTCGCGCAGCTCGCGCGACGTCGACTGCGGATCGAAGCCGTGCGCCCGGCCCATCGCGAGCGCCGCCTCGACGGCCGCGCGATCCGAGGACAGCGCGAGGAGCGCGTCGCGGCCGTCCCGCAGCGCATCCGCGTCGCAGCGGCCGACCGTCGCGCCGAGCCGGCGATGCTCGTCGATGAGGATTTCCCGCGGCCCGACGAGCTGGCAGTGACCGCCCGCGGCGTCGAAGCGCGCGATCTGCGCGCGCGTCATCGAGGTGAGGCTCCCGACGATGAACAGCGTCGGGCCGTGGGCGGAGCATGGTGTGAGCGGCTCGCCCGCCGGCGTGCCGAGCGCCGGCGCGAGCGCGTCGAAGAGCCCGGCCGAGCCGACCCAGAGCGGCGCGCCGAACTCCCCGCTCGCGACGAGTGCGACGACCGCCTCGAGGTCGGCGGGCGTTTCGGCGTCGCAGGCGATCGCGCGCGCGCCCGCGTCGACCGCGACGGCAACGGCCGCGCGGAGCGCCTCAGCACCGCCGAGCCGCGACGCCGCCCCGACGACGGCCCCGAGGCCCGCGGGAAGCACGCTCGAGACCGAGCTCGACGCGACCGGCGCGTGCAGGTCCCGGCCGTATTCCGAGGCGTGCACGGGCGCACCGTCGACGAGCAGGATCCCGTCGCGCTGGATGCGGCCCGCCCGCGGATGGGCCGGGACGACGACGGCGATGCCGCCGGGGCGCGCGCTCAAGAGCTCGGCGATCTCGGCCGCGACGTTCCCGCGCAAGGTCGAATCGATCTTCTTCGCGACCGCGACGTGCGGTCCGAGCGCGGCGAGCGCCGTGCCGACCACGCGCGCGGCGACGGTGCCGCTCGCGCGGCGCGTCTCGAGTGCGACGAAGGCGATCTCGTCCGGAGGGTCCGCCGGGAGCCGGTCGAGCCAGACGCTCGCGCGAAACCCACGCCGCTCGAAGAAGAACGCGGCGTCCGTCGCTCCGGTGAGATCGTCGGCGAGGACGACGAGCCGCGGCGTCACGGCGCCGGGATCACGTCGTCGTAGGTCTCCGAGACCACGACCGGCTCGCTGCGGCGACGGTCGCGCCAGACGACATAGCCCGCCGCGACCGCGCAGAGCGCGAGGACGACGAGGACGAGGACGATGCGCAGCGGCGACACGCCGTCGGAAGCCGTCGCGGGCGGGGCGGCGGCCGGCGGGGCCGCGACCGCCGCCCCGCCGCGCGGGGGCGAGCCGCCGCCCGGCAGCGGGGGCGTCACCGTCACGCGTAGCGGATTCCGGCCGACGACGAGATCTCCGCCGAGCGCCTGCGTCACGAACGTGAGCGGGACGTAAATCGAGCCGTGCTTCGAGAACGGTGCGACGGCGAGGGCCCTCGGCCGGCCGGCGACCGTCGCGTTGCGGCTCCCGACGACGATCGAGGCGGCGACCCGGCCGCCGCGGAGGAACCGCACGCGATTGGGATTGCGATACTCGGGCGTCGTCCCGGCCCGGTCGACGACGCCGCGAAGCGGGACGAAGACCTGGCCGCCGCGCACGATGGCCGAGCTTGGATTGGGTCGACCCGAGCCAACGACGAAGATCGGGATCGTCGCCGCCGCGGCTGCGAACGTCCCAAGTGACCAGCACGTTACGAGCGCGATGGCGCATCGCACGCCCGTCATGAGCCTCATGCGAATCTCCTCGCGCCGTCGCCGGCGCCGTGATGGTAGAATAAGACGGATGCACCTCGAAAACCGCTTGTCGTCGGCGATCTTTCCGAATCGGGGCACGGCCGAACGCGCGGCGCAGGAGCTACGCCGGATCGGACTCTCGAACATTCGCCTCAGCGAAGCGCACGACGCGGCGGATCCGCCGACCTTCGCCGCATTCGTGCGCGACGTGATGGCGCGGCTCGCTCCCGGCCGTGCCGCGCCCCCCGGCGGCGGCGCACCGCTTGGAAAGTTCGAGCGGTCCCTCATCGAGCAGGGGATCCCGAGCGAGACGGCGTCCGCCGTGAGCGAGCAGTTGCGCGCCGGGGCGACGCTGCTCACGGTCCGTTCGGGCGAGCAAACCGAGCGCGCGATGGAGATCATGCGGTCATTCCACGCGGCCGAGGCCGATGGCAAGCCCGCGGCTCGGCCCGGTCCCGAAGCGAGCCCGGCCACCCCGCCGGCCGACGCGGTGCCCATGCCCTCGGCCGACGCGGTGCCCATGATGCCCTCGGCCGACGCGGTGCGCACGTCGTCGGCCGACGCGGGGCGGACCCTCTCTGCCGACGAGACGGCGCAGCTCGCCGTGGGGGGCGGGGCGACGATGATCGAGCGCCTGCAGGCCATGGGCGGCCTGACGGTCCGGAAGGTCACGGTCGTCGAGCGCCGGCAGATCGAAGTCGACCTCCGGCGCGAGGATCTCGTGATCGGCCGCGAGACGGAGGGGGAGGGTGGTTCGCCTGCGGGCCCGAGCGAAATTCGGATCGCGCTTTCTCACGAGGAAGTCACGATCGGCAAGCGCGTCGTGCTCGCGGAATGGCAGTCGCCCGAAGCCGGGCCCGCTGCGGCCGCGCCCTGACGCCTCAGCGCGGCGGCAGGATGGGCAGAGCCTTCGCCTTCGCGGCCGCGTAGGCGCTCGCGAACGGCAGGTCCGCGGGCTTCGACGCCGCCGGCACGACCAGCCGATCCAGCGGCGCCTTTGCGAGCGGCTGGCCGTGGCCGCCGGGCGGTCGCTTCTCGGAGACGACGTCGACCGCCGACTCGGTCGTATCGCCGTTGGCGTAGTAACGCGTCCGGCGCCAGTCCTGCTCGGTCGTCGGGTCGAAGGTCTCGATCGTCGTGCGAATGAGCTGGCCGCCGAAGTAGCACCAGACGTCGATCTCGCTCGCGCCCGTCTTGCCGTCGGCGCGATCGAGGCTGGCATAGGCGACCGCGCCGCCGGGAGCGACGATCGTCGCGAACTCGCCGCCGGCGAAGCTCGCGGCGGCGCGGGCCGCGTCGTCGAGCGCCGGATTCGTGCGCAGCCACGGCCCGAGCGTGCCCGTCCCATCGCGCAGCCGGGCGATGCGCACGACATCCGCGGGCTTCGCCGAATCCGGCCGCCCCGCATCGCACGCCCGATCGGTGCCCAGCATCTCGGAGGTCTTCGGCGGCATGCCGGCGGCGCGGCCGGGCGCCGCCCAGGCGAGGCCGCAGCCGAGCGCGAGCGCGGCGAGGCTCAGACGACGCATCGGCGCAGGACCCAATAGCGGCCGCCCGCACCGAAGGGCGCGAGCACGGGCACGTCGGTTTCGACGAGCAGCCGGCCGTCGAGCGAGAGGACCGGGGCGCCGACGAGCCGGACCGGTTCGCCGCCGAGCAGCGCCGGATACGTCGAGACGAACGGTGCCGCCGCGGGATCGGGCCAGCTGTAGAGCGCGGCCGTGCCGCAGCGCACGATCGCCGCGCGCGGCCCATTCGCGAGGCCGGTCGCGGCGGGCGCGGGCGTGGCCGAGGGAACGGTCGCCGCGACGATGGCGAGGAAGAGCTCGGCCAGGTACATCACGCGGCTCTACGGCTCAGGCGCCGCCGGCCACCTGCTCGCGCGGCCTGCCGGCCGCCGAGTCGGCGATCCGATCGGCGAGGTACGCCGCGTCGGCCGCGACACCCGAGAAGCGTCCCGAGCCCCATGTATGCTGCCACGGCAGGCCGAGGAAGTAGGCGCCCGCGATCGCCGTGACGCCACGCGCGTGCTCCGGGGCGCCGCGCTTGTCGAAGACCGGGAGCCGGAGCCACGAGAAGTCCGTCCGGAAGCCGATGCACCACACGACGCTGCCGATGTCGGTCGCATCGAGCGCGAGCTCGCGTTGCTCCGTCGCGGGGCGCCACACGGGAACGTAGCGTGCTTCCCCGGGTGCCGCGACGCCGGTTGCCGCGATGTGGCGGTCGATCGCGTCCTTGATGCCCTCGCTGACCGCGTCGGCGCGGTCGAGATTGCGCGTCAGATCGTCATCGAACCTGAACCGTCCGGCCGAGAAGTCCAGGAGCCGGCCATGGAGCGGCATACCGTCCCGCGCGAAGGCGCGCAAATCGAGATCGTGGCCGCCCGCGCGGCCCGTGACGTAGTGGTTCGTGTTCTCACGGACGCGCGTGCCGAGCGGATGCTCCTGGACCGGCTTTTCGTAATAGCCCATCTCGTCGAGCCACGCGACAACGTCACGGCCGCGATAGCGCCGCGCGACGCGCGGCGCGTCGCCGACGCAGAGCCGAACGCGCCGGCCGGCGAGGTGCAAGTCCTCCGCGATCTGAGCGCCGGACTGGCCCGTTCCGACGACGAGCACCTCGCCCGGCGGCAGCTGCCCCGGGTTGCGGTCGTGCTGAGAATGGAGCGCAGCAGCCGCTCCGGGAGGAACCGGGCGAACGCCGGGACGATCGGCGTGTGATAGCCGCCGACGGCTGCGAGGACCGCCTCCGCGCGGCATGCTCCGCCGCTCGTCTCGAGCTCGAACGTGCCGCCGGTCCTGGGCCGCACGTCGCGCACGGCGACGCCCTCGCGCAGCGGCGGCGAGAACGACGCGGCGAACCCCTGGAGATACGCGACGATCTCGTCGCGCGCCATGAAGCCGTCGGGATCGTCGCCCGCGTACGGATAGCCCGGCAGCCTTCACTGCCAATTCGGCGTGACGAGGCAGAACGTATCCCAGCGCTCGTTGCGCCAGGCATGCCCGACGCGGTCGCGCTCGGCGACGATGTGCTCGATCCCGCGGTCGGACAGCTCGCGCGAGAGCGAGAGCCCGGCCTGGCCTGCGCCGACGATTGCGACCGGGAAATACGGAACGTCCACGCTGGGAGGTTTCGCGGCAGCCGGCCGGACCGGTTCGCCAGCGGGCCAACGGCGCAACCGACGCGTGGTCCCGCCGGTCGTGCGAAAAGGTCTCCCTCGGGCGACAATTCAGGAAGTTACGTCAGGACGTCGCTCGTGCTCGAACATCCACCTCTCCCGGGCGACGCGGCCGCCGAGCCGGACGCCGTCACCACGGCTCCTAAAGCGCCGGTCGGCGACGTCGCGGAAGCCGCTCCCGCGACGCGCTTCGCGGCCCTCGGGTTGCGCCCGGAGCTCGTCGCCGCCGTCGCCGCGCTCGGCTACGACGAACCGACGCCGATCCAGGCGGCGGCGATCCCCGTGTTGCTCGCCGGCCGCGACGTCCTCGGCCGCGCCGCGACGGGGACCGGAAAGACCGCCGCGTTCGCGTTGCCGATGCTCCAGGCGATCGCGGGGACCGGCCCGGGCGTCCGGGGCATGGTCGTCGTGCCGACCCGTGAGCTCGCGACGCAGGTCGCGGCCGCGATCGCGGGCTACGCGAAGCCGCTCGGGACACGGGTCGTCGCCCTCGTCGGCGGCCAGCCGATCGGGGCGCAGATTCGGGCGCTGGGCCGCGGCGCCGATCTCGTCGTCGCGACCCCGGGCCGCGCGCTCGATCACCTCGCGCGCAAGAGCCTCGTGCTCGACGGTGTCACCGAGGTCGTGCTCGACGAGGCCGACGAAATGCTCGACCTCGGCTTCGCCGACGAGCTCGAGGCGCTCCTCGGCGCGCTACCGACCGAACGTCACGCGGCGCTCTTCTCGGCAACGATGGCGCCGAAGGTCCTCGCCATCGCGGCCCGTCATCTGCGCGACCCGGCCCGCATCTCTATCGCCGCGGACGTCGCGGCGGCGGGCGAGCCGCCGCGGGTGCGCGAGGCGGCGTATCTCGTCGCGCGGCGCGATAAGGCGATCGCGCTCGCGCGCATCCTCGAGCTCGAGGGCGCGACCTCGACGATCGTCTTCGGCCGCACGCGACTCGACGTCGACGAGCTGGCGGTGGCGCTCGCCGCCGGCGGTCGACGCGTCGAGGCGCTCCACGGCGGCCTCTCGCAGGATCAGCGCGACCGGGCGCTCGGACGCTATCGCAACGGCGATTCCGACGTACTCGTCGCGACCGACGTCGCGGCGCGCGGCCTCGACATCGATCATGTTTCGCACGTCGTGAACGTCGACGTCCCGACCTCACCCGAGACGTACGTCCATCGCATCGGCCGGACGGGCCGCGCGGGCCGCGAGGGCGTCGCGATCACGTTGCTCGATCCGCGCGAGCGCCGGGCGCTGCGCGAAGTCGAACGCGTCGTGCGGCATCCGATCACGATTGCACCGCTCCCGACGCTCGCTGACCTGCGCGCCGTGCGGATCGGCCGCCTCAGCGACGACCTCAGGACCGAGCTGCATGGCGACGAGCTCGCCGCGTTCCGGACGGCGGCAAGCGAGCTCGCGGCCGACCGCGATCCGCTCGACCTGCTCGCGGCGGCGCTCGCCCGGCTCTCGCGCCCCGCGGGCGATGCCCCGGAGCTCGAGCTCCAGGCGCCGCGCGTCCTGCCGGAGCGGCCGCTCTTCACGAACGCCGCCCCCGCCGGACCAAAGCCCGGGTTTAGGTCACGCGGGCCGGCCCGCGCCGGCGATGCGATCTCGCGCTCGAAGATCTACGTCGGGCTCGGCCGCAACGCCGGGGTCGGCCCGGGCGATCTCGTCGGCGCGATCGCGAACGAGGCCCGCATCGCCTCGAGCGCCATCGGCGCGATCGAGATCGAGCCGAAGTTCTCGCTCGTCGAAGTTCCGACCGATGACATCGACCGAATCGTCACGGCGCTGCGCGAGACGACGATCCGCGGCAAGCGCCCCGAGATCCGGCGGGCGCCCCGCTAGTGTGCTGACCGAGAAGTTCCTTGCGGAAGATCGCGAAGGATTTCTGGTCGGACCGAAGAGCGACGACGAGCCGGCCGAAAAGACGAGCGAGATTTCGTAAGCGAACTTCTGGGTGAGTACACTAGCGCATCGTCGCCACGAGGACGGCCACGTCGTCTGTTGCCGTGCGCCGGCCGATCACCGCATCGACGATCGCGCGCGCCGGCCGGGCCGAACGCAGGAGCTCGGGCCGCATGAGCTCCGCGGCGAGCCGCGCCTCGCCCGCCTCGATGTCGCGATCGATCTCGGTGAGGCCGTCCGTGAAGAAGACGAGCGACTCGCCGGGCGCGAGCGAGAGCCGGGCGATCGGATCGCCGCCGGCGGGCGCGCCGATGCCGAGCATCGTCCCGGCGACGTCGGCATGTTCGATCGAGCCGTCGGCGCGGCAGACGATCGGCGGCGCATGGCCCGCAGCGCAGAGCTCGAAGCCGCGCTCGGCCGGATCGTAGATCGCCGCGAGACCGGTCGCGTAGCGCGCGTCGTCCTCGAGCCGGAGCGTCCAGTCGGCGACCTGGAGCATCGCGTCGGGCCGGCCGGTCATGAACGCCGCGGCCTGCATCGCCTGGCGCACGCGGCCCATCGTGACCGCGGCGAGGAGCCCCTTGCCGACGACGTCGCCGAGGGTCAGCGCGATCCGGCCGTCGTCGAGGGCGAAGGCATCGTACCAGTCGCCGCCGATCTCGGCCTCGCGCCGCGCCGGGCGATAGAACGCGTCGAGCAGCAGATCCTCGCTCGCCGGGAGCCGACGCGGCAGCGACGCCTGCTGCAGGGTGAACGCGATGAGCCGCTGGTGCTCGTAGAGCCGGGCGTTGTCGATCGCGATGCCCGCGCGCCGCCCGAGCTCGACGGCGAAGGCGACGTCGGCCGCGTCGAAGTCGGCCGCCTCGCCACGGCGATCGAGCACGCACGAGAGCGCGCCGACGACGTGGCGGCCGTTCGTGACCGGCACGGCGAGCAGCGTCCGCATCTCGAGCGCCCGCATTGCCGCCGCGTGCGCGGGCGAGATCGCGCAACGCGAGATCCAAGCGTCGTCGACGTGCTGGATCGAGGGCTCGGAGCTCACGATCGCGCGGGCGACCGGATGCGTCGCGACGGAATCGACCGGCGGATCGAACCGGCGCATTGCTTCCACGAGCGGCGCGCGCGCGGGATCCCGATGGGCGACCGCGACGCGCTCGACGTGGCCGTCCTCGGCCACGAGGTCCAGGATCGCGTACGAGGCGAAGCGCTCGGCGACGAAGCGTACGATGTTCTCGAGGGTCCGGTCGTAATCGATCGACTCGGAGAGCCGCTGCGTCGCCTCCAGGAGCGTCTGAAACCGGTCGTGCGCCGAGACGCCCGCCGCCGGCTCGGCGATCTGCCTCCGCCCCATGCCCCCCCGTTTTCCGGAGCCGACGACCACTGCCTGCGTCCGGCGCGCGCGGCTCGGGTACGAAGCCGCCATGTCCTCTCTCGATGCGGTCGCGCATCTTCACCGGCCGAACCGCGACCGACGCCGGCTCGGCCGAGCGCTACGACGACGGCCTGGGCCACGTGCTCGAACGCGACGTCCCGGCCGGGGTCTGTGAGAGGACCGCGGCGGCGCTCGGCCGGCTCCCGGACGTGGTCACGACGGCGCCGACGTGGCACGATGCTGGCGGAGGGTGCTGCTGACGCAGCTCAGAACGCGAGGCGCCGCCGCTCCCAGTCGCCGCCGCGTAGCCGCAGCCGGGTGACCGTGCAGCGCACGACCCATGCGAGCGTCCAGCCCAGCGGCACGCTCCAGAGCCCGACGTGCAGGACGATGATGCCGAGCACGATCCCGAGTATCGCGAGCGTGCTCGTCGCGACGCCCATGAGCATCGTGAAGCGCACGTCCCCGGCGGCGCGGATGGGCGCGAGCGTCGCCATCGCGTAGCCCTTGAGGGGCAGGTTCATGACGTGGGCGGCGAGCGGCGCGAAGGCGAGCGTCGCGATCGCGGGATCGAAGGTCACGAGCGCGGCGAGCGGCCATGCGAGGATGGCGACGGCGATCGCCGCCGCCGCGCAGACGCCGACGCCGAGCCGCCGCGCCTCGCGCAGGAACGCCCGCGCGCCCACGACGTCGCGGGCGCCGAGCCGTTGGCCGAGCACGATCTCCATCGCCTCGCCGAGCGAGCCGGGCAGCGCCCAGGTGAGATCCGAGACGAGCGAGAGCGCGCGGAACGCGCCGACGGTCTTCACGCCGAGCGGCGCGAGGAGCACGATGCAGATCGGCTCGGGCACGATGAGCATCGCGAGGAACACGAACTCCGGGAGCGAGAGCGCCGCCGTCGCGCGAATCAGTCGTGGCTCGATGCCGCGCCGCGCGAAGATCCCGAGATCGGCGCGCCGCGCCACGGCGCGCAGGACGTACGACGCGCCGAAGAGCTCGGAGCACAGCGACGCGAGCCCGGCGCCGGGCAGCCCGAGCGGGTGACGGCTGCCGAGGCCGAGCGCGAGGACCAGGAGGAGCGGTAGGTGCACGAGGTTGATCGCGACGAGCGTGCGGACGCCGAGCGTGGTGTCGCCCGCGGCGCCGAACGCCGCGATCGCGATGCCCGAGACGACGAAGGGCACGAGGGAGATCGCGCGGAGCTGCAGGTAACGCGCGCCGTCACCCGCGAGCGGGTCGTGCGGCAACATGCCGTGCAGCACGGGCTCGGCGAAGAGGGCGGCGAGGACGATCGCGACGACGACGATCGCGAGCGGTACGACGAGCGAGGCGCGGACCGTCGCGCCGAAGCGCGCCACGTCGCCCGCCCCGATCGCCTGCGCGCCGATGATGCGCGGTCCCGAGGCGAACGCGAAGAGCGCGATCGCGATCGTCATGAAGACGCTCGTTGCGGCCGCGATCGCGGCGAGCGCCTGCGGCCCGCGCGAGCCGATCACGATCGTGTCCGCGACGCCGAGGAGCTGATCAGCTGAGATCGCCGTCGCGATCGGCACCGCGAGGCGCGCGAGCGTCCGGCGCACGGTCGTATGGTCGACGATCACGCGCGATCTCCCGAACGCGCTCGCGACGGCGTCGTGGTGGAAAGTATCCACGACGGCGGCGAGCGCCCGTCGCAACCTTCGCTCTCGCGCAGGCCGCCCGCCCGCCGCCCCGGTAGATTGCTCCGATCGCGACGTCCGGCGACCGTGAGGTCGGCACCGCCGCCGCTTCGTGCCGAAGAGGAAGTCATGACCGCACCGACCGTATTCACCGCCGCTCCCCCGTCGTCCACGCCGGAGCCGCGCGTCGCCTACTTCTCGATGGAAATCGCGCTCGAGAGCGACATCCCGACGTACAGCGGCGGCCTCGGCGTGCTCGCCGGCGACACGCTGCTCTCCGCCGCCGACCTGCGGCTGCCCGTCATCGCCGTCACGATGGTGCACCGCTTCGGGTACTTCGTGCAGCGCCTCGACGGCGAGGGCCGGCAGCACGAGCTGCCCGCGCCGTGGGATCCAGCGAGGACCCTCGAACGGTTCCCGGCCTCGGTGACGATCGAGATTGAAGGCCGCGCGGTCCGCATCGAGGCATGGCGCTACGAGCTCGTCGGCGCGAGCGGATCCGTCGTGCCGGTCATGCTGCTCGACACCGACGTGGACGGCAACGATCCGCGCGACCGCGCCCTCGTCGGGTCGCTCTACGGCGGCGACGAGCGCTATCGCCTCGCCCAGGAGACCGTGCTCGGCTACGGCGGCTGGGCGATGCTCCAGGCGCTCGGCATCGCGGAGAGTCTCGCGATCGTCCACATGAACGAGGGCCACGCGGCGCTCCTCGTCGCGGCCGCGATTGAGACGGCGATGGCGGCGGGGCATCGCACTTCGCCAAGCGCCGAGGACCTCGCCGACGTCAAGGCGCGCTTCGTCTTCACGACGCACACGCCGGTCCCGGCCGGCCACGACCGCTTCACCCCGGCGCTCACCCGCGAGCTCCTTGGCGGCCGCCGTGCGGCGCTCGTCGACGAGCTCGGCGCGACGCACGAGGGGCTCACGAACATGAGCCATCTCGCGCTCGCCGGATCGCACTACGTCAACGGCGTCGCGATGCGCCACGGCGAGGTCTCGCGCGAGCTTTTCCCGGGCGAGACGATCCACGCGATCACGAACGGCGTCCATGCGGCGCGCTGGACCGCACCGGCGTTCGCGAAACTCTACGATCGACACATTCCGTCGTGGCGCGACGACAATGCCTACCTGCGCCACGCCGTCGGCATCCCACTCGGCGAGATCTCGGCGGCGCACCGCGCGAACAAGCTCGCGCTCGTGGAAATGGTCGCCGCCGACGCGGGCGTGCGGCTCGATCCCGACCGGTTCACGATCGGCTTCGCGCGGCGTGCCGCGGCGTACAAGCGCGGTGCGCTCGTCTTCTCCGATCTCGACCGGCTGCGCGCGATCGCCGAGCGCGTCGGCCCCCTGCAGTTCGTTTTCGGCGGTAAGGCGCACCCCAAGGACGAGGATGGCAAAGCCGTCATCCGCGAGATCTTCGAGGCCTCGCGCAAGCTCGGCGACGCCGTGAAGGTCGTGTACCTCGCGAACTACGAGATGAAGAGCGCCGCGCTCATTACCTCGGGCGTCGACGTGTGGCTGAACACGCCGCGGCCGCCGCTGGAAGCCTCGGGCACGAGCGGCATGAAGTCCGCGCTCAACGGCGTGCCGAGCCTCTCGACGATCGACGGCTGGTGGGTCGAGGGCTGTATCGACGGCGTCACCGGGTGGGCGATCGGACACGGCAACGCCGATGCCTCCGATGCCGACGACGCGCGGTTGCTGTACGAGCGCCTCGAGAACGACGTCGCGAGCCGCTACTACCGCGATCCCGAGGGCTACGCCTGGGTCCGCCGCAACGCGATTGCGCTCAACGGCTCGTACTTCAACACCCAGCGGATGGTCGAGCAGTATGCGCTCGGCGCTTACGGCCTCGTGAGCACGGCCGCGCGCGGCTGAGCCACGCGCGACCGCCGCACCCACGAGAAGTTCGGCACCGTAGCGATCGCTTCAGTACGAACTTCTCCGCTCGTAAGAAGAGGGCCGCTACTTGCGGCCCTCTTCTTCGTCTTCCTCGTCGAGGTGCGACTTCATGTCGTCGAGGACCCACGCGTTCGCCGTCTTCTTCTGCGCGGGCGTGACATGCTCATCGAAGTACGCGACGAAGTCGCCGTCGGTGGCGCTGCGCTCGATCATGCCCTCGAAGGTATCCTTCGAGATCCCGCACCGCTCGAGGAAGCCCATCGAGAACGGGCAGTACGCGAGATACTCGCCCTGCGTGCCGGCCGCGTCGGCGCGCGCCTTGTCGATGACGCGCGCAAGGAACGCGTAGCCGCCGAGCAGCTCGCGGCCGCTGCGCGGAAAGTCGGTGGTGAGATCGGGTGCGTTCGTGATGGCCATGGGCGTTTTGTACCCGCACGGTCCGGTGCCGCTAACGCTACTGGTCGCTGGGCCGGCCGCCCGGACCGCGCCCGGGCCGTGGAACCGGCCGCTTCCCGCACGAGGCGAACTCCCGACCGAGGAACCGCTCGACGGCGACGCGCCCCAGCCGCCCGTCGAGCCCGTCCGGAACGGCGTCGAAGGCGTGGTTCGCGAGCGGCAGCTCGAGCGTCGCGACCGGATCGGCAGCGGCCCGCAGCGCGTCCGCCATCTCGCGCTGGAAGCGCGGCGCGACGATCTCGTCGGCGAGCCCCATCAGCAGCAGCGTCGGCGCGAACCCGGGCCGGACGCGTAGCGCCGGGCTCGCCGCGACGTAGGCGTCGCGCAAACTCGCGGGGGGGCCGCCGAGGTAGGCCGTCAGGAGCCTACGGACGTTCGCCGGATCGGGCCGCGGCGGATGCTCGTAGCCCGCGAGCAGATCGGTCGGCGCGAAATAGCCGATCGTCGCGCAGGTGTGCAGCTCACCGTCGCGCTGCGCCTCCAGGAGCGCGAGCTCGGCACCGGCGCTCTCACCGAGCACGGCAACGTGACTCGGGTCGATGCCGAGGCGAGCGTAGGAGCCCGCGACGGCGTCGAGGACGCGCCCGATCTGCTGCGAGGCGACCGGGAAGCGGGTCGCGGGCGCAAGCGGATAATCGACCGCGAGCGCAACGTAGCCGAGCCGGACGAGCCGGCGGGCGAGCTCGCGCTCGTCGCGCCACGACCCGAAGAGCCAGGCACCGCCGTGAATGAGGACGACCGCGAAGCGCCGGTCGGTCGCGTAACTCGCGGCGACGGGCGAGAACACTTCAACGTGCGGGGCACCCGTATAGGCGACCCAGCCGTACTCGCGACGCGCGCGGGGAGCGGCCGCGAAGGGCGCCACCAGCTCGTCGAAGACGAACGGGACTTCGGATGGAACGCTTCGCGAGGGCGGGAAGAGCGCCGCCAGCGTCGAGAGCTTCTCCGGTAGCGCCGCGAGCGGCAGGGCGGCGCAGAGAGCTGCGAGCGCGACGATCCCGAGTGCGAGCGACCGCATCGGGCCGCGTGCGAGCGCCCAGACGGCGAGCGCAGCGACGCCGCACGCCGCGAGCCCCCAGCCCGGTACCTCGGGCGCGACAACCCCGAGTGCCAGGAGCGGCAGTGCCGGTGCCGGGACGACGATCCAGCTCGTAAGGCCGAGGGCCGCGAGCGCGACGACGAAGGCGAGCACGGTCGCGAAACGACGTGGCGGCCGGTCGCTCACCGCCGGCCGCCACGTCGCGAGGAGGCGCTGGTTACTTCGAGGCCGTCAAATCGGTGCAGGCGACGTACTTCTTGAGGTCCGTCGTCGACTCGTGCACGTTGACCGCCATGGGCGACGCCATCAGCGCCGAGATGCCGACCGGAACGGTCGTCTCGGAGACGCCGTTGACGACGTTGCTGAGCGGATACTTCGGAGCCGGGTCGAGCTTCGCGCATGTGCCCAGATGGATGTGATCGGGCTGTGCGGCGTCGGGGGCGTCGACGACCGACACGATGACGCGGGTCTTGCTGCTGCCGTCGGGGATGAGGGCGACCGTGCCGGACTCGTGCGAGCCGTTCTCCGCGTGGAGCTCGAAGACTTTGGCTCCCGCATCGGCCGTGTCTGCCGCGCCGGCCGCGAGTGGGCTCATCGCGAGAATCGCGACAGCGGAAAGAATGCGGATAAATGATGAACGCATGCCGCGAGCTTACCCACTTCGCCCGCCGCGCTCGAGGATCGTTCGGCCCACCTCAGTAAGCGACCGTTTCCGCGAAGGACTCCGGCGCTCCGAGCGAGTGCACCGACGGCGGCGCGACGGCGAGCGCGGCGCCGGAGAGCCGCATGCGCCGCAGATGCAGCGTGTCGGCGATCCGGACGACGACGGCGCGCGCCGGATCGAGCCCCGCGCAGAGCTTCAGGGCCGCGCGGTACGCGAGCTCTCCGTCCGGCATGACCATCGGCAGCCGGGCGTTGGGTGCAGCGGTCGTCGTGAGCGCGTTGAGATAGGTCGCGAGCGGATCGTACCGCGCCGCCAGCCGCGAGGTGACGACGTCCGCGAGACCGACGCCGTTGCCGTTCCCGTCGCCGCCGGGCGCGAAATCGAGAAACACGAGCCGCTCGACGGCTGGGCCGCCCGACGACCACGGACTGGGATGGCGGCCCGTCGCCCGGATCGGCATTCGTGCCGCTGATCGCCTTGCCGACTGGTCCACGATGAGCACGTCGATTCGCTCGAATGGCAGCCGCGGTAGCTCCGCCCGCGCCGCTTCGAGCAGCTCGGCCTCGCGCGCGAGTAGCCGGTCCGCCGCGATCGCCTCGATCGCCGCGAGGCGATCGTCCGCGTTCTCGGAGAGGGCAAGGGCGAAGGCGACTTTCCCGGTCTCGAGCACGATCCGCGCGGCGGCCGGGACGTTGGCGGCCATGCCGCCCCAGCCGAGCGCGTGGATCGAACGCGCACCGTCGGCCTTGCCGAGGCCGATCGCGAGCATCTTCGCGGGTCCGCTCTCGAGCGGGCCCCGGAACGACGTATGCGGCTTGACGCGGTTGACCACGACGATCGCGTCCGCGGCGAGCGCGAGCCGGTCGATGTAGACGGCGAGTCCGTCCGGCGTCCGCCCGATCTCGACCGTCTCCATCGTGGCCTCGATCGGCGCGCCGACCGAGGACTCGTCGATCCCCAGGTGCGCGAGAACCGCGACTTGGCCAGCGGCGGTCGACGCGCCGTGTGAGCCCATCGCGGGGACGACGAACGGCGTCGCGCCGGCGCCGCGCAGCTCGCGGACCAGCGCCGCGACGACCTCTGGCAGGCGCGCGATGCCGCGGCTCCCGACGGCGACGGCGACGCGACCGCGCGGCACGGCCGCGCTGCGCACGGCCGCGCCGACCGCCGCCGCGATGTCGTCGAGCGCGGGGCGCGCCAGGACATCGTATGCGGCGAGGGCGAGGCCGGGCGGCGCGACCCCCGCGAGGACGTCCGCGAAGCGCGCGCGATGCCGGTCCACGTCGATCATGCCGTTCGGTTCGTCACCCGGCCGGGCTCGACCGGGGACGCGAAGACGGGCAGGCTCGACGGAGCTTCGCGCAACGCACCGGCCGAAGTGGGTACAGGCACGGAGTTGTCACCTACCCAGCTGGAGCTACTATGAGTCGCGACGCGCGAGCCCTCTTCGAATCCTTCGAGCTTGGACCGATCCGGCTCGCCAACCGCATCGTTATGGCGCCCCTGACACGGAGCCGCGCGCTCGAGGAAACGAGCGCGCCCCACGGGCTGAATGCCGAGTACTACGCGCAGCGCGCGAGCGCCGGGCTCATCGTCTCCGAGGCGACGAATATCACGCCCGAGGGCAAGGGCTACGCCTTCACGCCGGGCATCTTCTCGCAGGATCAGGTCGAGGGCTGGCGCCTCGTCACCCGCTCGGTCCACGCGGCCGGCTCGAAGATCTTGCTGCAGCTCTGGCACGTTGGCCGCATCTCGCATCCGTCGCTGCAGCCGGGCGGCCAGTTGCCGGTCGCGCCGTCCGCGATCGCACCGGGCGGGGAAGCGACCGCGTTCACCGAGGACGGGATCAAGCCGATCGGGACCCCGCGCGCGCTGCGGGCGGACGAATTGCCGCGGCTGGTTGCCGACTACCGTACGGCCGCGAAGAACGCGATCGCCGCCGGTTTCGACGGCGTCGAGATTCATGCGGCGAACGCTTATTTGCTCGACCAGTTCCTGCGCCCCGGCGCAAACCACCGCACCGATGAGTACGGCGAATCGCCCGAGAACCGGCGGCGTTTCCCGCTCATGGTCGTCGACGGCGTGATCGCCGAGGTCGGTGCCGACCGCACCGGCATCCGCATCTCGCCCGTCAACAAGCTGTACGGACTCGACGACGCCGAAGCGAAGGAAACGTTCATGCCCTTCGTCGCGGAGCTCTCGAAGCGTCGCCTCGCCTACGTCCACCTCATCGAAGGAACGACGCGCGGTCCGCGCGACTCAACCCTCGATTTCCAGGCGCTACGACGCGAATTCGTCGGGGCGTGGATGGTCAACAACGGCTACACGCGCGACCTCGCGATCGACGCCGTCGAGTCGGGCTATGCCGATCTCGTGTGCTTCGGCCGGGCGTTCATCGGTAACCCCGATCTCGCCGCACGCCTTCGCGACGACCTGCCGATCGTCGGTAGCAATGAGGACACCTGGTACGGCGGGGGCGCCGACGGCTACACCAGCTACCCGCGCGCGGCGGAAACCGCAGTCGCGCGCTGACCCGCTCGGACGCCGGCGGACCGCGGCGACGTTGACCTCCAAGTCGATGTAATCCCGACCGTTGACGCACCGCGAACGCGATGCTACGGTGCGTCAACGGTGCGTACGACGTTCTTCCTCCGAGCGATCGCATCGCTCGTTCTTTTTTTCTCCCCCGCGCTCCGTGCCGAGGCAGCGGGTACGGCCGTTCCGCTCGCGGCGCTCGGACCGCATGCGGGTGACCGGCTGGTGCGCGCGACGCTCGCCGCGCCCGAGTCGATCGCACCCGGAACGCGGGGCACCGCGTTGGTCACGCTCGCTCCGGCGCGCGGTTGGCACATCTATTGGTCCAACCCGGGCGATGCGGGCCTCCCGCCGACCGCGACGTGGATGCTACCGGCTGGTGTGCGAGCCGGCTCCTTCAAATGGCCCGTTCCCGAGCGGCTCGTCGAATCGGGCGTCGAGAGCAACGTGTACACGCGCGCTGCGACGCTCCTGGTTCCAGTGGCCGTCGGCGCGGGCGTGCGAGCCGGTCCTGCGACGATCGGCGCCGAGCTGCGGTGGCTCGTCTGCGCGAACGTGTGCATCCCCGGCCGCGGGCACGTCGCCGCGACGTTGCGGGTCGGCTCGTCCGACGCCGCTCGCACGCCCGCCGCGCTCGCCGCGGCGCGCGACGCCCTCCCGACGACGCCTTCTTTCGCGGCCGTCTTCGACGTCGCGGACACCGCCGTGCACCTCTCGATTCCGCGCGCCGCCGTGCCGCTCACGACGATCACGAGCGAGACCTTTTTTCCCGAGGCCGAGGGCCTGTTCATCGCCGCCGCCCCGCAGCGGGAGTTCCTCGCAGGCGATCGGCTCGCCCTGACGCTCGCGCGCACGCCGGCGGCACCCGCGCCCGCGACCGTGCGCGGTGTGCTCGCCGTCGCCGGCACGACGGCGAGCGGCGCGAGCGCGACGCTCGCCTATGCGATCGTCGCGACGCGCGTGGCCGCGCTGCCGAGCGGCGCCGCGGGCGGAGCGCTCTGGCTCGCGCTGCTGCTCGCCTTCGCGGGCGGCCTCATCCTCAACCTGATGCCGTGCGTGTTCCCCGTGCTCGCCTTCAAGGCGATGGGCATGTTGCGGGAGCCCAACGGCACGCGCTGGCTCGGCGCGGGCGCCTACGTCGCGGGCGTCGTGGCGAGCTGTCTCGCGCTCGGCGGCGCGCTGCTCGCCGCGCGCGCGGGCGGGGCGGCGCTCGGCTGGGGCTTTCAGCTTCAGTCACCGCTCTTCGTCGCGTTCCTCGCGGGCGCGCTCCTCTTTCTCGCACTCTCGATGTCGGGCGCCGTCGAGCTCGTCATCCCGCTGCCGGGCGTCGTCGCGCGGCGGACCGGCGGCACGGGACCCATCGCGAGCTTCGTCGACGGCGCGCTCGTCGCGCTCGTCGCCTCGGCGTGCACCGCGCCCTACATGGGCGCGGCGCTCGGCTACACCCTAACGGCGCCCGTGGCCGCCGCGCTCGGCGTCTTCGCCGCGCTCGGGCTCGGACTCGCGCTGCCGTACGCCCTCGTCGCCGGGTCGCCTGCGATCGCGCGGCGCATTCCGCGCCCGGGCGCGTGGACGTCGGTCATCCGCGGTCTGCTGGCGTTTCCGCTGTATGCGACGGTCGCGTGGCTCGCGTGGGTGTTCGCGCAGCAGACGACCTCGGGCGCGCTGCTCGGACTCCTCTTCGCGCTCGTGCTCGTTGCGCTCGCGGTCTGGGCGTTCGGCGCGCGCGATGCGCTCGGGATTGCGTGGCGGCGAGGCTCGACCGCGCTCGCGCTGGCCGCCGTCGCCGGCGCAATCGCGATCGTCGGGCTCACGACGGCCGGCCGGCCGGCGCCGCCCACGGGATCGTCCGCGACGCTCGGCTCGGCTTCGAACGGGGCGATCGAAGCCTTCGCGCCGGCGCGGCTCGCGGCGCTGCGCCACGGTGGGACGCCCGTGCTCGTCGACATGTCGGCCGCCTGGTGCGTCACCTGTCAGATCAACGATAAGCTTGCCCTCGAGCAGCCGTCGGTTGTCGCGCGGCTCGCGGCGTTGCACGCCGTCACGCTGCGCGGCGATTGGACGCAGCGCGATCCCGAGATCACGGCGTACCTGGCGTCGTTCGGCCGCAGCGGCGTTCCGCTCTACGTCTATTACGCGCCAGGCGTCGCGCCGCAGGTCTGGCCGCAGCTGCTGACGCCGTCACTCGTCCTCGATCGCCTCGGCCCGCCGCCGGTGCCCGTCGCCGTCGCGCCGGCGGTCTCGCTGACGCCGCATCGCGACCGCATCGTTCCTCGATCGCGGTTCCCCGAAAGAAACGAGCCGCCCCGATAATCGGCGCGGCTCTTTTTTTCCGCGATTTGTCTTTAGTTGTGATGCATCTGCGGCTTGAGGAGGACCTTCGTGTAGCCCTTCTCGCGCGCTTCGAACTTCTTGTACGCGTCGGGCGCCTGCTCGAGCGGGAGCCGATGGCTCACGATGAAGCTGGGCTTCGCTTTGCCCGCGAGGATGAGGTCGCGAAGATAGACGTTATACCGCTTCACGGGCGCCTGACCCATCTCGATCGAAATCCCCTTATTCCACGCCATGCCGAGCGAAATGAGGATTTGGCCGTTGCGCCCTTCCTCGGTCTCGGCGCCGGGGTCCTTCGGGAAGTACACACCGATGAGCCCGATGTGGCCCGTCGGGTTCACGAGCCGGATCAGATCCTCGAGGACCTGATTGCTCTTCTGCCCCGAGAGATTGTCGCGCGACGTTGAGCCGTGCGCCTTGGACTCGTAGCCGATCGCGTCGATGCCGCACATGACGCCCGGCATTTTGTCGCCCGCCCCCGACCGGCCGTTCTGGACCGTCTCGCGATGTTTGCTACGGAGCTTGAGGATCTGCTCGACCGGATCGCCCTTGGAGAAATCGACGCCGATCGCGCCGATGCTCTCGGCGAGCTTGAGCCGCTCGGGAATCTGGTCGACGACGTAGATCTCCGAGGCGCCCTTGATCTTCGCGCTCAGCGCCGCGAGCAAGCCGACGGGGCCCGCACCGAAGATCGCGACGGTATCGCCGACCCTGACGTGCGCCTGCTCCGTCGCGTGGAAGCCCGTTGGGAAGATGTCGGAGAGCAGGAGGAAGTCGTCCTCGAACTCGTCGCCGGCTTTCCCGGGGAGCAGCTCGCAGTTGTAATCGGCGAACGGCACGCGCAGATATTCCGCCTGACCGCCCGGGAACGGCCCGAGGCCCGAATATCCGTACCCGCCGCCGGCGGAGTTAGGATTGACGGTCAGGCACGCATTGCTGAAGCCGCGCGTGCAGTTGAAACAGAAGCCGCAACCGATGTTGAACGGGAGGACGACACGGTCGCCCTTCTTGATCGTCTTCACGGCCGAGCCGACCGCGTCGACGATGCCCATATTCTCATGACCGAACACGAGACCCGCATCGACGGGCGCGCGACCCTCGTACATGTGGAGGTCGCTGCCGCAGATGCCAGAGGTCGTCAGCTTGACGACGACGTCCGTCTGATCTTCGATGCGCGGATCGGGTACGCTCTCGATGGCGACATCCATTGGTGCTTTATAAACGAGTGCTTTCATGCTATCGTGAACTCCTTGGCTATGGCGAGCAATGCTTGCCCCAGCGGCGGAACACGCAAAACTCGGCGAGCCGCTCTCCCGCCAATCGAGGCCTCGGTCGCTCTGCATGCCGCGTGGGTAGGGTACGGCGTGGACTATCGATTGCTCGGCCGCAGCGGCCTCAAGGTTCCGGCGCTCTCGTTCGGCACCGCGACGTTCGGCGGTGGGAACGACTTCTTCAAAGCCTGGGGCTCGACCGATGCCGACGGCGCGCGACGGCTGGTCGACGTCTGCCTCGACGCGGGCGCAAACCTCTTCGACACGGCCGACGTCTACTCGCACGGACTGGCCGAGGAGATCCTCGGTGCGGCGATCTCGGGCCGCCGCGACGACGTCCTCCTCGCGACCAAGGCGGACTTTCCGATGGGTGACGGCCCCAACGACGCCGGCAGCTCGCGGTATCATCTCATTCGCGCGTGCGAGGCGAGCCTGCGCCGGCTCGGCACGGAGTACGTCGACCTCTACCAGCTCCACGGGTTCGACGCGCAAACCGATGTCGACGAGACGCTCGCAGCGCTCGACCAGCTCGTCCGCGACGGGAAAGTGCGTTACATCGGCGCCTCGAACTTCTCGGGCTGGCATTTGATGAAGTCGCTAACCATTTCGGAGCGGCACGGCTGGGCGCGTTACGTCGCACACCAGGTGTACTATTCGCTCGTCGGCCGAGACTTCGAGTGGAGCTGATGCCGCTCGGCATCGCCGAGGGCGTCGGAACGCTCGTGTGGAGTCCGCTCGGCTGGAGCCGGCTCACGAGCAAGCTGCGTCGCGGTGTGCCGGTTCCGGCGGAAAGCCGGCTACACGTGACCGCGGAGGCCGGCCCGCACGTTCCGGACGACCGGCTCTACGATGTGGTCGACGCGCTCGACGCGGTCGCGGCCGAGACGGGCCGCACCGTGCCGCAGCTCGCATTGCGCTGGTTGCTGCAGCGGCCGATGATCGCATCGGTCATCATCGGCGCGCGCGACGAGGCGCAGTTGCGCGCGAACCTCGCGGCGGTCGACTTCACGCTTACGCCGGAGCAGATGGCGCGGCTCGACGCGGCGAGCGACGTGACGCCCGCGTATACGTATTGGCACCAGCGTGGCGCCGGCACGCGCAATCCGGCGCCGGTCTGACCCGTGAGAAGCGATCGGTCGGTGCCGCTCGGAGCGCTCGCCGGGCCGTCGGCGGCGTCGTCGCAGCGCTCGTGAAGCTCGGCTGCGAGGGGGTCGTCGGCCCGCGGCCGCCCGGACGGCTGCCCGAACCCGAAGTACTCGTCGACCTCGTCGCCCGCGAGCACGTCGCCACGACCGCGGACTCGCTCGCGATCCACTTCGCCTTCGGAACGGGCGTTGAAGCGGTTATTCCCGGCGGCTGTGGCGCGAGGCGATAACGTCTATGGGCTGAGCCATACGGCTGGAGAGGCCGCGATAACTCGCGGAATCCCGTCGATATGTGCGGCAGATTCGGACGAATGCGCTCGCCGGCGATGATCGCCGAGGGCTTCGGCACGCGGATCGGCGACTCGGCATTTTAGCCCACGACAACGTCGCTCCGACCAGCCGGTGCTCGCCGCCGTGAACGACGACGAGCGAACGGTCGGCGAGCTCCGTTGGGGACTCGTCCAACTGGTGGTCACAAGGCCCGATAGCAACGAAGCTCTCGACGTTCACGCGCGAATCGAGACGACGCGACGTCGCGGCTGTATCGAGAGGCGCTGCAACAGCGCCGGTGCGCGACCTTCGCCGACGGCTAACTATGCGCGAATGCCCGTCATGCTCGACGTCGACGGGGCAAACGCATGGATCGAGCCGGGGAAGCGCGAGGCGGAAGCGCTGCTCGAGATTCTCGTTCCACCCGTATCGGTCTGGACGGCGCGCGACGTCGGTCGCCGCGTGCGGAACGTCCGGTACGACGATCCTGGGCTGATTGCCGAAGAGCCGCAATCGCGAGCTCGGTTCACGAAAGCTTTGGCTTCGGTCGACCGTCGATTTCGAAGCGAGTAAGAATCCAAACGCGCAGTCGAGCGCCGTCGTCACGGCCGATAAAGCGCTACCGCGAGGAGAACGAGTCCGACACGAGCGTGAGCTTGAGCGTCCGCGCGTCGACGGCGCCGGACGTCTCCGCGTCGAGGGACGCCGTCGCAGCCGCAACATAGGATCCGAATAAAAACGCGATCATGGATCTGCCTCGCGACCGGATGCGCGGTCCGCAACGTCCGGCCGCCGTCACAGCGTCGGTCGGTCGACACTACCAACATTTGGGATAGCTAGCCCGCGCTAGCCGGTCCCAGCTCTCGGTTCAAAGTCACTTCTAACGAGCCGCACTGAGAACGTCTTTCTCGTCATTGCGGGAAGCCGTCCGTGTTAAGGAATCGGCCTCGATGAATGCGAGCAGAGCGGCGTTGATCTGGTCCGCGTTGTCGTCGGCATCCCGTGCGGGAAGCCGGGATACGATTTCAACGTTCCATATCGCAGTAGCTTGACCGACCGGGCCCCCGTCGCCAAGAATGGCGCAATCTGGTCATCTTCTCCGTGCATCACGAAGACAGGAACGTCGATGAGTTTGAGGTCTTCATGGAAATCAGTCTCCGAGAAAACCTTGAAATGCACGCGGCAACGCTGCCGCGTTGCCTGGAAGATCTTCGCGATTGCCGCCTTGAGCCCGGAGTGCGAGTCGGAGATGACGAGCTTGACGCCGCGCAAGCCACGCCGCGTGAGCGAGCACAAGGAGTCGGTCCAGAACGGCTCCGCTTCGCTCGGCCCGACGGCGACGCCCAAGACCTCCCGAAGCCCGTCGGTAGCTCCGACGGAGATTATTACGGCGACCGAGACGATGCGGCCGGCCTGCCGGACCTTCACGTACGTCGCGTCGATCCACAGGACGGCTAGTCGCCTTCGAGTGGCCGATTGAGGAACGCGCCAACGCGCTCGTCGATGTCACCGCATAACCGCGACACTTGGCTCTTCGAGATGGCGGTCATGCCCATCGCTTGGACGAGCGCGTCGACGGAGCGCGTCGAGACGCCTTGGATGTACGCTTCTTGCCGACGGCGACGAGGCTTTCTCGGCCGTTCGCCGAGGGTTAGAAGATAGCTGCCTTTGCGTAGCTTCGGAATGCGAAGCTCGATCGCACCGGCGCGCGTTTCTCATAAACGGTCGCGATAGCCGTTGCGGCTGTTGCTGCGATCGGCGCTGCGCTCGCCGTACTCGGCGCCGCAGCGTTGTTCGATCTCGAACTCCATCAGCCGCTCAGCGAATGTCCCAGGAGCTCGCGGACGATGTCGTCCTTGGCCCCCTTCTCGACGAGCTCGGAAAGTGCGATACTGCCCGTGGCCATCGTGGTATCCCTCGTGCGGAAGTTGCTTGTGCAAAAACAACCTTCGCCAAGGGCCCCGATGGCCGCTCCCGATGCTACGAGGGCGACCCGCTCGTACACCACGCCCTGGACACGATCAGGAGCTCGAGTCGCATTGGGTATCATAACCCCGTACTCGTGGCTGCACGCTTACGTGCTTGGGTGAGGTTTCGATGAAACACGACGGACCGAAAAAGTCGACAAACGGCTCAGAGGCCCAGGCGGCCAAGATTGATACGAAGAGCTCCTCAAAGGGGCGCGTACCGATGCAGACACCGGACGGGTCCACACTCGCGCCGGGTGGCCTAGCAAAGCCCTTCGAGCCGAGCGGACCGCCGAACATGAAGGGCAATGCGCCCGTCCCGCCAGGGAGCGACGGCCCAATCCTCGCGAGCTCGCCGAACGGCTTTGGGAAAAACGCTTGGCCGACGGGCGAGATGGAAGGCACGCTGACGCTCGGGAGCGGCATGCCTGTCGCATCGAACGAGGTCTCGATGACCGCGGGTCCCGGCGGTCCAATCGTAATCGAAGATACGTGGCTCTTCGAGAAGAACGCGCACTTTAATCGTGAGCGCATCCCGGAACGCGTCGTGCACGCGAAGGGCGCGGGCGCCTTCGGTTATTTCGAGCTTGAGCAGGACATGTCCAAGTACACGAAGGCGAAGATGTTCAACGGCGTTGGCAAGCGGACCGAGCTCGTTGCGCGATTCTCGCACGTCGCGATCGAGTCGGGCGGCGCCGACGCCTACCGCGACGTGCGCGGCTTCGCGGTGAAGTTTAACACCGAGGACGGCAATTGGGACATGGTCGGCAACGACACGCCGATCTTCTTCCTACGCGATCCGTACAAATTTCCCGACTTCATTCATTCGCAGAAGCGCGATCCGCAGACGCATCAGCGCGATCACGCGATGCAGTGGGACTTCTGGACGCTCTCACCCGAGTCGATTCACCAGGTGATGTGGCTCATGGGCGATCGCGGGCTACCGGCCGGCTATGAGTTCATGAACGGGTACGGCTCGCACACTTTTATGTGGTACAACGAAGCCAACGAGAAGTTTTGGGTCAAGTTCCATTTCCACACGGAGCAGGGCATCAAGAATCTTTCGGATGCAGAGGCTGGTCAGATCCGCGCCGACGAGGTGAAGCTCGACTCATTTACCTTGAGTCTTTTCAATCGGATCGACGCGGGCAATCCCGCGTCGTGGAAGCTCTCCGTGCAGATCATCCCGTTCGAAGAGGGCTTTAACTACAAGTATGATATCTTCGACGTCACGAAAGTCGTGCTACACGAAGATTATCCGCTGATCCCCGTGGGGCGGATGGTTCTCGACCGGAATCCTGAGAATTACATCGCGCAGGTCGAGTCGTTGGCGTTCGCTCCGTCGAACCTCGTGCCCGGGATCTATGGGTCGCCCGACAAGATGCTGCAGGCGCGTCTCTTCGCCTACGCCGATGCGCATCGCTACCGTCTCGGCGGAAACTACGAGCAGCTCGACGTGAACCTCGCGCATGGCACGAAGGTCGACAACCCGTACAAGCGCGATGGCGTGATGCCGCGCGGCGACAATCAGGGTGCCCGAGTAAACTACGCGCCCAACAGTCATCAGGGACCAAAGGCGAGTATGGCGTTCGCCGAGCCGCAGACGGCACTGCGCGAAGCGACTGGACGCTACGAGCAAAGCGCGCCCGGAAACGACGACTACTCGCAGGCTACGATGTTCTGGCGTGTTATCGGTAAGGACGGCCAGGACCGCATGATCGATACGATTACGATGCACATGCAGACCGTTCCACCGCCGATTCGCGAGCGGGCCGTCGCGATCTTCACGAAGGTCGACCCGACATTCGGCCAGCGAATGGCAGCGGCACTCAAACTCCCGGTACTCGAACCTATAACGTAGCGAGAAACAGGTTTACGCAGAGAGGAAGGGTCATGCACGATCGCGTGACCCTTCCTCTTTAACGCCGATTAAGGAGAACGTTACGATCGCCGACGTTACGCGGACACAAATTCTGCATGACCAGAACGACCTTTACACGCTTAAGCGCAGCGCGTCGCTTGTCGGGCCACACGCAAAGCACTTCAAGGCTGCTGACTATGCTTCCTTAACATCGACCCCTCGTGAAATCCAATACAGCGCAGTCTCTTCACGTAAATAGGCGATTTCAGCCTCGATGACCGCGTGGAGACTCAACTCGCAAACGCAGTCGACACTCGTACAGCCCGACGGTTCATGCAACATGATCCCGTGCGTACACGTAGCGCACCGAATTAAGTGAATTGTAGCATCCTCGGGTTTGCTACTGAGTAGCTACGTACCGATTACGAGTAGAGGCTGATTCGGCGAACCCGAACCGGCCTCTACTCGTACTTCGCCTTTACGCCACCGACTAAATGGTCGAGCCAGACTTTCGTTCGGCGCTTTTCCACGCCTCGTCGAGATTTTTCTTTGCCGTGGCAGCGACAGAAGGATCGACGGTCGCTCCTTCCGTTTGCAGTTCGTCGAGAACTACTGACGGCAATGCATCGGCGAATTGAACGACCATGGACGCGACGTCCTTGAGATGGCGAAGCGCCAATGCCGCGGTTTCAGAATCATTCATTCCGAGAGCCGTCGCGTGCAGCATCGTATAGCTTGCCGACGTTAAAGAAAGACTGCTATAATCGTCGCGAAGGTCCTTTGAAAACTCTGTCTTCCGAACGTGGTTGACTGTGGCCGCTACTGCACCGGCTGCGGCCGCGACACCGGTCTTCACGCCGACTCCCGCATGGCCACCGAGTGCCTCTAACCGTGCCTCGATAGCGTTAATATGCGACTGAACCATTGGTACGGCTGCATCAACGCACGCTTTTGCTGCAGGGAATTTCGGGAGCTCTCCATCCGACGCTTGTGACTGCAAAGGCTGAAGATTATGCTTTTCAAGAGCAAGTATGTCGCTGAGGTACGTATTAATCGTAGGTGCTGCCATGGAAGACTCCTTTAGGAAGATTGGTGCTTTTGCTGCGCCTATGGATACACGAATCGGTGAGGCATTCGTTGTGACGTTGTCACGCAACGATAGCCTCAACCGTGTCGTAACTCCCACTCGTTACGGGGGACGAGAAACCAGAGTCGGCCGAGCCGAAGCTGCAAGCATCGGCCATCGGAGCTACTTCTCCTCACGTGAATGGGCAATGTCATTACCGCGATATCCGAACAAAGGCCGCTTGGCTTTTCCCGCTCGCTCGAAGTCGCCGATCAACCGTAAGGCAAATACAAACGCGATTAGTCCAAAGGCTGGCAGTAACCACGTGATCAGGTAGGGCTCAAGTGCCGATCCGCTTGGTCCCTCGAGTGATGCGCCGGCGCTCATCCCGCCCGCTTGAGCCTTCTGGGTAGCGCCAGGGACTTGCGGCAAACCAACAGCAAGCGCTCGTGTTTCGGTCAGCCCTGACATGACCAGTATCGACAGGGCGATGATCTTCACTAAGCGGGCGATCATGGAGTCTCCTTGGACCAGTCGACGAGCGCTTGGATCAATGTTCTCGACCAGATTGTTCCCAACCACGCGGTCGCTATCCGTTACGTGGACGCAGAAGTGCTTGCATACTGATCTTACGCTCGCCGCGACGGCTTGAGGCCGGTCGCGACGATTGCTTCAGACTACTTCGAGCTCATCGCATGGACGTCGCTCTTGGCCATTTCAAGGTGACCTTCAATGACAGGAAGGGTCATCTTTGCAAAAGCGACCAGTTTTGGGTTCGACCCGCTCGAGGCTTCAGTTTTGAAAAGCTCGATCGTCTTCTCATGAGCAACTTCTTGCCCATGAAAATACGCACTGTTGAACGCAGCTCCGTGGAGCGCTTCGAGCTTTTGATGGGCAGCCGTCTGCATGGGGTTGAGTGCCTCAGGAGCTGTCAAGCCCATTGGCATGATGATTGCGCTCAGTTGTTTCCCGGCTTTGCCATGGTCAGTGATCATCTTTTGAGCGAACGCAAGGACGTTCGTATTCGAGGAGTTTTTCTTCGCAATGCCGGCGTCGGCGATCTCGGCGGCGTTGCCTTGCGCCGCCTTGAGCGCAAACGACTTATCGGTGGAAGAGAGCGTTGAAGTAGCCAAACTCGGCAGGGTCGTCGAAACAACAAACACGGCTCCGAATGCGGTCAGGATCATCAGGGTCATCGGTGAACGTTTCATTGGCAACTCTTTCCCATTCAATGGTCCTGTTAGCAAGATTTTGAGCAGATGTTTGTCAGAAGCGCCTCCTACGACGAGGAGGTGCTCAGGCGATCCGACGGCCAGAGACGCGGAGTAGGTTAGTTACGAAAACTATGAGGCTGGAGTAAACGAACATGGAAAGAAAGCCCAGTGTGGGTAATAGCCGCTCTGAAGATCGTCAGCCGCCCAGCGTTGCTTCCGAGCATGATGAGTCGCCGAGCGTTGCTGAAGACTCGGTGGAAGCCAAGAAGTTGGCCGATCGAGCTAAGAAGGTCTCGGACGACGACGACTTGCCTGCGTAAGTGTTATACGATGAGCCTCTTCGATATGGAAGCATTGCGATTTCGTTAAGACGATGCGGGAGGGCCGGTCCAAGCTTGGTGGATGTCGCGTTTGCAGAAGTCGATTTCTGCGTCGACTAAAGCGTGTCGACTTAGCTCGCATGGGCAGCTTATGCTCGTGCAGCCACTCGATTCATGTACGATGACGCCGTGCTGGCACGCATGGCACGTAACCAGGAGACGAAAAAGGGTTTCCATCGCTAGGTTGACGGTCGATCAGTCGAAGTTCGTTTCATTTGAGGCTCTCTAGCAAGGGCGGCTGTTCGTCTATATCCCCCAGCGCCTGCGCAGAAGAAGGATTTACTTCTACGAGAAAGCGGTTCAGATCAAAGCGTAATGCCTCATAGTGGCGAATCTCACTGGCTGGAGATGGTAACGAGTTAGACGCTCGGCGAAGGTTCCAAGCATCGTTCGCTCATCGAGCGCATGTACAGAACCGAGCTTCCCACCATTGTGCCAAAAATGCGCTACGGCGTCGAGAGAGCTACGATACCATGGGCAAGTGCAAAGGTGAAGGGCGAGCAAAGGCCACTCGTCCGGGACCAGTTGCGGCATGATGCTTTGGTATCGCCAATGGGGCGATGGCGTCTATTCGATACCGTACATTGCGAACGAGGCCTTGGCGTCGAGCGCTACGAGCTTGCTCCGCTGAAAGGCTCACATAGCCGAGGAGCAGTAGCGCCCGATTGCGCGTCGCGAGCTCGTCGTCGGGCATCGCCGGCAAGATCGTCGGTAGCTGCTCGATGAGCAGCGGCTCCTTCTTCCGCACGGCCGTCCTGCAAGCGCGGCTGCAGCGGTAGGAGCTGACGCACGGGCGAGTGTTTCGTGAGCGTCTCGAGCCCGGCCGTTGCGCGGCGGCTGCGATCGTGGCCACCCGCCGGCGCAGTGTTGGCAGCGGCAGTCCGACCGTTCCGGCCGCTGGGCCTGGCCGGAAATCAGCTGCGCAGCGTACCCAGGGTCTTAAGCTAGAGCGCGAGGGTCTGTCGGGGGCACCGGGCGCTGTGCAAGGCCGTGGCAGCCGCAGAAGGCTTCGAAGTCGTGGACGTAGTCGCGCTCGGTGGCCGGCGCGTGGTTCGGGTCGCGAGATCATGCTCGACGGCCCGCGCAAGCTCGGCGAGGACGCTCCGCCTCCCTCGAGCGGCTCGATCGTCGCCGAATCGTTACCACTCGTCCAATTCGCGGCGATCCGGCTGACCATGAAGCCGTCCGAGGGCGTTTCACGCCCATTTCTTCCGCCAGAACTTGTCGCGGCTCCCGCGCCTGAGAATGGTTCGGTTCTCAAGCACGCCATCGATTACGAGTCCGTTTCTAAGCTTTCAAGTATTGATCTGGCGCTTCGTCCGAAAGGGGGTTTTTTCGGGATTGTTTAAAGCGCTCGCCTCGGCGTCGGCAGTCTCTTGACAAGAGTGCCAAGACGGGTAAAATGTTGAATTGCAAGAGATGTTTCATGGCTCGAAAGGAGGACACATGACGAATTCTCTGGCGCGAACCAACGGCGGCCCCCCGCAACTTGAAGGCCGCGCGGCTCCCTGGACACCGTTCCGAGATCTCCTTGGATTCGATCCCTTTCACACGCTGCGCTCGAACTGGGCCTATGACTACGACGTCTCGAGAACCGAGACTGGATACGAAGTCGAAGTGCCGGTTCCGGGTATAAACCGGATCAAATCGACGTGACGTTTAAAGATGGCATTCTGTCCGTCATCGGCAAGAGCGAGCGTCGCACATTCTCTCGCTCGTTCGCGGTGCCCGAAGACGTCGACAACGACCATATCACCGCACGCGTCGCCGAGGGCATGTTGATGCTTTCATTGCAGCGTCAGCCGGAAGCGCAACCGAAGCGCATCTCGGTCAACTTGGACGAAAGACGATGCGCGATTTACGACAAGCCGGCGTATTGGACGGCACCGCGACGCGCGGCCTGCGGCCGACACTTATCTTCGACGACGCTCTTAATGTCATCGGAGCTTGGGTGAAGCTCTACCGTTTCGGTCGGCCTGCGCTCAACTAGGATCGCCGACGTTGCCTCGGCTGGAGTCCTAAAGGCTCCAGTCGAGACACGGGGCTCGCGTCCCAGAACCGGTCTTTTTTGGACGAAACCTTCGGTGCGTCGAGATGCGTATCGACCTTACGACGTGGCGTTGTGTTGGTTGCTTGAGCTAACGGCATCAAGGCGTCCCCGGCTTCGCCGACGTCTTCAAGCAGATGATGTACGTGCGGTTCTACGGCGCAAAGCCGTAGTCGAGGCCTTCATCCCGACGGCCGCGGATCCTCCGCCAGTGCCAGCACGTGCCGCCGTCAGCATCGCGAATCCGTGGACGACGCACGGCGTCTTGCGAATCGGCGTGTTCCGTGACATCGATTCGATCAATCCGCTGCTGTCTGGACAAGCCGCGACAATCGACATCGCCCAGCTCATCTTCTGGGTTGCTCGGCTACGACGATCGCGGGAATCTCATCCCGGACGTCGCGCTGGCGGTTCCCACACTTGCGAACGGCAGGATCAATGCCGACTTAGATCGGGTCCCGTGGCTGGAGCGATTCGCGATTCCATCGGGAGCATCCACGCCTCAATGGGCGCCGGCCGCCGTTTCCGACGCGCACGGCGCTCCGAACGCAGCTTGCCCGCGCTCGGCGAGTCCATTACACGCCGCGCACCATCCGCGGCAGTTTAACAAACGGTAATCCATGAGAAGCGAGAATACGTTATCGGGCCGGACGCGTGCTCCGAGCCGGCCTGGACGACATCCGGTTATTGACACGGCGTACGCGGAGGAAGGGGTTGTGTTCTCGCTATCCGGCCGAGATCGGTTGCTCAAAGTTCTATCCGTTTCGCTGCTAGCGACGTTCGGCGCGATTGCGTTGTCCGGCGCAGCGGAAGGTGCGGTCACACCTGTACATCGCACGACGGCGAGCCCTACCTCGATTCTCAGTGCGTTCGAACGCGCGTGGGCCGATGTGCGGGCGTATACGGCAACGATCACCCTTTTCGAGAAACAGGACTCAAGAATGCAAAGAGCCGTCTACGAGTATTCGTTCAGTAAGCCGTCTCACGCAACGCTGCACGTTGTCTCCGGAACCAGCGCCGGCGACACGCTGGAGTGGAACGGCGGGAGTACCGTCGTTGCCCATCGCGGATCCGGCTTCCTAAGCGTCTTCAAGAAGACGTTTTCCTTACATGACAAGGCTACGACGACGATCCGAGGGTCATCCGTCGACGAGTTGAGTTTCGGTGCGATCTTCGCGCATGCGGAGCACGTCCGTGGCGCGTTGCGACTTGGCCCAACGGGGACGGTCAACGGCGTCGCGACGCAATCGTTGACGCTGATCCCCACAAGCGCAAGCGACGCCGGATACACGCGCGAAGTCGTCGACCTCTCGACGAGTACGCACCTCCCGGTCCGCGTCCTCGGCTATCACGGGAAGATGCTCGTCCGCCAAGTCGACTTCTCTCAAGTTCACGTTACATCGCAGAGATAGCGACCGTCGCACGGTTGATTTGCCGCAGCCATCCCTGCTCACTCGTGCAGCGGAAGCCTCCGCGTGATTCGGGTGGCAAGTGGGGAGGCGCTTGAGCTATGGAATCTCCGACGGCGGGAAAGCGTGCCCGGCTAGCTCCACTGCAATGCCAATTAACTTGGCCGTTCCACGTCCTTGAGGGCGGCGTGGGCCTCGTCGAGACTCTGAAAACTCAATTCGCGCGCTTGGTTTTTGCTTTGCGGCTCTGTACGGCGACCTATCTTGCCGAGTAGATCGTTCGCTGTTTCGATAACGAGATGACCGAGGACTTCAGCACTCAGTCGAGGCACTTTTGTAAGCTCTTCCGCGGCCTCGATCTTCAAGCTCAACCCTTCCAGGAAACCGTCTTGCTCATGTATACGCGAAGCTAGAAGTTTGCGCAGCTGCGTGTGAGCGGAATGTAGATGGGGAGCGGCGTTTGCTATCCGCTGCTCGTCAGAGTGAAAAGGCACGATACCTCAATTCGAAGCGCGTAACGAGCGATAGAGTGTGGATCGACCGACCCCGAGGGTGGTGCGACTGACGCGACGGACGCCGCGGAGTCCCCGCGAAGCAGCCGTTCAGCGGCTGCAAGTTTCGCCCGTGTCACTTTGTGCGCGGGACCGAAGGCGACCCCGCGCCGACGCGCGGCGTCGACGCCGGCGCGCACGCGCTCCCGGCCTCGAGCTCGGCAACTGCGGCGAGCACGGTAACGAAGAACCGGCCCATCCCGGTCGTCGTGTCGATCGACTGCGTCGTCGCGACCAGGCCGACGTCGCGACCGTTGAAGTCTTCGACGATCTCAAGCAGGTGGCGGGTCGACCGGCCGACGCGATCGAGTTTCCAACACACCAGGACGTCGCCGGCGCGGAGCTCGCGGAGCAACGCGTCGAGCACCGGGCGATTCGCGGCGCCGACCCGACGCGCGTTCTTCGCGCAGCTCGGTGACGCCGGCGGCGCGTAGCGCGTCGCGTTGCAAGTCGAGATTCTGCTCGATCGTCGAGACGCGGGCGTAGCCGATGCGCCGAGGTCCAGACGTCGGCGTCTCGCAAACGCAAGCGATCTCGCTAGCGGCTGCGCTCGCCGGCGTCACGGCCGTGTCCGTGGGCAGGTGACTCGATCGCGATCTGAGCGGCGCCGACGCGGGCCTTCACCTGGTCGCCGACCGACACGGGGGCTGAGAGTTTAGCGCGCTCGAGGACGGCAAACGACCGCGCCGGTAGCGAGGGCCACGTAACGATCGTCGATCGCGATCACGCGGCCACTCAGGACCGACCCGGTGCGCGTCGGCTGCTCGGCGATCGCGCTCGTCAGGATCGTCGTTTTCGCGGCGCGCATGCGTCGAGGGCTTGGTCGACAAAGACTGACCGCTCCGGGGTCGGTTGCACGATCGCGATATTGACGATCGCAGCGAGCCCCGAGGAATCGCCGCGCTCAAAACTTGTTTCGAGGTGCTATACATTGCTCACGCGTGATACGTGTCCATTCCAGCGTGTGGCCAGCTTGGAGCGCGAGCTCGCGGATGAACTCTTGCTGCGTACGACCGTTTCCCTCGCGGAACGGGTGGATCGCATTTAGCTCGCCGAGATAGTGTCCCGCGCGAATCGAGAAGGTGTCGGCGCTCAGACCGCGCAGTTGGTCCTCACTTTTGAGTTGAGCCGCGACCTTGTCTAACGACGGAGCAATGTATTGAGAGAACGCGAAGAACGGGGAGCCGGGCTTTGCGATCTCCGCTCCTTCGCGGGCCTTACCGGCCCACGGATACACGTCCTGAAAGATGTGCTTGTGGATGGCTTGCAAATGCGCCCGATCGAAGTTGCCAACGACCGGGCGCTCGTGAAGTTCGATGATTCGAACATACGTGAGGCTCGCCTCGATTTTCGCAAGCTCTTCCGGGTTGCGTATCGATCGAATGTTTCGAAGGGTCTGCGTACCCGGATAGAGGTACGGATCGTCGGCCACGGGACGTTCAGTGCAACCGCCGAACCAAAGGCATGACTTCGTCGATGCTGATATCGCCCGCGACATAACGATCCACGATCGCGCGCGTCTCGGCGTCGACCTCGAGCCCCTCGATACGCAGGGAACCGAGCGCGCTATCGGCGTTGCGCTGGCGCTGCTCGCGGCCCGCCGCGCGAAAATCCACGGTGCCAGTGGGGGTGTGCTGTCGCATGTTAGGTTAATTCCTCAACGAGAATTTCTGCAAAGACGGGCTCGATCGTCCCCGCTTCCTCGAGCAAGTCTTTCGCGAGATTAGTAAGCGTGCCGTGTGGTGGGCGTTCGAGGGCTTTCAGCACCGCCGCCGGCGTTTCACAGACAAAGGCTCCGTGACGATCAACTTCGTCATCGCGCAGCGTACGCCCGATCTGCGAGAGCACGTACGCGCCCGTGGTGGTGCGGTAGAGAGCGAGCTCCGTCCAACGAACCGAATCGTCGTCGCGTGAAGACATGCAGGCGAGCTGCTCACCCTGAAAGCGAAGATGTTTGAGGCCCGAGCGTTCGAGCGTATAGGTCTGCTGCATGGGCGAAGGTCCTGCGGTCGGGCGCGCGCGTGGTCTGTCGGGCGCGCCGGAGTGGCTCCACCTATTATACCACGGACGCGAAGAGGGCCCCGCGCCAAGCGCGGAGCCCTCCGTGCGACCGCCGACCTTACTCGCCGCCGCCTTCATCTTCCGCGCGGAAGAAAGGACGCGAGCTCTTCGTCCCTCGCCTGCCGGCGACGTCGACGAAAGCGGAGCTCTGCGCCGTTGCGGCGCTCGAGCGCTGGCTTGCGATCGTCGGGCCGGCAGGGGCGGTCTTCCGAACGTTCGACCTACGCGGGCAGCTCACGATCACGCGACTTGACTCGGGCGACGTAGCTCGGGTTCTCCGGCGACGAACCGCAATGGCCGGCGTCGCGGGTGACTTCGCGGGGCATTCGCTGCGGCGCGGGCTCATCACGAACGCCGCGAAGAAGAAGATTCCGATCGAGAACATTAAGCGGGTCACCGGCCAGCGCAGCAGCGGGATCGTGCTCGATTACGTCGCGGCCGCGACGCTCGACGACGACCCGCCGTTGCTCGAAATCGTCGGATTAGGGTGAACGAGTAGCTTCAAGAATAAAGCCAGGACGGAGCGGGATCTGCTGGGCTTCCGGCTCGTTCCAGCGCCTACGATTTAACTGAGAACGCTTGCCCATGAGACCTTCACCGAGCCGAAGCGTTGCTTCCAGCGCAACGACGCAATCGAGGTGACACGAATGATGGGTTTACCCCGCCTTGCGGCGACGTTCAAGCTGCGCGATGGCGATTGCCAACGAGATGCCCGCGCCGACCCAGACGACGTGCTCGGCTGTCCAGGACCACGCAACGACGAGCGGGTGAGCGGCGTCCACCTACGCCGTGGCACCGGCGCGACGCGGCGTCGTCGGCATTTCAACGGGCCGCAGGAGGATGAAGATCGCGGCGATGACGATGTTGACCACGGCTAGCGTCAAGAACTGTGGCAGCGTCAACGTATGAGCACTAAGAAAGCTCGAAAGCGCGTAGATGATACCGATCGCCTGCTCCGCGACCGCTACCCAGATCAACGAGCGATAACGAAGCGGATTGGTCGCAACGATCAGATACATGACACCCAGAACGAACATCACCATGCCGTACTGCTGGCTCATGAGCAAGAGGTCGCTCGTCCAACCCGATTTCGGCGCCCAGCTCACGAGACTTGCGCCTTGTTGGGGCGCGAAGGTCGAAAGCGCACCGTTGATGATCTCCCAAATAGCCCAAATGATGAGCACGCCTTTGATCGGTCGCGTCGATTTCATTCGCCTTGTCCTTTCGTTTGTGCTGAAGAGGCCGAGTCGCAGCGAGTGCGCAGCCGCCGCACGCCGGACACCGGTCGTACCCCATTTCCCCCTTCGTGAAGAAACTCTCCCGGTCGTCACTGATCAAGTCGCGCTTGTAACCAGGTCGAGTCGCTTGGACTTTCTGACCGTGGTTTCCGGCAATCATCCCGAAACGGACCCCTTTTGAGACTGCCTTTTAGTACTACTGTGTCATAAACTCTGAAGAATAAAAGACCTTACGCAGATCGCGATTGCAAACAGGTTGGGCAACGCGTAAGGATTGGCGCAAGTGCGGCGATAAGCTCAGCGCGGCGAGAAGCGA
>JAABUJ010000258.1_pt1 | contig 115639 bp, 122 predicted proteins | sample 5559131 | NCBI WGS metagenome assembly JAABUJ01 (sample SAMN10711875, study PRJNA513366) | rock metagenome | isolation source: Antarctica rocks | place: Antarctica: Victoria Land, Mt New Zealand nord | collected 2016-01-07
GGGCACTTGCGCGCACCCTTCCCATGTAGCATGCCCTGTAGCTGAAGCCCTTCCCCCCCGCGCCACAGCGGAAGTCTGATAATAATTCACAAGAGGTAGCGGTGATGAAGGGGAGCCAGGAACTTGATAGGCAGAATACCTTAACCAGGTTTTACTTGGGAAGGCTGGACAATGGTTGCGCAATGAATGTGGAGGCAAACACATGCCATCATTTGCTGAGCATGCACTGTTGAGAAGGCAATGTCGTGTACAGCGGCGCAGCGAGCCAGTAATGAGCAAGACCCTTCCATTATGAGTTTACCCCTGGCCTTTTACGTTTGAGAGGTTGCGTATGAATGTTATCTCTGAGCTGAACGTTCACAGAGCTTGCAGCATACACTGTTCAGAGATTATTTGCTTCGAGACAATTGCTCCGGCAATAAGGTACCTCCTTGCTGGAGTGGTTTGGGTGAACGTGCTGTAAGCCGCTCACCAGCACCTTTGCCACGTGACGTCCCTTGCGTCTCGTGTGTGTGATGCTGTGAGCAGAGCGGCGGACGTGTGTGCTTGGTGGCCGCACACGGCGGTACCACCGGTCTTATGCCAATTATAGACATTGGCGGGCTCGCTGCTTGTGACGGATCTCAGTGAGTTGGCACTGATCCCCACGTCCAGGGGCTGCTCGGTCAACTAGATCACGCTTGCGCAGGGTAACCATGAAGCTCACCTGCGTTGCGCTCGCGGCATGCATTGCGCTCGCGGCCGCGGCTGCGCCGGCGCCGGGCCCCGGCATAGACGCCCAGGCGCTGGTGTGGCCCTCGTGCCACGCTCCTTCAGTCTTTGTATCAGTATCCTGCGGAGCCGGCTGTTACTCATGCTCAAACGCGTGGCAGCTATGGCGCAGTCAGAGTGTGCACCCACTGAGGCTTGGCGTTTTGTGGCGGACTCACCTCCCACGCTGTGAAACGCTGTGGTGCTAGAGTATGTCTGTGTGCAAGCGCAAGCATCTGAGTTTGCGGCCTTGCGCGGCGCGCAGAGCGGCACGGGCCTCCTGTCGCAGCCGACCGTGCTCGGCCAGGCCAACCAGGTCCTGCACCCGGAGTCGGGGCCATACGCGCCCGGCCAGAACCTGCTGCCGCTGGGCAACCTGCGCACCGTTGACTTTGGCGGCCCCTACAACAACGGCGTCTACAACCTCAGCCTCCTCTCCGTGCAGGAGAACGAGATCAAGGGTGCGTCCCTGCCAGCTCTGCAGGCGTCAAGCGGCCTGCGCTCCACCGCTTTGGTGGTGTGGAGGTATCTTGTGCCGCACAGTTTGCAACCAGGTGTGCTGTCAGGTAAGTGAGGGTGAGGAGTTGGTTGGCGAGGTTGGCGAGGTTGTCGCATGATTTGCAATTCATATAGAGACACACAGAAATGAACAGGCGTGCTATGACGCTTGCACCGTGCGCGGCGCACAGCGGGCATCGCCGCCAAGATGAACTACACCGACATTGACATCATCCGCTTCCTGACCAACGTCGAGTGCCTGGAGGGCCTGTTTGACACGTGGGGCACCTTTGGCCATGGATTCATCAACAACCTGGAACTCGGCGGGCCGACGCCCATCGGCGCAAAAGCAGCCAAGCTCACCGAGGCCACCCGCCCCTTCCTGGAGGAGGTCGCGCTCAACGAGCAGGTGCGCTGCGCGGGGCGCACGGGCAGAAGGCCTGACTGTGCTCGTGTGCTGTGCAGCGCAAGTGTGCGCTCCCGTAAGGGTATGAGCGGGCGTGCTGCAGCCTAGCGTGGGCAGCACATTTTCAGCTGTGCTTAAGCGCTCTGGGTCGTCATGGCAGCGTTGCAGGCGCTTTGGTTACTGAGCCAGGAGCTGCGGCTGTCGCTGACGCGCTCTGCCGTCCGCAGGGCCACGCGCTGTTCACGCGCCAGGCAGGCAGCAGCGACCCCTGCCCGCTGGTGGACTTTACCGGCGGCTTCAACGCCTTCTTCGCCGCCGCGTATGGCCTGCCCGCGGGCCAGACCATCCAGCAGAAGTATGGCGCCGCCTTTGGTGCGCCCTGTTGTGTGCGAGAAGCCTTGCAATAGCGCGCTGGTGCAGGCATATCAGTGTGTGCACAGCTCCAGCGTGGCAGGCTCGTGTGTGTCCTGACCGGCCTCCTTATCGGCACGGCAGCAAAGCACACGCTCGTTTGGGCGTTTGCAGATTGTCATACCCTAACCCTACGCTTATGTGCGCGCCAGACCCGTTCCAGGATGAATTTACCTATACGCTGTGAGTCTCCCTGGAGCCCACGGGGCCCGCTCTTGTTGGCCCGAGTTCTGCTGGCCTGCCCGCAAGTCTGCACGCTGCAACGCGTCTCAGTCCTTGCGTGCACAGTGTCAGTAGATGCGTGACGAGGCCGCCACCAAGCAGGCTTTTAAATTAGCCTGCTTCAGCAGATGCGTATCGAGGTTGCCACATTTATAAACCTCAAGTCGTCTTGTTGCCAAAGCAGACACCGTGCAGGTGTGTGCTGGCGCTTGAGGAGCTGGGCGCGACCGGCAACAAGGTGAGTGCAGCCGGCTGACCGAAAACATGTTTAAAATGTGGCAGCTTTGATACGCATCTTTGAAGGGAAGTATGCCAGTGGGAGTATGTGTCTTAGTCCTAGTTTTGGAGTAAAGGTATTTATGATGTCAAATAATACGCAAACGACTTCTGGGGTCATGTGTGTGCCGCCTGTGCTCACCCGCGCTGCGCGCTGACAGGGCCTAATCGGGCTGACGACCAACCCCGTCCTCGCCAACGGCATCGCCGGCCTGGCGACGAGCGCGACCGCGCAGGCCGCGGTGGAGGTGCGGCCTTCGACTTGCACTAGGCGGCTGACACACTTAGCATGTGTCTGCAGCGCGTGCTGCCCCTGCTGCCACACTGGTGCCTTTTTGCGCTTGCGGCCGTGCAGGACGGCTGGCCTTGCGCATGCGCCCTCCGCACGCCAGCACTTGACCCGGTCCTGCTTGGCCGCGCAGCGCATGCTGCTGTGGCAGTTCCGCAACAACATTGTGGCGCCCTTCGGCGAGACCGTGGAGCAGGTGTTTGCGCGCATCTCCTCGCTGCGCGACAGCCTGGACGGCCCTCAGGTGCGGGTTAGGCACAGCAGAGGGGAAGGGACAGAGCTGCCCAGTGAGAACATGGGTGTGGCTGCATGGCTGCATGACAGTTGCGCAAGTGGTGGCAAAGGTGTCGGTTGTCTATGCTACCAGTGCAGCCGGCGACCTGCCCTCCTGCACAGTGCTTTCCGCCGTCCTTGCCTATCAAGATGAAAGGTTTCTGCCAGGCATGCAAGCCCAGTGGTCGTTATAAAGACATTACATGTTGCTGGCTTGTGCGTACCTGCATGCCACAGTATTTGACAAGTGTTTGTGCGCGCGCAGCTGGACGACCAGGGCCTGGTGCAGGCGGACCCCCGCAACATCGCCGTGCAGGACCAGTTCCCTAACATGATCCCCACCGACATCCGCGGCCTCACCTTCTCACGCACGCCCCAGATGGTGCGCCGCTCTCTGCTGCATGCACAGCCTTGTGGCCGTGCTCTGTGCTGCTGCAGCAATCCCATCTTTTGACGGCGCTGGCTTACTGATGTGTGATTGGTTCATGCGCAGCCTGGCCACCCTTGTTGCTGGTCAAAATACGTACCCAAGGAAGGTTGTGAGCAGTTATTATGTGTACAAACTGACGCTCCGCGTGTGCGCGCGGCGGCAGAACATCAACGTCCTGACGCTGGGCAGCCCCAACGGCATCGGCGTCTTCTTCCCCAACGGCCTGAACGGCGTCATCACCAAGCCCACCGGCTACAACGCGACCGACTCGGGCGTCGAGGACATCCCCAAGCACGCCATCTCGTCCGGCCAGGTCTGCTTCGCCATCAGCGTGCCTGCGCTGATATTTGGCTATGTATGTGAGAGCGTCATGCGGGACTGCTCCCATGGCCATGCTGCATGCCATGTTGCTTGTGTGCCAGCCCACACAGCATGTCACTTGTCTGGCACAGTCCTTTTCTAGCAAAGTCCCTGCAGTGCGCCAGCCTATAAGCAAGACACATGTGCTATAGTTTTTGTCCCCAGCAATGGTAGTGTAGTGGCACAGAGTTAGGTGAGCGCATTCACGCACATGTTGGGTGCTTTGTGCTGCCGGGCAGCAGAGGTGCGGCAGGGGGTGTGCGCTGGAACCAGCGGCGGCCTGACGGCCTTGCTTTCACACGCGCGCAGGAGACGGTGTCGGCGCTGGGCGCTATTTCGCCGCCGATCACGGGCCCCACGCCCGCCACCGTGCCCGGCCAGGAGTTCATCTCGGAGGCGATCCCGACCATCCGCGACGACGGCACCCCCAACGGCCGCGGCCTGCTGCCGCCGCCTGCGCCGGGCACCTACGCCATCCAGGGCTCCTAGGTTGAGGTTGTGCACGAGGGCGAGGGGCGTGTACGAGTGGGAAGGGTAATTGAGACAGCGCCAAGGGCAAGGCCCCTGCCATTTTCCTTTGCACAGCTCTTTTCTTTCTCCTAAGAGTAGGACGCAAGCACCATGCAAACATGGCGCGGCTGCAATGTACGCAGCGGCATGCATTGCACCCTAATGCATGAAGCAAGCCGTGTGGGTGCAAAATCTGCACTCCATGATGCGGTTGCTGTGGCGGCGCGAGGGTGCGCCACGCATGCAGAAGCATACTCAATTTTTTTCCAACCCCTAGGGCCAGGGGAACCAGGCTATGCGCCCCTGGCCCTGACCACCTTTTGGCACCTGTAAGTTGTGTGGCTGCTAGATGTGGGCATGGTGGGCTCTTGCCTTCTGCGCAAGGCAGAGGGCATGGTTGCAGAGTACCACCACCATTTTATATACAAGTACTTGCACTCAGAGTGTGTGCCTCAGCGCGTCTCCTTGGGTGTCACAGCGGAGGACGACGATGCGTGCATGTGCTTCTTTTCCCGTCTAGCATCTGCTGCTGTACTTCCCACTCTTGCTCTATGAAGTTCACATGAGCTTTGCAGCGGCAGTGTGCTTACGAGCGGCAGTATGTCTGTATGTGGTTGATGAACAGAAGTTGACGAACACAGCACACTGATGCGTGATGGGTGAGGAACTGATGAGGGCTGTGGTCCATTGACGGGGTATAATGCAAGTATAGGCTAGCGAAGATGAGTGTGCGCAGCTGGGAGGTGGTTTCAGCAAGTTACACGGAAGGCCATGCTGTCATGGTAACACGTTATGAAGCACCTTGAGACTGCAAGCTGATGCATTTCTAGTGCATTCTCCAGTGCTTCTCAGAGCTTTGCCATCAGAAGCAGGCATCAAGGTTACCCTGTTTGTATGGTAACATACAGACCAATGATCATTTACAGCTTTTTACAATGCTCTATGACAGTGCTCCTGCCCGCACACACCTAGCGCTGCCCGCACCGCCACACAGTTAGCGCACTTGAGAGCGGGGGAGGCTGTTTCAAGGAATGCGCAGTACTGCTCAAACAGTCCATGCTACGCCCTTGACGCCAGAAAGGTGCCGATCAGGAGGCAGCCTGGAGCGCTGCGCGTGTCGCCCATGCGCAGGGGGTCCGGCACACGCTGAAAATTGATAGCTCAAAGCTAGTGCGCATCATCAAGGCCCCTCGGACCTGCAGAGAACTGCTGTGCATGCGGGCGGGCAAAGTGCATGCGACAGTCCTTGCTGTGCGTCTGACGCATCAAAGACACTGACATAATGGTGCAGACCCGCTGCGGCAGAGCAGGAAGCCTTCTGATTGCTGCCCCGCCACAGGGATCATGACGCCGGGCCCTCTGAAGGGGTTGCACACGGACACATTGTTGAATAGCCATGATAATTGCTCAACACGCTGCCACGGCGTGTGGCTGCTGGCCGGACGGGCAGTCCTCGGCGCCGCCAAACCAGGCGCCCGGCCGCGGCGCTCCAAGGCAGGTGCTGTTGCCGCGCCAGCCACCAGCCTATGACTCGCTGCCGATCTCGCTGCTCTGCTCAGAGTCAGCGACGACGGCGCCAGCGATGCTGACGACTGTCTGGTCGTCAGCGGCCAGCCAGTTCAGGCGGATGTGCGCATTCTGGACGAAGACCTGCGGTGGGTCGGCCCCGTCCACCAGCTGCGCGCACCCCGCGGGGCCAGGGCGCTCAGGCTCGCATGTATGACCAAGACACAGGTCAATGGCGTCGCCCATGAGACAATGGTGAGCACACCATGCACTCACTAAATCTGTCTGGTGCCTAGGCCGGCCACATGTATCTGACAGCCTCACACAGGCTCCTATCGTCCAGAGCTCACGGGCTGGCAATCCGTGGATGCATCCAGCAGCCCGGGCCGCAGCGGGATGAAGGCGGATCCGCGCGGTGTATGCCGACCTCAGTCCAACAGGCCCACATGCTGACAGGCAGTCATGCTCTCTCGGCATGCAGCGACCCATGCAGAGCCATGGCGGCGATGTGAAGGCGGGCGTGCGCGCCTGCAGGCGCGGCAGGCAGTCATCGACGTGGCGGCCCTGTAGCCTGACCAAGATCGTCTTGCCGTCGCCGACCGCGATGCGCATCAGGCAGAGGCGCGTCTGCGCGGGCGTCAGGAGCGTGGGCGAGTCGAGCGTCGCTGGCATAAGCTCCCCGCATGCCGCCCCTGCCGCTGCAACCCACGCAGCGGGAAGCGGCGAGCGGGGCATGCCATAGCCGCACACACTCTGGCCGGGTCGGCGACGCGCCTTTCTTGGGCGCACCCAAGCGCAGGAAAGCACGCGTCCTCTACCAGCTCTTGCCCACCAATCCGTGGGCAGGGTGCATGGTACGGTGACCATGGCCCGCGACTGCTTCAGGCCCGCCAGCCCGCCGGCAAGAGCATGGGCAACCACTGCTGCTACAAGAGAGGGAGGGCGACCAGGGCCTTGGGCCGTGCGCGCCTGGTTGCCGCGCCTGCTTGCCCAATCCTCAGCGGCGCCCACGCTGACCAACGTGCCGTCGATGCTCGTGCGGTCGCCAATCTTGCCGTCCGGCCGCACGGGCTCCTGCACCTGTGCGGGGCCACCACGACACGGGTCGGGCGTGCCTATGTGAACAAGCCGCCCTGAAACCATGCGCCAGCAACCCGGATAACACCTGCCCATCGTCCGCACCGCCCTGTGTGCAAGCAGCACATGGCACATGCCACGCTCACAACCGCAACGCTGTGCTGGGTGTGGCACGTCTGGCACAGCATAGCAGGCAGTGCGCATGGCCTGGAGCAGCAAACGGCGCTGGGCGCTTGAACGGTTAGTATGACTGGCATTGGGTGGCCGACCTGCAATGATGTGGAGCCTGCGACAGCCAGGTCCAGCAACGCTGATTTCCTGCGCGGTCGCCCTTGCTTCAGCCACGGATTAGAGCGCGCTACTAAACCGGTTTGCGGCGCGCGGGCCAGGTAGGCACACTGCTGTGGACTGATCAACTGCTGGTGCCAGTGCCGACAAAAGCAAAGCGCACGAGGCGCCCTGGCTTTCCCAGCACGAGCTCGCCGCCGTGCACGCTCCCTTTCGGGACCACGGCCGAGAAGCACTTCTGGAAGGCTGCCTTCAGCGTGGCATCCGCGCTCTCGCCCGTGAACGGCCTGGCATCTGCGTCACCGGGTCAGCAGGATGTGACCTTCTCTGCAATGCTTTTACGTGAGCAGCGCTAGTGACGCGCAGCTACGGTTCTTGCAAGTTGCGCCAGGCAACTGCACTGGCAAGTAAGGCGCGTGGCTGGTTCTAGTACTATGGACAACAGGGCTTGTGGCGATTGGTGTCCAAGGCTTTCCGCTTCACATGGGAGCGCACCAACGCACTCCAGCACCGCCTCCTCCGATCGGGCACCGCCGGGCCAGGCTCTGGGGACCCAGCCTGCACTAAGCACTGGCACCGCCATTGCACACGGTGTCCTGCTTTGCGCGAGTCTCTCTGGACGCTCCTCAGAGTCCAAGGCAAGCATATGGAAGAGGGTTGTTGCGCCCGGCAAGCAACTTTGAATGCATCTGTCGCAGACTTCTTCCGAGAACATCAGCTCGAGCGCTTGGGGCTGAGTGGACTCAGCCAGTGGACCACGACGGACCATCGGCGAGACGGTATGCTACTAAGCACGACCAGTCGGTTGTTGCCAGGGGTGGCAGGAGCCCCAGGGACCGAGCGGGCGAACCAGGAGGCCAGGAAAGGGGACCAGGTGCAGGAGTCGGCGGTACAGGCGAGTACTGAGGCAAAGGCTAGCGACGCCGAAGCAGCGCTAGCAATAGGCTGGGTGGCTCCCACTGTTACGGGTGCGCAGGCCGGCGTATCTAGGTAGCCCCTCGGGGCACACATAGTGTGCGCGGTGCTGGCAATGCGTCCTTACAGCCTTGGCAGGCACATGAGCACTCGGACTCACCTTGTGGCGGCAAGGAGCGGTCTGGCAGGGGGGTGCCTTGGATGCAGGCTTTAGCATGGGCGCTGGAAAGCCCACTGACAACTGCTGGCCATTGTCAGGCAGGCCCGCGTGCAGAGTCTGGGGGCCCATGCAGCTCCGCACTAGCTGCTAGTTGTGTTCTATCTATGAAACCCCGCAAAAGCCACGTTATGGGCAGTAGTGCTAACGAGCGGCAGCATGTCTGTATGTGGTCAAAGTTGACGAACAGGGTACACTGATGCCTGGACGGTGGGTGAGGGTCTGCTGCGGATTGTGGTCAGCTGCGGTCTGGAAATGCTGGACGTGCGCTGCTGGGAGGTGCTTTCAGCAATATACGGAGTCATGCCGTCTATGTAAGTCCGTTGTGAGGCAATGTACATATGCACCAGCCTGTAATCTGCCAACTTTCTGTGCTTCTCAGAGCTTTGCCGTGCGTGCACAATCGAAAGCAGCTCTAGTGACCCATGTCAGGTTACCACAATGACGTTGAACACAAAAAACTCTGCCTGCAAGGCTGCATGACAGTGGGTGAGACCATCTCAATGGACAGCATGCATGTACACTGTTTACATCCTCTGCATCCATCATGTGAAAATCACATGAGAAAGCAATGACACCACACGCTCCTAGAGACTTGCTTCCAACCATTGGCATTCCCTCCACACTTCCCTAGCACAATAGGAAAGAGCAATGGCGTTCTAGCATGCCTGTCTCTACATATCTGATACTGGGTACCACCCATACGGTCAGATGTGCGCGTCACAGACACTTCCTGTTCAATTACAAACGGGGCAGAACGGGTTAGACCCCAGCCAAAAGAATAATGGGATTCTAGCTTGCCACAGACACCATCACCACCTCATCACACCTTGTGAAGTTTTGGCGCACTTGAGTGTCCATTCACCCCGCTCTGCTCCTTGCACTCTGGGTGCGCAACCTCTATTGGTAAGTGGCCCCCATTGCGCCAAGCCTGCTTGTCAAAGCACACTGCGCTGTTGCATGCAGGCGCACGCAGCGCTGCCACGCTTCCCCTGCTTCCTGACGCCCGCAGACGCGCAGCTACGCCAGGTGGCAGGTGACGGCGGGCAGCGCCAAGCACAGGCGTGCGCAACTATCTGTAGCGCTGCTCACCTGCTGCAGAGCGCTCAAAGGCTACTGCAACCCGTGCGGGCTGCTGCAAACCCCAAAAGAACCACCCTCTGTTCCTGCCACCAGCACAACGCACACGCACACACGCCGCTGCAGCCAGCGCGTCTGCCACCGCCGGCATAAGTGGTAAAGCGGCCGAGTCCCAACCTCGCCATCCCTGCGTCCAGGACCCTGGCGGACCAGGGCCCGCTCACTGCGCGGCAGGGTCATTGCGCAGCTGCGGGTCCTCGTCCGCCAGGCGCTGGTACCCAGGCGAGCCGCCCTGCGCCAGCCGGAGGCCCCTGCCGGGCCGCCACACACTCCGCACGTCACCACACCAACGGCAGCCTCAGCAGCGAGCGCCGGCACTCGCACACCAGGAGTGTGCACACCAGGAGTATGCATGGAAGCCACATATGTCGCTTGCATGGTGACCTAATTACGCTGTGTTCATGATGTAACTTGCAGGTGCATACTTTAAAACCAACAGCACGCCGCCAGACACACTCAGAATAGAGGGAGAGAACGACCGACCGGCAGCCCGTCAGCGGACGCCAACCGAGGCTGAACCTTGCTTCCCCGACCTTGCCGCCGCCACACACTCTACAAGCGCTTGCAACCCTTGGGACAGCGTGTTCACGCTGCGCACGACGCTGAGCGCCGGAGCGTGCCGCGCACAAGACTGATCGCCGCAGCAATAGCGCCCGCGTCACCGCTGCAGCAGCACCTCGATCAGAACACTTGGCAGACCACAAACAGTCAGCTTTGACGCCCGCCGTGATGTTCCAATGCAGGTGCCCGCAAAACTTGGGAAAAAACCCTATCAGGGCAGCGACGCACCGCAGCCGCGCGCCGCGCCGCGCGCCGTCGGGCAGCAGCGCGCCGTCGGCGCCCGCGTCGACGCTCCAACGCCGCGGCAGGCCGGACATGTCCTGCGGCAGCGACACCGCGCGCTCGTAGCTGCGCCCCGGGCCGCCCGGTCCGTCGTCGCCGTCCTGGTTCGCCAGCTGCTGCCCCGACATCACAACCGGCAGCCGCGCCGGCGGGCGCCCCGAGCCTGCACCGCGACCACTGGTGAATCAGGCCTATACAAGAGCGCTATCCTGCCTGTCGATCGGCGGCAGTGATCAAGCCTGGGCCACCATGTCTGCAACCCATCAGAGCCGTTGACTTGTCAACCCCTAGCGACCAGCCCACCGCCCCGCTCTGGCACCAGCCAAACACGCAGACGGCGCCGCCGACAGACGCTGTACCAGCGTACAAGCGCTCGGCAGGCCGAGGTGCCCACCCCGGGGCGTGACGCTGCCGTTGCCGCCGCCGCCGTCGTTGCCCCCGCGGCCGCCGCTTCCGCCGCCGCCGCCGCCGCCCTTCTTGCACCGGCTCCGCACCTGGGCCGCCAGCGCGTGCACGTCCGACACGAGCGCCAGCGCCTGCGCGCGCGCGCCGCATATTGCCACAATTGCGCTCGCCCCCGTCGCACAGCCCAAGCTCGCGGCACACTGCGGCCGCACTGCGGCTTGGCAGCGCTGCTCAGCTCCAAGCGAGCGCCCGCATGCCAGCGCCTGGCTGAGAACCAAAGCGTGGGCGCACACGCCTTGCTTCCCAGGCGTCCTGACCGGGCATGCTCGATTCTTCGACGCATACATTGCCCAGGAGCTCCAGTCCAAGGCGCACACCGCACCTCACATTTCCCTGCAGGTTTTAACGAGCGGAGGAAAAGTGGTGCACGGAGTGCCCGCCCGCGCCCCCCAGCACGTCCTCAGCCCGCCTGCAGACGGTGGGCGAGGGCGCTAGGTTAAGCAGGCCCGGCCCGCATGCCGGGCAAGGCGGGGCGCCACCTGCTGCATCGCGCGCTGCACCACCGAGCCGGGCTCCTCCTCGCCAAACGCGCCGTCGGCCGGCGGCAGGCCCAGGCGGCCGCGCGCCTCGGCGCTGTCCGCGTCCTCGCCCAGCAGCGACAGCGCGCCGCTCAGCATGTCCGCCGCGCGCTTGGCCTTGTCCATCTGCGGGGGCCCCGTGGCAGGGTTTGGCGAGACCTCGTGGCCGGCCCTGACAAGGCCTGGTGGCTGGCATGTCCGCCGCGCGCTGCGCCGCACGTCCGTCTGCCGGGACTGCGCGGCACGCTTTGGCATGACCATGGGCGCATGACATGCATGGCATGCGACGAGTGAGAGTACATAGGACATTTGAAAGGGGGCGCTGTTGGGAACGCGTATCCGACCTTTGTGTGTCCTGCTCCAGCTGTCACCCGCACGCTGTAAGCTGTCACCCGCACGCTGCTTGGCCCACGCTCAGCACTGTGCCCACGCGCCACCATGGGCCCCACGGCAAGCGCTACGGCACGTGCACAGAGCCTGAGCATGTCGCTGGGGGGACACGGAGGCTGCGCGGGCGCGCCAGCTGCTGCGAGACGTGCTGCGGCTGCGCCGGCAGCGGCGAGGGCGGCGTCTGCAGGCGCTTGAGGCCGACCGCGGCCGCGCGCGCGATCGCGTCGCGCGCGTCTACCTCGCCGGCGGCCACGCTGCGCAGGAAGCGCGCCGTGGCCTCGCCCGTCTCGCCCACCATGCCTGCCGCCGCGCGACGGCGAGGCGTCAGCCGCGGGCGAATGAACGCTGTGGGCACTTGCCGCGCTTGACATGCGTGGCAGATATGCCGCATGTGACATGCGTGGCATCGGCGGGCTGTCCTGAGTTGTGAGTCCTGGCGAACTAGCATCGGAACACGCTCAGAGCAAAACAAGGTCAGGACCTGAAAGCGTGGCACGGTCCCTGCCAAAATTGGCTGCCTGACCGCCACGCCCGCCTCAGGTAATCAGACCTGGGGCACACACGGGCATTGTGGCGAGTCGCAGCTCTTCGCAGCTACCGCAGCGCCCCAGCGCAGCCCTGCACTCCCCTGGCGGTGGACGGCTGCACAACAGCTCTCCAGCGCCATGGCCTGGCCGAGGCGGGCAACCCCAGCCACGGGCGGCCCGAGCTGCCGGCCGAGGCACCGGGGCGCGCCCGCGAAGACGCCGTCGGTGTTGGCCAGCAGCTCGGCGGGTGTACCGTACTCGGCGGCGCGCCCGCGGTCCATGACCAGCACCGCGTCCGCGTCGATGACCGTGTGCAGCCGGTGCGCGATGCTGATCAGTGTGCAGTTCACAAACTCGTCGCGCACCTGCGCGACGACGGGGGGCCCAGCCTCGCGGCCGCGCATCGCCCCAGCTTTGGGAGCGCCGCGGCGCCAGACCGGCGCGCGCCCACATGCTCAAATACGCTCAGAGCGACAACCTACCCGTGGGTATGACTGCAGGTTGCCTGCCCCCCTATCACACAAAGGACCACGGTCTCTCTCCCGCTCCCCCCTTGCAAGCGTGCATTGAATGCTGCTGTGACTAGTGCACCTGCAGTCTAAAGGCAGCCCCCAGCCAACAGCGGCACAGGCTGCGCGCAGGGGCGGGCCGGGGCGCGCCGTCTTCTGGATGAGGGCATCGGTCTCAACGTCCACATTGGCCGTGGCCTCGTCCAGCACGAGGATCTGCCGCCCGCACACAAGAGCGTGAGCAGTGCGGCGACTCGGCCCCGTGCCTCCCGTCCATCCGAGTCCGCAGGCACGGGCCGGCCGCGCCAGGGTCCCGCCGCTTCTATGTGCAGGCCCACTGACCGCGCCCAGGCAGGTCCCACAGCCTGGGCCAGGCTGCTTGGGCTGGCTGGGCTCAGGGACCAGCTGACCCTGACCCTACCCTGGCCGTGCGCGGCAGCTCGTGCACCGGCGTGCACCGCCGCTCCCGCGCCGCGACATGCAGGTGCGCTGCTCAACACCTCCGTATCCAACCAGCCCTGCGCCGCGCCCAGGCGCCGGCGCGCGGCCAGCCAAGCACCTCAACCATCCTGCACCCAGAGGCCAGCGAACGGCCAGCCAAGCATAAAAAGCCGCGCAGCCGGCATGGCGGCGCGCGGCCCCTACAACCATGGCGGGGGCACCCGCCCCGCCCAGGCCATGCCTTGCTGTGGCGCAGCAGCGCGCGCGCGAGCGCGACCAGCTGCTTCTGGCCCGCGCTCAGCGGCGCGCCGCCCTCGCGCAGCACCAGGTCCAGGCCGAGCGGCGACGCCTCGGCCACGCCCGCCAGGTGCGCGCGCCGCAGCGCCGCCCAGCACTCCGCGTCGCTGTGCTCGCCGAACGGCGTCAGGTTGAAGCGCAGCGTGCCCGTGAAGAGCACCGGCACCTGCGCGCAGGCCCGCGCGCGTCGGCATTGCGGCGCGCCTCGAGGCGCGCCGGGTTGGAGCGCGGCGTGCGCGTCTGAAGCGCTTGCGCCCGCGCCTACAGTTCTCACGCCCAAGCGCGTCAGATCTGGGCCGCAGGCCCTGCGTTCCGCGCCGGCGGTGCGGCATGTTCACAGGCAGCGCCGACGCACACAGCTGTGCAGCACCGCCGCGTCTGTCCACGGCTCGCGCGTGCAGGGCGCCGGCCTGGCACGGCCGGCGCATCCAGGCCCGCGCCACGAGCGCCGAGCGAGGCGCGCGCTTCTCCCGCCACGCGCGCGGATCGCGCGGAGGCTGCCGCGGCGCGGCCCACGCTTGCCGCGCGCCGGCGGCGCACGCGGGCGCGGGCGCGCGGGCGCGCGCGGGCGCGCGCCTGCGGGATGATGGCCATGGACGCGCGCAGCTGCTCCACGCCCAGCTTGGCGATGTTGATGCCGTCGATGACGATCGCGCCGCTGTCCAGCTCCTGCGGCACGCGCAGAGGTTCGCGGGTTGCCCGTATCGCATAGAAGGTAACAGGTTGCCTGTGCCGCGTACAAGGTAACAAGAGTGCCGGCGGCAACGGCGCCGCTGTCCAGCTGCTGCGGCACATGCGGGGCCTAGGGGCCATCCTTGTCGCACGGAAAGGCACACTGAGGGTAACAATGACAATGGCGCTGCTGCCAGCGCGGCGCACACGAGCTGTGACGGGCGGCCCTGTGGCCGGCGCGCATGCGTACCCTAACCCTGGCCAGGATCGCCGGGCGCGCCTGCAGTCGGAAGAGCGTGTTGATGAGCGAGGACTTGCCGGCGCCGGTGCGGCCGACCACGCCGCAGCGCGCGCCCGGCTCCACCGTCACGCTCAGGCCGTGCAGCACGAGCGGCAGGCCCGGCCGGTAGCGCATCTTCACGTCCTGGAACTCGACCTGCGCGCGCGCGCGCGCCGCCGCTCGCGGGGCGGCTTGTTGGCGCGCCGCAGAGCTGCCCGCAGACGTCTCGGCGGCGCGCCGCGGGAGCGCTCGCGCCCCCGTGCGGCGTGCGCACGCGCGCCTCAGGCGCACGTGCCGCCGGCCCTAGAGCACCGGCTGCCCCCTTGCTTGACCCAAGCGCTCCACACAGACTGCAAAGATGGCAGGTTGAGCAACATGCAGCCCGGCGGCTAGCACGCGTGCATGCTGACGTAGAGCAGACAGCACAGCCGACCTGCTCTCTCAAGACCGGCCAGGATGCCACTTTGACTGCTGATCCAAAATTGTGCTGCTCGGGGCTGCGGGGTGGGTGCCACCTTGCCGGCGGGCGGCCAGCCGTCCGGCTTGGCCCCCGGCAGCTTGGCCGGCGCCTCCTGCGGCAGGCTGCAGAACTCGTCGATGCGCTCGACCGCGTTGAAGCTGTTCTCCGCGATGCTCGCCAGCCGTACCTGCGCTCGCCGCCGCAGCGACGGGGCGTCAGCATCACAGGCGCGCGCGGCTCGTTCTGGGCGGCACCTCGTGCGCGTCATGGCTTAACTCGGCCCTGACTGGGCTCGTATTGGATGGCAGGTTGAGGACCTGCGACGGGGCGGCCTGCATGGGTGTGGCTCGTCAGTGACAACGCTGGAGCGGGGCTGGGCTGTTGTATGCGGCTCTGCGCTGCACATGCATGGATCATAGTTGTCACGGGCCTGGGCTGCGGGAGGCGGGGCGGGCGCGCGCGCCGTGATGGACGTGAGCTGCGTGATGGTGAGCGCGTACGAGAGCACCAGGCCAAACGTGGACGCCGCGCCGCGCTGCTCGACGGTCAGCGCGGCCGCCGCGAACGCCGCCAGCGCGCCCAGCGTCTCCAGGCGCACGCTCAGCCACCTGCGCGCCAACCCTATGTTCAGCCACCTGCGCCCTAACCCTACTCAGCCACCTGCGCCCTGACCCATGCTCAGCCACCTGCGCCATAACCCTATCCTCAGCCGCCTGCGCGCACGCGCGGCCGCTCGGCCACACACAGCCCAGATGTGCCCCTCCTTCGCCGGGCCCCGGACGGGCTGCTCGGCCCGGCACCATGCAATGTGTCTCTCGTGAGGATAGCCCTGCATGGTCGCTGGCGCAGCGCGGCGGGGCGGCGCGCCGGTTCATGGACATGTTGACGAGCGACATGACGACGCTGGCGTCGACCAGGCGCGCGTTGCGGCTGGCCAGGCGCTGCTCGGCGCGGTATGCGCGGATGGTCGGCAGCCCGGCCAGCGCCTCGCCCAGCGATGAGTACACCGGCGAGCGGCTGATGGAGTCCAGGCGCTTAATCTCGCGCACCGACGCCTGTGTACAGGGTTATATTAGGGTTTGATTAGGGCGCTCGGGCGCGCTCGGGCGAGCTCGGGCGCGCTCGGCACAGGCCGCGCCCGACCGGGGTTTACGACACGCCCGGGCTTGCGCAACGCGTGCGACCAAGCCCCGCGCGAGCGCACTCGGGCTCTCACTGCGATGCTTTGCATGCGGCGGGGAGCTGGCTTTGCTTTGCTGGCCTCGCAGGACTGGCGGCCTTGCTGTGCCGGTGGTCTGCTGTGGCTGCGAGGTGAAGCACCAAAGCAGGTCACAGGCACAGCACGGCCGCAGTCCTGCGAAGCCCGCAAGGCAAAGCCAGCTCCCGCCCGCACGCAAAGCGGCAGGCACGCAGGGGTGCGCCGCGGCAGGCGCGCGGCGGCGGCGCGGCGCCGCGGCCGGCGCGGCCGGCGCCAGGGCGCGCGGGGGCCCGGACAGGCCCGAACAAGAGGGAATAAGGAAGAAAAGGAAAGTGGCAAGAAAGGTCGGGGGCGCCGCGCCTGGAAGTACTGGTACAGGAAGTAGAAGAGGAGCAGGATGGGCAGCAGCGCGGGCAGCGCGAACGGCACGACCACGCCGATCAGCACGATGGTGGAGACCAGCTGCAGCAGCGAGCGCAGGAAGAAGGCGGCAAAGTCGGCCAGGTTCTTGTCCACGTCCACCGTGTCCTTGGTCAGCCGGTTGATGATGCGGCCCAGCGGCGTGGTGTGGAAGAACGCCATGGGCGCCCTGCGCGGCCCGGGCGCCGTGGTGCTTGCATCGCCACGAGCATCGCTGGCGCCCTGGCCCTGGCAAGCTCGTGCTTCAGAGGCGGAGCACGTCGGCAGGGCGGCGATGGGCCCCTGCGCTGCCTTGCGGTAAGCCGCCCCTCGCGCTGCGCAGCCTCAAATGGTGACTGGTACATGAGGGCAACACAGTCCCTGCTGCATCGCCGCCCGCGTCGCACCACCGTGCAGCACCCTGCCACGCCGGCAGCCGGCCGTCTCACAGCCCCACGCGACGCACGTGCAGCCTGTCAGGAGCGGCGCTGCAGCGGCCGCAGGCTTCGGCTTGGCTCAGACAGCACTGGCAGCTCACGGTCCCAGCCCACACCCCGCGCGCGGCGCACCGCAGCAGCTGGCGCAGCATCTGGTTGTGCATGCAGCGCGCGGACGCGATGCTGAGCGCCTTGAGCAGGAACTGGCTCAGCACCTGGAACACCACCTGCGGCGCAGCGCAGGCCCAGTCAAAGGGCCTGACCCCAACCCCTGTCAGCGCGCCATCCGCGCCCCCGCCGCCCGCGCGCGGCGCGGGGCACCGCCTTGCGCCGGCGCCGCAACACCGCGGAACAAGAGAGAGGCATGCGCGCGCGGCAGCGCCGCCGCGGCCGGCCGTCGCCTGCAATGACAGGGGGCGGTGGGAGGGCCTGGCCGCCCCCTGGCCGTGCTGACGGCAGGTGGCGCAGTGCACAAGCACGGAGGTCCTTCTATTCACAACCACAGGTCGTCGGCCGGGGGCCGGGGCGCGCGCGCGCCTGCACGCCCGAGATGCTGGCGTAGATGGACAGGTACCAGATGGCCGGGTGCGGCGCGCCGCCCGGGATGTCGACGGTGTCGGTCCAGGTGGACAGCCACACGGTCGCGCACACGCGCCCGGCCTCCACGCACACGAACAGCGCCATGAGCAGCGAGAAGCGGAACGCGCCGCCCATGGAGCGGATGTACACGTTCAGCACGTGCGCCGAGATGCGGCCTGCGGGCCGCGCGCCGCGCGCGCTCGACGCGGGTGCGGCAACATAACCTTACTACTGCGCTACAACAGGGTTCTGTCTTTCGCGCAGCGCAAAGTCTGGACGTGTGCCGTGGCCTGCGGCAGCCTGCGCTGCTGGGAACGAGCTGCCGAGATGGACGGGCGAGAAAGAACCGGCATGAGCACGCCTCCATGCGCCAGGCACCTGACGAGGACCTTCCAGCGCGGTCAGCGGGGGCGGCGCGCGCGCGCGGGGCGCGCCCGTGCTGCGGCCCTCCTTCTCGGTGAGCGTGCCGCCGGCGGCCGGGTCGCCGGCCTTGGCCTTGGGCGGCGGCGCCTCGCGCTGCTGCGCGGCCGCCTTGGCCGTCGCGGCCGCCGCGCGCGCGGCGGCCGCCGGGCCCGGCTTCGGGTCGGTCTCGCCCTCCGCGTCGCCGTCCTTGCTGTCCTGGCTCTCCTGCAGGTCGCAGCACACCATGGGTTTAGTGCCGGCGCCCGCCAGGCTCTGGATCAGTCTCAGCCTCCGCGCGCCCCACGCGCCATCCCGGCTCTCTGGCAGTCTGACAGCGACTGCATGCCCTGACAACGACGCGCTCGAGGGCGCATTCTGCGCACTCCCCGCTGCAGCGGCGCCTCGGCACAGGCCTCTGCAGCGCAGCGCAGCCTCATGAGCCCTGCAAGAGGAGCAGCGCGCATGCTGCTGCACCCTACCGGGCCCCGGATGGCCCCAGCCCTGCAGTGGCCCTCAGTACTCTCCCTCTCACAAGCGCGATGCTGCATGCATGACATAGCAAAACAGTTTCCAGCAACAGCACCCCACACTCTTCCACGCCTGGTTGGCAGGCTGAGCTAAGGCGCTCAAGCACTCAACTTGAGGTGGCACCACGCCGCCCTGCTCATCCCACGCACGGCGCTCCGATCCTCGGTACCTTGCGCTCTACCAAAACAAGCGTAACATGGGCATGTTGCCTGACGCCCTGCCCGCAGCCCCGGGCCGCGCCGCGCGCCTCGGCCTGCGCCATGAGCTGCGTGAAAGCCTTGCCAGCGGCCATCATGTCGGAGTACGTGCCGGTCTCCGCGATCTGGCCGCCCGCCATGAAGATGACCGTGTCGGCCGCGCTGACAAACTGCAGCTGGTTGGTTACCAGCACGCGCGTCTTGGCCGCCAGCTCGCCCATCAGGCAGCTGTTGAACACCTCGCGGGCCACCTGCCGCGGGGCACGTCATCAGGATAGGCTTAGGTTACCTACCCATCAGGCTCTGTGATCAGCGCAGCCTTGACTCTTGCGGCAAGCTTTGCACGTGCGCAAGCTGCATCAGCATCAAGCCAGGCGCTTCCAGGCTTGCGCCTCCACGAATGTCTCGGTTGCTCTGCGCCTCGCTCACCCCTCAGGCACCACAGAGGCAGAAGCGCGGCAGTACGGGTATGGCACATGCGCCCCGCAGCCGGCGTTCAGCGGTGCTGGCTCAACCCCGCGCACTACATGCTGTGCCCGCATCCCCTCCCGAGCGCAGACATCGCTGGACAGCGGCGGATGAGCCGCGCAGCGCGCACGCTCGGCGTCTGCCCTGACATAGCTTTGCGGCCGCCAGCTGTCAGCTTGCGTGGGTACGCTGTCAGCCTGTTACGATGGCCCTAACCCTAGACCTACCCTAAGCGCTGCCAGCCAGAGCGGCCGCGCACCCGCGCGTCCAGCGCGGACAGCGGGTCGTCCAGCAGCACGACGTCGGCGTTGGCGTAGGACGCGCGCGCGAGCGAGATGCGCTGCTTCTGGCCGCCGCTCACGTTGACGCCGCGGTCGCCCAGCTCGGTCAGGTCGCCCGCTGCGACGATGCAGGCGGCGCGTCACCTTGCTGTCTAGTATGTTGTGCTGCAACGCTGACGCTGGCGGCGGCGAGCAAATTGGGGGATCAATGTCAGGGTCTGCCCGCCACGAATGGCAGCAGCGTTCGAGCACAAATGGCAGACATGCTGCGGCTGGCCGGAGCAGCACAGTAGCCCCCCAAGAGCATGGGTAGGGTAGAGCATGGAGACGACAGGCGCACGCCGGCGCCCGGCCCGGCGCGGCCGCCGCGCACCCGTCAGCAGCAGCAAGTCGGGCCCGAGCGAGGCGGCCTGCAGCGCGCGCTGGTACCGCTGCTCCTCGTACGGCAGCCCGAACAGGATGTTTTCACGCACGGTCGCGTTGTAGATGAAGGCCGCCTGCGGCACGTACGCCACCTGCGCCGCGGCCGTCCCTCGCCGTTGGCGCGCGCGGCGCAGGAGCCCCGGCCACGACCTAGACTCGTCCTTCCAATGACTTGCCACTGCACGCGTTCTTGCAGTGACTCTGCTACAGCCCCTGGACCCAGCGACACAGAACCACACCAACCCTGCTCCCATGCAGGTCTAGGGTAAGATCCTAACCTTAACTTAGGCTGTAAACTTAGGTTAATGGGCCTTTGCGTGAAACCCTAGCCGGGCCGCGGGCGCGCCTTGCCGTGCACCTCCACCTCTGGCCCCTGCACCTGCTTCATCAGCCCGAGCGCGGCACCCAGCAGTGACGACTTGCCGCTGCCGGTCTGGCCCACCACCGCGACGAGCGCGCCGGCGGGGATGGCCAGGTCGATGTCGACCAGCGACGCGGCCGCGCCCTCGTCCCACGTGAACTCGCCGGCCAGCCGCACGGCCGTCTCGCCTGGCGCGCCGCCCGGCTCCCGGTCAGGCGCGCCGAGGCTGTCGAGTCAGCGACTGGTGCGTCTCCTGGATGCTGCCCCCTACGACATCCATGCCTGTAGCCCTGCTTGGCACACAGAGCTCTGCTTGGCACACAGAGCCCTGTCATCATACTCGCACAGGCAGCATTTGCTCATCACACGTCTGATGCCCAGCTTTCCGAGCACAGTGTCTCGACCAGACGCCGCGTCGCCCAGGCCAGGGCCCCGGCCGCATCACATTAATGCTGCTGGGCGGCCGCCTGAGCAGCGCAGGGGGCGAGGCACAAAATGACAGGGCTGCGTGCGTCGTGCGGGGGCCCAGCAGGCCGGGGCGCGCGCCCTGCTGCGCGGGCGGCAGCATCGGCGCGGGCGGCTCCTGCGGCGCGGCCAGGAACTCCTGCAGCCGCACGATGGCCACGCGCGCATTGACCAGCTGCGTGATCAGCTGCGGCAGCTGGAACAGCGGCAGCCGCAGCACCTGCGGGGCGCCAGGATAGGGTTAATATAGGGCCCCATCCCTGGCACCTGGAACAGCGGCAGCCGCAGCAGATGCTTGGCGCCGCGCCCCTGTGAGGCCCACGACGGCGCGCCCCGGCGGGCGGCAGCTGCCCCGCAGCAACCTAGAGCGGCGGCGGGTGCAGCACTCGCAGCGCGCCCCGCTCGCTGCCAACGCTGATGTAAGACAGTACCAGTAGCAGTTTACAATGTACGCGACGCGTACCAGGTCAAAGCCCAGGTCAAAGCCCAGCGGCACTGAAGCAGTCCGCCCAACGCAGCTTTGTGGGATGAGTGCACATGCGTGTCACCCACTGGACTGCACCAGGCCGGGCGGGCGCGCGCCGTGAACAGCGACAGCGACGTGAACGCGGCCGACGCGGTCAGCGTGTGGCCCAGCAGCAGGTACATCGCGAACGTGGCCACCGGCACGAGCACCGGGATCGCGTTGAGCGTGAACGAGTTGAGCGCCTGCAGCACGAACGCCTTCCACAGCGTGGACAGCTCCTGCTCGCGCACCGCCTGCACGCGGTCCCAGAAGGACCACTGCGCGCGCGGCCGCGGTGGCGCCGTCAGGGTCGGCCAGGTTTCAGGGACATCGGACGGCACCCGCAGTGACAGGCCCGCACCGCGACGGCGGGCGCGGCGCGGCAAAGTGGTGGGCGGGGCGCCCCTGCATCATACGCCCGCGCCGCAGCGGGAGGCGCACACACAGCCACGCAATGGCGCAATGCAGGGGGCCCGCCATGCCGGCCTGCTTGGCATCGGTGGGGGCCGGCCGCGGCGGGCGCGCGCCTCCCAGGCGTTGCACTTGACCACCTCGATGCCCGCGATGAGCTCGCCCTCCAGCTTGGCGCGCTCGTCGGTGAACGCGAGCGCCTCCTTCTGCAGCTTCGCGCCCAGGCGCACCATCCAGGCCTGCGCCACGGACACGTATAGGTTTGAGGTTGGGGGCCAGGACATCAGGGCGCGCGCGGCGCGCGGGGCCCGCTGCCCGCTCCCGCGCCCGGCCGGGCCGCCCGGCAGCAGGGCGCCGCGGGCGCCAGGCCAGTGGCTGGACAGCCCGGAGCGCCAGCGCCGCGCCGCGCGCTGCCTGGCGGCCGGGCTGCCTGCTTGGGAGCCGCGTCGCAGGCCGGGGGGCTGCCTGCGTAGGTCCCGCTGCCGTCCCTCGTGAGCGCGCCCGCCAGGCCGGTGCCCCGAGGCGGGGGCGGGGAGAGCAGCGTAGGGGGCCAGGGCACGCGCCCTGTCCTGCGCCCTGACAAGGCACCGCCTGCGCAGGGCCGCATGCATGCGCGGCGAGCAGGGTGCCAGGGGCGGCGCGCGCGTGCCTGCAGCGGCATGAACACGAGCAGCGTGCCGAGCGCGACCAGCGACGCGGGGCCCAGCTGCGTGTACAGCAGCGACATGGCCACCAGGATGCGCAGCGGAGACGAGTACAGGCCCATGATGTTCTGGCACAGCATCTGCGCGCGCCCGCCGGCCGCGTCGTCAGCGGCCGCATTCCCGCCGGCGTACCGGCGCGTTGGAGCGCGTCAGACGGCGACGCCGCGGCCGTCACATGCCCGGGTGGCAGGAAGGACCGCACAGCGCGCATGTGGCGCGCATGCATTACATGGACACCCGCTCCAGCCCGCTCTCCAAGCCCCCTCAGCGGGAGCAGAACCAGCCCGCATTTGCTGGCCTGCGCGAGACAGGCTGGTGACGGTCGCGTCGGCCGGCAGTGCTTGCACTGGCCGGACGCTCCGGCCGAGCACGCTGTTCTGGAGCTTCTGAACGTGCATGTCGACCTCGGCAAGCACGCAAAGCTCCGGCCGAGCGCGGCGTGGCGGGCGCGGCCGGGGTCGCGCCTGCAGCGTCTCCGCGTCGCTGGTGACCAGGTTGAACACGCGCCCGCTGCTGAACTCGCCGCGCGCGGTCGGCGCCAGGTAGAGCACCTTGCGGAACACCGCGTGCACGAGCAGCGCGCGCAGCTGGTACCCTGCGCGCGGCAGTCGCCCGCACTCCCCTGAGAGGCGCCCGAGGCTGGGGTAGGGTCGGGATGAAGCCTGGCGCCTTGAGCCTGCCGGAAGCCGCACCCGGGCGCGCCCGCGAGCGCTGGCGCATGCAGGCCCACGCACCAAGCCCCCTGCCGGCTGTGCTGGCAGAACTGCACAGCGCGTCGCCCGCGCCTGAAGCTGCATGTGGGGACGGCCACCGGGGTTCTGCAGGCGGGCGGCAGGGGTGAGCGGGGTGGGGGGCGCGCCCGCGCGCATGGTGCGCTGGAAGTGCTGGTTGTCGGCCAGCGTGCCCAGCTCCAGGCCGAAGAGCATGAGCAGCGCGTACGCGTAGCCGCGCGCGCTGCTCTGGCCCGTCGCCACCACGTTGAGCAGCAGGTTCAGGAACACGGGCCCCACGAACTGCGCGCCGCGCGGGGGCCCCCGCGCGTCAGCGCCGCGCGCGAGGCGCCGCCCTGCTAGGGGACCAGCGCCCCGAGCAGAGCCTCTGGTCCGGGCGGCTGCAGCCAGCCTGGCCACGTGTGAGCACATGGGGCACAGGTGGACACACCGTATGGCACCATGGGGGCCTGGAGCCCTGTTTGAGGCCCCACACAGCGCCTCACCCTCGGCACAATGCGGTACGAGTCGGAACAACACCTGCCACCCGTCGCCGGATGGCCAGGATGGCCAGCACGTGCCGATCGGGAGCCTGGGCCGCGCGCCTGCGAGGCGTCGCAGACCAGCTTGAAGGGGAAGGCGACCAGGAAGAGCCCCTTAGTGGTGTTCCAGAGCGCCCGCGTCTGCGCGCCGTCCACGCCGCGTCACGCGCCCCGCCCCGTCCTCCGCCCGGCTGCTCAAGGCGCCGGAGAGGAGCCACACGCGCGCGATGCGCTCAACCAGGCCCAATCATCCAAGAGGCGCACAGTGGCGGGCGGCGGCTCAAGCGCACGGGCAGCGGCACAGCGCCTCCCGTCGCGGCCTGCTTGCTTGCACGGCGTCGCGCGCGGGGCGGGCGCACCAGCGAGGGCACGGGCTTCTGCATCTCCTGCTCCCAGGACTTCTCGAACTTGGCGGTTATGTTCTCCACCTTGTCGCCCTCCGGCAGCTCCCAGATGTCCTCAAACTGCAGCGGCTTCCTGCGCGGCCGCGCGCGCCTCGGCTCCCGGCCGCGGGCGTCCGCCCCGGCCTGGCGCCGCCTCGGAACTGCGCTTGCAGCAGCGCGGACCGACAGCATCGGGCTGCGCAGCTGCGCTCATGCGGCCCTGGCAGCACCGGCGCCGGCGGCAACGAGCGCCATGTGCGGCTGCAAGACAGGGTCCGCCTGCGCGGGCGCGCCTGTAGCCGAGGCGCATGAGCGGGCCCACCCAGGCAAAGGTCGCCAGCGAGAACACGTTGGCGGACGCCTCCGGGCACACGCCGGGCGCCTCGTCCAGCGCCTGCGCCAGGTTGAGGGTTAGGGTCGCTCAACGACCAGCCCTCCACGCACGGCCTGCCTCGCAGCCTGTGACGGCAGGGCACCGGTGAGCTGACATGGCGGCAATGCGCCAGCGAGGCGGAGGGGGCAGCAAGCTGTGAGCAAAACAGATGGCGCCGGGGCGCCGGGGCGAGCCTCGTAGGCGGCCTCGTCGGAGCCGGGCACGGGCTCCAGGTGCGCGGCGTCGGGGTAGTGCAGCAGCGCCAGCAGCGTCAGCCACAGCTGCCCGGCCACGCCGACGACGTACAGGTAGAAGAAGTAGTCGCGCCGCTCGGTCAGCAGCAGCACAAACCTGCGCGGCGGGCCGGGGTGAGGTGCTAGGGCTCCTTCTACGGTTTAAAAGTGGGGTTATGGCTGGCAGGGCGCGCCGAGCCCCGGGCCCATGCACCCTCTCTCCGCCCGCCTGGACTCCGCAGTGACCTACCAGGCGACCGCTGCGCGCAGCGACGCGCCGCCGCGCCGGCTGCACAGCGCAGGCGCAGCGCGGGCGTTGCGGCGCCCCGGCGGCGCGGGGCCTGTCACAGGCGCGCCGCACGCAGGGGCGCACCGCGCCTTGGCGACCTCACCCGCGAAGATGAACAGCACGGGGAAGCGCAGCAGCCAGGTGCGCCGCGGGGAGTAGCGGTCCAGCTCCACCACAAACGTCGCGGTGAACATGGCCCAGGTGACCATGCCGATGCCGTACTCTGCGCGCCGCGCGCCGCCGCCGCTCACGCAGCGGCGGCGCCCGCGCACACCGGCCGGGCTGCTGCGGCCGGGCCGGCGCCGGCGCACAGGGGCGGCGGCCAGTGGAGCGCTCGGGGTGCGACGCTGTGGACAGACACACAGCGCACATGCACCGCATACGTGCCAGCGCAAATCGGTGGACAGACATACAGGGCAGGTGCGCCGCAGGAATGCCAGCACAAGGCTGGGCGCCAGGCGATTCAACAAGTGCAGGGCGGCACCGGCCCACTCGAACGGCGCGATGGTGCCGGTCACGAACGCCGAGGCGTCGGACGCGATGCGCGCATTGACCTGGAAGGCCACGATGAGCAGGTTGCCCAGCGCGGCGACGATGGCGCTGCACTTGACGGCGCGCGCGACGCCGCGCAGCCGGTACTTGGGGAAGCGGTTGCTCCGCCGCAGGAAGGCGATGCGCAGCGCGCACAGCACGATGGCCGTGACAAAGGCGGAGCCTGCGCGCCGGCGCGCGCGCCGGCCGTCGGCACACCCGAGCAGTGTCCGCTCAGGCTGGCCAGGGCTAACCCCACACCGGGCACATCAGCGCCCGGCTCTGCGCCCGGCCCGGCACACGTCTATGTGTGCGCAGAGCGCGTGCTGGTAACAGGAGGCCTGTGGCGAGCGACGCAGAGCGAGTGGTACGGACTCGGCGCCGGCGCAAAAGTCGGCTTTTCAGCGCACGTCGCGAGTGCACCAGCACGTGGGCGCACCGAGCACCACCACGTCGATGAAGCATGGCGTGAACGCGCCCAGCGCGCCCTTGAAGTCCTCTGTCACAAACCTGCGGCGCGCCGGGCGGTGCATCAAGCAAGCCACTCCAGCCTGCTCGCCCAGCGGGCTGCAGCGTGCGCGGCGGGGCGCACGAGGGGTCGCAGAAGCTGTCAATAAACTTGTCAGGCGACGCGGCGGCCAACAGCCAGGCCCCGAAAGCCTGCATGATGGCTCAGTCGGCTCCTTACAGGCACATGCCCTCTGAGCACTCTGTATATACTTGCGCTGTCACAGTCGCCCACTGGCCGTCCCTGTGCCCTGCGGCCTGCAGGCAAGTGCCCGATGCGCGCTGTGGAGTTTTGCACCAAGTAGTGCCCAGCGGCTGCACGCGTCTACCCCTATGTACAGGGGCACCGCGCAGGCGCTCTGAAATTGCACTCTAGCCACGCTGCTGGTGCACCGCTCGTAAAAGCTTGGTACCCGGGCCCAGCTGCTCGGGGGCGACATTAAGTGGGCAGGGGCCCGCATGCAGGGGCAACCGCACTCCTTGGCGGCCTGCACTCACGTACGGCAAGTTGTCAGTCGCAAGCGCACTTAGCCCAGATGGAGGCAGGCGAGCCGGCGGCGCCCGGCTCTGTAACGGCGCTGGACGCGAGCCCGGAGGTGCGTGCACTGTCATTACGTTCTGTCTTTGAACTCAAGCCAACGCAGCCTGAGCTGGTTTTGTGCTTGCAGGTCCTGCGCTGCTTCTGGGACTTGGCTGCCGTGGAGCCGGTGAGCAGGCTGGAACGTAGTGCATGCTTGTTCCTTGTTTGCCGTGTCATTCTGTGCAAGTTGCTGCTGTGCTCCAATGTGCGTGCCGCACCTCAGCGTTGCTTGTTCCTTGTTTGCCGTGTCCTTTCGTGCAAGTTCTGCTGTGCTCCAGTGTGCGTGCCGCACCGCAGCGTTGCACGCCCGGCTGGCTCTGTCACAGAGCTGTGTCACGGCTGAGCAGTGCGGGAGCAAGCACACGTCGCAGCGCTGTTCCACGCCGAGAGGGCCGCGTCGCAGGAGGTCCGCACGCGCGCTGCGCTGGACCTGGTGGCGCACCTGGACGCGGCGCAGCAGGGAGCCGAGCCCACGTCGCCCTCCCCCGCGGCCGCCGCTGCCAAGAGCCCGTCCGGCAGCAAGGCCCGCGCGGCGGCAGAGCAGGCGCTGAGCGGCTGCGCGCCGCTCGTGGTACCGCCGCCCTCTGCTTTGCGACGCGGATACAAGGTCGTGCAGTTGCTTGTGCAGCGGCACGCAGCTGGGCTTGCCGAGCGAACAGGTTGTTGACGCTCGAAGAGTACCGCGGCTGCCCGTCAAGCGCGCGCAGAGCTGAAACCCGCAGGCTCGGAGGTGCAGGCTGCTCACAGTGCGGCAGCTTCGAAGCGTTGACGGGCAGCCGCGTGACGCGCTCCCAAAGCTGCCACCACGGCCGCGCGACCGCAGCGCGTGGCCGCAGGCGTACGCGCTCAAGCGGCTGGCGAAGGGGCTGGCGTCCGGGCGCGGCGCCGCGCGGCAGGGCTTTGCGCTGGCGCTGGCCGGCGCGCTGGCCGCGCTGCCGGCCGTGCCCGTCCGCGCCGTGCTCGACCTGCTGGAGGCGGTGCTGGGCGCGCCCGCGTCGGCCAAGGCGCGCATGCGCTTGCAGACATAGGGTTAGGGCACCCTGCCCTAACCCTGACCAGAAAGCGGGTGGATGGCTTGGTTAGCGGGTCCCAGCTGGAGGTGTGTTGCTGCTGCATGCTGGCCTGCCATGACCGATAGATGGCGCCTGCCCTGGTTCCGCAAGTTTGGGTTGCGTGCAACGAGGGGCGTGGGTGCCGAGGCGCCAGCTTGGCGCCGGACGCCTGTGGGCGTATGTCAGCGGCGCTCGCAGGCGCCGGCGGGCGCGTGCGCTGCTGGGCGCCCGCTTGCCGCGCTCAGACATGTGGGGTGCACTCTGCTGGTCTGCAAGCGCCCGGGCACATAAACACAAGGCCAGCAACTATGGGCACACAGCATGACCGTGAACGGGACGCGAAACGGGCAGGGCGCGGACGCCAAGGACGCGCTGCTGGGCCGCGTGTTTGCGCACGCAGCGGTCGCGCGCTCGGGTCGCCTCGGCACCACGCCGGACGCCGCGCGCGTCGCGGGCGCGCTTGTGGACGCCATGCACCGCAAGGCGTTCCTGCGGGAGGCGCGCCCGCCGACCCCGCCACGCCCCCGGCACGAATGAGTGCCTGGTTGTTCATGAATGCTGTGCACCGCAGAGCATGTCGCGCACTCACTCGTAATGCGACGTGTCATACACACGTGCCTGGCTTTTTTGTTCGGGAGCAGCTGCGTGTATGTGGTAGGCGCTCGTGCATGCTGCGGTGCAGGCGAGCGGCCGCCGAGGCGCTCCCGGCCTCGGCGGAGCACAGCCGTGCACCACATTGCCGTGACCGTTTGAGTGGTCTGGCAGGCTGTACGGGATTGCGGCAGGGGTGTCAGGCTGGTCGTGCTTGCAGCAGGCGCGGTACGCTGGGTGCACTGCGATCGGACGCTAGGGTTGCAATTAGGGTAGGCATGTACCCTAAGCACCATCTACCCCACCTTAACAGGCGGCCGCGGAGGCGCTGCTGGACCTGGCGGAGGCGCTGGACGCGCGCGCGCTGGTGCGGCTGCTGGCCGACGTGCCCGCACTGCGCACGCTGCTGACTGCGCCGCCAGCTGACGCGCTGCCCGAGGCGCGCCCCTCGAGCGCTGGGCGGCTTGCACGTGCAGGGTAGACTTGAGAAGTACCAATCCCACGAGACGGAAGCACATGTGTGAGGGCATCCTGTGGTCTGCTGTGCACCCGCTGCATGGCAGCATGCAGGTCGCGTGCCGCGCCGCCTACAGTACAATTTTCGACTGTGAGTGCGCCGCGGCCCGCGCGCCGCCGCCCGGCGGCGCCCGGCCCCGCGTGGGCGCAGCCTCCCTGCCTGCACGCCTGCCCCTTGAGAGGCCGGTCGCCCGGCGGCAGGCGCTGCTGCTGGCGGTGCGGCTGTGGGGCCGGCTGCCGGCGGAGCTGGCGGCCGCCTGCGCGCTGCTGCCCGCGGGCACCCCGCCGCCGCCGCCCGACTTCTTCACCGCCGGCGAGCGGCGCGGCGCGCATGCGGCGCCCGACGCGGCCGCCGCCTTCTTTACGCGCGCGCACCTGCAGGCGCGCCTCCGTGCGCGCGCCGCGCGGCCCGCTGCGGCGAGTCAGGTGTTGTTGGTAGAATTGTGTAAGGGGTTTGCGCCAGGGCACTGCTGCAGGCTGCGCGGCGGAGGGCAAGCATCGCGCTCTTATCCTGCGGACGTGGGCTGGCGCTTTGGCCGGCGGCGGCTGCACTGCCGCGCGGCAGCGGCGCGCCGGCCGGCTGGGCGGTCTTTGACCGGCGTGGGCGGGGCGCTGCGGCCGGCGCGGCGCATGGCGGTTTTGTTGCTGCGCATCCGCTGACCGGCCTCCTGGCCGTGCGCGCGCAGGCGCTGCTGCCAGTGCTGCGCGCGAGCAGCGTGGCGCACCCGCGCCTGCACTCGCTCTGGCCCACGCTGCTCGCGCTGCTGCTGCCGGGCTACGCGCTCGCGCGGGTGCGCCGCCCGGTTAGGGTTACCCTACCCTATCCTAATGCCGGGCTATGCGCTTGCGCGGGTGCGCCGCCCGGTCCCCACCAGAGGGCGCTGCAGCGGGTGCCTGCGCTGCCGGCGGCGGCGCGCATGGCGGGCCGCCCGGCGTCGCCGTTCGCTGGAGCACGGGGCCCTCCTCTGCGCTGCCAGACATTGCCTGCGCCTGCGCGTGCTCCGGCCGGCGCTGCTCGCGTGTCTGCAGCCTAGCTGCACGCTCACGCCCCGGCCTCGACTCAACAGGGGCCCAGCGGCGGATTCCCTGTGCATGTTCTCTCTCCCTACGATCGTGCAGCCGCGCGCAAACGCTCAAAGCTGCTGCACACCTGCGGAAGTCTGGGGCGCGCGTGCAGCGTGCAAGCGGACCAGGATAGGGCTTGGGTTAGGGTGACCAGCGGGCGCGCGGCGCAGGAGGCGGGCGCGCGCGACGAGGACGCCGGCGCCTGGGGCGCGCCGGGGCCGGGGCAGGCGCAGGCGCTGTGGGGCACGGTGGCGGAGGCGGACCTGCTGGCGTCCAGCCACGAGCGCAAGTTCCTCGCATTCCAGCTCTTCACGCGCCTGCTGCCCAGCCTCACGTGCGCCCCACGGCCGCGCCCCGGCCGGCGCCCAGCAGCAGTGCTGTGGCACCCGCGCTGCTCACCGCGCCTCCCTGCAAGCGCCGACGTTGTCCGCAGCGTGGCCCCAGCGCTGCGGCGGCGGCGAGGCATCCTGCCGGAGGTGCTGCGGCCGACCATCCCGCGCCGCGCCAGTCAGCGCGCCGGCGCCCGCGGGCATGCAAGCGCGCGCCAGCAGAGCAAGCGCCTGACCTACCTCAGTTACCGTAACCCTAGCGCACACAAGCGTGCCGCGCGCGCCGCGGCAGCGCGGAGCACCTGCCGGCGCTGCTGTCACCGACGCTGCTGCGCGTGCTGGTCAACGCGCTGGCGCACGCGGACGCGCACCTGCACGCGGCCGCCCGCCGCCTGCTGGACCGCCTGGTCGTCGCCGCCGCCGGCGCGGCCGAGCCGGGCGCGCGCGTGGCAGTCGCCGTCGCGCTCGCGCGCTGCTCCGGCGGCGGCTTCGACCGCCTGACCGGCACGCGCGCCGCGGCGCAGCTGCTGCAGGCGCGCGCGCGCCCGAGCGCGCCGGTGCAGGGCTGCATTCAGAGCTGATGTGTGGTGCTGTTCTGCAAAGGGCAAAGCCTGCCTGGGGCCCCGTGCGTCGTGTTTTCGGGGTCGGGAGGGGTGCTGCCGCACGGCAGAGAGGGGCGAGCGTGGAGGGCTGCGCAAGCAGGCGGCATGTCCGGGCGGGCGCCGTACCCTGCAGCCTGCCCTGGGCGCAGGGCCTGGACGCGGCGGGCATCGACGCCTACGTGAGCCACCTGCGGGCGCTCTTCGTGCACCCGCTCCTGCTCCACGCCGCCGCCGCTGGCCCTGCAGCCGATGCTGGCTCCGCCCGCGGGAAAGGCGGGCGAAAGCGCGCGCGCCCGAGCGAGGCCTCGGGGCCCGGCGCCGACGGCGACGCCGGGGCGGACGAGCGAGGGCAAGGCGGGGACGGGGACGGGGGCGGCGAGGATGAGGCCGGGTCCAGCCGTGCGGCGGCGCCTGCGCCGGCGGAGGCCACACGCCGCTGGGCGGTGGAGCAGCTGTGCGGCGCGGCAGCGCTGCCGGGCGCCGCGGCGCGCGTGCACGGCGCGACCGCGCGCTGGCTGGCCGCGGCGGGCATGCTGGAGCTGGAGGCCGCGCCGCGCGCCAAGGCGCGCAGCCGACTACCCGGCCCGGCTTGGGCATCAGCCCATCGGCCCTGGACAGAGCAGACCGGGCTGACGTTTCAGGCAGCGAGCGTGCCAGCGTAGCAGTGAGCACGGTGGTGCGCGTGCTCCAGCGGGCCATGCATGGACCGGCGGCAAACTCTGTGTGTGAAGGGCTGCGGCGGCGCGCAGCTGAAGGCGCCGGAGCTCAAAGCGCTGGCGGCGTGCGAGCCGGCGCTGGCGCCCGAGACGCGCCTGCTGTGCGCCGGGCGTGCCATTGCGCTCGTGGAGGCTGCCGGCAAGGCGCGCGGCGGCGCGCGGCCAGGGTCTAAAATGCCTCGGCGGGGCAGCGCCGCGCCTGCGGCGGCGGGCGGCGGGCCTGAGGACTCTGGCGCCGCCGACGCCGCGGTTGGCGGCCCCGCAGAGGCGGCGGCGCAGACGGGCGCGGCGCTCGCGGAGGTGACGCAGCTGCTGGCGGCAGCGGTGATGACAAAGGCGCGACCTGCTTGCGCACTGCCCCGGGCGTGAGGCAGGCGCTGCCGCAGACCGTGTGTGCGCATTGCCGATGAAAAAAGTGCATACGGGGTCGCTGCGGCTATGAAATATGGGCAGTGCGTGATGCCGTCAGGCGCAGGGGCTGTCAGATGCAGCGGGCGCCCAGTCAGAGTGACGAGTGTTTTGCTGCCAGCGCTGTGTCGGCAACCACTTCTTGCAAGCCTGCGCCCGGTCCGACGGCGCGCGCGCTCCGCGCCAGGGCGTGCGCGTCGCCGGCGAGCCCGACGCCGCGGCCGCCGCCGGGGCCGCGCTGCGCGACCTGCAGACCCTGGCCGCCCGGGTGCAAGCGCAGCTGGCAGCGCAGACTGGCAATGCCAAAGGCGGGGCGGCAGCTCCCGCCGCCGCTGCGGGCGCGCCGCGCGGCGCGCGCTTGCGCGCACTGCTGAGCCTGATCAGGCTCCTGCAGCTGTACGTGGCCGGCGACGCGGGCGCCGCCGAGCCCGAGCTGGCCGCCGAGCTGGCGCGGGTGTGCGGCGACGCGTTTGGCGCCGGCGCCGGGGGCGCTGCTGGTCCGGCGGCTGCCCCTAAGGAGCCTGAGAACTCTTGGAATACCCTGCAAGGACCTCCAGGCGCTGGCGCGGCGGACGCCGACGCGCCCTGGGCGGACCGCCTGCTGGACATCCTGCTCAGCCTGCTGGCGCGGCCGGCGGCGCCGCTCCCGTCGGCGCCGCTGCGCGAGGCGGTGGAGGCTGTCTTCCGCGCGTTCGCCGATGCTGTGACGCCCGTCGGTGCGGCCCCATGACCTGGGAGCCTCCCGCCTCCGCCCTGGCGCGGCCTGCCAAGTCACTGCGCGCAGGTCGTTTGCGCTGCACCTGTGGCCAGTGCCATCACGCCGACACGCACCGCCTGCTCGTCCGAGGCAGTTACAAACCAGTGGTTCAGCAGTGCTGAGCACCCTGGCGAAAAGGTGCCGTCCCTGCCGTGTGTTCACGCATGCGGACTGCTGTCACTGTACACCTCCTGTGCAGGTACACCCCGCGCGGTATTCAACTCCACGCCGTGAACACGGCTGCGCGCGCGCGCGCCAGGCGTGCGCGACCTGCTGCGCGTCGTGGCCGCCGACGGCGGCCGCGCCGGCGGCGACGACGCCGAGGACGGCGCGGTGCTGCAGGCCGGCTCAGAAGAGGACGAGGATGAGGACGCCGATGAGGACGCCGATGAAGAGGAGGAGGAAGAAGGAGAGCAGGAGGAGGGGGAGGAGGGCGCGCAGGCGGCAGCAGGCGCGCCGGGCGACGCAGACATCGCTCAGGTTCCGCCCCACCCCCACACACCCTCGCTCAACTGGGCTGCTGCTGTCGAGCCCGCTTCAGCGCAGGACGCTACCAGCATAGCTCCCGGGCACGGCAGGGACGGGCAGCTCGGGCCGTGCTGCCTCCTGCCTTGCTGCCGGCTGCGCCTCTCTGCCCTGGGCGCCTGTCAGTGCCCAGCCACCTCAGGGCCCCCGCGCCGCCCCGCAGGCGGAGCCGTCGGGCAGTGAGGGCGAGGGCGCCGACGACGAGGCCATGTTCCGCGCGTTCTCTGCCCTAGGGTCTGCCAGTCCAAAGCCGCCCCAGGCCCCCTTATCTGCCCCGCAGGCGGAGTCGTCGGGCAGCGAGGGCGAGGGCGCCGACGATGAAGCCATGTTCCGCACGGACGCGGCGCTCGCGGCGGTGCTGCGCGCCAACGCGGACGCCAAGACGTCCTCCAAGGAGGCGCGCGCCTGGTCTGGGTGGAGCTAGGGTAAGGTGCCATGCCCTCGGCGCGGCACGCCCAGCTGCGGCATGCCGCAGTCGCTGTGCCGTGCGATGCCGCAGTGGCACGCCTGCTACACCCATCATGTGATGGGCCTGTGAGCTATAGCGCGCCCTGCGTAGCTGCCCGCATGCCGCACCGGCAGGCTGCTGTCCTACGACTGGACTACGGTGTGTTGTTGTGGGACTTGGAGTCAATGGACTCAGGACTCGTGGCTTGAATCTGGAGTCGTTTGGTATCTTGCAAAGTGAGAGTGAGCCAGCGGGCTCGGGGCCGAACTTGGAGTCAGCTGATGCCCTGGAAGAGTGAGCCTGGAGTCAGCGGGCTTGCCCGGCGAGGCAGGCGGCGGCCGCGCTGGCGCAATTTCGCTTCCGGGCGGCGGGGCTGCTGGAGGCGCTGGCGCGCCGCGGCGGCGCCGGCGTGGCGCCGGCCGCCGCGGCCGCGCTGGCGGCCGGCACGCCCGAGCTGCTGCGCGCCCTCGGCAAGGCCGGCGGCGGCGGCGGCGGCGGCGGCGGCGGCGGCGGCGGCGGCGGCGGCGACGCCGCATGGGCAGCGCGGCTGCAGACGCTGCTGGTAAAGCACGTGGCGCGGTGCGCTGCCCTCTCCGACGCCGGCGCACCCGCATGCAAGCCGGCCCGCTTCAAAGAGGGCCTCTGATCCCGCAGCAGCCGCCGGCCAGCTGCGCGGCGAGGCGCATCCAGGGCGGGCCGGCGCGGCCCTGCTGCGCGAGTGCCTAAAAGGAGTGCAGCCGGCGTCAGGAGTCCCGCCAGGCTGCAGCGGCGGCGGCGCGGGTGGCTAACGGTGCGCCTGCGCGCGCGTCAGGCTGCGGCTGCCGCAGCCGCTGCCGGCGCCCGAGGCGGCGCAGCTGTTGCGCGCCGTGCTGCACACGGCGGCGCGCTCGCGGGACCGCCGCGTGCGCGCAGCCGCCGCCGCCGCGCTGTCCGCCGCGCTGCGCTGGGCGCCGCCGGCCGCGGCGCTCCAGGTGCGCATGCGGGCAGCCCATGTCCAGGGAGGGCGCTGTGTCCCGCGGGTTCAAGGGGTCGCGCATAGGCCACACATGGGCGCACAACAAATTGTGGCATAGTCAAGGTTTGCTAGTTTGCATGGAGCAAGCGGCATGCACGTCGCGTCTGCTCAGGCCCGCAGAGGCAAGATTTCGCCACACGGGCACACCCTGCCCAGCAGTGAACGAGCAGCGCCGAAGGCGCGCTGCGCGCGACGGCCCCTGCAGCCGCCAGCCCCAGACCCCCAGCGGGCGCGCGCCAGGCGGTGCGCGACGTGCTGGCGGACTACTTCGAGAAGAAGAAGGACCGCCTGAGCCACGCGACGGTGGCCGCGGTGCTGCGCGCGGCCGGCGCGCCGGCGGCCGCGCTGCCCGCGCTGGTCGGCTACGCGGCGGCCGGGCGCTCTGAGTTCCTGCGCCTGGAGGCCGCGCAGCTGCTGCTGGAGCTGCTGCGGCCGGCGCGGGTGCGCCCGCCGCGGCCCTACCCTAACCCTACATGCAGATGCCATATGCAGCATGCGCGCGCCCACGCGCGGCGCGCGGCGTCACAGAGCGCGCGCGGGCCGCGGGCGCGCCAGCCTCGGGCGGCGGCCGGCTCGTCGCGGGGTCGGCCCTGCACTCCGTCCACACCGCGGACGTCCCGCGCACTCCCGCGGCCGCGCTGCGGCCACTGACGCCCGGCCTGGCAGCCCCGGCCAGCGCATGCCCTGGTTGCCAGGGCCATGCAACCCTGTATGCATGACCGCGCACACCCCGCAGTGACACCACGCCATGGCGCCGCTCCCTCGCTCACCCGGCCCGTGGCGCCCCGGCAGGACCGCCGGGCCGAGGTGGCGGCAGCCTTGCGGCCGCACCTGCCCGCGCTGGCGGAAGCGGCCGCCGCGCTGCTGGCCGGCCCGTTCGCGCGCGCAGAGCGCGGCGCCGCGGCGGCCGGCGCGGCCGCCGGCGCGCTCGCCGCGGCCGGCCGCCTGTTCCCGGGCGAGCCGCTGCCGGCGCTGCTGGGCGCGGCCGGCGGCGCCGCGCTGGCCGCGGCCGCGGAGGAGGCGCGTCAGAAGGGCCCATCGGCCAAGGTGCGCCGCGGCCGGGGCGTGCAAGTCGCAGGTGTTGGCGTCTGGCCCGGGCGATGCGAGCGCGGGGCCGAGCGCCTCGGTGCGAGCTCCGCCGCTGCTGCTCCCAAGTGCTGCCCTGTGGGGGGACTGGGTGTCCCGCCAGCACCCAGCGCTATACGTAGAACACAGTCGACCAGGCAATGTTCCGGAGGTAGCCGGGACCGGATGCTCAGACTGGCTGCAGCGGCAAGAGCGCATGCCCCCGACGGCGGGGCCGCAGTGTGCTCGCTGTGCGGCCAGCTCCGTGTTGCAGCAGGGGCCGCTTGAGCTGTGCTGCGAGGGCGTGCGCCGACGCAGCTGGGCCTGCGGCAGGCCGACAACGAGCTGCGACGGCTCCTGGCGCTGCTGGCGGGCGAGGCGCCAGCGGCCCCAGGGCGCAAGCAGAGCAAGAAGCGCAAGCAGCCCGGCGGCCTGGCGGGCGCGGATGCGCCAGACGCGGGCGCGGACGCCCCGGACGCAGGCGCGGCGCCCCCCGGCAAAGCCGCTAAGAAGCGCAAGCAGCCCGGGGCGCCCGCGGGCGCGGGCGGCGCGGGCGGCGCCGCGCAGGAGCCGGCGTGCCGCGACGTGCCCGGCGCCGGGGGCCCCGCCGTTGCGGGCGCCCCGGCTGAGGGCCGCGCGGCAGGCGGGGTTGAGAAGCGGGGGTCCGGGAGGCGCGGCTGCACGGGCGGCGAGGGTCCGGTGTCGGCGGCCGAGCCTGGGCCTGGAGCCGGGGGGCGCAGCAACGGCGGCGCGGGCGCTGCTGCGGCCGCCGGCAGCGCGGGCGGCAGCGGCTCGGGATCTGCTGGGCTCAAGCGCGGTGCACACGGCACGGCCGCGCGCGGCGCCGGCGCGGCGGGCGGCGAGGGCGCTCGCCCAGGCAAACCCAGCAAGCGGGCGCGCAAGCAGGCGGCGGGGGCCTAGCAGGCAAGGCCGCCCGTGGGGGGTGGAGGCAGGCGTGGGTGGCAGGGGGCTGCAGTTGCCCCGCTCTAGCGCACGGCCGCTCCGGCCCTTGGCATTCTTGCAGCGTCTGCAGGCCTTTGCTGTGTGTCTGGCCGGCTGTCGAGTGCGCTGCACACTCTGCATGTGTGAGCATCTGCGTGTGAGTCATCTGCATGTGAGGTGTGGGGCGACTTGCTGATCTAATGCATGACTCATGCATGTCACAAGTGCTTGCTGTCTGTGAGTAGTCCAGGGTGCTGCTCACATTAGAATCTGCCTGTGTGAAGAGACGAGCTGGGCAGCCTTGCCATGTCTGTACGGAAGGCAGTGACCTTGCTCATGAATGTCGCAGAAATTCAACCATCAGTTCTACTATAGTATAGTCCAGGTCCAAGCTAGGCAGCCCAGAAGGGCTTTGAATCAGCTGCGGGAGGAGCTCGCTTCCTAGGAGCCAGCTCAGATTGGGCCGATCGGGTCGGGTGGTCAGCAGGCAGATTGCCGGGTGCTGCTGTCGTGCCGTCAAGCCGTTTTAAAGACTCGTGCGGCGACGCAGTGCAGCTTCAGAGGCGCGGCGCAGCTTCTGCCGCCCAGTCCCCCCGGCAACAGCTGCATTGAGCGCACGGAGCAGGCTGCTCGACACCTGCGGCTTATTCGGGAACGCGGTCGGGCTCGGGCGGCATCCGCGCAGCGGCTCGCGGGTCGGCCGCGGCTGGGCAGATGGCCAGGCGAAAGGTGGACTATGGCACGCGCGACGTGCCTGGAGACTATGACGACCGGCGCGGCTGCTGCGGGTGCTTCGCAAAGGGCGTGCGCCCCATCCCCGCCGCATACGAACCTGGGCGCCTGGGTCTCTTGCAGGACCTGGGCGCTGCGGGTCGCGTCAAAGGCACAGCGCCGGGGCCTGGTTGCGCGCTGGCGGCCGCGGCACTTTTGAACAGCGGCGCCGACGCCCAGGATCCTGCGAGGTTGTTCTGCGCGACGCTGACGCGCGCAGGCCAGCTGGCAGTGGCGAGCTTGCGCCGTGCAAGGGCCCGTGTCCTCCGGCGATGGGGCACTGGGGCGGGTGCATCACAGGCAAGGGAGCCAGCCTCTGCTCTGGGACGGGTCGGGAGCGTGGGCTCCTCAACGAATTGGCGCTGCTCATCAGCTGAGGCGTTCACCGCAGCCTGGCGCCTGACAGGCCTCGCGCACCCGCGCGCAGCTGCTGTCGGTCATCATCGCGCTGCTCCTGCTCGGGGCGGCGGGGCTGGCGGCGGTGTCCATCATCGTCGGCAAGCAGTCGACCTGGCTGTATTACATCAACGGCGATAACCCGCCATACAAGATACAGTGCGCCCCCGCAGCACGTGGCCTCATCTCGTGCGGCGCTCTGAGCAGCGCCCCCAGTGCACCCTCCGGAGAGCACGCGGCGCCGCCCGCGTCGGCGCCGGGCACAATCATGCTCTGTGCAGCCAGAGCGCCTCGCGGCTGGCGCTCGCCAGCGCTCGCCATGTGCGCTACCGCGAGTCTGCAAGAGCGGCAGGCGCCTGAGCGGGGTGCCGCCGCGGCAGGACGGGCTGGCTCTGGTTCACCGTCAACGACGGGAGTGCGCAGTCGCTGAAGGTGGGAGCCCCCTCTGGGGCCACCCACCCCCGGCGATGAGAGCGCTGCGCTGAGGTGCATGGCACGACCAAAGTCTGCCTGGCTGCGGCTCTCTCCTGCTGATTTAACTTCGTCTGGGGAAGCACACGCCCGCTTGCACTGCCTGGGCCGCAACAGCTGCAGCCGCGGCGCCCGCTCGCAGGACATCGGACTGGTGGCGTGGATCCTGGGCATTGTGGTGGTGTGCGGGCTGGGCGTCTCGTTCATATTTGCGCTCATCTACCTCGCGATGACGCTGTTCGGCAAGGCGGGCAAGCACATCGCCTGCTTCGCCCTCCCGGGCGGGTGCGGCCCCATCGGCGGCACCGTATCTGACGCGACCTCTGAGCGTGCGCTCGCGCTGCGTGCATGTTGGTGCCGCGGCTGGTAGGTGTGTCGTTGCTGAGCTGGGTGCCTTCAGGTTTCGCCTTCAGGAGGCAGCGTGGTTGTGCGGGGGTGCCCGTTTAGCAGCAGGCGCGCTGACAGCGGCGAGCGTGCGTGACCGCGCGGCATGCCCGCCCGGCCTGACAGCGCGCGCGCCGGGCCGCCAGGCTGCTGCTGGCGGCGATCATGGCGGCCTTCTACGTGCTGACCTGCCTGCTGATGCACAACTACACGCAGAGCGCCGTGAACGCGCGGTACACCGTGTGGCCGACCTGGGGCTGGGGCCTCGGCATGGGCTCCGCAGTGCTCTGGATCCTGACCGGGCTGCTCTCCTGCTGTGCGCGCCCGGCCTCGGCCCCGCTGCGTGCCACACTGCACCCCCTCCGCCCCTACATTGACCAGGCTCTGTCAGGTGCCGGCCAGTGCCTGCACACCAGCAAGCATGCACAGCCACCCGCCTGGTGGGGAGCATGGTGCCGGGCCCCTTCTGCTGGGCCCTCCTGCTGGGACGCTCTGTGTGTTGGTGCAAGCCAAGCAGCACGGCCAGGATACGCAAGCATCGCCGGATCTGATACAGGGACGAATGCATCCAAGTCAGCACGTGACGCAGCAGCCAGCAGGCCGACGCAGAGTGCAGCCGGCGCAGCCGCTACGAGCTCCCTGACCCCGGGATCCGGGCCATCATGGCCTTGTGCTTGTGTGCATGGCCTTGTGCTAGTGCGCGCTTGGGCTGATGCATGCGGCGGGGCGGCAGGCATCCCGCGCCGCCGCTCGGCCGACTACGTGAAACAGGCCGACGCGGCGCCGCTGCAGCGGCCGCGGCCCGGCGCCGGCCCGACCGGCGCGATGCTGGCTCCGGGCAATGGCGACATCGAGATGGGCGCGCGCAACGGCCTCGGCAACGGCGCGCCGCCGCCGACGGCCCCGGTGCGCCCGCCCACCAGCCGCCCTGGCCCTCACGCACCTCAAGCATGCACCGCTTCATGTATGGTGTCCCTGCGGGGTGCTGCTGTTCAGCTATTGTCGCTTTGGATGCAAGCCCCTTACTGTCACTGCGGCTGTCCTGCTTGTCCTTGACATGATGCGCTGGCTCAGGAGGAATGCTGGCTGGCCCCACGCAAGCAGCCCGACCCGCCGAGCGGCAGCGGTCGGCCCGCCCTGCCTGGGGAAGCGCGCGCGCACGCCCAGTCGCGCTGCGCGCCGCGCCGCAGCCGCCGGCGCTGAGGCGCGCGCGCGCGCGGGCGCAGGCCCTGGGCGCGGACCTGAACGCCAACCCGCAGACCAAGTTCCGCTTCCCCTCCTTCGCCAAGACGGCGCGCGCCGACACGGCGCAGCCGCTGTCGCAGCAGACCGCGTACCGCTCCACGGCGGACGACATCGCCAACAAGTACCGCAAGTAGCCCTGCGCGGCGCGCAGGGGGGGCAGGTGGCGCGGCCGCGGGTCGGCGGGGGGCTTCCTGGGGTCGGGCGTCATGTGCTGCGGCTGGTATGCTGTTTGACGAAACGGGAAAGGTTGGTGTCAGGGGTCGTGGGTGTGCATTCTATCCAGCTGCGGTGTTGTCCCTTTCATTTCGGGTTCGTAGGACGTGCAGTCCCTGCTAGTGGGGGCGCGGGCCGCCTGCGCTGTGCCCCGAGCGCTGAGCCTCTGCTCAGTGGTCTCCTGTTGGGTCTGGCGGCAGTTGTGCCGCCTGTCGTGGGCAGGATGCCTGTACATGTTGCTGTCCGTTCATTACTCTGCAAAATACTTGTTCCACTCCATGGAAAACCACATTCAGCTTTGATTTCAGTTCAATCAATAGATCAGCCTCAGAACCTGGTTTCCATATCTAGGTTTCCAGCTCCGCTGCATTGGGGCGTGACTGTGCAGTGTACATCGAACCTATATTGCAGCTGATCAGCTGATGAGCGCTCAGCAGCAGTGGTTTGGAACTCGCAAGCCAGCGACGCCGGAAAGTTTCAAGCACAGCGCAGGTCCTCAGGCTACCAAGGTGCGCGTGCGGCTCCTTGTGCACCGCTAGCTGCTGTCCCCAGTCATACGAGGCCGGGCGGAAGCAACCTCGCTGTGTGGCCTGCACCAGGGCAAGCCGGGGGGTGCGTCCATGCAGGCGCCCAAGCAGCGCCAGCCGCTGCTGGACCCCGAGCGCGGCGCAACGGTCCGAGAGGCTGCGTGTCTGCGCGCACACGAGGAGCGGCCGCACTGGTCGCTCGCGTGCATTTGGGCCGAGGTGCTGTGATACTCGCAGTGCGCGCCCGCAGGCCCGCCCTGCGTGGCGTGCAGGCGCCGCCGTTGCGCAAGCGCCACCCTGCTGCCAGCTGACCAAGTGCAGCTGCGGGTGTATGGCCGCCCGGCGGCTGACACTTGTGTGCGCTTGTGCAGGTACATCGTACCGGTGGTGCTCGTGAACGCCGCGCTGCTGGTGGCGCTGCTCGTCTACCTGCTGTCTAAAAGGCATGGCTAGCGGCCGCGCCAGCCTCCTGACCAGCGCTGCCGAGCACATGACGCTGGGAGCCCCACCTGCTGCCTAGCGTGCAGCAGCGGCCCCAGCAGACAGCTTGTCAGCAGCTGGCCAGGGCAGCATCTGTGACAGTACCGCTGTACTTTCTAGAAGTGGTTCCGAGCAGCCGCGCGCCTTGCGTTTAGCACCCAGGTTGACTGCCCGGGCGGGACACCGCACAGACCAGCGTGCTCTTGAGCGCAGCGAGCAGCGAGGCCAGCGCGGGCAGGCTTTGACGTGCTTAGCATCAAAGCCAAGCGAAGCCTAGCGCAGCCAGTCAGCGCAGCGCAGCGAGAGAGGATGTTGGCGGCGGAGGCGACCAAGCAGCGCAAGCGCGCGGAGGCGGCGCAGCAGCGTGCGGAGCAGGCGCGCATGGCCGCCAACGACGACCCCGCGCTGCACCCCGCGCCGCCGGCGCTGGAGCCAGGTGCGCGCGCCGCCGCGCGGTCAGCCAGCTGTCAACCAGACGCACGCGCGAAACTTTGTATCGGCAGGTGCATGCAAAGCTTGTTTTTACGCGTACCGCTCGCTGGCGTTCTGAGCCGGCAGGTCTGCGCAGGGGCGAACGGTAAAACCGCCGGCGCAAGCGTGGACGGCGTGGCCAGCACCGGCACGGCGGCCGCGCCGCCGCCGGGGCCGCCGTGGGCGGTCGCGCTCGGGCCGGTGGTGCGCCCGGCCGAGCGGGCGGCCGCGGTGCGCATGCTCACCGCCGTGCTGCTGGTGTGGGTGGCCGCGATTGCGTCCGGGCTCGCGATGCACACGGGTGCGCTGCTCCTCGTAGATGCCGGTGCCGCCTGCTTGCCTGGCACGTGGAAGGCCCTGTGGGAACGGCCGCCCCTGCGCCGTACCAGAGTGCTCTGTGAGTGTCACACATGTTCTGCAAATTTCACAACGCACGTTGCCCGAGGAGGTCTGCGTGTCACTGGGAGTCCGAGTGCACGCGTGTTTTTGTGTGTATGTGCTATGTTGCTCCCAGCAGTGTGCAAAGAGTATCCACTGAAACCCACTAACTTCTGCTAACAAGTCAGTCCGGCGTGCTTGCGCCAGGCGTCGTGCACGGGCACAAGCGGCCGCCGGCGTCAGCGCTGCCGCTGCTCTGGTTCGACCGGCTGCTGCGGCACTACGGCGCGCTGCTGCCGCTGCCGATCCTGGCGCTGCGCGCCGCGTCCGTGCTGCTCAGCCCGGGCGCGCGCGTGCGCGCGATCGCGGGTCTGCCCGCCGGCCGCGCGAGGGACGCCACCTCTGGCGCCGGCGGCGCGACCGCCGCGGCGGGCGACCCGGCGGCGTGGCTGTGGCGGCAGCGCGAGTTTGGCGAGGCAGTGGTCGTGTACGCGGGCGTGACGGCCACGCGCTGGGTCGTGTACGGCCTGCACCAGGCTGGTGTGCGCCCGGGGCAGTGTCACAGGTGTTACGCTGCACCAGTGCCATTCGTTTGAAAGAACGGCGGTTGCCGATCTATCTCTTAGCGGTTGTGCTCTGAATTGCGGGTTAGCTTATGGTGAGCATGCTGTGTCTGCCTGGCTGCAGGACTGTGGTCTCTCAGGTAGGACTGGCCCAGCACTGGCAGAGGGATTGACCGGCTGTTGCATGCAGTGGCTGGCTGCTGCATGCAGTGGGTGTGGCATGAAGTGGGTGCTTTGGCAGCGCCATGTGCACTTTTAGTAGCGTGTGCAACCGCACTTGCTCCTTTTCCGGTGCAATCGCGGCATGGGTCTGCAACGTCCCAGGGCCTCATCATGTGTCCTCGCCGCATCGCATGCATCGCAACGTGCGCCCAAAACCATTGCAGCGCCGCCGCCGGTCGGCAAGGCAGGCGTGGCCGGCGCGCAGGCGTGTTCTGGATCATGTGGCGTGCGGGCATCGTGTCGGCCGCGCCCGTGCAGCTGATGAGCGACCACGTGTTCCTGGGCGCGTCGCTCGCGTCGGTGCTCGGCGCCGAGGCGGTGCTCATCCGCGCGCACATCGCGCGCCGCGCCGCCGCCGCCGCGCCGCGCCGCCACCCGGCTGAGCACCCGCTCCTCATTGCTGGTGCGCCCCGTGTCACACACACGTCGGCGGTTGCTGTGCTTCTGGCCGCGCTCCTGGTGGACTGGTGATCATGCAAGGCAGTGCACTTGCACTGCCAGCAAGCGCATGAGCTTTGCATGCGCACAGCGACTTGCCTGGACTGGCAACGTGCCGTGCAGTATGCTGCAAGTCTGACTGTCGCACACTGGGAAACGCCGCCCTCTGTGAGCGCTGAGAGGGAAATGGTTGCTGCGCGCAGCGCTGGCGATATGCGCGGTGCTGCTGCTGCTGGTGTGCGGCGACATGCACTTCACGGCGCGCTTCTTCCACATGCCGACCGAGTCGTTCTGGGGCGCGATCTCCGGGCTGGGCATCCTGCAGCTGCCCGTCTGCTGGTGGCTCCTGCGCGGCTTCGCCGAGGAGCGGTCGGCTTTGGCGCCGTAGGGGGGGCACCAGCGGGGTCGGACAGTGCGTGTGAGCTGGGCGGTGTTGGGGAGTGTCAGGGACCAGGTGTGACTGTTGCGTCGCTTAACTTGCGTGTGACTGGGGTGCAGGCTGTTAGGTGTGGGAACGAGCGTTAGGCATGCTTGTCAGGTGTGGCCATGGGATGAGCTTGTAATGCAGCATGCCGGCGTGCGTTGCAAATTTGTCTGGCACTCCAATGACTAGTGTCCCCTGTCTGCTACCGTCCATGTGGGAAACCCCCTCAAGAGCTAGGGCAAGTGACATGCGGCTAGAAAGCTGAACTGGAAGCAGAGACAGGCAGAGGGGGCCAGCGCGTTCAGACACTGCAGGCACAAGCCCGCAATGGCAGCCAAGATGATCATGCAGTCAGCACGCAGCGACGTGGCATGCATCTCCAACTGCCTCCGCAGACCGTCTCTTGCGGGTGTGCACACCGGCGTGGTCACTGGATTTGCCACACTGCTGGACGTGCGTAAGCGTTCACCTGTCGAAGCACTGAGCAGACTGCGGTGACCCACCGTTTCTCGCGTGCAGGCGCTCCCTTCCCCTTGACGGCGCACAGCGCCGTACCACACGCGTCGCGGCCAGCTCTGCGGAGGGCCGTTGTCTCGTCTGCAGCTCCCGCAATCGCAAACGGCGTGGCTGTGAAGTCAGAGGCGCCTGAAGCAGAAAAGCCCGCCGCAGCGGCAGCAGGTGCGCCTTGGCTTGGCAGGTTATTTATGTGTGCAAGGGCCAGCGGCAGCTTGTGCGGGCGCCTGCTCTACGCCCAATGCCTCACCGAGCAAAGCCACACATTGGGTTGAACCTGTGACATGTCGTGCCTGCTGTTTGGCAAGGACTGCTCCCTTGCTGCCTGCGCTGCTTGCATCATGTTGTCTGCTGCGCTGCATGCCTGAGCATGCACCCAGCTGCGGCTGGGTAAGCTGACCTCTGCATGCGCCACGCTGCGGGGCCCTGACAAGCATGCTCCGTGGCGGCAGTACAAGGGCCGGTGTGTGTCGTGACGGGGTCGTCGCGCGGCATCGGCAAGGCTATTGCGCTGGCGCTGGGAGCATGCGGCGCGCGGGTGGGCCCTCCCCCGGCTGCCTCGCTTCGCATCACTCCTGCAACCCACTCTTGGGTCCCACACCGTGTGCTGTGCCCAAATACACACTTGATATCCTGTCTGAGTGGCCTTGGCCACACGGTCTGCAGCCCTGGACTTCACCGGCCAGACAGAGGATGTGCTCTGGCCTTGCTTGGACGGCTTTCCTTCCACAGCTCGTGTACAGCAGACAAGGCTCTGCGTGAGAGGGTGGCACCCACAGCGGCGCCATGACACAGACATGCTGCTCATAGCCTGCTAGGAGCCCCTCGTGACATCCTCAAGCAAGCGTCCAGGCCCTACTTGATTGACCATCAACCCAATGTCTTGCCGCTGCAGGTGGTTGTGAACTACGCCAGCTCCTCGGGCGCAGCAGAGGCCGTGGCGGCCGAGATCAAGTCGCTGGGCGGCGACGCCATCATTGTCGGCGCCAACAGCGGCAACAGGGACGACATGGAACGGCGCGCCCTGGCGGCAGTCATGCACGGGATGCCTGTGAGTGGACTGCAAAGGCCAGGGCTTCATCGCATTGCCCGACTCCTAGCGTTGACCCACCTGCTCGCTGGGTGAAAAGGAATTGAAGGCAGTCACAGGCTGCCATGCTGAGGCATGCGCGCTGCCTCAGCAGCATGCTGCGAGCGGAGGGCGGACCAGGCGGCGCGGCGCTGGCGGTGCAGAGCGCGCGAGGCGCCCGGCGCCGACGCGCGGCGCGCGCGCGCGCAGGCTGATGAAGGAGGCCGTGAGCAAGTGGGGCCAGGTTGACGTGCTGGTGAACAATGCCGGCATCACGCGCGACGGCCTCATCGTGCGCATGAAGCCAGAGCAGTGGCAGGACGTGATCGACGTCAACCTCACCGGCGTCTTCTACGCGACGCAGGCGCGCCGCAGCCCCTGCCTGCAAAGCCAGCTGTGAGGTATCGGCTCGGGCGCCTGTAAGTGCTGCCGGCGGGGCGCAGGCTGCGGCAAAGGTCATGAGCAAGAAGAAGAGCGGGCGCATCATCAACATCGCGTCGGTGGTGGGCTCCATAGGCAACCCCGGCCAGGCCAACTACGCGGCCGCAAAGGCGCGCTGCTGCTTCAGAATGCGTCCCGGCTTCAGGCCACTGAGGTTTTTTGCATTGCGAGTGCCATCATCAGCTGGATGGGCTGCTTCCTCAAATGATGCATGGGATGGCACTCTGTTCACTGCACACAAGGCTCTGTCATTCCGTTACCTGAGCACCAGGTCGACGGCGGTGGGTGTGCACGGCAGGCGGGCGTCCTGGGCCTGACAAAGACCGTGGCGCGCGAGTTCTCCAGCCGCAACATCCTGTGCAACGCCGTCGCGCCCGGCTTTGTCGCGTCTGACATGACAGCCGCGATCGACCCCAAGTACGAGGCGGCCATCCTGAAGAACATCCCCCTGGGTGCGACCCCGCGGCGGCTGCCCCGTCCCGCTCACATCAGCACCAAGCTCCAGCGTGACGGCTACAGCAATCCCGGCCAAGAAGGGCTCTGCTTGGCCAGACCGAGCTCCTCTGGCGCGCCTCGTGTCCAGTCTACCCTCCACAGACACTAGCCCTGTCGAAGCAGCAGTGGCTGCGCCCTGGCAGGGCGGTACGGCCAGCCAGAGGAGGTGGCGGGCGTCGTCAAGTTCCTGGCGCTGGACCCCACTGCCGCCTACATCACCGGCCAGGTCATCAACGTGGACGGCGGCATGGCCATGTGAGGTTTGTACACCAATGCGGGCGCCTGAGAGCGGGCTCGCCACCTGCAGAACCCTGCTGACTGGGCGGCGTGGTGGATGCGGCGCGGCTGTGCTTGCCGCTGGCCTGCACAGCGCCCTGCTGCCCGCTGGACCCTAGGGTGACGGGCGAGCGTGGGGGTGACTGTGTGATGTACCAGCAGAGAGTGCATGTTGCTTTGCAAGGCCTTGAGTCTTTTGCGTGCGCCCTGGCGGCCTGGAGTGTGAGCATAAGCGGCGGCGGCACCTGCCGCATCAGCCGTGTTGAGTCTTTGCGAGCGTGCTGTGCACGGGCACCGGATGGTGCTCCTCCTGGGGCATAATATGCAGCCAGGCCTGCTCTGCTGCGACCCTCAGGCATGCGTTGCTGCGGAGTTGTCAGTCGCCCTTTGAGATATGTGTGCTGGCTGCCATGGATGGGCAGGCTTAACACCCTGCACGCCCCCTTTGCTGCTGCATATGCCTGGTTCCTGTTGCGGTTTCTGTGCTGTTCCGGGAATGCCGCAGCGGCCCTGCCAGCAGAGCTCAGTGAGGCGTTTAAGCTCTGACTGTGAAGCGATGGGTGCGCTGTTCAGTGTGCTGACCGATATGTCCGGGGACACTGGCAACATGCGGCAACGCGCCCATAAATTGTAGAGAGACGGGGCCAGAGATTGCGCGAGTACAGAATAGAGACTGGCTGCAGGCCGCCTGGCGGGCGTGTAAGTTTATGAGAGTGTACCTAGCATGCGCCTTGCAATTTTCATGTGCCAACTTCGCAAGCAGATGTTCACACCCTTGCGAAATCCCTAGCCTCTCGATAATGCAGCCACCCCCGGTAGTGGCAGTCGTCCCGTGTGCAACTCCTGGACGCGGCAAGCCTTGCAAGACGCCGGCGTGTTTCTCAAAAGTTGAGCATCGCGCAGGCACAGGACAAGACGTCCACAGGCAGGCCTTGAAGAACCTCACCTTACAGCTGCTGCGCCATAGCTGGCACCATGGGTGCGCGGATGTCTAGCAACCAGGACGCATACGACAACAAGCGCGGTCAGCACGAGCGGGAGCTCGGGTGCTTTGGCATCCTGAGCCGCGTGGTGCGCGCATGTCAGGGACCTTTGCACGTTTTGGAGCACTAGTTGGCAGCGACTTTGCGCAGCATCCTGTCAAGCATGCAGCTGCCTCGCAGCACTCGGCAGTGCACCCCAGCGTTTCCTTGTTGGGCCCGGCCAGTGCTGTACCGGTCCAGCCAGGTCAGCGTAAAAGTGATTATTGCTGTTGACGTCTTCCAAGTGGATGTCACCAGCGCTTGCAAGTCTTGCTGGGAGCAGGCGAGCGCGCGGGCGCCTGCGGCGTCTGCTCGCGCCAAGACGGACGCATCACCTTGCTTCGCAAAGGGTCACTGCTGTGGCGGCGCCTGAGCGCGCGTGCTGCGCGCAGGCGTGCCAAGCTATCATAGCAGCTCTGCTGGTCGCCATCGCCGTTCTCAGCATCATTTCGCTGGTGTACCGCGGCGACCGCTGGGCGGTGTTCTGGACTTCCAACCCAGCGGGCCAGCAGAACTATGACTTCCACGCGGGCTGGAACACGTTCGGCTCCACTTACTCTGCCGGAGGCTACCACTCCCTCCTGGCGCGCCCCTGCCCTGTCTCTGAAGAGGCCTGTGCTGTCCTGCGGCTCGCTGTCGCTGCTGTGGAGGTTGTCCCCCAGGGACAACCTCCACAGCAGCTGGGGTCCCAGGAAAGGTTGCGTGAGTGCAAGGTAGGAGTCTGCCTGGCCACTGTGCGGAGCAAATGGTGTGTGCATGCACAGCCTGTCTTGGCTGTCTGCAAGGGCTCAGTTCAGCAATATGCGTCAGAAAGGGTAGTGCGCGACGGCTATCACGCTCAAGGCTGAGTGCTGAGGACGTGGCAAGCGGAGTGCTGCGCCAACGCCTTAGCAGCCTGCAGCGTGTCAGCAGGGTCGCACCAAGCGCCTGCTGCCGTGCTTGGGTGCGGCCTGCAGACGAAACTGCAGAAGCAGGCATGGTCTCACCAGTGCTCCCCCCGCGTGCAGGACTTCAGCTTCGGGTGCTGGGTCATCGGCTGGATCTGCTTTGCCTTCCTGCTGGCGTGCCTGGTGCTGGCCGTGGTGCAGTTCATCGTGGCCGTGACCAACCAGGCCGGGCGGCACACTTGCGCGCTGGGCGTGCCCCTCGGGTACGCTCGCGCGCTCCGCACCGCTCCCTGTCCCATCTGCCCCGTTTGGCGTTGCCCCGCATGCCATGTGCGGGCTCCTGTGAAAACATGTGCTGTACATACATGCATGGAGGCGCGGCAGGGAGTGCGCTGATCGGCAGATCTGCGTGTGGCTTCCTAAGACAGCCTGCAGGCTTGCAACGGGGCTGCGAGCTACGTGGGAGGCTTGTCGGCGGGCGTGACAGTGGCGGCGCGCGCGGCCAGGGTGTGCACCGTGTGCATGATGGCCGCATACATCCTGGCCTTCATCGTGGAGACGCGCGAGTACTCGTACCGCACGACGCCCGGCCGCGACCGCTACACGCCCTTCCCGGGCTTTGCCTGGATCACCGGCACCATCGCTGGCGCGCTGTGGGTCATCGCCGGCTCCGCGGGCTGCTGTGCGCCCCCGCAGGATGTGCTTATATGCACAGCGCTCAAAGCGCGGAGAGTAGGAAGAGCTGTGGGAAGGAATATTGGCGTGCGTCCCACAGACCTTGCGACGCTGTTTTGCATGAATACAACATGTTTGCAGGGCCATGCGACTGGCAGGGAAGCGCGCAGCGCTGGACTCTTGACAATTTACAGATTTACAAAGTAAGGTGTGTTGCAGGCATGCCGTCCAAGCGCCCCAAGACGCTGCCGGCCACGTCGCCGACTGCCACGCCCACGTCCGCCGCTGCGCCTGTGGGCACGGCCGCGCCTGAGCGCCGCGGCTGGTTTGGCCGCGACAAACGCGATGGCGCAGACATGGGCCCCGCCGCCGCCGGCGTCGGCGCGGGCACCGCTGCTGGTGCGCACCCCACGCACCTGCTGGTCTAATCCCAGTTGACTGACGTGTCGGGGACTTTGTATTTACTGTGGTGTTGCATGTTGTCCTGCTGCTCTAGAGTCCTGCGTCCCAGACGTTTGCAAGTTTACTTTAGGTACATGCACATCATCGGAGGCACAGGTAAATTGTTTACTGTCAGCAGCAGCGGCGCAGCAGTTGCAAGAGCTTGCTTTCCACGGCAACCATCAAACATTTTTCACACTAGAGGCACCTCCTGACTCGAGGCATGCGCACGCGTCAGGCGAGAGCAAGTATGGCGCGTACCCAAACCGCGATGTGGAGGCCGGGCACGACTCGGCGCTGGGCACGCCCGGCGCAGCGCACACGCCCGGCTCCGGCTACAACAACGGCGTCGGCGCCACCGGGTCGCCCGGCTACGGCTCGACGCCCACCGCCAGCGGCTACGGCGCCGCCGACCCCGCGCTTGCGCCGCCTGCGAACGTGCCTGAGGCCGTGCCCGGCCAGAAGCGCCGCGGCGGCTTCCTGGGCCTCACGAGCATGGGCAAGAAGGGCGGGGCAGAGGAGGCGCGCGCCACTGGCGTGCCGTCGGCGCCGCCGGCGCCGGCGGCGGGCGCCTACGAGCAGCCGCCCGGCGGCGCTGCAAGCGCCTGGTCGAGCGCGGGCCACGGCCTGTCCGGCACACCCGCGACCTGATACGTGCCGCATCGCCTCAAGCGGGAGCTGCAGCGGCCGCGCGCGGTGGCAGCGGGCCCGCGCTTATGACAGCGACAGCTTGTTAACGCATAGCAGCAGCCGAGCGATGCCATCGGCGTGATAACGAATGTCTGTTGTATTTGGGGCGCCCGCATGGGACGCCGCTCGCGATGGACGTGCCAAGCGGCGCGACTTGTAGCGCCGGCACTCTGCGTGCCTCACCAGCGCTGTTGGCCGGCGCGAGTGAGCAGTAGCTGGGCGGCACCACCAGTTCATACGTCAACTGGCCGAGGGCTGTGGTACACAGTGGGTTTTGAACAAGCTTGTCAGCTGATACGTGCCAGGCATTTGTGTGTGCTGGTGTGTGTTGCGGCAGGGCTGGTGAGTTCGCTGAACGGCACCCAACCTGCTGAATGGTGTTGCAAGGAGGACACATAACTGGCGGAGCAATTTGTCTGTTTGCCTACACTTGTTAACTCGGTCGTGCACATCGTGCGGCAAGGCGTTCCGCCACAGGACTGATTCGTGCTCCGACTCTCATGCACGGGTCCAGCGTGGCCGCTTTGGCAGCTTCGCCGCCTGAGTGCTCTTGGGGCCTTGCGGGCTTGGGGTGGGGAGTGGGCGGGCGCCCTCCGTGCATGGCACGCTGTGGCAGGTCCTGCAGGGCCTGGGACATATCACGTCAAGTGTGCATGTCTGTGTGTATGCAGAGCTTCTCCCGGCCCTGGCTCGTGTGGGACAGCAGTCTGCAGGCTTTGAGACTTGTTCTTGTTCCGCCCAGTTTCTGCGGCGTGTCTTTGACACGGGGCCTTTTGCCTCGCTACCCGCATTGCCGCGACTGCTGGGGTGCGCTGCATGATCACGCGCACCTTCGGCCCACTGCGCTCACGAGAGTGTGCGGCCTCATGCGCATTTCTGTGGGGAGTGGGCGTTGGGTTTCCAGAGAGAGTGGGGACATGTCGGGCGACCCGCTCTGGCGCTGGGCTGACCTGAGGCGCGACACTATTGCATGTTCCCGGGTTGCTAGCCTTCACATGGCCGGGGCCACACAGCGTGTGAGCACGGTCAGGGCGGAATTGGTTCCTTGTGTGGTACGGCCACAAGCTTTCTTCTGCGACTGCACAGGGAGCCCGTTGCGGGCGAGGGCTCATCGCATGCTTGCGAGTAGTGTGCGCGGTTACACACACAGGGGTTGGCTTTGGCTGAGGTGTGTCCACCCTGCATGATGACTACGTGTAGTGCGCTGCCTCGCTGCTTGCCGTACATAGACATGGCCCTGCCCAGGGAGTCTGCAATGTAAGGCATGTTGGTCAGCAGCATCAAGTAGAGCCCATGGAGATAGTCCGGCAACATGAGAGATAGTATGACAACAGGAGCGGGGCCTTGCGCAAAGGGAAACTCAGCTTCACCTTCGACATGCATTACAGCACAGCCCACCACGAGGTTAACCAGAGTGTAGAACAAACACTGCAGACGATGGCATGCAGGACGCTAGTAGTGTTCCCGTTGCTAGCAACAAACGCCTGGACAATGTACCATGTGAAGCGTGTCTAAAGCATTGACAGCAAGCACAAACAGCATGTGATATGGCATTGCTGCTCTCACTACGGGGCCTTGGGCAGCGGCACCTCTGGTGCCAAGCCCAGCTGCTCACCGTAATCCAATCGCAGCTTCCGGCTGAGCTGGTAAATGCCAGTGACGGCCATAAAAGCATTCACCGTCAACAGGTTGTAGTTCACCTGCACAGCACAAGGCCGTCAGCTTTTGCCACAATGAATAGTGCGCTGGGCAGCAAAGTACGGCTCAGCATATAACAGCCAACCCCCTCACGGTCACAGCCAGGCAGAGCAAGGCTGGGTGGCGCACAGGCGTGATCTGCGTGCTGAAGCGCGACCAGATGATGCCCGTCGCGGTCACAGCGCACTGCTGAGGGTAGCTGATGCGGTCCGCCGGGCGCCAGAAGTCCGCAATGTTGGCCAGCGTGATGCCCCACTTGAACGTGGGCGCCCAGAAGTGGATGGTCTTGGGCCCAGCCGGGTGATTCCAAAACGCCATCAGGCGCGAGCTGGAGGCTGCCATGGCAGCAACCGCTGCCGCAGGCACGCAGTTGGGCCGCCCGTCGCCCCCAGCTGCCCTGGGTATCTCACAGCGCACACGCCCTGCACCCCGGCACCTGCTCGTTTTGAGCTCAGCCAAAGCTACATTGCGTCCACAAGTGCAAAAAACACGCAGTGGGTTGATAAAGTGCTCCATGTGAAAGCCAGACTGTCTGCTTGCAAGCCATTACAAGGGGATGCAGGACCAGGGCTACGACTTTGCCCGCAGCCCATACACAGGCTGACGCAGCTGATACAGGCATCAGCGCACATGCTCAGCAGTTATTTCTGCGCGTCCCTCAGCTGCATGCCCAGACGAGCGAACAGGGACGCACCAGCAGCGCTACACCCTCCTGTATGTATACAAGCAAGCTCTGGATCACGTAACAGCCGTCACAGCCTTCGCACTCAGCAGCAAAAAAGAAAAGTAGTTTGTGACCTACCGTAACTCGCCCTGTTAAGGGCGGTCACCGGGTGTGCAACATCAAAGGCCTGCCACCTTCCGCGTGGAAAACACACAGTACACTCCGTACTGAGTACAGACTCCAACTCCGCTGAGGAGTCTGTGCTCATAAGCCACCACCGAAGGGCACCACACCCACCTCAGCACGCAGCGCTGACTCTGCTTGGCAGGCCGCGCTGCTACGCCGGCCATGCCCGTGCCGCTGGTGGGGAAGCTTGCGGCGCTGTGGCTGGCGAAGAAGGCACTGGTCCTGGTGGTCGCAAAGGTCTATGGATTTGGTCGCATCTACCGGAAGGGCCACCGCGTGCGCGCCCGCAGCCCGCGCCGAAGCAGCGGCTGTCGTGCGGCCTGCCCCAGCCAGCTTCTCACGTGTCGTTGAGCAGTTCCTGCGTGGAGGCGTGGAGCTGTGGTGCGTTGACGCTGCGTGGCGCGCTGCAGGTGGTCAGGTTTGTCTTCCGCGACTCCGCTGCCCGCGCCTGGTGGGCCGGCTCCTTCAGGCACGTGTACCGCGCGCCGCAGCGCGCATACCTGCGCTGGAGCGCCGGCGGCAAGCTCCAGCACATCTCGGCCGTGCCGGCCGCGCCACCCGCGCCGTCCTTTGCCAGCGCGCCGCTTGCGGCTGCGCCCCGCGCCGCGTCAGCGCCGCAGGCCATCGCGCCGCTCGCGGCAGGCTCCGTGGGGACGCCGCTGACCTGCGCGCCAGAGCTGCAGCGCGCCAGCGCGCCGGCCGCAGCCGCGCCGGCCGCCGTGGCGCTGCGGCAGACCGCGAGCGCGCGGCTGCAGCGCGGCGGCGCGCAGCTGCAGGCGCTGCGCGCGCGCGTGCACCAGCGCTCGGCCGAGCAGCTGGTCCGGCTGCGCGGGCGGCTGGCGAGCGCCGCGGACGCAGCGCCGGCCGGCGCAGGGCAGCGCGCCATGGCCTGGCTGCGCGAGAAGCGGCAGGCGTACCAGCTGGTGCTGCAGCACCGCGTCACGGCATACTAGCTTATACAGGCAGGCGCCGTGATGGCTTCCTGTGGGAGGCAGGCCGCAGCCGCCCGCAGCTCGTTCAAACCCGCCTCAGGCAGCGGCAGGCCTTTAGCGGACGCGGGCTTTGGACCAGCAGGTCCTGAGGGGAGGGACAGCAAGCCTGCGCCCCTCATGGCCGGCTGTTTTGGGTGACGACAGACTGGCCGCGCCCGCTTGCGAGCGCGGCGGGGTGGTGGCAAGTGGCGCCAAAGTTTAGACCGGGATTAAGCAACACCTGGGTGTCCTCTGTCTGAAGACAGAGCGCACCCACGTATGACTCGTTTGTATCAATAATAATTGCGCTAGCGGTACGCTGCTTTGCCGCGTCGCCCCTTGGCTGGTTCTGCGCGCACGTGTGATCATATGGCTTTGGTAGCGGACTTCAGACTTGTGCTGGCTGGCGATGGCATGGGTTCTGAGGGTAGTTGTGGCTGTGGATCTGATAGGTGCCTGCTAGAAGTTGCGTTGCAGGCCTGCATCATGCGTCAGAGGGCATGGCAATGCTCGCCAGACGCAGACGCTTGCCACCGTGAGCCAGCCAACATGTAAGTGCTCCATGCCGCGCAGGCGGTCCTAGCATGAAGAACTGACCATGTTGTGCAAGGGTTGCATGCTAGGGCTTGTCTTGCCCAGCACAGCCTGCTTACCTGAAACTGATTGCCTGGCGCACACTTGCCTGCTGCACAGCCCAGCGGACCGCGCGGCCAACACCCGCCGCCCCCGCTGTGCGACCGCCGGCCCCTCCTCGGCAGCAGAAGCTCCATGGCGCAGGCGCCCGCGAGCAAGGTCGTGCCAGCCGTGGCCGCGACCGCCGCGCTGGCCTGGGGCCTGGACGCCTGGCAGCGCCGCAAGTTCGGCGGCCCATTGCCGCGCACGATGGCCCGGCCGTGGCAGGTGGCAACAACTGCGCTGTGGTACTCGTGGCCGCGCGTGGCCGCAGACCCTATCGCGCTCAACCCCATCAGGCGCGGCGCTGCGCCGGCCGGCCCGGGGCGCGTGCGTGAGCGGGCTCGCCTGGCGCGGCATTACATAATTTGTACCAAAGCATAAAAGCGCCTGCCTTTGAGCTCAAGTCCAAGCGTCCAGCTGCAGGTAGCTGTCAGTGAGTGCCCTGCAGAGTGGTTCCCAAGGGAGGGGCCCCGAACGGGGCCTCTGCGGCGGAGCCAGACGCTCGGCAGCTTTGCAGTAGCAGAGGGGGGTATGGAGATGAGGGTGAACGCGCACAGAGACACAGTGGGCGCCTCGGCCGTGCCGTGCGTGCGCAGGCTTGCCCGTCGTGTGATGGCACTGACAGTGCAGCCTCCATGTGTCTTGCCAGTCCACCACAAGCTGGCTGCTCTCTGCTCATCTGTGCCTCCGCTCCTCGACATGAGATGAGCGAGCATGGACAATGAATGTGCGACCGCAGCCACCAGCAGCTACGAGCACCCGGTGGACTCCCCAACATCCTGCACGCCCGTATGAGCTAGTGTGGCTGCGCGACACCACCGGTACCCATGCTTAAAAATGCCCATAGCCACATGCACGAGCACGTAACCAAAATACAGAGGCAGCACACGGTTCAGTCGCCACACGTCTTCATGGTACAGCAGGCCGGACAGATGCAGAGGCGCCAGAGTGCTCTGCCAGCAAACACTTCCTCCCCCCAGCGCAGAAGCGCCCTCGTCGCTGTCATGCGCGCGCCCAGCTTTCCAAACAGCGCTTACCGCCAAGCAACCCAATGCCTGACTCGTACACAAGCGACATATGAAGCCTTAGCCCTTCAAGCGAGTACACTGGCCGCCAAGTGCCTGCATGGTGTGCAGGTGACGGGGCGCTCGTGGGCTGCGCATGCGGACAGAGGCCTGTTTCATGCACACGCCCAGGCCCCAGAGGGCTCTTGGCTCATTACTCGGCCGCCAGTGTGGCTTACACCGGCGCAGGACCCAAGCCCGTGCTGCCTGCGACAGGCCGCACCACATGACCGCTCCTGCGTCTTGAGGCAGAGCATGCGACCCCGCCGGCACATTACACTCTAGCCGAGGCGTGAGGCCTCCGCCCCAGCTTGAACGTACCCTGGCCAGCCAACCCTGTGACGCCCCACATCCTGGCTCGGCAGCCCTGCCCTGCCCCTTTCAGCACACGGCTCCACCTGGCCCGGCGGCGCATTCAGGCGCGCTCTTGCCGCCGGTCGGCGCTAGCGCCCCAGCGGCGGCCGTTGGGGGAGAAATCTGCTGCTGCACCGGCCGTTGCCGCACGCACAGAGCGTTATGTGCGTGCCGCCAAGGCTGCCCTTAGCACAGGGGTGCAGGGCAAGGTCGAGGGGCGCCAAGGCCGGACGGTGCAGCAGGCGGGTGTGGCAGGCGGCTGCTGGTGCAGCCGCCTGCCTATTCCCCGCTCCGGCGGTGGCCAAGCGCCCGGGCCCTCCGATCAGGCTCCAAGCGCCGGCCTGCCCTCCCCAGCAAATCGGCATCCCATCGGCCCAGCCGCGCCGCGGCTGCCGCGCCCGCCTCGGCGGCTGCTGGCTCGGATCGGCGGCTGCCGGCTCGGTGCGCCTCACCGTAGCAGCATGCAGCTGCCGGCATCGCCCCATGCCCTGCGCACCGGAGGCGCCGCTTAGGGGCGGGGCCGCTCGGTATCACAGAGCACTCTCAGCCAGAGACAGCAGTGCGCAGGTGGGGTTGCGGAGCGCACAATCGGCCGGCCCCCCGGGCCGCCCCTGGCTGCAGCACCCATGATGCAGCGCATGCCCACGGTGCCCCCGAGCAGTCCAGGCCGCCGATATATCACCAGTCAGGAGCAAGCGCTAAAAGGCATGGGTGGCTTGGCGGCGCCCTTCCACCACGGGTATCGCATGTCAGCGCCCGGGCGGGAACCGTGTGGCGGGAACCATTTGGTCACCAGTCCACACGCGGCCAGCGTAACACAGCCAGCGCAGGTAAAGTGGGCCCGCACAGGGCCTCGCTTTCGGCGCTGAAGCGCCGGCGCGCGACCGCCTCCGGCAGCGGCGTCGGCGGCGCGCCGCGCGCCGGCTCGGGCTCGCCGCGTGCGTTCGGCGGCGCCATGGCAGGCTTGCCGCGCGCGCGCGGCGTCCAGGCCTGCGCGATTGGCGCCCCTGCTGAGCGCTTGCAGCCTCTGTGTGCCAGCGTCAAGTGCTGGCAGGAGGTGCTGAGAGGTGTCGGTGGCACGCCACATGGGGTCATCGGTAGATGCAGCACTTGGGCTGTTCACACGCAGCTTGGATAGCGCATTGTATAACAGAGCACCCTTGCATGGCTCCACAAGGGCACCCATGCTCAGCCTCCACAGCCTGAGGCAGACATGGTGACAGCGCGATAGGCAGATGCGCGAGGACCGACGCCACAGCATGCGCGCGTGCGCGCATGCAAGGCTGCAGCGAGGGGGACGCCGCCAGGCTTGCGCCCCGCTGGGAGCCGGCGCGCGCACCGGCACGGCTTCGCCGCTGCTGAGCGCGTCCCAGCTCTCGCCGGGCAGCCACGCGTCAAAGCGGCCGGCGAGGCCGAGCTCGGCCTCTGCGGCGTCCTCCGCGCCGCCGGCAAACCCCGGCCCGTACCCCGGGCCAGGGCCTGCAGCCGCCCAGATCGCGCGCGCCGCCGGCTGCGCAGCCAGCGAGTCGCTCGCCGCGCTTGTCAGGCGGACGCGCTTGCCGCCGTGGCGGCCGGCGGCGCCGCCGAAGTGGCCGTCCAGCGATTCGCTGGCCGCGGACACCATGCACGCCATGCCGCCAAAGGGGCCGCTGCCCCCACAGTAGGGGCCGTCCAGCGTGAGCAGCGACTCGCTGCCCGCCGAGACCATGCGCGTGACGCCGGCGCCGCCGCCGTGCTGCGCGCGGAGCGCCAGCAGCTCGCCGCCGGTGAGGACGGTGCGGCCGCCGCCGCCGGGGCGCGACGCGTGCAGCGCCAGGCAGTCGCCGTCGGCGGCGAGCCCATGCGCGCCGGGCGCGTGCCGCGGCGCGGGCGGCGGCGCGGGGCCATGCGCGGTCGCGGCGCGGTGCGCCGGCGCGCTCGGCACGCGCGGCATGCTGGTGGGCACCGGGCTGCGCTCCAGGATGTTCAGCAGCGCGTCAAAGTCGCGCTCCTGCGCGCATTTCGCAATGCGCTCGGCTCCGCTCAGCACTCGCAATCTTACACATATGCACATGCATGCGTTTGCTCCGGTGCTCAAATTCATACGATACCTGCGCACGTCCGGCTGTCTCCCACAGCCGCTGCCGATGGGTGGCAACATGGCTGCGCCGCCGTGACATCCGCTGCTGGCGCCCGGACGCATGCCGCGGCCTTGCCAGATCGCTCATAAAGTCTCCAGGCCCCACCATTGGGGCCGCCTGCCATCCCCCGCCGCATGTGCCGGGCCCGCACCTGATGCGCGCTGACGGGCGACACCGCGGGCGCGTCCGCATGCACCGGCGCCATGAACACGTCCGCGCCGGCCGGCAGCCCGTCGCCCGGCGCGGCCGCAGGCGGCGGCCCGAACGGCGACGCGCCGACCGCGGCGAAAGGCGACGGCGGCGGCAGGCCGGCCGCCAGGCGCAGCGCCGCGTCGGCCACCTGCGCCCGCCGGGCGCGCAGAAGCGCGTGAGCTGGACGCGGTGCGTGCATCGTCCGCGCACGGCGGCCCACCGAGCGCGTGCGCGTCTGCCCCTCTGCTCCCTGCTGTCAGGCTGTGCAAGCCGGCAACGTCCGCGGCGCCCGCCTGTGCCCAGGGACCCTGTACATGGCGCGCACGCCGCGAACACGCAATCTCCCAAGCATGCCATGCACGCATGCGAGCCTGTGCAGAGCCTGGACCTGCCGCGCGCTTCCGCCCGCTGGTGCCGCTGCCCAAATGCGCTTCTGTGGTTCCGTGGACAGCAGCCCCCAAGCCCACCCTGCCTTGGCGCATGGCGGCGGGGCGCACGTGCGCCTCCGCCGACACCAGGTCGTCGGCGCCATCCCAGTGGTGCAGCTGCGCGGCGAGGCGCCGCGGCGTGGCCGTGTCGTCGCGGAAGAGCGCGTGCAGCAGGCCCGCGCCGCCGCTCCCGCTGGCGCCTGCCAGCCGCGCCAGGCTCTGCGCGCATGGCAGACTGCAGGTCGTCGCGCCCGCCGCGGCGAGGTGGTCCCCTGTGTGGCATGTTGCTGCTGCCTGGCGCCCAGGCGCGCAGGCGCGGCGCACGCAGGGGCGCCCTTGCAGCGCCTGCTGGCGCCTCTAGGCATGCCGTGCGCCCGCGCGCCTGCTCAGCGGCACCTGGGCGCACTGCACTCCATGGCAGCCAACAGGAGGGGTATGCGCAGGCCCCTGCCTCAGCCCAGCTTCACCAAGTGCCCAGACGCAGCCGCACAGCCGCGCCATTTTGCAGCACTGCGTGGCATCACAAGCTTTATGATCACAGGGTTCTTGGACGCGAGCTGCCGGGCGCCGCACATCCGTCAGCTCGGACGTGTGCGTTATCCGCCCCAGGCTGAGCGCGGGGTTCAGGTTGGGGTTGAGCGCCGGGCTGGTCGGCATCGGCGCGCGGCGGCCGCCGTCCAGCAGGCCGTAGTCGAACAGGAACGCCTCAGGGCTGTCGCTGGCGCGCGGGCCCGCCGACAGCGGCGACGCCAGCCGCGGCGGGAGCGCAAAGTGCGCCGGCGACGTCGGCGGCGCCTGCGCCGCCCCTGTGCTCAAGCCACCGCAGACTACTGCAGTGGGCGCGGCGTCGCCCGCAGCATCACCGCAAGCACGACACCCGCGACAGGGTGTGTACAGGTCACAAAGTCACAGGCACACGCAGGTAGGCGGCGCTGACTGCGAGGCCGCACCAGCTGGCGCGCCGACAGCTCCGGCTTCAGCGCGCTGTGCAGGCGCTTGGACGGGCTCGGCGGCGCGGCGCACAGGTCGTCCTCGACGTCGCGCGGCGCGTCCGACAGCGGCGACATGCGGCCGCTGCTGCAGCAACTGCCGCCGCCGCGCGGCGGCGCGCGCGCGGCCGAGTACCCGCCCGAGTCCGTCTTGGCGGCGGCGCTCGCGGCGGCGCTCGCGGCGACGCGCCTGCTGCGCTGCCTGCACGCGCGCGGTCGTGCCTGCGGTCAGACAGGTCGCGCCGCCACCCGCGGCCGGCAGCGCATGCTGGCTGCCGCGCGAACTGCCCTCAGGCTGCGCTCAGCAGCTGGCCGCCGCGGCCCTGGCCTGCTCCCGGCCATGCGTGACGCGCCCCTGCCCTGGTCTCTCGCTGCCCTGGGCGCATGCCGGCAACGCTTGTGGGTGCGTGCGGGCGCGCGCCTTGCCATGCGCAGGACCTGCTCCTCCGTGTCGCTGCTCTCCGGGGAGTGCGAGCGCGCGCGCGGCGCCGGCCGCGCGCCCGACCGCCGGCCCGGCTCAGCGCGGCCGGGCCGCCACTCGCCGTCCCTGCTCAGGCCGCGCGGCGCGGCCTTGGGCGCGTCGCCGTCGTCCTCGCCCTGCGCGCGTGCGGGCGCAGCCCATCAGGCCAGACACACGCACGTTACGTTGGCCGCGACTGTCTTTGCTGGCGCCGCAGCCGTGTTGCCAGGCGCGGCGGCCGTCCAATTCAGACTGGCCGGTCGCCGTGACGCGGCGCGAGCAAGGCGCGCTGGCGGCCCGCCGGTCCGAGCGCATGCACGTCAGACCCCCACGCCTCCTGCCTGGGTCGCCACCGCACGCCAGGTACCAGGGCACTGCCGCTGTCAGCGCCTTGCGCTCGAGCTGCGCGAAGGCGCCCATCATCGCAAGCACTGAAGCGCCGCGGACGCACTGCGTGCGCCGCGCGGGCCCGCGGAGCTAGTGGCATCAGCTTAGCAGGGCAGACTGACACATAGCCACATCAGGGCACACAAGGCTGCGTCCGTGCGGCATCTGCCGCCGGTCTGACGCAGTACAAGCGTCTAGGGGGCTTCCGGCTGAGTCCGCTGCGACATCAGGCCGCTTCGCTGGCCCCACCTGGAGCCGGGGCCCAGCGCACGGCGTGAGTGGCAGCCAGAGCGCCCGCCGAGAAGTCCCAGCGGCCGGCACACCGGGCAGCCGGCCGATCAGGCGACGCACCATCTTCATCCGCTTGGCCGCGTTGTGCCGCGGCGCCGCGCGGCCCGCGTAGCAGCCCACATGATGCTTGCCGGCCTTGAGCTCCTTGCCGCACTTGGGGCAGAATTGCAGCTCGCAGCCGTGGCCCCGCTCCTTCCCGCTGCCGCGCACGTCCGGCGGGGCCCGGTAATGCACCTTGAGCCGCCACAGCTCCGCGAAGCTGCGGTTGCAGCCCTCGTACGGGCAGAAGAAGCGATTGGGGTCGCGGTCCGCGAGGCAGGCCGGCTGCCCCTTGGGCACCCGCGCTTGCGGCATCGCTGCTGCCGCGCTGCAGTCCCTGCCAATGCTACGGGCTGCTGTACGCACACGCTGATCAGCAGGGGAGGCTCAGGCTGGCCATCATCTCGCAGAGTACTGGGCGTAGCCGCGAGGCCATGCGTATTCCCTCCCGGGTTGGAAAGCCCTTCTGCCTGCCTTCTTCCTTCTTCCCGCCCCGTTGCCAGCTCGCAGCGCCAAGTGCGTGCAGCAACCTGACAGCTGAAGAGCGTGGTAGCGGCAGGCAGGCGGAGCATGGCTGCGGACAAGCCGTTTGAGTGCGCCCCAGCCGCTGGCGCTGCAGTGCTGCTAGGCCGCGCCGCCTGGATGCCACGGCGGTGCACAGCTAGCCAGGTTTGGCGGGAGTTGAGAGAGATGCCAATGCAAGCACGCCGTGCAGGGCGTTCGACTTTGAGGCCGACGAGCGCTGGCGCAGCTACTTTGCCAGAGTCGAGGTGCCGCAGGGCGACAAAGCTGCCATCGTCGAGCGTCTGAAGCGCAAGTGGTACCAGAAAAACATAGTGCGCCGCTGCGCTTTCCCTCGTGCAACGTCCGCCAGTGCCTACACTGCAGACCTGCGTGAACACACTCCGCGGCGCACAGCAGGACCCCAGCTCTGCGCCAGCGCCGCAAGCACCTGCGGCGCCTGAGCCCGCGCCTGCGCCGTTCGGGGGCAACGGCGCAAGCGCGCACGTGGACCCGCCCGCGCCCGCTGGCACGGCGCCCGAGCCTGCACGCGGCAAGCAGCCAGCGGCCGCGCCACCCCCGCCTGATGCCCCTGCCCCGGGCGCGGGCTGGCGCCGGTGGCTGCCGGCCGGCGTCGGTGCGCGCGCGGCTGCCTGGGCGCAGGTGCACCCCACACTTCACCTCCCGTGAAGCACTGCAGAGCCTGAAGGTGCCTGGCGGCAGCGCGGCGGGGCCCGAGGCCTGAGCAGCCCCCGCGCGCCTGTTGAAGGTGGCGGCGTGGCGCTTGCCCTGCGCACAAACGTATCACTCCAGCAAACCCCTGGGTAGCATCTTGATCCGGCTCGTGCTTCAGGAGTGGGGAAGCCGCGCGACGGAGGCGGGCGCCCGCGCGGCGCGCGGCGGCCTGGCCGGTGCGCGGCGCGAGCCGGGCGCGGCGCTGTTCGCGCTGCACGCGGCGCAGCTGGTGCTGGCGGCCGCGGTGCTGCTGCCCGTGCGCGCGTGGGGCGCGCGGCCCTGGCTGTTGTTCCAGGCGGTCGCCGCTCTCGCGCACGGCGCCAAGGCGCGCCCTGGGGGCGCCCTGCCAGCAGGGCGCCCGCGCATGCATGGACAGGGAGAGGCGTGTGGACCGGGGAGGTCGTGAGGCCTGGCCCCCAGCGGCAGCGCCCTGCAGTGCGTGATACAGGGCAGCCTCATGCTGCCGGGTGAGGGCACGCCGAGCGTAGCGGCCGCCAGCGCGCACGTCCACACAGGTCACACGACGGGCGTGCCTGGTCCTGCCGCTTGTGCCGTCCCCCGCACACCCATCTTTCCCCAGTGCTGGGGCGGAGCTGAGCCGCCGCGGCTGCCGCGCCGCGCAGACGGTGCTCAAGCACGGCTGGCCGCAGCCGAACCTGGCGGCGCTGCAGCAGTACGCGATGTCGGCCATGCCGTCGACCGACTGCCAGTACATGCTGCTCGCGCTCATGATGCTCACCGCGCGGCCCATGGTCCTGGTGAGTGCGGCCCACGGCGCACGTCGGCAGCCGGGGTGGGCGCTCTCGGACCCTATGTAGGGCTTGCGGCAGAAGGCGTTGGCTGCGGCGCTTGTTCCGCGCTCGATAACGCCCCGGCTGAGCTGCGGGTAGGGGTCTGCATGAGAGCAGGCGTGTTTACAGGACTGCCTGCTGAGGCGCGCAGCGGCAAGGGAAGGCCTGTGTCTGAAAACAGCGGCGCGGCTGCTACAGGGGGCTGTGCAGCTCAGCCACCCCGACACGGCCCTGCGCCTGCCCCCCTTCCAGGCCCACACCCCGGCAACAGCTGCTTGCGTTGCCAACCCAAAGCAAGCGGTGAGCGAGTGCGGCGCCGCGCGACAGGCAATCGTGCCGACGACGACGCTGGCGCTGTACCACGCCATGGCCTTTGCTGCGGGCAAGGTCGGGCGCAGGCCCCTGTGGCAGCGCACCGGCGGGCGCCTGCACGCGTGGCTGCTCGCGCGGCAGGCGCGCACACGAGCGCGCCCGTGCGCATTTGCAGGCGGCGGATTGTCAACTGCACCGCGCCCCTGCTTCTCCTACATCCTCTGCAAGGTGACGGGGTGGCGGCCGCCGCCTGCGCGGGGCGCCGATGACATCTCAGGGATGCGGTAGCTGGCCGGCAACCCCGGCGTGCGGCGGCCAGGGATGCCATGCTCGCGCTTGCCGCGACCCTGCGCAGCCAGTGCCTCAGTAGATGGCGGCGCCTGGGGGCCCTGACCGCCCAGCATCGGATCGCAGGCCAAGGCGCTGGAGGTCAACGCTTACGCCGAGATCGGGACGGGCGTCCTGCTCCTCCTGGCGCTCTTCACGGCGTGGCGCAGCATCCTACTGTGCGCAGCCCCTGCAGCGCCGACCTCAGCCCCTGCCCTGGGGGACGGTGCTGTCGAAAGCCATGCGTCTGTGCAGCGGCCTGCCGGGCACCTGCAACTGGCACGCGGCGGGCAGCAGGAGCTTATGCGTGCCCCGACAGGCGCGTGCCGCCTCAGCTCGCCATGGCAGGCGGGAACAGGGTTTAATATCATAATGGAATGTGCTTGCCGGCACCTGACGGTGCGCTGGTGGCAATGCAGGGCCTTCTACATGTGGAAGAACTACCTCCCCATGCGCTACTGGTCGCCAGACTCTGCCGCGTATCACCGCCAGGCACTCCCCTGACTGCCTCATGGCTGTCTACCGTATACAACTTGGTTGACCAGATGCAGACCACCCTTGAGTGCGTGCAAACTTTCGGTACTCGTCACCATGCAGCAGCCAGAGTGCCTGGTGCCGCGTGCAGGCATGGGCGGTCGTCGAGCAGTACGCAGCACCTGTGCTGCGCGCTGTGCCTTTCCTTGGCGTGCCAATTGGCTTTGTGCGCCGTTGGTTCATGCCCCCCGGGGCGTAGGGCTGCCCTTGACATGCATGCATGCATTTGGCAAGCAAGGTCCAGTTTGCCCTAATTAGGCTCAATGAGGCCAGCGCTGAAAGGGAGCCTACAGGGAGGCAAACGAACCGTGATGTTGATATAGGAGAGAGCCCGGCCTTGCTTGCCTTCCTGGTGCATGTGACAGCGCCACTAGTACAGGCCTACGCATGCTTGAGGCTGTGGCTGACGCGCAAGCGCGCTGCAAGCCTGACCTTTGACCGGTCCCCCGCACTTACCAGTCCGTGCTGGGCACGGCAGCTCGCGCACAAGCAGGCGTGAGGGCAGCTTGCACACCGATGCCCCTGCGTCGGCGCGCTTGCTAGAGCCCGCAAGCACGCAGCGCGGCCGAGCGATGGACCCCGCTGACACCACGCCACTAAACCAGCCAGGCACTGCGAGTGAGCAGGCCAGCTACGCAGAGGAGGTTGGTCGTGCTGACCCGCCTACAGACTTGGGCGTTCAGGTAGGCACACGCTGCACAAGCACACAACGCTGCCCAGGACCTGGAGGCCCTCGATGCGGAGAGCCGCCTGGAGCACCGCTCGGCTGCTGGTGAGGAGCCTCCCGTGCTTGCAGGGGCGGGCTGATAGCATCAGGCTAGCGCAGAAGCGACTCAGCGTGGCGAGAGGCGAGAGCTGGGATGAGCGAAGGGCGCAGCCCCACTCCCGCCTCTTCAGCGAGGGACCGCGCTTGCAGCGGCTGACCTCAGGTATGCCATTCCGCAGCATATGAGGAACCAGGAGTTGGTCCCTGGGCTATAACGCACTGCGCGGCGGACGTAGCGGCAGGGGGCCTGGCGCGCGGCATGCGCACCATCTCGGAAAGGGTGCTGCGCCGCGCCAGCCTGAGCACCTCGGACCATGCCACTAAGGAGGCGCACACTGGGCCCGCAGTCGCGCTGGTTGCAAGTGCAGCACTGCCAGCACAGCGCACAGAAATGCAGGGCAAGGTCAGTTGATTGGCAGCCTGCGCATGTGGGACAGACCTCGCCCAGCACTTCCAGGTCTGCTGCTGGTTATCAGAGTGGTCGCCACTCTGTGAAGTGTGTTGGCTTGCGCCAGCAACCCTGTGTGTTCTAAAACCAAACGCCGCCCTTGGGTGGAGAGACTTCCACTCCCTGTGTGCAACTCCGCTCAAACGCCTACCTCCCAGTGCGCAGTAGCAGTGGTGAGGACGCCATCATAGTGCAGTAGCAGTGGAGTTGCTGTAACCTAGACATCTTCATCCAGCGTACTGTTCTTGGCTGCAAACACAGGCGCCGCACGTGGTGCTTCCTGTACGTTGTGTGGAATAGCCACAGGCTGATGGCCAGCGCAGCCGCACGGGTGCGAGGTGGCCCCAAACAATAAGGTGCAAGCTGCCAAGCGGTCCCCTGTGGTGTAGCTCTCAGGTTCAGCGGCACAGGCTCTCCTCATACACAGCAACAGCTGCTGCCGTAAATTTCTGTGGTTGCCAGCGCCAGTGCAGCCTTGCAGCGCCGATATATTGACAGTCGTTGGCCCCGCCAGCGAGGCCTGCCACTGCAGTGTACTGTAGTGCTGACCTGCCTGCACCTGGACGCCCGCGCGCTGACACTCTCACTCTGTACAAAAGACAAGAAGACACCTCGCCCTGGGCTTCACTGTAAGTCATCTCCTAAATTCCTGACAGCGTGACAAGCAGAGGTGGTCGGAGTGTGGACCCAGAGGCACAGCTGGCGGTGGCCGCGCACGGCGCAGAGCACTCTGGCGCGCAGGAGCGCTTTGCGAGGAAGAACGAGGCCGCGGAGCTGCGCCGCGCGTTCGACCTGCTCGACTCTAAGGCGGACGGGCGCCTGGATGCGGAGGAGCTGGGCCGCGTGCTTGCCCGGCTCAGCCACCGCGCGCGCAAGGCGCGCGGCCCGCCTGCCGCGGCGTTCACCCACTGTTGGCGGCTCAGCGCGAGCGCTCTGCGGTAGGACCTGCCCAGCCACCGGCATAGATGCAAGGCCCTCAAGTGATGCCTGTGGCTGCGCTGCGCAAGCTGGTTCACAGCAACACTGCTGCGCAACAGCAGACCATGGCGAGGCGAGCATGCTTGGCGCGAGCGGCCCCGCCGCCTGGCCGCCGCAGGCCGAGGTGGAGGACATGATCTGGGAGGTGGACGAGGACTGTGACCAGGCGCTGACGTGGCCGGAGTTCCAGGCCATGTACCAGCGGTGCCGCAGCGACCAGACAGGCGCGCCGCCCGGCGCGCCTGTGCACTCCGCGCGCGGGGCGCGTGTCGGCGCTCAGCGCAGGCGCTGCTGGGAGGCGCAGCCGCAGCCCGCGGCCGGCCGCTCGGACGGCCTCGGGCATCTGGTGCTGCTGCGAGGGTGCTCATGCGCGCTGCAGGTGGCTGGGAGCGGCATGTCTGTGCGTGTGCTGTGCATGCCATTGCAGGTCCGGTGGCATACACCGCACAAGCTTTTGCTATGCTAAGTAAACTCGACGTAAAGGCGGGCACACCAGCGCCGGCAAGGTGGGTCGGGTGGCGACCGGCGGGCCGGCCGCGCAGGCTACGAGCCGCGGCGCCTGTTCAACGTGGTGCAGTTTGTGATGAGCGCGCCGGGCGGGCGGCCGACGGTGACGCTGGAGGACGCGATGCATATCATGTACCTGCGCTACGGGCGCCAGCTGCTGGACTCGCAGGCGCGCGCGGCGCGCCCGCCGCGCACGGCCGCCCGCAAGTCCAAACAAGCACAGCTCTGGCAAGGCTACCAAGCATCATGTGGCCTAACCCACTGGCACGGGAGCGGGTGAGGCGGGGAAGAGTCACATGCCTGTGCCAACGCACAGTAGGCGCCCTGCCGTGCGCTTCCCGGCAGCCTGCGCTGAAGCAGGCGAGCACAGAGCGGCGCCGGCCGCGCCGGCACCGCGCCGCTGGCCTGATAAGCGGCCGCGGGCGCGCAGCTGGAGGCGGTGTTTGGCACCGCGGACCTGAACGCGGGCAAGACGCTGACGCTGTCCGAGTTCCTGGCCTGCCTGCACAAGAGCCAGGTGCAGCAGCTCAACAGCCGCGTCACCGCCAAGACGTACAAGGCGCCGCCGCCCGCGCCCGCCAAGCGCCGGGCCGCCTAGGTGCTCGTATGCCTTTTTTTGTCCTGTGGGGGCAGCTGTACACGTTGATACCACACGTGGCTGGGCAAGGGCCCGTCTGAGGCCCTGTGGCATAGGCAGGGAGGTGTGAGGCAACACGCTCCCCATGCCTAGGCAGGGAAGCAAGACCTGCGTGAGCACTTGGGAAGGCCAGGACGCGCGCTGTAGCACATGACAGAATCACACGCTGTTCTGTGCTGAGCTTCTGACTTCACCAGGCCAGATCAAGCTTTGTGCCCGCCAGCAGGCCATCTGCTCCTTACTCCCCCATGACTGTCTACACGTTGGTCCAGACCTTGAGCGCGAGCTGCGCATCGCCTCTCACACTGCACCCCGGCAGCTTCTCCAGGCTGGCAGTCCCCCGTCCGGCGGTGTCAGCACGCCATGATATGTGCTGCTTATGGTTTATGCGGACGCGCGCGACTTCTGGGTTCAGTCAGCTCTGACATGCCCCGTTATGCTGCCCACCAGGGCATGGTAGAACTGACCTGGGACCAGAAGTTCGTTCGCGTCCGCAGAGGCCATAAGCAGCGCTGTGTCATTTGGCGTTCAGCACCAAGCGCTAGGCTGAGTGCGTCCCACGGCGCGCCGACACCGCTAGACGGGGGAGACGGCCAGCCTCGAGAAGCTGATGGGGTGCACTGTCGCATAGACTGGCGCCAAGTGACGTTCCTGTTCTCTGAACGTCGTTATATAGGAACTGCAACTCGCCCCAATTGACCCTAGGGTTTGTTGCCAGGCCTTTTACGCGTACTGCGAAAAGCTGGCGAGCACCTCCACCTCCTGCACCCTTGCACCAGCGTCAGCACCATGGCCGCAGCTATGGCATCGACCAGCGCAGTCGCCGGCCGCATGGCAGGCAAGCAGTGCTTCGGGAGCACGAACGGCCTGCGGCCAGCGGCGCGTGCCGGCGCTGCCAGCCGGGCAGCCATCGTCGTGCGGGCAGAGAAGTTGCAGGTGTGCGACAGCTCCAGAGCCCTCGGGCTGGCCGTGCCTCGGTGTATCTGATCTTATCTTTTCAGCTCTTCGGGCGGGCGGGCGGGCTTGGGCAGCTCAGGGACCAGGGCAGCTGCGCTGGCTGTCATGCAGCAGCAAGCAGGCAGGCCTGCAGCGTGTGGGACGCTGCGGCTCGCACCGCACTGCCTGCCCTGTTTGCGCGCGCATGTGCATGCGCCGCGCCTCCCACACTTTTGTAGGTTCCCGCTGTGCATACGCCGCACCGCATAGCGCCGGTGATGTGCTGCTTGGTTACAACGGTCAGCGCACGCCGCTCCTGCAGGGTGCTGCTGCGCTCGGGCATGTTGCTGCAAGGCCTTCTCAAGCGATTGCTGCCTGACCGGCACTGCTCTGCCGGTATTTGTTCTGCTGACCACTGTGCCTGACCCTGGTCATGCGTGTGCGCGCGCAGGTGGTGCAGCCCATCAACGGTGACCCCTTCATTGGGTGCGCCACAGCCCTGCTGCGCTGCGTCTCCCGCACGCTCTTCCTGGCCTGCCACCATGTAGCGTCTTGGCAAGCGAGGCACCGCCTTCCAGGGCGCGCCTCGTGCGAAAGCGTGCCGGCTGAGAGCTGGCCATTTCCCTTGCCGGCAGGATGCTGGAGACGCCGGTGACCTCCGCGCCGATCGTGGCGGGCTACCTCTCCAACCTGCCCGCGTACCGCACGGGCGTGTCGCCGCTGCTGCGCGGCGTGGAGATCGGCCTCGCGCACGGCTTCTTCCTGGTGCGGCGCACACGCCCAGGCCCCGCCGCTGCGCCGCGCTGCGTGTTTACCTGCTCCGCGGCGGCGCGCTTGCCCACGCACCCTGCTTGGCGACGCCGCTCGGCAGGGCCGCAGCGCAGCCCCGCGGCCTCCGCCCGTCCTCGGCGGCGCTCCTGGGTAGCATGCCAGGCTGCTGCGCTTGGTGGCGCTCTGTGCCGCCCTGCACGCTCGGCGCCTGCATGCACACACCTGGCGCCTGCACGGAAGCGCGCCCCCGCTGACTCGCGCGTGCGCGGCAGCCGGGCCCGTTCATCAAGCTGGGCCCGCTGCGCAATGTGGCGGAGACCGCGGAGAAGGCTGGCTGCCTGGCGGGCGCGGGCCTGGTCGTTATCCTGGCGCTCGCGCTCACCGCGTACGGCGCCACGCAGTTCCAGCAGGACGCGCCGACGCTGGGCGTCAAGACGCTGTCGGGCCGCGAGGTCGCGCGCGACCCGCTGCAGGTGCCGGCCCTGCGCGCCGCGCATATGCACGCGCCTTCCCGCGGGGCGACACGCAAGGTGTTGCTCTGCCGTACGGCATCCATGCAGCTGCTGTGCCGCACGTGCACTGTGGGTCTCTGGTGCTGGTTGTGCCCTGGGCTGCTGTCCAGAGGCTGCAGTTTTCGCCTGCGTGCACGCTGCGGCGGCTGCTGGCCAGAGCGGTCGCGGCAAGGCTGCGCCGACCATTGTGGTGCACATTCCATGGAAGCGTGTTGGCTTGCAGAAACACGACAATGCGTATGAGCCGGCAGCCCTCGACTTGCGGCCTTGCTGGCCAGCCTGGAGAGACACCATGCTGAAACGGCGCGCTGCGCGCGCAGTCCTCGGGCGGCTTCCAGCAGTTTGCGGCCGGGTGGACCGTCGGCGGCCTGGCCGGCGTCGCCTGGTGCTACATTCTGACGCAGACGCTGCCGTACTACTTCTGAGCGCGCTCTGCCATTCTTCTTCTGGAGCTGGAGGGGGGGCCCGGGCTGGCGCGGCCTTGATGCAGACGCGGCCGCACTGCTTTTGGTCGAGGGCGCTCGCACTATCTTAGCTGGAGGGAGGCAGCCAGGCCAGCATAGCCTGGCGGCGTTGGTAGACGGCAGTCTCTGCTGGCATGGACCGCGCAGACGTCACAGGCGAGCTGTGATATTGCCGGAATTCTGCCCGGGCAAGCTGGCTGATGCAGGGGCTGCCGCGCAGGCTCAGGCATTGCATGGCCACGGCGTGACTGTTGTTCAAGCGCTGCCGTGCCTGTCGCTTGAGCGCTGTCTGCCGCTTCTGGTTGCGGCGTGTGCTGCATGTACCTGTTGTATGCCGTGAAGCCTCAGTCAGAACCGTGGCAGGCGCATATGTACACGGTGAAAGGGTACTTTCTAGCGCATTGGCACTAGCGCACTTCTGCTGTTACACATGTGCAGCATCCAAGTCCATGCTGCGTTGGTGCGAAACGCTCCCCACCGCCTCAACAAGCACTGACCCTTGGCGCGTCACAGATATAGCACAGCGCCAGCAACCGAGCTGCAAAACATGCAAGTATAAGCTGGCCAAAGCAGTACGTGCCACACAAAGCAAGAATCGCCTGTCCCTGCCCTTGACGGCTCGCAGGAGCAGTCGCAGCCAGGGTCACGATGCCAGCCAGCACCGCCCGCGACACATACATCTAATCACACTGGTGCCGCCGACTTCAGTCAACCACGCGAGTCTGCACGGAGGTGGGGCACCATACGGCCTCCTACCGGCGACAGGGCAAGATGTTGAACATGCACAGAATTGCAGCAAAGCTGTGCACCCATATAACGAAGCCCTCCCAATACAAGCTGCACGCCCAGTAATAGACACACAGCATGCTGCCACAGAGCGTGCGCGCCCGTTTATAAATTTTGCATATGTGATTTGTCCTGCACCAAGGCAAAACGGCTCTGGCAAGTACAGCAACACCCCGCACCGCCCCGACTCCACCGGCGGTGCAGGTGGCGCAGATCCTCATCCCCGCCTCCCGCTCGACCTCGCGCAACGGAATGACGGGCCTGGGCACCTGATCAGCAGGGCGCCTGGGCGCTGGGCGCTGGCTCCAGCGGCAGCACCCCAAGCGCCGGCATGCCTCTAGCTGCGACGCCATACAGGCCCATCATCCACCTGCGCGCATGCGGGCGCACATCAGGCCTCCAATGTCAAATCCCGTGCACCATTGCCTCACTATACACTGCACACCGGCCCTTTGCATACCTGCCGTAAGGCACGAGGGAGCCCCAAAGGAGGGCCCCACGCATGCTGCACAGGCAGGCGTTTTCATTACAAGAGGCACAGCATGCACACTCGGGCCGTTTGGGTATGCAGCAACATGCGGGCAACTTGCATGCCTATCAGCAACACACTCGCAGCAGAGGTGCCGCAGCTGAAACAGCGCCTGGCGCAACCAGCGAGCCGCATGTCCGCAAACGGCTGCACAGCCGCTTACCACCAAGCACCCTCCAGGCTGCCAGCGCGCACATGCAGCCCCCGCGGCATGCCCCCCGCGCACCGCTGCTCAGCCCTCGGTGACGACGACCTTGCTGGGCGCCAGCGGCGACGCCAGGCGCTGCTCGGCGAACGCCTGCGCCACCAGCAGCGCCGCGCCCAGCGGCGCCAGCGCGTCCGCCAGCGGCGTGCGCGCATAGCGGCGCGCGCCCGCGCGCCAGCCGGCGCCCGCATGCGGCAACCGCAGCGGGTTGAACTGCAGGTTACGGGCGGCCTTGGCCCCGCACGACGCGTCATGATGAGGGCTGCAGCTGCCGCTCGTCGCCGCTGCCGTCGCTGCCGCCAAGCCCGGCGACGCCCGCCGCGCTGCCGAGCCGGGCGGCGTCGGCCGCGCCGATGCCGGTCGCGCTGCTGGCGCCGCGCGAGGCGCCGTCGCCGCCAAGGGCCTGGTCGGACTCGAGGCTGCCGCCGCCTGCACGGCCGGCGCCGCAGCTGGGGACGGCAGCGGCGGCAGCAGCGGCGGCGGCGGCGGCGGCGGCATGCGGCGCGTCGGGCCAGAGCTCCGAGAGGAAGGCAGGCATCCAGAGCTCGTCGGGGTCGGCACCGGCGCCCGCGCCGCGCGCGCCCTGCGAGCCCGCCGGCGCCGGCTGCCGCCAGGGCTGCCCGGCGCCGCCCCCGCGGCCATAGGGGTGCACGCCGGCGGCGAGCCCGCCCAGTCCGGCCAGGCCGGCAGCGGTGGCGAAGCTGCCGAGCTCGGAGCCGAGGGCGTACAGGCCCGGGCCATAGGCGCCGACGCCGTAGGCGGCGGCGGCAGCAGCGGGTCCGAAAGGAGCGGCCCCGTAAGCAGCAGCTCCATAGGGCGCGGCTCCGTAGGCCGCAGCCCGGAGGCCTCCGACAGCAGCCAGGCCAGGGGCCCCAGCGACGGCAGCGGCTCCAGCGCGTCCGCCCAGGGCTGGGGCTCCGCCGGCGGCTCGACCAGGCCCAGGCCGCCCGAGAACGCCCAGGGCAGCGGCTCCCCCCCCTCCTCCGCGCCCGGCGGGCCCGCCCAGGCCAGCAGCGCCGCCACCTCGCCCCCCGAGCTCGCCGGCGAGGCCGGCAGCTGCAGGAGGGACCCAGCCCAGGGGCAGCCAGCCGGGGGAGCCAAAGCCGGCGCCGCCCGGCCAGTGCTGCTGCTGCTGTTGCTGCTGCCGGGGCTGGCCCGCCGGCCGGCCGCCGCCGCGCGCCGCCTCCGCGCCAGCCGCGCCAGGAACAGCCAGCCCCAGGCGACTGGGCCAGCCCACGGCTCCATCGCCGGCGCCGCGCTCCAGCTGCCGCCGGCGCTGCTCGCGCCGCCGCCACCAGTCAGGGTCAGCGTCATGGTCGCCGGCGCCGCTGCCGGCGGCGTAGGCGCCAGCAGCGGCAGCACCGAGCTGCCCGCCGGCAGGCCAACCGACAGGAGGCACAGGAGCCACAGCAGCGCCGCCAGCGCGGCCAGCGATGTGGCGGCTCTGCTGCCCGTGGGCGCGCGCGCGCTGAGCTGCTGCAACGTGACCGCCAACGGCAGGGCAGGTCCTGCGCGCGCGGACCGCACGGGTCAGCCATCGGATTGCATGCATTCTGCAGAACACATGCACAGCAAAAGGCAGTCGCAAGGCGCACATGCGACCTGCACACCACGCCTGCACAGGCAACATGGAGCAGACACCCACCTATACACCTCCTGCTCGGCCAAGTGCCGCCCCGGCCTATAACCAACACTCTGACCGAGGGGGTGAGCTGACCATACGCGCAGTCTGAGGGCTGGTCCAACAAACTGCTGCTGCGCATCTGACCTGACTGAAATGCTTGCCGGGGGAGCTCATTTTGCTTTCCAGAAACATAGACGCTCGGTGCAAAACTGGTCTTTTACTGAGCGGACCACGTCACTACTGAACCCTGCTCCCAAACCACATCCGGCTGTCCAAAATAATAATAACACAGGCAACTACTGTAGCCTAAACCGCACACTGGCCCTCGCGAACAAGCACTCATGGCCCAGAAGGGCAGGAGCCAAAACATGCAGGTGGGCCACACAAAACCACAGCTCGACCATTCAGGCGGGGAACCTCTGCAGCCCCTCCCGCCCTCAGCGCACGCACGCGCCGGCACACCGCCCACTTACAGCTCAGGTTACTGCGCATAAGAAATAGTGCAGTCAGTCTCGCCAGGCCACGGCCACGCACAGCCCCGAGCGGGGCTGTTGGGCCCGGCTCGCCCTGCCAGGCGCGCTCGACCAGAGCAGCAAACGCCCAGTGGGTGACGCAATAAAAATTCACCTGCGCTGCAACCCCACAGTGCTCCCGAACTCGCAGCCACGCCACCAGCCCGCGCATACGCCGCACTTGCACGCCGGCTACAGACAGGCCAGACGAACAGGCAGCAGCAGCAATGCTGGCGGCGCAGGCATGCCCGGGCGCAGACTGCAGGTGCAGGCACGTGGCTGCCCTAACGACGAAGCTAGGCGACAGCCATTGCAGACGAAACGCGGGGTACTGTGATACAGCCAGCCTCAAACAATAGTCAAATGCGAGCCGAAGAGGGATAAAAACCCGCAACCAGCACACAGCGCGTGGTCGTCGGCAAGGGAAGCAGTCGTAGCACACGGTGCAACCAGCAATTCTCGGAATGTTCATGCAGACGCCCGGGCGCTGCTATACAGCAAAGCACCGCAGTCTGGCGCTCTACGCAAGCATAAAAGCGTCAACAGCTACCCTTGTGACGCAAAACCTGGCGAAGGTAGACACCATGGTAGCCAGCGCCCGCTAGTAGCTCCCGGCTCGGCGGTCCAGGCCACGACCGCGGCCACGTCCGGCCCCAGCCGGGCCGGCCCCCTCCGCGAAGGTTTGCGCGCCGGGCCGCGTGTACACGCCAGGATCAGAGCCAGAGCCCCGGCGCGCCAGGCGCTGGCCCACGACTCCCGTGACTCCCTCTGCAGGGGGTCCGAGAGGCGCGCCTCCCGCCCACGCAAACGGCCCACTCTCTGGCACACCCCCAGCCATCGATGCGCCCGGCATATGGCGCACCCTCCCATCACCACCACCCTCATGAAGGCCCTGAGCGCCAGGGCCGGGCCCGGGAGGCGGCCAGCCCTGCAGCCCGGGCGGAATGTCAAAACCCATTGCTGGCAGCCCCGAGCCCAGGCCCTGTACAGCGCCAAAGCCCGGGCCCAGCCCAGCCAGCCCGGCCGACCCATACAGGTCGACTGGGAGGCCCTGACTCAACCGCAGGCTCGGAGAGTACCTCTGTGGCACGCCCGCCGGCGGCTGCGGCAGCGCAGCAAGGCCGCCCGGGCCAAACCCCTGCGCATACACCGGCCCCAGACCCAAGGGCACCAGCCCATGCATGGGCAGGGCGGGAAGCTGGGCGGGCGGCCGCGCGGCCGCGCCCGCGAGCGGCGGGCGCAGGCGCAGCCACTGGCCCCCCATGCCAACGAGGACGGCACCTGAGAGCACGGCAGGCTCGAGGTCCGTTGCAGCAGCGCGCGCGCCGCCTTCGCTCCCGCCCGCGCCCCTAAAGGGGCTAGCGAGCTGCTCGCGCAGCGCGGCGATCTCCGCATCGCGCGCCGCGACGTCGTGCACGAGCTGCAGGTTCTCGCCCTCCAGCTCTTGCACGCGCGTCGTCAGGTCTGCCATCTGTTTGCGCTTGCGCTCCCTGCACAGCCAGCCAAACCGCCCCGTCAGCGAAGTCACAGACAACACAGTAGAGCAGCTGACCGAGCAGAGCAGCAAGCAGGCTTAGTACTTGGCCGCCTCGCTCCCAGAGGAAGGGCGGGATGGGCAAAAAGAGGCACAGTAGCACGACGCCCCACCACCCGCAAGCCTCAGCGTGCACCGAAAGAGCAAAGATATCCTGAGCGCAGCGCAGCCACACATGCATGCAAAGCGTAGTACCGCCCAAGCAGCGTACCGCGAGACAGCGGCCGTGGCTCGGTTCTTGGCCAGGCGGCGCTGCTTGCGGCGCTCCGCGATGTCATCAATGGCGTCCAGGTCTGGCACCTCCTTCTTGCGCTTGGCCTTGCGCTGGTCGCTGGCAACAGCGGAGCCCGAGCCACTGGCCCCGGCTGTCGTCGTTGCGCGAGCGAGCGACTCGCCTTCGCCGGAAGACGTGGTCTGGCCAGACCTGTAGATGCGCAGGCGCGCAACGCGGCCGCTGTCAGGCTGCAGCACTGCTGCGGCGCCCATCTGCCCAACAGTCACTTCCAGGCACTGTTCCTAGCGCTCTGCACACACCCACGCACACCAACACGCTGGCAGCAAGGGGTGCAAGCTCAGGCAGATGTACCAAAAGCAGTGTGTATGTCTCGTGCTGCAGGCAACGGCCACCACACACGAGGGCGAAGCACTCCAAAGGTCAGGCAGCGCCGTGCTGACGTCCCCACCTCGTTATTGATGAAGCTGCCTCTGCCCCGGAACCTAGTCACAAAGGCTGGAGGGCAGCATACCCAGCCGGGTCCTCCTCGTCCCCCGCCTCCTGCCCTTCGCCGCCCCGCAGCGCGGCAGCTCGCGCAGCAGCCCGAACGGGCCGCCTGGTTCCCATCAGGCCGGTCGCATGCGGCCCGCTGCGGGCCCCCGGCAGCCTGGCGCTGCCGAGCCGCCCTGTTGCAGCCTGCTCCGTGCGTAGCGCCGGCTCCGCACCGCCGCCTGCCGCGGGCGGGCAGAGCGCGCAGCGTCAGGGAGCCCACGGACAGCGAGCTGCTCGCGTGTCTTTCAACTTTTGAATATGATCATAATCATTTTTTTCAGCAACCAGCGGGAAACATCTTATTTGTTGCAAGTGCACTGCGCTCTCGACCGCTGCTAACGTCAACCCAGTGCAGAAAATACGGCTCAATTTGGCCTGCCCATCCTACATACATACGTCCTACGTACATACACCACACGCACAACAAAAGCTAGTGCACCACCATTGCAGCCCCCACCTCTATGAACAGCCCACACTGCGTCCCCACTACACACGTAAACTGACTTTCACATGCAGTGGGGTAAGGCAACCCCATGCCATCTTGCAATCAACCGCTGCAAGTCCTGCGTGCAGGCTGCCAGCTGCAGCTCCTCCACTTGCACGCAGTACAGCACTGCTGGTTTCTTCTGCCTGCAAGCGCTACATAGGTGCCACAGGGAAGCGTACCTTCATAGGCGTCCAACTCTTCGCTTGCCAGCCCGCCTGCCATGCGCACTGGTACCTCACTCTCCCAAAAATTGCAAGCTGCCGGTCTGCCCTTCAGCATGCCGGCTGCTCATTGCCTTGACTACGAAGAGAGATGCGCGGTGCCACGACCACTTGTTAAGAGCCTGCAAATGCACGGCGCAGAGGCCTCAACAACGCCTACACAGCGCTTGGATGCGAGGCTGTCAGCCTCAGCCTTGCACCCCTGTTCATCAGTGCGTGCCCACTCGCACGGCATGGCTCACAAATATCTCCATAAAGTGCTTTTTTAGCTTGTGCGGATTGATATACCTGAGGTCAGCAGGTCCACCTTTATGCCTAAATGCACAGGTCAGGGTTTACATCTAGTTGTTAGGTAGTCGGCCTGTGTGCACATCGCCTAAGGAGCCCCAGCTGGCTGAAAGGGGCACTGCAGTCGAGCATCGACTCATGCTGAGTGCAAAGGAGCAGGGCCGATGTGCTGAAGGAGCACAGCTTATCTCCCCACAGAAACGTATGAGCCACACTATGCCCTGCTGGCAAGCGCCTCTAGACGCAAAGCTTTTGTGAAAACACACAAACGGAGTGTAGTCTGATCATAATAACTGGGCTTTAGGTGCGGGCATTGCATCTACACGAGGCCGTAGGCGCTTGCTCAGCGCACGTGTGCACTGCATACATATTTGGACTCCATACCGTAGACAACAGTTGGCACCCCCGTTCTTTTGAGCACATAAACTTTATACTTCACGCCGACTCCGAGCAAGCGTCCATGACCTCTGCCAAAACAAAAGTGTACTGTATGAGCTGGCACACTTCTTGAGGGCGGCTTAAGCGTGTACCAGCACTGCAGTGAGCAATTGCTCACAAGGACAGGAGTCGGCACCGCGCTTGCAGTGGTCAAAATGAGCTGTGCGCAACACAGGCGGCAGCCCCTCACGAGCTGCGAACACTCACAACACCAGCGCGCCTTGGTTGAGGTACACGCACACACTGGCAGAGTAATCGTAGCGAGGAAGCGTCACGAGAGCATGGCACGTGCTCACCCGCCGCAGCTGTGCACGGAAGGCGACCCAGGCAAGCGCGACAGCTCCTGCACAGCATCACCATGCCGCAGCCCACTGGAGAGGTAAATCTGCAACACCTAGCTAGACCAGAATGGCTCCACGGTGACACCAGAGCTCGCATGCACTGGGCCCGTCACGGCGGTGCGCATGTCGCGGCCGACGACTGCAACAAGGACAAATACATGCGTGAGCATGCGCGAAAGGGGGGCTGCACGAGCTTGCACGAAAGAAGTGTTCCCACTGCCGCATACTCTACAGCCGTCCTGCGCAGCACCTTGTGGCATGGGCCTGCATGACCACAGAACACCTGAGCGCACCCTTCGCCGCCGGGCAGGCAGCACCGCTCAAGGGCGCCTTATGCTGTTGCCTTGCTCGCCCTGCCCGGGCAGCATGAGTGCCATACCATGCATTACACACCTCATGTCCAGACCTCACACTTCACAGCCAGCGCGTGGCCACCGTGGGGATCGGCATCGGGCCACCGGCCGCAGCCGGGCCATCGGACGCGCTCGGCGCGGCGGCGGCGTCACTCACAGGGCACGAGCGCGCGGCCGCCGTCGCCCTGCCAGAAGTACGCCAGCGCGGCGCCCGCCGTGTGCAGCGCGCCGGCCAGGCCGCTGCCGCCGGCGCCGCCCGCGGCCGCGCCGGCCGGCGCCGGCGCGGCTGGCGGCAGCCCGGCCGCCGCGCGCGTCAGCGCCGTAGACGGCGCGTCGGCAAACAGGCCTGCGCGCCCGTACGGCCCCATGGACCGACGGCCTCCAAGACCATGCATCCCGCCCGCCCGGCTGCTGGCTTCCCCTGATATTGGTTCATACGCGCCGCTCGGGCACACACCGCGGTCAGCACCGCCAGGCACGCCCGGGTGCGACCAGGCTGCGCACTGCTCATGCAACTGGGGTGTGTGCACAAGACATGCGCTTGTAGAGATGCGTTTACAAGTCCGGCCTGCACACCTGCGCACAGGGCACCATGACACGCTCCGCACGGTGGCGGCCGCCAACTCAGCGCTCACGGCGGGGCATGCGGGAGGGGCCTGGCCGCACCGTTGCGCGCGCCGCGCAGCAGGCTCTCCTTCTCGGCGGCCGCCTCGGCCGTCAGGCCGCGCAGCTGGCCCGCGCGCTCGTGCACCGCGACCGCAAAGTAGAACTGCCGGCGCAGCATCTCGCCGTCCGAGATGGACACCTGCGCGCGCCGGGCGCCGCCGCTGTTGCACCGGCCGCGGCCGGGGCGCGCGCTGCACCTACCAAACCCCTGCACCCTATGAAATTAAGAGGCCGGCGGCTGCCCACATGAGGCCAAACAGGCTTACTAATAAAGGCATACTAATACTAACTGTGCTAACCTAACTTTATTAGGTTAGCACAGCGCGTGCTAACCTAATAAAGCTTTATTTTTTTTAAGAAGCGCACCGGCAGCGGCCGGTCGGCAGTTGGCGGCGGCAGCCCGGCGCCGGGCGGCGGCGGCGGCGCGCCCGGGCGCGCGCGCGCCTGCGCCTCAGCCGCACGCATGATGATCTGCACGTCCGGCATCAGCGCCAGCGGCAGCGCCGATTGCTCCACCGCCACCTCCAGCCGGCCCTGCACGTCCTCAAAGTACCTGCGCCGCGGCCGGCGCGCGCCAAGCCTGAGCCCTAATCCTGACCAACCCTCGCCCACCTCCAGCCCGCCCTGCACGTTCTTAGTCTCGATGCTTACATGAGGTCGAGCTGATCACTGCGTAGCCCTATGTCAGGGCTACGCCAGTAGGCAGCGAAGTTGGCTGATACACGGTTGTAATTCATTCATTCATCCTTAAGCAAAGACCTGCTGCGCAGCCGGCTCACGCCGCCTGAGCCACGCAGTCCGAGCGGCTCTCCCAGCTGCACAGGTGCGCGCATGCACACACCCTGTGCCTGCTGGCGACGCGTCGCACGCACACCCTGACATGATGCGGCCACTGCTGGCACGCCATCGCCCGCAGGCGCCCGCAGGCGACGGCGACCCGCGCTGCTGAGGCGAGGGGGCCGCCGCACCGCCGGCGCTCACTCCAGCTCAGGAAGTAGCCGAGGACGTACGAGTTGCGCAGCACCCCACGCGCCGCCACGACCTCCAGCGCCGCGCCGCGCAGGTAGGCGTACGGCGCCGCGGCCGCCGCCGCTGCGCCCGCCTGCCCTGCGGCGCCCGCCGCCGCGCCGCCAGCGCCGCGCCGCGCGCCGCGGCGCCCCTGGGCGCCTTCGTCGGGGGCCGCGCCGCCGGGGTTGCGGCGCGGCCCAGACCCCGGCGGCGCGGGCGCCGCGGCGACAGCAGGCTGCGGCAGGGCCGCCGCCGCGCCTGGGCACGCCGCGGGCACAGGGCCGGGGCTGCCAGCCTCGCTGTCGTCGCCGCTCTCGCCCGCGCACGCGTCCGACTCGCCCTCGCTCGAGTCCGAAAGCGCAGCCAGCATCGCATCCACATCCGCGGCCGGGCGCGCGGCGGCCGCGCCGGCCATCGCGGGGCCGCGCCTGTCGCCCGGGCTGCGGGCTGGACACCTTGCGCTCAACTGGCGCGGCGGCGAGCCGCCGGCCTCCTGGGCCGCGCTTGGGGGCAGCGGCCGCGGCCGCGGCCGCGCGGCCGCGGCCGCCTCGACGTCGCGCAGCAGCTGCCCCAGGCCGACGGGCGCACCGGCGGCCGCGCCGGGCGCGCCGCCATCCACCGACAGCCGCGCGGCGGAGGCGGGCACGTCGGCGGCGGCCGCGGCTGCGGCGCCTGCCCCAAACGTCGCCGGCGCGGAGCCGCCCGCGCCCGCCGGGTGGCCCGGCGCGTGGGCGCTCACGCCCAGCGCAGCCGCGCCGCCGGCCCGCGCGCGGCGCGCCGCGGCGCCCGGCACCGGCACCGGCGGCGATGGCCGTCGCGCGGCCGCGGCTGCGGCGGCCGCCACGGCGCCCGCGGAGCCCGCCAGCGGCGGCGCGGGCGCCAGTGCGCCCACGCCGGGCCCGGCAGGCTCTCCGGGCACCGCGGCCGGGCCTGCAGCGGGGCGCGGGGCCTGCGGCGCGTGCGCCCGCGCGTCAGGCTGCCGCGGCGGCGCCGACGCCGGCGGCGGCGCGGGCGCGGGCGGCGGCCCGGGCAGCCCCGCGGCCAGCAGCGCGGCGAGCCAGTCGGCGGCCACGTACAGCTGCCGCGCGTCGCAGTCCGCGGCCTGGTAGCGGCGCAGGTAGTAGCTCAGCCGGAAGCGCGCCGCCGCGTCCTGCGCGCGCGGCCGCCCCTGAGACGCGCGCACTGCCGCGCCCGCGCAGCCCACTCACCCGCCGGCCGGCTCTCTGTCCAGCTTCGAGGCCATCGCAGCTGCCAGCGCGGCCTGCCGCTGACGCGGATTGGAGCCCTATCGCGGCTGGCGCCACCCGCGAGGCGCACCTTCGCGCAAAAGGGCTCCTTGCAGCTGTGCGGGCTCGCGCGTGCCCAACCCCCGCGAGGCGGCTCCGGGCGCGGGCAGTGCGCATGGCGACGCGCCTGGATCTTGCCCAGGAAGTCGCCGATGAAGGCCCAGGGCGCGCTGGCGCCGCCGGGCTCGGCGCCGTCGGCCGCTGGCGCGTAGCGGTTGCAGCGGTAGTAGCCGCCGGTCGCCGAGTTGTGCTCGGCCCAGTCGCCGCCGCAGACCCAGCAGAAGTGGCGGCGGCAGAGCGAGCAGACCATGTGGTTGCACCCGCCGTTCTTCTGGATGCGCGAGCCGCAGCCAGGGCACGCCTTGGTGTTGCGCGACAGCCAGGACGCGTCGCGGCTGGCCGCCTCCGCGCGCGCCACGCGCAGCACGCCCTCCCACTCGCGCGCCTGCGCGCCGCCGGCGCAGGCGGCGTGGGCGCGCTGCTGGGGGCGCTGCCGGGGCGCCGCGGGCAACGCGCGCTGCGCGCGGCCAGCTCGCCGCACGGCCGCCGGAGCACCGGGGCGATGCGCACTGCACTGTGTGAGAGGCGGCGCGCGGGCCCGGAGCTGTGCACACCGCTGGGCGCGGCCTGTGAGCGAGCATGAAGAGGGGGTGAGCAGCGCGCTACCTGGGAGCCGGGTCGTGGCCGACCCTCATCCAGGCGGCACAGCAAGAAATGGGACCAGGCAGCCCGGCGGTCTGCGAGGCTTCAGCGCGCGCTGCATGAGCATTGACGGGCGGCGGCGGCGGCGGCGCGCAGGCCCTGGGGCCGGCGAGGGCATAGAGTGGCCAGGCACGCCCTGCAAATACCCTGCAAACCCACGCCCTGCAAGTACGAGTGTCAGAGAGAGGAAGCGGGCGCGCGCCGAGTCGCAGCTGGCCGGCTCGTGCGGCGGGCCCAGGCAGGAGAAGCAGAAGGCGGCGCCGCAGGTGCACGCGACGTCCAGGCCGCGCCGGGCCGCGGCCGCGGCCGCCACGCCGTCCGGCGCGCCCCCGCGCGCGTCCAGCGCCAGCGTGCGCCCGCACCCGGGCCGCTGGCACCTGCGCGCGCCGCGCGGGGTCGAGCAGCGCGCGATGCCAGCGGATGTGCCGTCTCAAAGCGCAGACTCAATGAGCCGTCGGCAGGCAGAGGCGGCCCCGCCAAGCGCTCCCAGCTCGTGCGCGTGGCACGCACGGCGCGGCTGCTAAAACATGGTGCGGCTGGGAGCCCGCAGCGCCGCCGGCCGCCCCGACCCAGGCAGGCCGCCGGCGCGGCGGCCAGGGCGCCGCGGCCCTTCGAGCCCGGAGCGTTGGCTGTCCGATCGGGAAGGGCGGTACAGCGCGCGCATCATAAGGTAGCCCACACTACCTATACGCCACCCTGTAGGCCACCCTATACCCTTATGCCTAAAACTAAACCCGGCGGCGGCCGCACCAGCGCAGGCGCGGGTTGGCGTCCACGTACGCCTGCGCCAGCAGGCGCTCCCAGCGCAGCGCGTCCTCGCGACCCAGCAGCGCGCCCGCTGCCAACGCCGGCAGCGGCACGCCGCAGCCCAGCGCCGGGCAGGCCGCGCGGCCGACGTCGCCGTCGTCCAGGCGCGCGCGCAGGATGCCCTACGCCGAACGGTGCCCGACCGCCGTCAGTCGCGCGACCGCGCGCGATCCCGCCCTCTGACCGGGGCTCGCCGGGGCGCCCGCCGCAGGCGCCCGCCGCGAGGGGGGAGCGTCCCAGTGATCCTGATGGACAGGACACATATGTGCCGCCGCACAGCTGGGCGAGCAACACGGCTGGCGCAGGCCCCCCCGCCCGCCCCCCCGCGGGGTGCGGGCGCGCCTTCCAGCAGGCCGCGCAGGTGGCGTGCCCGCACGGCAGCTGCACCAGGCGCTGCGCAGCCGGCGGCATCTCCTCGAAGCACACGATGCACTGCGCCGCCGGCGACCGTACGGCGCCGCCGGCCGGCGCGGCCGCCGCGGCGGCCGCGGGCGGCGCGGCCCGCGCCGTCGCGCCCGCCGCGGCCGCGGCGGCGGCGGCGGCGTGGTGCGCGTTGATGGCGGCCGGCTCGTCCCAGCCGTGCGCCGCGAGCAGCTCAGCGCCGCGCGCCTCGCCGCAGTCCAGCACGAACGCGACGTGGCCCACGCTGCGCTGCCGGTGGCGCGTCACCTGTGCGCGCCGCGCGAGCCGCTCGCGCGGCTCCGTAGGTGCGGCGCGCAGGCGGCGCGGCCGCGCTCGACTGCGCCAGACGGGGCGCCTGCTCTGCAGGGGGACGCGCATGCAGGCGGGCCTGCCAGGAGCGGACAGATGCGCCTCAACCCCGGCACCACGCCGCAGCCCTGCCAAGCCCAGCCCATTCTCACCTCATCGATGTCGCCCAGCACGGTGGTCGCCGCGCGCGCCCCGCCGTCGCCGCCGCCCCCGCTGTTGCCGCCGCCGCCAGAGCCGCCGCCGCCGCCGCCGCCGCCGCAGCCATCCCCCATCTCCAGCAGCCGCAGGCCGGGGATGGCGCCGCTGGGCGCGCTGGCGCGCGCGGCGCCCGCGCCGCCGCCGCCGCCGTCGCCGGGCGCCGCGGCGGGCGCCTGCGCCGCCACCAGGCCCAGCAGGCTGCCCAGGCCGAACGGCAGCGCGGACGCCAGGCCGCTGCTGCCGGGCTTGCCGGCGGCAGGCGCCGGCAGCAGCTGCTCCAGCTCGCGCCGCGCGTCGTCCAGCTGCCCCGCGCGGCGTCCAGACGTCAGGGCTTTTCACGTCAGAGCGCAATACGGGCGCGGGCATGCGCGCGGTGCGCGGCCCCGCACGGCGGGCCCGCGGATCGCAAGCAGCGCGCGTGCGCAGCCGCCTGTCTGGGCGCGCACCTCCGGGCACTTGGTGAGCGCGCCGGCGGCTACCAGCAGCCGCACCGCGCGCCACTGCTGCGTGGTCAGCGCGATGTCCAGCGGCCGCTCGTTCGCCGCGTCCTTCTCGGTCACGCCCGCGCCCGGCCGCGCGGCGCCGCCCGCCGGCGCGTGCGTCAGCATCACCTGCCGCGCCCGCGCGCGCATCGCGGCGGCCACCGCGCGCATTGCAAGGCTGGCCTAGAAGCCCGCCGGCACCGCCCGGCGCGCGCAGGCCGCGCGCGCGCCGGCGCTCTGCCCTGCCGTGCCTGTGCCGCGCTCTCTGCGTACATGGAGCCCGGGGCCTGCTTGACAGCCGCAGTGTGCAAGCCTCTCCGCGCGCTCCGGGCGCCGCGCTGGGGAGCAGGCGGCCCCGTCTGGTGCTCGCGCGCTGCAGCGCGCCGCGCGGCGCCTGGTGCACATGAGCAGGCAAGCAGCCCTGCGCACGCATTGGAGCCCCTCCGCCTGCGCGCTCGCCCGCAAGCAGCCCGGCGCGCGCAGCGCCGGGAGCACAGCGGGGCGGCCGCGGCCAGGCGCGCGCCTCCAGCAGCTCGAGCGAGCAGGAGCGCAGCGCGCAGTGCACGGGCGTCTCCAGGCGCGCGTTGATCGCGCCCAGGTCCACCGGCGCGCCGCCGTCCAGCAGCCGGCGCAGCAGCGCCGCGCGCTCGCGCGCGTGCGGTGTCGCAACCGCGCCGTGCGCGCCCGCCGCGCCCAGCGACGCCAGGATGCGGGACATCCTGGCGCCGGGCGCGCACGTGAGCAAAACTACCACACCGACACACCGACACAGTGACACAGTGCCATACCGACACAACACGCACACAGTCGCCTGCCCAGGCTCCCTGCTGTCCGGCACAGCTTTCATGTGCACTAGGCACGCCCGTCCGCAACGCTCCCCTTGGTGCCGCGCGGGCGCAGGCGCGCACAGCCAGGCAGCGGCGCTGCGCGGGCGGCAGGGCCGCACAGCGAGACGGGGGCGCCAGCGGCGATGTAGTGCATGGCCATGTTGGCGCGGTCGTCGTCGTAGACAAAGTCCAGGCGCGCGGGCCGGCGCCAGTCCTCCTCCACGCCCAGGCAGCGCAGCAGCCAACGCCCGCCCAGCGCCTGCAGCGCGCGCTTGACCACGCTGCGCTGCTCGCGCAGCAGCGCGTCCACCTGCGCACGCGCGAGGGCGTGGGCGCGCGCCCCGCGCTGCGCGCGCCCCTCGCCCTGCGGGCCGTGGGCCGTTGCGGCGCGCCGCGCTGCCGCACTGGCGCGGCAGCCGCGTGCCATGGATGTGTCGTGTACCGCGCCCAGGCTCCTGGTTTACGAAGGTGGTGCTGCGGAGTTCTGCGTGGTGCTGGGTGTGCGCAGTGCAGCTAGGCGTGCGCCCCCTCAGCACGCGCCTCTGCCTGAAAAGGGGGTTGTCCAGGCCATGCTCAGAGCCGTTACTTGGCGGTGGTGTTCAACTGTGAGCAGGGGCCTCGCCGCTTGGCACAAGCGCATGGGCAGCGTGAGAGCCAGGGATGCGAGGTTGTGGACCTGCGCCTCTGCACAAATACGCAGGCAACAGCTCCACGTACAGTGACGCAGACCGTGCCGGGCCAGAGCAGGCTTGGGCCGGCCCCTCCGTTCCGGCGAGCGTGAGCGGGCGGTGCACCTCACGCACGTCGCCGCACTGGCAGGCGCGCCGCAAGCGCAGCTGCTTCAGGGGTATGCGGGGCAGCCGCGGCGCGGCGCTCTCGCCCCGGCCCATGCCGCGCTAGTGTTGGCTCAGAGCGCCACGGGACGCCGCTCCTCACGCTGCACCCAGCACTCCGCTGTCACTGCGCAGAGCGCGGTGAGCACCCTTGCTGCTCCTCCCCGCAACGCGACGCTGGCAGCTCCAGGCACGCTTCCGGAAAACGCCCGCACGAGCTGGCTCGGCGCCGGGCTGGCACACCAGCAGGCACCTGGAGCGGGCGGTCTGCACCTGAGCGCTGCGATCCCTCAGCTCCTGTCCCCGTTCACTGCCATCAGAGACAAGAGAGCGGGACGTGCGCCACACGCGCAAGACAGGGCTTGCTGGCAAGCACCAACGCGCAGGACTAGGCGTCCGCTGCAGCCTGTGCCAGTGGCTTTGCAACGTCCAAAGCAATGCCCTACTTAGGCCAGTAGGGTTCCGTGCTGCTGCTGCTGCTGGAAATTCTGCAGCAGCCAACTGCCCGGGCTGCTCGACTCTGTAGTCTTGAGCGCCCCGCCTGCTCCCCGTCTCTCCCCACAACACACAAGGCCCGGCCGCACCGTTTTGCGAGTTGTGCTCTGCAGACCTCCGTTTGCTTTCCGGCACTGCTGCTCACGAGCCTGCTTGCTATGGACGACTACCCGTTCGCGTCAGCCTTGCAGTTCACAGCCCCCCCCGAGCACAGCAATCTGGTGGACCAGCTCCTGAGCGAGCAGTGGCGGTCGGCCGGTGAGTTCGCCTTTTCCTGCAGCTCTATGCAGCTCAACTCCTTAGCCAGGCGACCGGGCCCTGCCGTGCCGGAGGTCATGCCGGCTCACGGGCCTAAGCGCGGGCCGGCAACCCCGATCACGCGGCCTAACGGCTCAGACGCCGGGACGCAGACTTGGTGTAGCACCTATACAACGCGGCGCCGTTCGAAGGCACCGTGGAGCCCGTGGGCCTGAAGGTGAGGCTCTATGCACAGGGGTGCTGCCTGCTGACTGTGAACCCTGCGGACGTGCCTCTGGCGGATTACTGGGCATTGGTCAGTGTCAGCAAACGCACGTGTGGCGTGGAGGTGCACGGGGGAGTCTCTGCGCGGCGCATGTGATGGCATTGTGCATGCGAGCGCCCCTCTGAGCGACGCTGCGGCGGCAGGCCTGCCTGCTGGGCGCGCCTGCATGCAAGGCGGAGGCCGGCGCGCCGTGCGCGCCGTGCGACCACACGGTGCCCTGCGAGGACGCCGGCCAGCCCGTCAAGGTCAAGGAGGAGTTTGAGTTCAATGTGCGCGGCCCCGCCCGCGGCATGCGGTGCGCCGAGCTGGCAGCCAGCTCGGCAGGTCTGAGCGGGCGCCTGACCCGGCCGCGGGCGCCGCAGGTCTTCGACATCGACAGCTCGCTCTTCGGCGGCGCCGAGTTCGGCCTGGACTTTGGCGAGGACCTGTTTGCGCAGACCGTCAGCCCTGATGGTGCGCTCCCAGCTCGCACGTGCCGGGCCGACGCAGCGGCTGCGAGGCAGGCCTGCGCGTCGAGACGTGCGCTGCACGCTTGCACACACCGGCCATGACGGCTGCTGCGCGTGCCGCTTCGTGACGCTCGGCGCATGGTGCAGGCGTGGTGCCCACGATGGAGACCCTCGACAGCAGCAGCACGAGCGGCGAGCCTGCGGCGCCCGGCATGCGGGAGACCCTCAGCGCCAGCAGCGGGCTTGCCTCGATCGCCTACAGGCCGGTGCGTGCGCAACCTTGACTGTTTGTGTCACAGTGTGCTGGCAACGGCTGCGATGAGTTGGAGCGTAAGCGCCACTTGGCGCTCTGTCTGGTCCCGCGCCGGGCAGCACTGCGCTGGTCGTGGCGCACCGACGACAGAGCACGCGCCCTGTCCTTGCCGCCGGCGGCCTCCTGGCGTTGCCAACGCCCCTGACTCACTCCTCGCACTGCTCAACCATGCTGGCCTGTGAGAAATTGTGAAAACAGCAACCTGGTCGAGCTCGCGCTGCACACCACCCAGCTCACCCTACCCAGCTGCCCCGCGCGCAGACGGCGTCCACGCTCTCCTCCGTGTTCATGCCGACCGGCCTGGAGGCCGTGCCTGCGCGCGTCGCCAGCCCGGCCGCGCCGACGCGGCACGCCATGGCGACGCGCGGCGAGGAGGCGCCGGCGGCGCCGGACGCGCCGCTGGACCGGCGCGCGCGCGTGCTGCGCTACCGCGAGAAGCGCAAGCGCCGCACTTTCGAGAAGACGATCCGGTATCAGAGCCGCAAGGCGTACGCGGAGGTGCGGCCGCGCATCAAGGGCCGCTTCGCCACCAAGGAGGAGGTCGCCGCGATGAAGGCCGCCGCCGCGGCCGGCCTGCCCGCGCCTGATTTTGCGTGAGGCGCGCGGGCGCGCGGGCGCGCGAGCGCACTGCGCGCAGGCGCTCGCGCAGGCGCGCTGCCTGGGACAGGATGTACGGATAGAATAAGCGGGGCGCACGCTCACGCCTTGGTGAGAGCTCCCACCCATGACCCACTTGCGCACGCGACTGCGCCAGCCTGTTGGCAGCGGGGGTTGTTTCCGCGCGGCGCCCTCCTTGTTGCCCCGTCACGGGAACAAAGTGCGCGCGCAGCGGCGGCGCAGCGCGCCCGTTGCCGAGCAGGGTTGCTGCCGCCGGCCCCGATGCGCGCCGGGCTGGTGCGTCCAGGTTGTGTAGGCAGGGGCGTCGCCCTGGCGCGACTGCGCACGACAGGCTCTGATCCTGTGCTTTGGGGGGTTTGTGGGAAGTTGGTTTTGGCGCGGCGCGGGCTGCCGCGCACGGTGCTTGCAGCCGCCCCGGCCGCCCCATGGGCGCACGCCGCGGGCGTGCTGCAGGCCGATGATTTTGCCAAGCCGGCGTGGCTGGCAATGTAATCCTGGGCCCTGCGAGGTTTTGGGCGCGCGCCCTTTGCGCAGCACTGTGTTTGAGAGAGAGCAGGGTTTCGTACGTGGCCTGCCGCGGGCGGCCTGCCGGCCCGGGTCGGGGCGGGCAGGCGGCCCCAAGTGTGCCAGAGCTTGCGGTTTTGATGATGCATGTTTTGGAGCGGCCGAGCTGTGAGGCGAGCGCGCGATCGTGTGTTCTGCGATTGACCTGGGATTTTTTACGGCAGACGCATGTCGGCTGTGGCGCCTGCGGCTGGGGCCCCCGGGCAGGGCGGGGCGCCCAGCAAAGGCAATTTTTCGACGAGGGGCGGGAAGCGCGGGCGCTCGGGCGTCGCCTCTGGGCGTGCCTGCATGCGCGTGCGCTGTCCGGTCCGCTGGTCGCTACCTGCACCTGTATACATATCCGTATGGGAGCCCGCACGATGTAAAGACGAATTTGGCTGTGTGGGTGTTCTCCAGCTCAACCCTGCTTACATGCAAGCTCGTGCCGGGCTTTGCTCGTCCGCCTCCCGCTCATAAGCACTTTTCCTTGCAAGCACGTATTCAAGCCTGCCCAAAGCCAGATGGTGTTCATGACCTTGAGCAGCGCAGAAGTTTGCGAGAAGAGCTTGCACCAGACAGCACAACGGAGGCATGCATTCACAGTCCATGCAGCATCCTTTCATGTATAATATACCAGGTGTGGCCAGGCGCGCCCGCGACGACAGCACGCCTCGAGCGCAGGCGCCGCCGTGCTGTGGTGCCCCATAAGATGAAGGTGCGCTCAGCAGGGATTGCAGCAGGCATTGCCCCCACACAGCAACATGGGCACAACCCCACACTCCTCGTACATCAACCAGCCTCTCAAGAAATCGCCAATCGTGAAGTCACAAGATGAAAAATCCATTGGTGCTTTCATGGTCCTGACAGCGCATTTCCACGTGATGCCCAGCAGCGGCGTGTCCCGGCTGCCCGGTAGGTGACCCTGATGCTGGGACTCCTGGGCTGGAGACACCCTCCCTGACCCAGCCAGCAGATGATGATGCTGCCTCTCAAAACCCTCCTCCCCCACCACCATGCATGCGTGCCCGCGCAAACCCCGGCCAAGCACCCTCGACATGACTGGAAACGGTGGGAACATGCGTTTTGCTGGCGGGTCAGCCCCGGGGGTCCAGGATCGCGCGCGTGTGCTCCCGGCAGCGCCGGGGGCGCACGCGCGCCTTTCTCAGTTGGAAAAAAAAAAAAGCATACTGAATGCACAGCTGGCACGACCCTGTGTGTGACGCCCGCGCCAGCAGGCGCTTCGTCGCACACAAGGGCGCGCGTGCCAGCGCGGCATGGTCGGGCATGCCGGGAAGCAGCCCCGCCGCCCCGGCTCAAGGCGCTGCGATGACATGCACTGCCACCACCTCCACGCGCAGCAGAGAAGGCTGTGTCTGCCGTGGGCGCACGACGCCCGCGCCAGCCACAGCCTCATGGAAAATCAACGCGCCAGCGCAGCGTGCAAGCAGGCGTCCCCAGCGCGCTGCGGGCACGCGGCGTGCGTGCACAGAGGTGCGCACGCACAGAGCGCCATGCACAAGCTGGCCGCAGAGCCATGGGCGCAAGCACAAAGAGCGACACACAATAATTCCCGAGCGCCATGCGCTGCATTGCATGCGCAGCTAGCATGCTCTGTGTGAGCCTGTTAGCCCCACTGCCGCACCGCAGGCTACAGGCGCAGGCCGCGCGCCTTCGCCCGCACCCGGCGTGTGCGCTGGCCACACGCGGGGCTTGAGCCACAGGTAATATTGTTATTACAGGGAGTGCGGGCAGGCCCCAGCCTGGCACCCCGCAGCCTGGCGCCCCGCGTGGCCGCCAGGCCAGTCGGAGCAGTCTACAGGCGAGGTGCGCTTACCCGCTGCGCTCGCTCCGGCCGGCAACGCTCGGGCCGCATGCATGCCTATGGCCGCGCGGGTACCAGCCCCGCATCGCGCACCATGCAGAGCGCCGAGCGCGCCGCGGGCACGCTGCGCAGCAGCCAGCCGGCGGCGCCCGTGCCCGCCAGGCGGCCGTGCCGCGCGGCCGCGCGCCCGCAGCGCGCGCACAGCGCCAGGCCGCCCCAGTGCACGCGCCGCGCGCCGCCGCCCCGCGCGCAGCTGGGGTTGGCGCAGTGCCAGGCGCCCTGCGCGCGCGCGCGGAGCTCAGTCGCCGGGCGCTGATATGCTGCTGGACATGCCCCTGCGCCAGGATGCCCTACCGACCAGGAGCCCTGCAGGGCCAGGAGCCCTGCATGCGCACACAGCGCCTGGTCAGCCGGGAACATGCGGAGAACCTACGTCCACAGGCCCCGCGCGGGGCTCCTCGCAGCGGCTCCTCGAAGCGCCAGCGCCCGGCCCTGCGAGGAGCGTCCAGCCTCGCCGGGCATCAGGGCCACTGCGCCTGGCGCCGCGGCCGCCTGCAGGGAGCGCTCGCAGTGCCGGGCGGCACCAGAAGAGCTGGCTGCGCGCGCCCGGCCTCTGCACAGTGCGAGACAGACTGCCCTGAGGCAGTCATATGCGACCGGGCCCGGCACGCCTGCCTGCGCCTGCCCTGCCAACCGGCTCACCTGCGCGGACGCCAGGCGGAGGAGGCTGTAGCCGGCCAGCGCCTGCGCCGCGCCGGCCAGCAGCAGCGCTGCGCCGCTGCGTGCGGGCGTGGGCGGAGGGGCCTGGCGCGGCGCAGGGATTGCTGGAGCGCGGGCGGGCGTGGGGCCTGCCGGGCATGGCCCTTCCTGGGGCTGAGCAGCTGCGGGCGCGGCGGCGAGGACCTTATTGGGCGCGGCAGGCAGGGCTGCGGCGTGAGGAGCGCCCCGAGACGGCGCATGCTCTGCGGCGGCCGGCGGATCCGGTGCGTCATGCGTCCGGCGGGCGGGCGAAGGGCGGGGGCGGCCTATGGCGCCGTGCGGCCCGTTGGCCTCCGGGCCATGCGCAGGGCCGGCGAGCACTGCCGCGGCCTCAGGGGCGCTCCCCGACGGGCGCACGCCGTGCTGGGGGCCCTGGTCAGCAGGCGAGGCGGCCGGGGGCGCCGGCGTGGCGGGGTCGTGCTCCCACAGCATCCATGGTGCAGCCACGATGGGTGACGCCTGAGGCAGGCCTGCAGCGCTAATGTGGCAGAAGGGGGCGCCGCTGGGCCCTTTGGCGCGCCGCGGCGCGCGCGCCGCCAGCCAGTCGCGCGCCCCGCGCGCGCCCGCGACGGCGCGATCGTACAGGTAGGCGCTCTGCAGGGGCGCTCGACAGCCTTGAACGGCCGCGGCGGGACTGGGCCTGACCTGCTTGCTGCGCCTGCGGAGCGCGCCATGCCACGCACGCGCACAGGCGACAGCGCAGGGCGCGGCGCGCAGGGCTGCTCCACGGCCTCTGGCAGAGCAGGTCGGTGGGCGCACGTGGGGGAGGGAGGGCGGATCGCCGCGCGCTGGGCCGCGCAGGGCAGCGCATGATGGGCGGCCCACCTGCGAGCCGTCGTCGGCCGGCTGCCAGGCGGTCACGGCGCCGCCGGCCGGCTCGGGCGCGGCCAGGCGCCGGCCGCGCGCCGGCTCCTCCGCGCGCTCGGCGCCCTTGATCAGCGTGAGCCCGGCCTGGCACGCGGCCAGCAGCAGCGCGGCCAGCAGCAGCGCCGTGGCCACCGCGGCCGTCGCCAGCGCCACGGCGGCCGTTGCGCCGCCGCCCGGCTTGGGCTGCGCGCGCGCGCGCGGGGCTTGAGGCGCGGGGCCGGACCGCCGCCCCGGGCGGAGCAGCTGCGGTGCAAGCACGAGGGCGGGCGCCCGTCAGCGGCGCCGCCAGGAGCGGTGTTGCAGCCGCCAAAGTTGTACAGCTCCCTGCAACTGCAGCACGCGTGCACCCGCACACATGCATAGCAGTGTTCAGGGCGGGCACGCACCCGCTGCCCCAGCCGCTCCAGCTTGGCGATGGGCGCCAGCGGCTGCTTGGACAGCAGCGGCCGCGCTCGCGGCCCTGCCGCGCCATCGCCGTCGCTTCCTGTCCGGCCCGCGGCGCCGCGGCCGGGCGAAGCCCTGATGGTGAAGTCGCCCGGCGCCCGGCTCGCAGCGCGCGCGTGTGGCGCGGGCGCGGCAGCCGGCGCGGCGTCCGCAGCGCGCAGCGACGGCTCGGTAGACAGTGCGGCTGCCCGCGCGCTCGACAATGATGCAGCAGCCGCATCAGCCGCCTGGGCAGGCGACAGCAAAGGGCCGCCCGCGGGCGCCGCCGCCGAGCGCGCGGGCGCGGCCTCCAGCGCAAGCTGCGCAGGCGTGTCCTCGGCCGCCAGCGCGGGCTGCGCGCGCGCCTCCGTGGCGGCCGGCCGTGGTGGGGACCCTGGCGGGGCCGCGGCCGGCGCAGGTCGCGCGGGCGCCTCGCGCTGCGCCGCCGGCGCCGCAGGGGGTGCGGGCGGGGCCTCCGCCGGCGGCTGCGCGCGTGCTTCCTTGGCCGCGAGCAGCACAGGCGCAGCCGTGGCCTGCGCTGCCGGCGACCCCGCGGGCGCCTCCTCTGGGACCGTCCGCACAGGCGATGCGGGCGACGCCGCTGCCGCCGCCGGCCGCGCCGGCGCCTCATCAGGGACGGGCCGCAGCGGGGATGCGGGCGAGGCCGCTGCCGCTGGCCGCATGGGCGCCTCCTTCGGGACCTCATGCACAGGCAGGACCGCGAGCGGGACCGCTGCCGCCGCCGGCCGCACAGGCGCCTCCTCAAGGACCGCCCGCACAGGCGACGCGGGCGAGGCCGCTGCCGCCGTCGGCCGCGCGGGCGTCCCCTCAGGGACCGCCCGCACAGGCGAGGCGGGCGGGGCGGCTGCCGCCAGCGGCTGCATGTGTGCCTGCTTCGGGAGCGCCCGCACAGGCGACGCGGGCAGGGCTGCCGCCGCCAGCTCCGCGGGCGCCTCAACAGGGCTGGCCCGCACAGGCGATGCGGGCGGGATCGCTGCTGCTGCCGGCTGCACACGCGCCGCCTCAGGGCCCGCCCGCACAGGGGACGCAGGCGGGGCCGCTGCCGCCGGCCGCGCGAGCGCCTCCTCAGGGACAGCCCGCACAGGAGATGCGGGCGCGACCGCTGCCGCTGCCAGCGCTGCGGGGGCCTCCGCAGCAAGCGCCCGCACAGGCGACACCGGCGGGACCGCTGCCGCCGCCGGCCGCACGCGCGCCTCCTCAGGGACCGCCTGCACAGGCGACGCGGGCGGGGCCGGTGCGGCCGCCGGTGCCGCGCACGCCTCCTCAGGGACCGCCCGCACAGGGGACGCGCGCGGGGCGGATGCCGCCGCCGGCCCCACAGGCACCTTGCCAGGGACCACCCGCACCGGCGACGCGGGCGGGGCCGCTGCCGCCGCCGGCCGCGCGGGCGCCTCCTTCGGGACCACCCGCACAGGGGGCGCGGGCAGGGCGGATGCCGCCGTCGGCCCCACAGGCACCTTGCCAGGGACCACCCGCATCGGCGACGCGGTCGGGGCCGCTGCCGCCGCCCGCGCGCGCGTCGCTTCGATGATGGCCCGCACAGGCGATGCAGGCGGGATGTCAGCCGCCGCCGGCCGCACAGGCGCCTCACCAGGGCTGGCCCGCACAGGCGATGCGGGCGGGACCGCTGCTGCCGCCGGCCGCATGCGCACCTCCTCAGGGACCACCCGCACCCGCACAGGCGACGCGGGCGGGACCGCTGCCGCCACCGGCCGCGCGGGCGCTTCCTCCTCCTCTGCAACTGGCCGCGGAGGCGAGGCAGGCACAGCCGGAGCTCCCACCGCCCGCACAGGCGCGTCCTCGGGGACCGCCCGCACAGGCGACGCGGGGAGGGCCGCTGCCGCCGGCCGCACGCGCGCCTCCTCAGGGACCGCCCGCACAGGCGACGCGGGCGGGGCCGCAGCCGCCAGCCGCGTGGGCGCCTCCTCCGCGGCTGGCCACGCAGGGGAGGCAGGCGCAGCCGGAGCCGCTGGCCGCGGCACGTCTGCGGCCACCGGGGCTGACTTTGGGGGAGATGCGGGTGGGGTCGAGGCGGCCTGCAAACGTCGCAGCGCAACGGCAAAAGCGCTCGCCGTGGCTGCCGGCGGGAGCGCAGCTGGCTCCGCCCGCGGCAGCACGGCGGGCGGGCTTGCGGCAGCGGCTGCCTGAGCGAGCAGCTCTCCCGTTGCCCAGAGCGGCGGCAACAGCGACGGCGCAGCCGGCGCAGGCGCGTCCGCGGGCGCCGGCGTGGCCGCGAGCGTGGGCGCGGCCGCGGGCACTGACGCGGCCACTAGCGGCGGCGCAGCCGCGCGCGCCATCTCGGAGCGCCCCTGCAGATTGGCCGCGGGCTGGGGCGTGACCTTGGGCAGGACCCGCGCAGCCGGCTGCCAGGGACTGCACCGCCGCGTCTGCGCCGGCATCGGCGGCGGCGAGGTGCTGGCGCGCCGCTCGAACAGCGCGCGCGCCTCGCGCACCGACGGCGACCGGGCGCCGCCCGCGGCGCGCGGGGACCATGCCACTGCAGCCGCCACCTGGCTCGGCGCCGGCGCCCTGCCGGGCAGGCGCGCGGGGCCAGCCGGAGCCGCGGCCGGGGCCGGCGCCGCCGCTGCGGGCGCCAACGCGGCCGGCGCCGGGGCGCTGCAGAAGGAGCGCCCGGTTAGCGCCGCGGCCTCCGCTGCTGCCGCCTGCTCCGGCGCCGGCCCGCTGCTCAGCGCGGGGCCGACCGGGGCGAGCACCGAGGTACGCGCGGCGGGCGGCTGCCCCGCTGCGGGCGCCGGCGGTGCCGCCGGAGCGCCTGCCGCCGCCGCCCGCCGCCGCGCCGCGGCGGCGCCGCCCGCGCCCGTCCGGAGCGCCAGCAGGGCGGCCTGCGAGGCGGCCGCTGCGGCCGCGACCTTGGACAGCTGTGCGATGGCCGCGCACTCCGGCGCAGGCGCCGCGGCCGGCGCGCCGCGCTGACTCGCAGGCGCGCGTGCGGCGGGCGGCGCAGCTGCGGCCGGGTGCGCGCCAGCCGCATCGCCGCTGCTGGGCCGGGCGGTGCCGAACAGCAGGTTGACCCGGACATGCGACCGCCGCGGCTCCGCTGCAGCGGCGGCGGGGCTGCCGCCTGCCGACGACGCGGCGGCCGCGGGCGCGTCGCCGGGCTGCGGCGGCGCGGGCGCGCTCTCGAACGACAGGTTCAGGTGGCTGCAGAAGGCGGCCTCGACCGCTGCCAGCTCCTCGTTGGCCGCGGCGCCGCGCCCAAGGGCCCCGGGGACTTTTTCGAGGCCGGGGTTGAGGCCGGGGTCGGGCAGCGCCGCGGCAGGGCCTAGCGTCGGGACCTTGAGCTTGGCCAGGCGCAGCGCCGCGCACGGCGCGCCGGGCGACGCAGCGCGTGCCGCGACGCCGGCGGCCGCGCCGCTGCTGCCCGTCAGCGGCGAGGCCGCGCCGCTGCACGGCACAAGGGGCGTCAGCGGCGCTTGCTTGGCGCACCCCACGGGGCGCCCCGCTTGCACGGCGGCCCTGGAAAGCGCATGGTCTGCGTTTCTCAGCTCCATTCGAGCCTCCTAACTGCCGGCCTGCGTTCAGGGGGCGCCAGGTAGACGCGTGTCTGCAAGCGCGAGGGTGAGAGCGGACGAGAAACCAGGGCATCCCATGCATGCACAGGACGGGCTGGCCCGACACGATCACGCTCCCTGGAGCTGCTCCCAGGCCGGCCCGCACCTAGACAAGGCCGAGCTGAGCGGCGAGCGCGCGCGCGCCCGCGCGCGCGCAGACGTTGCGCGCGCGGCGATGCGCGCGAGCGCCGAGCCCGTGTCGAAGCGGCCCTCCAGCGCGCTGCTCAGTGCCAGCGGCACGACTTGGTGGCCGTCCGCCTGCGCACACGCCAGTTGCTCTGTCATTGTGTGGAAGAGCCTGAGCGGCCTTTCATCACCAGCGGTGCTGCTGCTCTCCGCTCCTCGTGCGCACTGTGCTAGGCGCGCTGCAGGGATCTCGGCTGTGCCTCTGTGCGTGCGGCAATCGGGCGAGCGGCCTGCTCCTATGGCACACCACCACACGGCAGTCGCACACCCGGGGCACGCCAGAGCGGGGGAGCGTGCACGAATCGTACAGAGGAGGGCTTGAGCTACGGGGCCAGCATGCATGGCTAGCTGACAGCTCACCGGCCTGGGGATGGACGCGCGCCTGCTTCGCCAGCGCTGCGCGGGACGGCAGCCGCTCGGCGGGGCTGCCATAGGCGCCCGCGTTGCACGACAGCGGGGTGCTGCCGCCCAGGCGGCGGTAGCTGTCCAGGTCCAGGCTGCTGGCAACGCGCGGGACGCGCGTGCGCGCCCGCCCGCCTGTGCGCATGCGGCAGCATTGCAGCCCAGCTGGTGGCCCCGCAGAGCTAGAATGCACGGTGTTGCTGCCGACGCCGCGGACGTGCACTTGCACGTCAGCGGGCCCAGGGCGCTGAGCAGCGGGGCGGGCCGCCAGCAGGGAGGGCCGGCGCGCACCGCCGGGGCCGGCCGGCGCGGCGTCGCGGCCCAGGTCGCGCAGCTTCTCCTGCGACGCCTCGTGCGGCGGCGCGCCGGGGGGCGTGGCCGGGCGCGAGCCCGGTGCGCTGCGCAGTCCGGGGCCGGGCAGCGCGCCGCCCTCCCGCAGCGCCGCGTCCAGGCTGCACGCCGCCGCAGACACCGCGCCCCCGGCTGCCGCCTCCAGCACCGCCCAGTCCTGCACGCTCGCTAGCGAGGGTCGGGCGCCTGCTCTGCAAGCCGCGCGCGGCCCGCGGCGCGCCGCGCGCTGCACCCAGCCGGCTCTGTTGAAAGGATGGGCAGCAGCAGGCCAGCGCGGCCTGTCGCTCCCAGTGCCACCAGCACTGGGCAACGCGTAGGAGCGCAACGGAGACGGGTTGACTGGGGCGGCCGCGCGCGCCGCGCACCGGCGTGCTGCAGCCAGACCGTGGCGTGCCGCCCGGCGTGACCTGCGGCGAGGCCGCCTGGATGCGCTGCTCCATGCCCGCCGCTAAGCGCTGCACCGAGCCGCGCGGCAGCGGCGATGCGCAGCGCGGCGCAGCTGCGCTACCCGCATCGCTGGCGCCCGCGCGCAGGCTGCCGGTCTCGCCGCTGGCCCGCCCGCCCGCCCTGCGCGCCAGCCGGGTGAGGCCGCAGCAGGGGGCTGCCTGTGTGCGCACGCAGGCAGAGCGCACACGCTGTGCGCACGCGCAGCGCGGGGCGCACCGTGCTCCTGGCTGCAGGCTGTGAGCGTCCATCGCTGCCGCTGGTGCACCCCTGCACCCCGCCAGCCTTGCCTTATGCTCAGCGGCGGCGCGCGCGTGTCGGCTACCCATCTGCTCCGCAAGTGCGACTGCAGCTGTGGGCTGCCTGGTGGGCATCCCCAGGACAGCGCAGGGAGGCAGCAAAACAATAGTGCCGCCTTGCCTCCAAAACCCTTCTAGCAGCTTGAATCGAGCCCGCAAATAGACGGACGATCGGCACCGAGCCAGCCGGCAGCAGGCACGCCCTGCTGCTACATTGCTCAGCTAAGCCACATCCAGCAGGCAGCCCGGATGCCCACGCGCACGGCCAGATCTTGCACCCTATCGCCTGGTGACGGTGTCCAAGCCTCCTCCTCTTACAGACACTACACGACCAGGCGCACGTCGAGGAGCAGGAGAGGGAGGCTGAACCGCACCTGCCCTCCGGCACCTCTGGGCAACTGCGTTTCTAGCTGCTCACAATTCAAATTCCAGGTCCTGAGACACCGCCTGCTCGTCCGCCTGTGCAGCCATGCCCTCCACAGCCAGAGCTGTCTTGACAGACTCCATAAGCTTGTGTGGTTAGGCAGGTAGGGCCTTCTTTACCCTCTCAGAGTCTACGAGGAACTTGCCTAGTTGCCTGAACAGCTGCAGGCAAGCTGGTGATGTACTTCATTCGTGCTAGACGCCTGAGCAATCCTGACTGGCAGATACATTTGTGATTTCACCTTCACCATCTCACCCAACTAAAAAGAACTGAACAGTCTTGCCGTGGGCAAGGACCCGCTCCATTCAGCAAGTACCTGCCGTGTCTGCACCTGACAGAGCCAGCAGCGACCGCTGCATCGACTTCATAAACGCACAGTGACACTGTGTGGGCGCTGCCCAGTGAGGATGTCAAGGAGTGCAGTGTAGCGCAGCTGCAGAAGCAAGCCTGACCAGGGCCACGCGGCCTGTGGCCCAATGGCCACCGAGGAGTGGATCAAGCGCGCGATTCTCAACAACAAGCAGTATGAGGACCTGCCGGCGCGCGTGCGGACGGTGTTCCCGGTCGCGGAGTACCGGCTGAAGTGCGGCCCCCGCGCTTTTGCGCAGCGCTGCGCGAAGGAGGCGATAGCCGGAGCAGCGCTCTTGCCTGCATGCGGAGCAGCTGAGCTTGTTCGTGTTGCCGCTGCTACCCGAAGTTCAGCACTTGTCTGCGCTGCCGCCGAACTCCCTATTGCTGGTGCTCCTCCGCGGAAGCAAGGGCCGGCCCCCCGGTCACCCCTGCAGAAACAGGGAGCCCCACCTTGTGCGGGTGGGTTCTCGCCGCGCTCGCGGCGCACAGCCCGACGCGCCACGGCGCTGCCCGCGCGTCGCGCGTGTCGCGGCCGCGCCCAGGCGCGCGTGCGCTCGGCAGGGTCAAGGAGCACTGCATCCAGCGCGGCCTGGCCTGGGCGGGCACGCTGGCGGCCAGCAGCTGCTCGGAGCAGGAGTACTACGAGGACCTGCTCGCCTTCTACCGTCACACGCACCGGGTGCGGCCGCCCGGGGCCGCGGCGGCCCGGCCAGGCCGGGGCGCTCTGCGCGCCCTTCCCTGCTTTAAAGCGCGTGCGTGAGCTGCCGCCCTGTCTGCCCCGGCGCGCCAGCGGGCGCGGCCGTCTGCCGCGCACGGAGCCCTCCGCAGCGCCGTCCGGGGGGTGGCCACTCCCTGGCGCCGAGCCAGGGGCGCGACGGCGCGCCGGCCAGCAGGGCGGCTGTCATTCTGTGAGCACGGGGAGCAGCGGCGCACGGTCGCGCCTCCCCGCGCCCGTTGCGCGGTCGGCGGCGCCTGCAGAGCCGGCCGCCGCGGCCGCCGCGGCTAAGGCCGCGCGCGCGCGCAGCTGTTCCCGTACCACCTGGCGGAGCACGTGTGCCGGGACCTGCGCGTGTCGCCCTTCCGCTACTACATCGACCTGCTCTGCGCGGTGCTGCGCGAGGAGAAGAGCTACGACCAGATCCCCAACTTCACGGTGCCGCCCGGCGGCCCCTGTGGCAGTGCCGTCGGGCTGCACTGGGGCAGTGGCGCCCGGGCCGGTGCGCTGGGGCAGTGGCGCCCGGGCCGCCGCGCTGGGGCAGTGGCGCCCAGGCCGCGCTGGGGCAGGCGCGGCATGGCCCGGCCGCCTGGGGGGCCCCTGGTGCGGGCGCCGGCGGGGCAGGGCGCGCCGCGCCAGCGCCGCGCGTGAGGCCCTACACCCTTAACCCTATGCCCTGGTGCCGCGCAGGCGGCGGACGTAGTGCGCGTGGCGGGCATCGGGCGCAACGAGTACATCGACACGCTGAACAAATGCAAGGCCAAGAAGCTGCTGTGGCGCGTCAGCCGCGCGATCGCGCGCGAGCACCTGCCGGCCGAGCCGCTGCGCCTGGCCAAGGGCGACTGGTGGGTCGCGCACGTCGTGAACATCGGTGCGCGGCGCGGCGGGCGGCCGGGGGCCGGCGCGCGCGCATGCGCGCCGCGCCCTGCATGCCGAGCCCGTGCCTGGTGTGCCGGCTGCGGGCGGCCGCAGCGCTGCGTACAGCATGCCGACCACGGGGGCGGCTGCTGGAGTGGTGCATGGGCGTTGCGCGGACACGGGGCTCGCTGCCGGGAGCCGTAGGTGCCGCCAGCTGCTCCCGCGCCTGAACTGCCACGCCCTTGCCACCTGCGGCAGAGGCCCAGGCGGGAGCCGGGGCTCGGCGCATCAGACGGCGGCGGCTGACGCGTGGCCACCGCGGCGCCAGGCGAGACCGAGTTCCGCGCGCTCACGCCGGCGGAGCTGCGCGTGTGCAGCGCGGCCGCGCAGGCCTGCGGCGCCCGGCTGGCCGACCTGGCAGGCGACACGGGCGTCGTGGATGAGCTGCACCGCCGCGGCCTGCTCTACTTCGACGTGCCCATCCGCCCGGACGACCACGTGTCCATCCCGCCGCTTGAGGCGCGCCCGCCCTCCGGGCGGGGTGCTGCAATGCGTCACCTTACCCTAGCCCCAACCTACCCACTAGCCCAGGCCCGCCAGGGCGGCTAGGGCAGGGTTCGCTGGCCTGCGCACGCTGCGGGGAGGTGTGCCAAAGGCGTGACATCAGGCAGGACACCCGATGCCATGAGGCCGGTCAGGGGCCATATGCCAGCAGCCACGTACCCGGACATCAGCAGGGCGCTGCATGCGGCCCGTGCGCGGCCCAGACAGGCGTGCTGCGCGGGCGCGCAGGGCTTTGTGAGCAACCGCGACAGCGCGCGGGGGGACGAGCGGGGGGACCCGGTCGAGGCCGTGATGTACGCGGTGTTTGTGGCCACCAGCGAGCGCGCCAGCGTGGCCGAGCTCGCGGACATGCTCCAGGCGCGCCCCCTGTTGCTCGGAAGGAAGTGCCGGCTGTTGCTGCCGGCGAGTGCGCCGGCGCGGCAAGAGCTCTCGGACTGCCCCAGGCGCGCCCTCTGCGCTGCTCCGGGCGCGGCCGCCGGGCCCGGCACCCACCTGCGAGCGCGCCAGCGTGCCTCAGGCTGACGCTGCCCGCGCGCCTGGCCCCGCACGCGCACGAGCGCGGTCTGGTCGGCGCCAGCGCGTCCCCGCTGTGACGCGGCGGCCGTAGGGCGGCAGGCCGGCGCGGCACACGCGCACGTGTGGGCGGGCCGACCGAAGCGCTGCCGCGCAGGTGGACCTGCTCGAGCTGCAGGCGGCCGTCTCCGTCGCGTGCCGGCTGGGCTTTGCGGCGCGCCTGACCCCGCGCGATGGGGGTGCGCCCCGCGCGTGCCGGCACAGCGGCAGCCCCGGCCGGCCCTGCGCCGCACGCGCAGCTGGCACCCCGCCACGGGTGCCGCACTTTAGATTGCCTGTTGCTCGTCTCGCGAGGCGGCGGCGCGTTGCGGCAGCAGGGAGACCGCAAACCCCGGCACGCACGCCCTGACGTACGCCCTTGCACCTGCCCGGGGGCGGGTGTAAGCCTAACCCTGCCCTATGGCCGCGGGCCCGCAGGCGCGGGCACGCCGTCGGGCACCGCGTCCGCGTCGGCGTCCCTATACAGCTTCGACCTGGGCCCGGACGCGGACGACATCCCGCCCAGCGCGGCGCTCGCGGGCGGCGCGCCCGCGCTGGGCGCGCTCGGCGGCGGCCCGCTTGGCGGCGGGAGCGAAGCCGACGGCGGCGGCCAGGGCATCGCGCTGGTGGTGGACGCGCAGGCGCGCGCTCCGCCTTGCGCTTCGCGCGCAGGCCGCTGCCTTAACCTAAACCTATCCTTGAAGGGCCTGCAGCACGCCCGTGTCTCGTGCCAACCTCATCCCCGCGCCTTGGGTGGATACATGCTGTGGAAATTGGCCACGCGACTGCCTGTGCCTCGTGCCACATCGTTCGCACGCCCTGGTGGGTCGAGGCCGTGGACCATGTGCTCTTGATGGTCGCCCCTCCGCAATATCTGCTCAGGATGCGTGCGCGCGCGCAGGTGACCTCGTACCTCATGATGGGCGCGCTGTCACCCGGGCTGAAGCGCCATGCCGTGACTCTGTTCGAGGGTGCGGCACCCGCCCCAGGCTCCCGCCCTTCCCCTACATCCCCTTTCCAGCAGGGAGAGCGTCGCTCTGGCGCCTCTTGCCACGCTGTAGCTCTGCTTCGCGGCCAGTCCCGCTCACGGTGCCCAACGCCATGTCCGCTGCCAAGCCTGTTCCCGTTTACAGACGGTAGCCCACGTCCTGCACGCGGCCGATGCCCGGCAGCGCGCGACCAGCGCTGGGACCAGCGCGCTTTGCACGGCGTCGGGCCAGGATAGGTCAGGATTACGGTTGGCGGAAGTAGGGTAGGACGTAGGGTAGGGCAGCGGCGGCGGCGCCCACCGGGTGCGGTGCGCGGCAGGCGGGCGCGTGGCGGGCGCGGAGGTGATCGCGGAGCTCGTGCGCGAGCTGGAGGCCAGCGTGGAGGCCGCGGCCGGCTTTGAGGGCGAGATGGCGGAGGTGGCGGCGACCACGCAGTGCGCGCCCTGTTTGACAGCGCCCTCCTGGCCTTAACCCCTTGCGCCTGTTTGTGCCCAGACCTGCTCCACCCTCGTGCGCGCCGGGGGCGGGAGACCAGGACCGGGGGCCACGCGGCGGCCGCCGCCGCCGCGCAGTGCATGCTCTGTTTGGCAGCGGCCTCCTGGCCCTACCCCTGTCCTTGACGCTCTTAGCGTCACCGACGGGGTGGCCAGCAGCTCGCGACGGTGCACGGCTGGAGGCTGGTCATCGGCGGGCAACTGCAGGACCGCTGCAGCGACCCCTGCGCCATGTCTCAGCGCCAGCTACAACGCATCCGGCTCGCCCCTGGGTGCAGAATATGGCTGCCGTGCCGCCTGCGCGCCGCGCCTGCTGTCACCTGGTCCAGCCCTGGAGCCAGGACTGTCACAAAAGCGCCGTCAGACCCGCTTGCGGGCGGGCTCGCGGGTGCTCGGCTCGGCTGCTGCGGCGCGGCGGCCGCTGCGTGCCTGCAGGGTCAGCCCCTTGACAGGGCCCGCGGGCTCAGGGCGCCGCGCCGGCCGGCGGCAGGGCGCTGGCGGTGGTGCTGCGCTGCGTGCGCGGCGCGGCGGGCGGGCGGCCCGTGGAGCTGCTGCGGCGCGAGAGCCTCGCGGGCCTGGCGCCGGCGGCGGCCGCGCGCGTGCTGAGCCACGCGTACGCGGCGGTCGTGCCCATCTCGCCGCTGCCGTACCCGCCGCTGCCGTTGCCGCCGGGCCGCCCAGGCGCGCCAACCCCGACCCTAACCCTATCTCGACGCTGCCGAACCCGCCGCTGCCGCTGCCGCCGGGCCGCCCAGGCGCGCTGCCGCCTCCGCGTGGTCATGCTGTGTCGTCCAGCAAAAGCACAGGGTGAAGGGTGGACCAGCAGGGGCTGATCGCGAGGCAAGCGGCGCGTCCGCTGCAGCACCAGAGCTCTGTGCGAGGCGAGACCAGGTTCGGCTGACGAGCGGGGTCGGGCAGACGGTCCTCTCCTGCGCGTGGGGGCAGAGGGGTGGAGCACTGTGCGGGCGGGTTGGAGCACGCACAGGGGCCAGCGTGTGAGACGGGCGGCCCGCGTTCGCGCAGGCCCGACCAACTTCGGCCCGACGGCCGAAGCGGCGACGCCGTGGCTGACGCTGGCGCTGTACCTGGCGGCACGCGCGGGGCCGCCGGGCGTGGTGCTGGTCGCCGGGCAGCGCCTGTGGCGCCTGCCGCCGCAGCTGGCGGCCTGCAGCCACGCGCTGCTGTGGCCCTGGGACCTGGACGCGCTGCGCGCGCAGGCGCGGCGGCCCCGGGCCCACGCGGCGCCGTGCAGGAGTGCTGTGAGTTGGGGAGGCGCGCGCCGGCGGCCTGAGCCCGCGCGATACGCATGGCGCGCGCCCTGTGGCCGACGTGAGGACACTCCCGATAGGAGGGCAGAGGTAAGGTGGGGCGGCGAGCGGCCGGCGGGGCTGGCGACACGGCAGCGGCGGCCGGCGCAGGCAGCTCCAGCTCTGTGGCCACGCGTGCGCAGCCAGTCCTGTGGGCAGCCAGCGGCGGCGTCCGCCCGCGCGCCTCTGCGGCCTGCGTGGCAGGCGCCAGAGCCCGGGCGTGCGCGCAGCAGGAGGCGCCCGTGGCGGTGGAGGCGGGCTTCCTGCTGTACACGCTCAACGACGTGCTGTCGCGCACCGCGCTGCTGGTGCAGCCGCTCGCGCTGCCGCCGGGCGCCGACTTTGCCGACGTGCCCTGCCTGGACCTGCCGCTGCCGCTGGCTGCGCAGGCGCGCGCCCAAGTCAGGGTTAGAGTGGCGGGGCCTGGGCGCCGACCATGCCAACGTGCCCTGCCTGGACCCGGCCGGGCAAAGGGCGGGCGGATGCAGCACAGCTAGCCGGCCGATGTGCGAAAGCCGGCAGCCGAGCAAGGACCGCGGTCGGACCCGGGCGGGGCGGCCGGCGCGGGCGGCGCTGATCCGCATTGCACCCGGCCGGCGGAGCCGGGGTGGGGAGGGGTGGTCGGGCGCGCCCAGCGCGTGCTGTGCTCGCAGGACGGGCAGCTCGTGGACGCAGTCGACCCGGCGACGGGCGCGACGGTCCGGCTGGCGCCGCCGCCGGGCCTGGCGGCCGCGCTGGCCGAGCTGGGCCTGGGCCGCGCGCTGGGCAGCCTGCGCCTGCTGCAGCTGGATCCGCCGCAGGCGCGCCTGCCCGGGGCCGCATGCTTGTAGCAAGTCCTGGCGACGCGGCACGCCTCTGCGGGCCCGGCCGGGCCTGGGCATCGCGCTCACCGCGCCGCTGGCGCCGCCTCTCAGAGGCCGCATGCTGTCCCGGGCCCTGGCGCGCTCCCCCCGTGCCGGGGCGCGTGTCCGCGATTGGGACCCCTCTGCGCATGTCAGCGAGCGCTGCGCCGCGCGCGCCACGTAACCCGCCGCATGCCGACACGAAGCTGCCTGAGCTGGTGCCGTGATATCATGGTATAAGGTAGGGTTAGGACCCTACCCCTTGGCGGCGCGCGGCTGTCATTGTGGGGCCGGAGCTGCACCCCAGCCCCTGTGCAACCAAGCCGCGTCTCTCCGGCCGACCTGGCCCCGGCCTCCCCCGGCGGCCGCGCGCCCTGCGCCGAGGCAGGCCTGAGGGCGCAGGATGCATCGGCGCCCGGCGACACCGCCGCGGTGCTCGCGCGCGCGGGCGCGGCGCCCGCGTGGACGCCGCTGGCGGTGCGCCTGGGGCTGCCGCTGCAACCGCTGGGCCTCTGCGCCGGCGCCTGCGCGCGCGCCCAGGCGCGCCCGCCGCCCCGGGCCGGCATGCGACCTGGCGGAGCGGTGTGGTATGAAATGGGGGCTGCTAGCAATGCTGCAGGGTGCCTGCGCGCCCGCGTTCCCAGACGTATGCAGGCATGCGGGGTCGTCTGCGTTGCCGCAACAATGGTGGCTGCTTCAGAGCCGGCGCCTCCAGCTCAGGCTGGTTCCTGGGGGTGCGAGCTGCTGAGTGGGCTGCTGAGTGGCGCCTGGAGAGTGCCGCCTTGAAGCTGGGTGCGTCAGGACGCAACCAGCATGTCCAGGCCGCGGGCGCTCTCACACGCCGCTCACGCCAGAGGCCCTGCCGGCAGGCAACGGGGTTCCTGGGCGCGGACGCGCGGCGCGCGCACACAGAAGGCCAGGCGTCGCTGCAGCGCCACCTCTGCCGCCTGGTCGCGGAGTTCGGCGCGTGCAGCGCCTGCCTGGGCGGCCCGCCCGGCGCGCCCCAGCCCTGCCGCCCCCGCCAGGGCAGTCACAGACATGGTCAACATGGTCGGGTGAGTGCGCAGCCGGTGACGCCTTTTCTTGTAGGAAGCGCCTCGCGCACGTCCCGACGCATGCACCGGGCACGGGCAGCGTCCTGCGGCTGCTCCCGAGCCCGCGGCCGCAGCCAAGCGGGCGCGCCAGTGGCAGCTGACGCAGCCGCGCGCGCGGCCGCGCAGGCGCGCCGGAGCGCGCAGGCGTGTCGGCGGCCGCCGTGGACCTGCCGCTGCACAACCTGCTGTTCGACGGCGCGGCGCTGTGGCGCCTGGACTACAGCGAGGTGACGCAGGGCGTGGGCGCGCTCTGCCTGGACTAACGAGCGGGGCGGGCGGCGGCCCGGTGGGCGCGGTCTGCCTGGACTGCTGCGCAGGGGCGGGCGGCGGCCCAGCCGCTGCGCAGCCGAGGCTGGCGAGGGGCCTTTGCCGCGCTCACGCCCGCAGGCCAGGCGTCACGGCTGTGTGCGGGCCGCGCCCCGCTGTCAGCAGGGCTTGCGTCGCACAGCGCAGCCCAGGCCGCGGGTGGAGAAGAGGTGCCAGTTGCGCCGGGCATGGGGGAGGCAGCGCTCAGCGCGTCGTGTGCTCGTGCATTTCAGACAGACGTCCCGCACGTTACTGCAACCTCGATGCTTTGCATGCTTTGCATTGGGCTCGTTGTTGCGAATGCGTCCAGGCTTCCGCCGCCGCCTGGCTGTGCTTTCAGTCGATACCGTCATGCACCTGCACACCGCACGCGAGCGCGCATGCTGGCAGCAATGCGATGTTTGCCCGCGCACGGGCCCTTCGGAGGGCGCCACCCTCTGTCAGTACTTACGCTGGTTTAGCCTGCCTGATAGTGTTCGGGCCAATCCTTACTTCCGCCTCCGCTTGGGCCTGAGGCGGGTGCTTCAGGTGGTGCGCTTCCGGCTGGGGTGCTCCACGCTCCCCTCTGTTGCGCAACGGAATCAGGGAGTCCACCGCGCTGCGCGGGTCTGCCTGTGCTGCGACCAGGGCGTTATCGGGGACGAATACCACGTCGTGTTTCAGTGTCTGGCCACTCGGGCCGCCCGTGCGCCTTTCGTGCACCTCTTTCCATGTGGCACCACCATGCTTGCGTTTAGTCGCAACCCGGACATCATTCATCTTCCCCTTACTTGTGACCATAGCTCGCAGGGACATGCAGCCCGTGCGATGATTGCTGCCTTGCTGCCTTGCTTCACAGCACCCTTTGCGGTGTGCTCCCTCTGCTTGCTTGGTTTCTTTGGTGCGTCGGCGCATGTGGCATGTCACTGGGCGGAGCCTGCAAGAGTTGCCGAGTGGGGCACACCAGGTGAGCGGTCTGTCCCCTTGCGCTGCTGTGGCCGGTGTCGGAACTCGCAGCGCTCCACAAGAGCGGCGCTCTGCAGCACCCTGGCGGCACGCCACACTCCATGCAGCACTGCCACACTGGATGCAGCACCCCACAGCAGGCCTCGTGGCAGCCTGCTGGGAACACGTGCGGCAGCAGCCACCTCCCGGCATGCACCGCGCAGTGGTGCCGCCTGGCGGCCTGTGCTTGGCCGCTCTGCTCTCAACGCCGCTGCGCAGAACCCGCCCGTCCGCAGCCGAGCACGGCGCACGCATCCGCACGGCCCGCAACAATGCAACCCAGGGGCCCAGCCCCAAGCCTCCCCCCGCTGCCCTCCTCCTCGCCGGGACGCACAGATGCAGTTGCGGGCAGCCAGCGCTGGGCAGGCCGCGCGGGGCTTGCTCAACGGGCCAAACGCCCCTGCTGCAGCCGCGCTGTCAGGTGCAAGCGCGCTCGGACGCCGGCCGAGCGCCCGACCCGGCGGCCCTGGCCCGTAACCTAGCACACGCGCCGAGCCCGCCGTCTCACCACACCAGGCCCGGCCACAAGCTGCGGCAACCCGTCGCCCTGCCCCGGCCAGCGCCGCGCGCCTGGGCCCGCCGCCGCCAGCCTCACCGGCGGCCGCGGCCGCGGCCGCGCGCCGTGCGCGGGCCGGCCGCCTGCGCGGTGCGCGCGCCCAGGCGCGCGCGCTGCGCCTCGCGCTGCGCGCTCTGCGCGCCGCGCGAGTCGCCGGCCTGCGCGGAGCGCGTGCGTCGGGCGCGGGCGCCGACGGCACATGCAGAGAGGCACATCTGGTCAGGGCGCGGAGTCGCCAGGATGCAGGAATGGGAAGCCGGCGCACGGGGGCGGCCTGCAACAGGGACACCGGCAGCAGCCGTCGCGGCAGAGGGCAGAGCGGGGTAAGTCAAGGGCGCGGGCCGCACCGCCTCCTTGATGCCGGCCAGCGCGTCCCAGAAGCTCTGCATGACCGGGTGCGTGCGGCCCGCCACGCCCTGCATCGCCTGCAGCGCCCGCTCCGCGCAGCGCACGGCCTCGTCTGCGCGTGCGCGCGCGCCCGGCGCGTCAGCGCGGCGCGGCCAGGCGCCTCGGCAGCCTGGTGGCCGCAGGCAGGCGCGGCCCGGTCTGGATGCCGCGCGCCGCGCATTCCCGCTGGTAGTGTGCTGAAGCGCGGGCCCGACGAGTGCGGGCCTGGCTCGGGTCACAGCCCGGCGCCGCTGCGCCCCGAGCTCGGCCCTGCTCCAATACGCACAACCGCCCCCGCCAGGCCTGCAGGCAGGCACGCCCGCCGCGCCAGCAGTCCCCCGCAAGATTTTAGGGATAGGCAGGTCGGCACGCATTTCGCCGACACCGCTGTGCAACCTCAACCCGGCCGAGCTCGCACAGGCGGGGCCGCGGGCGCGCCGTGCTGCGCGAGCTGCGTGTGCACGTCGGCCAGCGTACGCAGCGCGAGCGCGTTCTGCTGGTCCGCGAAGCCGCGCTGCGCCTGCGTGACCTCCTGCACAAACGTGTACAGCTCCGCGGACTCCCGCAGCGCGCGCTCGCCGCCGCGGCGCCTGCCGCGCCGCGGGGCGCGCCGCCGTCAGCGCCGCGCCTGCACACCCTCGGCAGGCCCGGACGGGCGCCCCCCTCGGCCCAACCTCCGGCCATGTTCTCAGCCATGCGCTGCCGGCAGCCCCGCCTCTGGCCATGCGCGAGCGCTTGAAAGGGACAGCATGGCAGGGGACCCGGCGCGGCCTGTGGCCGGCCGCGCCGGCTGCACACCAGCGCGGGGCCGCACACGGGAAGGCCACCACGGCTTTAGCCACAGAGGCCGCGTCGGGCGCGGAGCGCCGCCGAGGAAATGCGCGCCCCAGCACACCCTGCTGCCATGTGCGCCGCCGAGCGCGGGACCGCGGGGCCGCGGGCGCGCACTTGAGGAAGGCTGCCAGCGCGCCGAGTGCAAAGGCGGCGTCGGGAGACCGGTGCCCGAGCGCGGCCTCGGCCAGCGTAACAGCGTGCCGCAGCGTCGCCTCGGCCTCCTCGCCCCGCCCTGCCTTCTCCTGCACGAACAGGGTTAGGGTTAGAGGCCATGACCGGCCAGCGGCACCAGGCGAGCGGCTCGGCGCGGTTTCAAGCTCGAGGCCGCAGTCGCACGACTGTCAGGGCCTGGATCCGCGGCGATACCGGGTCGCCCTGCTGCGCGCCGCACCATCGCCTCAGCCGCCCCTCCCCGTGCGGCGCAGGGCCGTGCAGACCTCACGCAGCAACCGGAAGCGCTCAGAGACATGGCGCGGCCTCGGCCAGTGCGTGCCTGCCACTCCAGCCCCGGCCGGCGCCTGAATCAAGCCCCGCCCTACAGTCACAGGCGGGGCGCGCAGGGGCGGGGCTCGCCACGGCGCTGTGCCAGACACACTCTCATGCTGTCCTCGCTCTGGCTTCCCCGAAGCGCAGCCCGCTGGTAAGCTCTCCCTCTGGACACCCATGCACATGGACGGCAGCAGGCAGCGCGCTGCACTCAGGCCCCGCTCGCGCGCGCGGCTTGCGGGAGGCCCCCGCCTGCAGGCGGCCCAGGTCGATGAGCGTGTGCGCGGCCGCCAGGCGCGGCCGCGCGCCGGCCTCCCGGGGGTCGGCGCCCTCCTCGCCGCCCGCCGCCGCGCCGCCCTCCTGCGCGCGCGGCCGCAGCGGTCTCAGCCCCAGGGACCGCGCTGAGCTCAGGGTAGGGTTACCCGCCGGGCCCCGGCTGCTGGGCGCTCCTCTCAGGCTGGAGCCTGGCGGGCGCGCCTCCTGGGCGGGGGGGCCGTGCAGGCGCCATCTGCTGGCTGCAGCTTTTAAAAGTGCCAGCTCATGCACACCCAACGTGCCTGAGATGCCGACTGCTACGTAGACGGACTCCCAGCAAGAAACAAGATTGTCAACCAGCGCCTCGCTCAGCAGCCCAGGGGCGCGCGCGCGCGTTTGCGGCGAGAGCGCAGGCGCAACGGCGATCTTATGCACTTGCCCAACCACAGGCCGCGAGGCCGCTGGGGTGCAGGCGAGTGGTGGCGCGCGCCTTGCTGGGTGCGCCGCCGTCCGCGCCCAGGGGCATGGCGGGCGCGTTCGCCTCCAGCTGCTCCGCGGCCTCCCGCAGCAGCGCCTGCGCATCGTCCTGCGCGCCCGCCCGATACAGCTGGTCGCTGCAGCGCAAGACGCGCTCCCAAGTGCAAGACGCGCTCGCGCGGGCGCCCGCAAGCCCTACATCTGCTCACGTGAAACCCTATGGCGCCTGCACGCAGGCCCGTCAGCTTCCCGGCGCGCATGGAGGGAACGCTTCGCGAGGGAGCCGATGGGTGACTGCGCCGCCTCCGCAGCCGCGCGCCCTTGGTGCTGGGGACCTGGGCGCCGGTCCAGCGCGGCAGCGAGCTGCACCGCCCACCCTGGAGCCAGCCCTCTGAGGAGGCGGGGCGCGCGCCGGGCGGCCCAGCGCGTCGGTCAGCTGCGCGAGCGCGCCGCGCGCGGCCACCGTTGCCGGGTGCCGCGCGCCATGCACCGCCAGGTCCAGGTCCAGCAGCTCCTGCGCACGCGAGGGCGCCCGCTCAGGACGCCAGCGCACGCCCTACCATACAACCTAACCCTATAACCATGCATTGCCAGGCCCAGCTCCAGCAGCTCCTGCGCGCACGCCCGCTCAGGGCGCCAGCGGACGCCCTGACCCGCCCGCCGCCCTCCTCACGGCAGCGGCATGCCGCCCCAGCAGCTGCGCGCCGCCCGTCGCCGACACTCGGTTAGTGGCTGTCTCTGGCGGCGCTGCAGCTCGAGAGACGTTTTGCGAACGCCAGCCCAGGGCCAACTGGTCACCAAGCGCTGCGAGCCTGCAACGGTGTTGAGTCTGCACGCAGAAATGATGCAGCCGGGGCAGGCGGGGCGGCCGCGCTGCGGCGGGCCGGGCCGCAGGCAGGAGCCGGGTGGGGGGTTCGCGCCTGGCTGACGGCGCACGCCTCATCCAGGCGCCCCAGCGTGGCCAGCACGCCCGCCAGGCGCCGGCCCTCACGGTCCGCGAGGCTGGCCTGCCCCGCCGCGCTCGCCGCCTGTGCGCCGCCCGCGCGGCGCCGGGGTCGCACAGGGAGCGCCGGTGCGCGCGGGCGCCCCGCGGCAGAGCCGCCGCGGCAGGCCCACCGTGAACGATGCCCCATTGCGGGGGCCACAGCAGCGGGGGCCACAGCAGCGCTGCCGACCTGACCGCATCCGGCTGCTCTGCTGCGGAGGCCTTGCGGTTCCAACTGCCTTCTTCGCAGGTCAGACGCACGCACGGCGCATGCAACCCGCGGTGCGCATGGGCGTGCGCAGCCGCTGCGCCGGGCCGGGGGCGCGCGTGGAAGGCGGCGCCTGTAACCCTGTCTAACACCCTATCTGCGCCGGGCCGGTAGCGTGCGTGCAAGGCGGCGGCTGTAACCCTGCCCAAAACCCTATCTGCGCCGGGCCGGGGGCGCGCGTGGAAGGCGGTGCGCAGCGCGTCGGCGGCCTCCGGCAGGCGCTCCCGGTTGCCGAGCATGTCCGCGTGCGCGGTGGCGGCGGTCGCGAGGAAGAAGGGCCGCACGTCGCCGGCGCCGCGCGCGCGCTCCACCGCGCGCTGCGCGCTGCGCTCCGCGCCCGCAAAGTTCCTGCGCGGCCCGGGGCAGGGTCAGGGCAAATGGCCCGATGCTGCACCAGAACTCACTGGTGCTGGCGGCGGCCGCAAGGCCGGCGGCGGCGCGCAGGGCGCCCGGCGGCGCCGCGCGCACCGCTTGTCGTTCCACAGGATGAGCGCGGACGCCAGCAGCTTCTCCACGTCGCGCTCGGCCTCGTTCTGCGGCTGCGGCTCCGCCGCGTCGTCGTCCTCGTCGCCCGGCGCGCCGGCCTCCTGCCGCGTCGCACGCGGCGCCATCACTAGCCATCACTGACAGCCTGCTACGCGAGCAGTGCCCTGCTGCACGTCGGCGTTGCCTGTGTTGTGTTGTGCTGATTCAAGACAACAGCACGCTCCCGGCCCCTTGCCGACCCCTTGCCAGCGCGTGCTACATGCTATGCAACAGCGCGCGCCGGCCCAGAGACGGTCCAAACAGGCTTGCAAGTGCAGGTACGGGGCTGCACTGCAGTTTTGTCGCCGGTGTGGCGCACCCCTACAATCGCTCCTCGCAAAAAATGGGATGACACCGCAAGCCAGCCTGACAGGCAACGCTGAACACGAGGTGCCTGCACGGTGTGTCAGTGACAGTGCGAGAGACCTCTGAGAGCTGCGAGCGCGGCAGCGGCGCACCGTCGCCGCGCCTGCGCCCACGCCCTCGCCGGCGCCCTCCTGTCCGGGAGACAGCTCTGCGGCCGCCATGCCGAGCGGATCGTAGCCGGCGACGCCAGCGGCGGCGGCCGCATCCACGTGCGCCGCCGCCGCCTCGCTCTCGCCAGTCAGCGCCTCGCTTGCAACGCCCGCGCCGTCAGCCGTCGCAGCCACGCCCCCGTCCTTTGCGGCATGCGCGGCGCCGCCCTGGCCGGGGGCATCGCCCGCCGGCGGCGCGGCGCGCGCGCCGCCGCCATCCGCCTTCCCGTCAGCGCCCGCTGCCGCTGCCCCGCCGTCGGCTTTGGCTGCCGCGTGCTCGCTGCTGCGGCCGCCCTCCTGGCGCTGACGCGGCGCTGATGCGCCGCGCTCGGGCGCTGCTGCACCGGCGGCGCCGCCGGTGGCGGAGGTGGTGACCGCGGCGGCAGCAGTGGCGGTGGCAGCCGCGGCGGTGGATGCGGCGGCGGCGACCGAGGCCGCAGCGCCGGCGGCGGCGGCAACGACGCCGCCGCCGCCGCCCGCCTTTTCGTCCGGGCCCGCTGCCGCAGCCTGGCGCGCGCCAGCCTCGCCGGTGGGCTCAGGGCCTGCGGCCGACACAGGGCCGTCCCCATGCTCAGGCGCCCCCTCGGCGGCCTTCGCGGCCTCATCCTCTCCGGCCCGCGGGGCCTCGCGCTTGGCCTGCGCGGGCTTGCCGGCGCTGGCGGCTGCGTCGGCGCCATTTTGCCGCTCCGCCTCGCGGCTCACCACGTCCACCTCAGCGGTGGTCGCCTCCAGCGCCGCCGGCTCCGGCTCTGGCGCCGCGGCTCCCTCGCCGGCCCCCGCAGCGGCGGCCTCGCCCGCGCGGCCGCCGCCGCCGCCCGCCCCGCCGCCCGCGCCGGCTGGCTCAGCGTCGCCGCTGCCAGCATGCTCTGCCTGCGCCGCTTCCGCGCCGACATTGGCGCCGGCCGCGCGAGGGCCGTTTGAGGCCTCCTTGGGAGCCCCGCCGGACGGCGCGCCCGGCGCCTCAGGCTCGTCGGGCGCCGCGCGCAGCACATCCGCGTCGGCCGTCAGGCCCAGGTCCAGGTCCTGCGACGGCGCCGACGGCACAAGCTCCGGGTCGCCCGCCGCGGCCCCGGGGCGCCGCCCCTGGCCCGTGTGGCCCGTGCCGGCCGCATGCTCAGCCGCATGCGCGCGCCGCTCGCCGGCCGAGTGCGGCTCGGCATGGTCGCCGGCCGCGCGCGCGCGCTCCGCAATGGGCTCTAGCGTGCCGCCGGCCGGCTCGTGCGCGGGCGCCTTGTCCGCGCCGCCGGCAGGCGCAAACGCGCTAGACTGTCTGCGCTCGCCAGTGCTGGCCGCCTCGCCCGCCTCGCCCGCTGCGCCCGCGTCTGCCTCAGCGGCGGGCGCGCTGCTTGCTGCCTGCGTGCCGCCCGCGCTGCCTGCAGCCTGGGCGGGCCCTGCGGCGGCACCTGCCTCATCGCCCTCGCCGGCGCCGAGCGCGCGCGCCTGAACCGCCTCGCTGCCTGCGCCCGCCTCTGGCCCAGAGTCGCCAGCACGCAGCGCGCCCTCGGGCTCCGCGGCGCCTTCAGCGGCCTCCCCTTCGGCAGACTTGCTGCCGCGACCCCCCGCCTCCGCCGCCCCGCTGCCACGGCTGGCAGCGCCGGGACGGCCCGCGTCGGCGGGCGCGCGCCCGCCCTCGTCGGCTTCCTGCACGCCAGCTGCACCCGAGCGGGGCTCCTCCGCGCCCAGCTGCGGGGCCATGCCGGACGCCGCGGCCACCCTTGCCTCCTCCTCTGGCAGCGGCGCGTCGTCAGCGCCCACGCCCTCCTCCGCGCGCCCCTCCGCCGCCTCCTCTGGCTCAGCGGCCTTGGTGGCGCCCGCGCCCTCCTCCGCGCGCGCCTCCGCGGGCGCCTCCTCTGGCTCAGCGGCCTTGGTGGCGCCCGCGCCCTCCTCCGCGCACGCCTCCGCGGGCGGCTCCTTTGGCTCAGCGGCCTTGGTGGCGCCCGCGCCCTCCTCCGCGCGCGCCCCCGCGGGCGGCGCCTCTGGCTCAGCGGCCTTGGTGGCGCCCGCGGCCGCCTCCGCGCGCGCCTCCGCCGCCTCCTCTGGCTCAGCGGCCTTGGTGGCGCCCGGGGCCGCCTCCTCCTCCTCCCCCTTCCCGCCATGCAACACCTCCCCCTTCGCCTCGCCGCGCTCATCGTCCTCGCTCGGCTTGTCGGCGGTGCCGTCGGCGGTGCTGGCCACCGCGCCGGCCGCCTCGCGCGCGACCGTGTCGCTTTCGGCCATGAATGTCGACACATTTTGGGCGCCCGCGACCGCCAGATCATCCTCGCACGCGCTGTCCGCGGGCGGCCCCGCAGGCGGCTCGCCCCCTTTGGCATGCCCAGGTGCGCTGGCGGTGCCCGCGCGCTCGCTGCCGGCGGCCTGCCCCGCCTTCTCCTTCGGCGCGGCCGCCTGGCCAGCGCCGGCAGGCCCCTCCGGCTCGCCGGCCTGGAGCAGCACGTCGTTATCGGCAGTGAAGGACAGGCCGGCCAGGTCGCCGGACGGCGCCGCCGGCATCAGCGGCACGTCGCCGCTCGGCGCCGCAGCCGGGGTCCTCCCCACGCCAGGCTTGGCGCCGGCCTTGCCCGCGTCCCGAGGACCCCCGGCTGCGCGCGGCGCCGCGTCGCGCTCCGCGCCGCCCTCGGCCGCGGCTACCGGGGCGTCCGGGCGCGCGGGCGGCCGCGCAGCAGGCGTGCTCGGGGCGTTGGCGGCTGCACCGGCAGCGCCGGACGCTGCATCGGGTCCGTCGCCTGCCCGCCCCTTGGCGCCCTCGGCAGCCCCGGCGTCCGCCGGCGCGCCGCCGGACTTGGGAGCGGCGTCCAGGCCAGCAAGTGCAGCGGGCTCAGGCGCAGCAGGCTCAGCCGCAGCAGGCTGCTCGGCCGGCGCTGCAGCAGCGCCGCGTCCAGCGGCCTCAGCCGCCTCGCCCGCGGCAGGTGCGTCAGCAAGCCTGACTGCCTCCCGCTCGGCGGCGCCCGCAGCGGCCTCGTCCGCTAGTGGCGCCTCGTCCGCCTGGGCGGCCTCTGTCTTGGCGGCGCCGCTGTCAGCCTTGTCTGCTGCGGGCTCCTCCGTCGGCGCGCTTGCTTCCCGCTCGGCGGCGCCGGCAGCGGCCTCATCCGCTGCCGGCACGTCAGCGGCCTTGGCCGCCTCGGTCTTGGCGCTGCCGATGTCCGCCTTGCTCGCAGCAGGCTTCTCCACCGGCGCGCTTGCCGCAGGCTCGGCGGCGCCCGCAGCGGCCTCGTCCCCAGGCAGCGCGTCGTCCGCCTTGGCCGCCTCGGTCTTGGCGCTGCCGCTGTCCGCCTTGCTCGCAGCAGGCTTCTCCACCGGCGCGCTTGCCTCAGGCTCGGCGGCGCCCGCAGCGGCCTCGTCCCCAGGCAGCGCGTCGTCCGCCTTGGCCGCCTCGGTCTTGGCGCTGCCGCTGTCCGCCTTGCTCGCAGCTGGCTTCTCCACCGGCGCGCTTGCCGCAGGCTCGGC